>Ga0207054_1091_pt1 | contig 27730 bp, 23 predicted proteins | sample Alteio_BWMinCont_60_FD_153288 | JGI IMG/M metagenome (GOLD analysis project Ga0207054, IMG submission 153288) | Enriched cells from forest soil in Barre Woods Harvard Forest LTER site, Petersham, Massachusetts, United States -... | ecosystem: Environmental > Terrestrial > Soil > Temperate forest >... | reverse complement strand
AGAGGGCGAACAGCGAAGCGCATTCGGGGTGAGTAAACTCGCCCCATGCAATCTGCGGCATTTATGTTGAAAGGTTTACCGTACAATTTTTCATAGTTTAATCGCCGGAAATACACTAAGTTTATCACCACTTAAAGAATTTTCAAATGCGATCATTCCTTACCGCCATCTTGTTAGCCTGTAGCTTATTGCTGGTAAAATCCGTCTACCCGCAAACTGCCGACCACCCTATACTAAGCAAACCCTGGAATGCCTACTGGATAGCTTCGCCTGATGGTTCGGGAAGGGAATATGGCGTTTATTATTTCAGGAAAAACATCGTTCTTGATGCTAAACCTGCAAGCTTTGTTGTAAAAGTTTCGGCGGATAACCGCTATAAATTATATGTAAATGGCGCACTAATTTCGGTAGGCCCCGCGCGTGGCGACACTTATTACTGGAATTACGAAACAGTTGACCTGGCGCCTTACCTAACCACAGGAAAAAATACCATAGTAGCCATTGTCTGGAACGAGGCCGAATACCGCCCCGAAGCGCAAATTTCATTACATACCGGTTTTATTTTGCAGGGCAATACTGCAACTGAAGAAATACTAAACTCCAACAACACCTGGAAATGCTGCCATAATAAAGCCTACGCGCCGCTTACCGGCATTGGCTATCCCACTTATTACGTTGCCGGGCCCGGCGAGTTTGTAGATATGAACAAAACGGTTAAAGGATGGCTGGCTAATGATTTTGACGACAACGCCTGGCCGAATGCCGCCAATACCGAACATGGCAAACCAAAAGGCATGTCGGATGCTTTTGGTTGGATGCTGGTGCCATCGTCTATCCCGCAAATGGAGCGTACAACGCAGCGAATACCTGTTTTGCGCAAAGCGGATGGCATTACTGTGCTGCCCGCGTCTTTCCCGCAAACAACAACGGCCATAACTATACCAGCGAACACCACGGTTACTTTACTGCTTGACCAAACTTACCTTACCAATGCCTATTTAACGCTCAATTTCAGCAATGGCAAAGGTGCAGGCATATCCCTTTCATATGCGGAATCCCTTTTTACCAGTTTGGCAAACTATCGTACCAAAAAAGGAAATAGGAATGATGTGGATGGTGAAATTTTTGCCGGCAGGAAAGACAGCATTATTTCTGACGGAACCGCCGGACAATCGTTTACAACACTGTACTGGCGCACCTTCCGGTATATACAATTAAAGGTACAAACTAAGGATTCCCCGTTGGTCATCGATGATATTTACGGCACTTTTACGGGCTATCCGTTCCGGTTTAACGCCAAGCTGCAAACCGGGAATCCCGAAATGCAAAAAATACTGGATATCGGGTGGCGTACTGCCCGGCTGGATGCTATTGAAACGTATATGGATTGTCCGTATTACGAACAGCTGCAGTACATCGGCGATACCCGCATACAGGCGTTGGTATCCTACTATAACAGCGGAGACGACCGGCTGGCACGAAACGCCATAAACCTGATGGACCACTCACGCATTGCCGAGGGGCTTACGCTAAGCAGGCACCCATCATACAGTCCGCAGATAATTTCAACTTTTTCGTTGTGGTACATCGGCGTACTGCACGATTACTGGATGTACCGCCCCGACAGCACTTTTGTAAAAGATAAACTGCCCGGCGAACGGGATGTGCTTGGATTTTTTAGCAAATACCAGCAAGCCGATGGTTCATTAATAGGTACCCCATACTGGACGTACGCCGACTGGGTAGTAAGCAAGGGCTGGGGAAGTGGCATGCCACCAAATGGCAGCAAAGGCAATTCATCCATAATGGACTTGCAATTGCTGCTGGCCTACCAGGCTGCTGCCGAAATGGAAACCAAAATGGGCATGCCCGAATATGCAAGCCTGTACCATAAAAAAGCAACACAATTAAAGCAAACTATCCAAATCAAATATTGGGATGCCGCCAAAATGCTATATGCTGATACAGAAGACAAAGATCTGTTTTCACAGCATGCCAATTCGCTGGCCATACTTGCAGGCTTGATAAAAGGCCCGGAAGCAATGGCTTTGGGCAAAAAAGTACTAACAGATACCACGCTAACCCAATGCTCCATTTACTTTAAATATTACATGCACCAGGCTTTGATAAAAGCAGGTTTGGGAAACGATTATATGAATTGGCTTAGCATATGGCGTGACAATATAAAAATGGGACTAACTACCTGGGCCGAAATATCCGACCTGGTAAATAATCGTTCGGACTGCCATGCATGGGGCTCAAGCCCAAACATCGAGTTTTTCAGAACTGTTTTAGGGATAGATAGCTATGCGCCCGGCTTTAGCAAGATAAAAATTGAACCGCATTTGGGTGATTTAAAAAACGTAAGCGGCGAAATACAGCATCCAAATGGAACGATAAATGTTGAATACGTTTTGGATAAAACTGTTTGGAAAATAAAGATCAACCTGCCACAAAACACATCGGGTATTTTTGTTTGGAAGGAAAAAACTTATCCATTAAAGGCTGGTGAGAATTTATTTAAGATTTAAAGCCCGCCAAAATTTCGAAGTTTTAAAAATTTCGAAAGTTTTTCCAGCCATTCGCCCTTGTTGTGTGTTATCATCAACAAGGTTTATCGACCCAATAATGCAATATAAAAGTGATTCGCCATCGCGCAACTGCTAAAAGGGCTATTATTAAAAATATTTAAAAAGTCAAAGGTCTTTACTGCTTTTTCCTGTTATTTAACTCTTTTTGCAATTCGTATGTAAAAAGCTGCGTTATCATTTAAAAAAAACAAACAGATTGCACTTAATGTTATCGTTAAACTGTTTATTTGGCGTTGAATAATACTGATTATTGTTAATAATTAATTATCATTAAATTATGATATTTACAGCGCAAAAATCACAAATCAATTATTCATAAATTTATAGCCCTGCCAAACTATTTTAATGAAAACCAGTCCCGCTGAATTAAACATACTCTCCATCGATATTGGAGGCTCTCACATTAAGGGAACCATTTTAAACCAAAAAGGTGAACTTGAGAAAGCTTATGAAAAGCTGCCGACCCCGATCCCGGCAAATCCCGAAAATGTGCTGAAAACTATAAAGGCCCTTGTAAAGGATTTTCCAAAGTTCGACAGGGTTTCCGTTGGTTTCCCGGGTTTTATAAAAAATGGCGTAGTTAAAACAGCCCCTAACCTTGATAATGAATCGTGGAAGGACTTTGACTTCGCTAAAGCGCTTGAGGATACGCTTGGAAAGCCTGCCCGAGTTGTTAACGATGCGGATATGCAAGGCTTAGGTGTTGTAAAAGGAAAAGGCCTTGAGTTGGTGATTACCCTGGGCACCGGTTTTGGCACCGCTTTGTTATTGGACGGTAATTTGTTGCCGCATCTTGAATTTTCGCACCAGCCTTTTGGCAAATCAAAATCATACGATAAATATGTCGGTGAGTGCGCCATTGAAAAAGAAGGCCTTAAAAAGTGGAACAGGCGGATGATAAAAGTTTTTAAAGTTTTAAAAACAGTATTCAATTATGATTATTTGTATATAGGCGGCGGTAACTCCGACAAGCTGACCTTTAAACTTGATAAAAACATGAAAATTGTTTCGAACGCCGATGGCATAAAAGGAGGCTCAAGACTTTGGAAGGATGAAAAAACAGAAAACAGCCCCTCGGTATAATCACAATAAATAGTAAACTATATAGACTTATAACATGGAATCTAATACACAAGACATAGAAACCTTAGGAATTAATACGGTAAGGATTTTATCGGCAGATGCAGTACAAAAAGCAAATTCAGGGCACCCCGGTACACCTATGGCGCTGGCGCCTATGGCACATGTGCTTTGGGCTGACTATATGAAGTATAACCCTAAAAATCCGCATTGGCCAAACCGCGACCGTTTTATTTTATCAAACGGCCATGCCTGTATGCTGCAATATAGCTACCTGTACCTTACCGGGTATGACCTGTCGCTTGATGATATAAAGAATTTTCGCCAGATGAACAGCAAAACTGCGGGACACCCGGAATTTGGTTTATGCCCGGGGATTGATGTTACCACAGGCCCACTTGGTCAGGGGTTTGCCAATGGCGTAGGGTTTGCTATCGGGCAAAAACACCTTGCGGCACGTTACAATAAACCAGGTTTTGACCTGTTCGACTATAAAATATATGCTATATGCAGCGACGGCGATTTGATGGAAGGCGTAGCATCAGAAGCAGCATCAATAGCTGGCCATTTGGAGCTTGGCAATATTATTTATTTATACGATGATAACCATATTTCGATAGAAGGCGATACCGATATCACTTTCAATGAAGATGTTGCCAAACGGTTTGAAGCCTATGGCTGGCATGTACAGGTAATTGAAGATGGCAATGATATAAAAGCAATAGAAAATGCGGTACGGAATGCAAAGGTTGAAACGCAAAAACCATCGTTAATAAAGGTACGCACACAAATTGCTTACGGCAGCCCTAACAAGGTTAATACCGCAGGTGCGCATGGATCGCCCCTGGGCGCTGACGAAATAAGGCTGGTGAAAGAGTTTTTTGGGTTTGATCCCGATAAATCTTTCGTAGTGCCTGATGAAGTATTGAAATACTATCATGAAAAAGGCGCTAAAGGTGAAGGCCTGGAAGCTAAATGGAACGATCTTTTCGCAGCATACAAAGAAAAATATCCCGAGCTGGCTGCCGAATATGAAACATTCAGTAAAGGCGATCTGCCAAAAGGCTGGGAAGCTAAACTGCCTGTATTTAAAGCGTCCGACCCTAAAATGGCAACACGCCAGGCATCAGGCAAAGTGCTTAACGCAATTGCTGCCAGTTTGCCGCAACTGATCGGTGGCTCGGCCGACCTTGCCCCGTCTACCGACACCAACCTGAAAGAATATACTTCATTTACCACCGAACACCGCGATGGCCGTAATTTCCATTTTGGTATCCGTGAGCATGCTATGGGTTCCATACTGAATGGTATGGCCTTAACAGGGGCAATCATACCTTATGGGGCAACATTCCTGATGTTTTCTGAGTATATGCGCCCGCCTATACGTTTGGCGGCCATTATGAAGATTAGGCCTATTTATGTTTATACACATGATAGTATTGGTTTAGGCGAAGATGGTACAACACACCAGCCTATTGAGCAGTTAGCTTCACTTCGTTCCATACCGCGTATTACGCTTATCCGTCCGGCTGATGCTAATGAAACTGCACAGGCATGGCGTGTGGCTTTGGAACATAAAGATGGCCCGGTAGCATTGATATTTACACGCCAGGGCTTGCCTATACTTGATCAGGACAAATACGCAAAAGCGACAGGATTAGAAAAAGGCGCATACATATTATCTGAAGCCAGCAAAAGGCCGGACGTGATATTGATAGCCACAGGCTCGGAAGTAGCATTGATAATGCAAGCACAGGCACAACTGGAACAAGACGGCATATCAACACGCGTAGTAAGCATGCCATCGTGGGAATTGTTTGAAAAACAGGATGCCGCTTATAAAGAAACGGTATTCCCTAAAGCGCATAAAAAACGGTTGGCTGTTGAAATGGCCTCGCCAATGGGCTGGCATAAATATGTTACCGATGAAGGTGACATTTTAGGAATGACCACCTTTGGTGAATCAGCACCGGCAGAAGACCTATATAAGCATTTTGGGTTTACTGTTGATAATGTTGTAAAGAAAGCGAAAGCGTTGTTATAGATTTGAGTATTGAGATGTGAGATATGAGACAGGATTTTTGACCGTCTTGATCTCACGCCTCATATCTCACATCTCATATCTCAAAATATGAACTGGCAAAGCAACATCATAAAGGATTTAGCCTGGTCTGACACCATCATCAACCGGGAAGCCAAGCAAAAAGTTGCTTTAAAAATTGCAGCGAAGGTAAAGGACGGGGATGTGATCGGTGTAGGATCTGGTTCAACATCATTCCTTGCTTTGGTTGCCATTGCCGAGAGGGTGAAAGCCGAAAAGCTAAATATAAAAGCCATTGCTACATCCATTGAACTAAGCATGGCTTGCAGTAAGCTTGGCGTTCCGTTAACAACGCTGTTTGAAAACCGGCCTGATTGGCTCTTTGATGGCGCTGATGAGGTTGACCCGAAACGGAGCCTGATAAAAGGCCGCGGCGGGGCTATGTTTAAAGAAAAATTGATGATGGCATCAAGCCAAAAAAATTATATCATCATTGATGAGTCCAAGCTTGTTGACAAACTTTGTACCAATTTCCCTATTCCGATAGAGGTTTTCCCGCAGGCTTTGCTGCATGTGGAAGAACAATTGGTAGCTTTGGGTGCAAGCAGTTTATTGCTAAGGCCAGCAAAGGGGAAAGACGGCCCGGTAATTACAGAAAATGGCAACCTAATTGTGGACGTGAAGTTTGATGAGATAGCAGATGACCTGGAGATAAAAATAAAATCGATAACAGGTGTAATTGAAAGCGGCCTGTTTATGGGTTTTGATGTTGAGGTGTTAATGGCGTAAGTTTCTTTAGAAAAAATTACGATTTAGCGGATAGGCAACGGTACATATACAATGTTCGATTTGAACAGAAACATAATTTAAAACTACAGTACAATGGAAACTAATAAAGTGAAACAAATACACAGCTTCGGCCAAAGCATCTGGCTGGATTTTATTGACCGGGCAATCATTTCATCCGGAAATTTAAAAAAACTGATAGATGAAGATGGTATAAGGGGCGTTACTTCGAACCCTGCTATTTTTGAAAAAGCGATTACCAGCAGTTCGGATTATGATAATGACATCCGTTCGTTATCAGACAGCGATAAAACCAATGAAGAGATATTTTTCGGTTTGGCTATAGCCGATATCAAAAATGCAACAGATATTTTTAAAGGTGTTTTTGATGAATCAGGTGGTACCGACGGCTTTGTTAGCCTTGAAGTTTCGCCGTTTTTAGCGCTTGATACTGAAGGCACTGCTAAACAAGCCGCAGAGCTTTGGAAGGCTGTTGACCGCAAAAACGTGATGATAAAAATCCCGGGCACAAAACCTGGTTTAGAAGCCATAAAGCAATCTATCGCAAAAGGCATAAATATTAATGTTACCCTGCTGTTTGGTTTGCCGCGTTACGAAGAAGTAACCGAAGCTTATATCTCTGGCTTGGAAGAACATTTAAAAGCCGGCTATTCCATTAAGCACATTTCATCAGTAGCCAGCTTCTTTTTAAGCCGGATAGACGTGTTGGTTGACCCGATGCTTGATGAAAAAGGGCTTGGCGACCTGAAAGGCGAAATTGCTATCGCGTCGGCAAAAAAAGCTTACGAAATTTATAAAAGGGTATTCAGCGGCCCGCGCTGGGAAAAACTGGCTGCACAGGGTGCACAGCCGCAGCGTTTGCTTTGGGCAAGTACCAGCAGCAAAAACCCTGCATTTAAAGACACTAAATATGTTGAGGCCCTTATCGGCGCCGATACTGTTGATACCGTGCCTTTGGAAACTATCGAAGCTTTCCGCGACCATGGTATTGCTGCCAATACTTTAGAAGATGGTTTGGATAAAGCAACTGAAGCCTTAGACAGGCTGAAAAAGGCGGGCATCGATATTGATAAAATTACCCAGCAGTTGGAAGACGAGGGCATTGAGAAATTCAATAAGCCATTCGAAAAATTGTTGCAGGCCATTGAAGATCAAAAAAGCAAAGTTTAATTACCTTGGAAGCTACATCAGTAAAAATATTATTTTTTGATATTGGTGGCGTATTGCTTACCAATGGCTGGGGGCACGAATCGCGTAAGGAAGCTGCCGAAAAATTCGGCCTCGATTATGCCGAAGTAAGCGAGTTGCATACCTTCATATTCAATGTATATGAAATGGGCAGCATCAGCCTGGATGAATACCTCGATACGGTAGTGTTTAACCACCCCAGGGATTTTGCCCGCGAGGACTTCAAAGAATTTATGTTCAGGCAAAGCGAAGAACTGCCGGGTATGCTGAAATGGCTTAAAGAATGGAAAAAGGATTGCGGCTTCCGCATTATTGCGATAAATAACGAAGGCAAAGAGTTAAACGATTACCGGGTGAAGAAATTTAAGCTGCATGATTGTTTCGATGCCTTTATATCGTCCTGCGAAGTAAAAATGAGAAAACCCGATCCTGCCATATTTAATCTTGCTATGGGCGTTGCGCTGGCAAGCCCGGGGCAATGTGTTTATTTTGATGACAGGCCGATGTTTGCTAATGCTGCACAAAAGTTGGGTATCCGGGCTTTTCACCACACAGATTTCGAGTCCACCAAAAAGATATTAGAAGAAATTAAAAAAGAAAATCAACCAAAACTAAAATGAGCACTACCTCTGAAAAATATGATTTCGGTATGATCGGCCTCGGTACTATGGGCCGCAACCTGCTGCTAAACATGGGCGACCATGGCGTAAAAGGCGCAGGCTTTGATACCGATGCCTCAAAAGGCAAACTGCTTGAAAAAGAAAGCACCCATCACAACCTGAAAGGCTTTAGCGACGTGAAGAAATTTGTTGCCAGCTTAAAAAGCCCGCGAGCTATTATGATGCTGGTACCCGCAGGCAAAATTGTGGATGACGTTATTGCTGAGTTATTGCCTTTATTGGACAAAGGCGATATTTTAATTGATGGCGGCAACTCACATTTTACCGATACCAACCGCCGTGTTGACGAATTGGAAACCAAAGGTTTTCACTTCTTTGGCATGGGTATATCGGGTGGCGAAGAAGGTGCGCGCAAAGGCCCGAGTATGATGCCGGGCGGCGACAAAGATGCTTACAATGTGATGAAACCAATACTGGAATCTATCGCGGCCAAAGTTGATGGTGCGCCATGTGTTACCTATATCGGTCCGGGTGCATCAGGCCACTTTGTTAAGATGGTGCATAATGGCATTGAGTATGGTTTGATGCAGCTGATAGCCGAAACTTATGAGATCCTTAAGAAAGGATTGAAAATGGATAACAAGGATATCCGCAAAGTATTTACCAAATGGAACGAAGGCAGGTTGCAGTCGTTTTTGTTGGAGATAACCAAGGATATTTTTGCCTACAAAGCGCCGGGAACAGATCACCTGTTGTTAGACGATATTAAAGACGAGGCCAAAGCAAAAGGCACAGGCAAATGGACTTCGCAAGTAGCGATGGATTTGCAAGCCCCGATTCCGACCATAGATACCGCAGTTTCTATGCGCGACCTTTCGAAATACAAAGAACTAAGGGTGCAGGCAGCCGAAATGTATAGCAAAGACAAAATAGAGCTGGATGTTAAGGAAAAGAAGTTTTTGGTAGCGTTGGAGCAGGCATTTTATTTCAATATGATCATTAGCTATGCCCAGGGTATGCACTTATTAGCAAGGGCTTCCGAAGAATATAAATACGATTTGAAGCTGGACGAGATTGCTAAAATATGGCGCGGCGGATGTATCATACGTTCGGAGTTTTTGAATGACATTTTCAATGCTTACCAAAAAGATGCAAAACTGGCCCATTTATTATTAGACAAGCATGTGCATGACCTGGTTGTAGATTCCGTAGATGGCGCAAGGACAGTGTTGACCGAAACAATAGCCGCAGGCATTGCCACACCGGCCTATGCAGCATCGTTAAGCTATTTTGATACTTTCCGCAGCAAACGGATGCCATCAAACCTTACCCAGGCGCAGCGCGATTATTTCGGCGCACATACCTATGAGCTGATAGGCAAAGAAGGCACGTTCCACACCCAATGGGTGGAGAAAAGCTAAGGCTAATTGAGGAAACAGGCTATTATTAATATTGTTATATTTGTTATATGTCAACATTAACAGCAAAAAAATCGATTTTTGATATGAGTCCTGAAGAAATTCATGATCATTTAAAGCCTATGGCCCAAAAGCTAAAACAAACTGCATTAGATGATGGTTTGTGGTATTCTTACAGAAATGAAATGTGTGTTGAGCCTGATATGTTTATACACGAGTTTAAAGACGGCAGAAAAGAATTAATTCAGTTAGACGATGAGACCGGGCAATTTAAGGTACTGAAAGTGTTTTGATAAATGCCTGATTTTACTATAATCGCCGGGCCGAATGGCGCAGGAAAAAGTAGCTTTTCTAAATTATTATCAGCACCTGGTTCTTTAATATTTGATGCGGATAAAGTTAAAGCTATAAAAGAAAAGCAATATCCCGACCTTCCCGATGAAAGTATAGGAATGATGATAGATTCAGCCTATTGGGAAGCGGAAGAAATTGCGATCAAGGAAGGCAAAGATTTAACTGTTGAGACCAATTTAAGAAATGATTTCTTAATTAACAGGTCGGCATATTTCAGGGAAAAAGGTTATACAATAAATTTAATATTTATGCTGTTACCGGATGTTCAGACTTCTATGGATCGTGTAAATTTAAGGGTAGGTGGAAAAGGACATTTTGTTGATCACGAAAGTATAAAATATAATTTTGAGTATAGTCTCAAAATGCTCAAGCAGCATTTTGACAAATTTGATTCTTTGTACCTATTTGATTCGTTTTTAAACAATGACGTGGCCACGCCAAATACCCTGCTTAATCTCAAAAATAATGCTATTTCTTATGCTAACCCCAATCCCCCATCATGGGCTAAACTACTCCTTGATGAAATAGTTCAAAAACTTACAACTAACTAAAAAACAAAATACCCGAAATAATTACCGATAGAAACATACCATGAATTCAAAGATAAAAACACAGCCTACCATATTCATTATTTTTGGCGGCACCGGCGATTTGACTTCCCGCAAAATTGCACCGGCACTTTATAATTTATTTTTAGATGGCTGTCTGCCCGGCCAATTTTCAATAATAGGCACAGGCCGTACCCAACTTACCGACGACCAGTTCAGGGAGAATTTATTGAACGATATCAACCAATTTTCGCGCAATGGCAAAGCGGCGAAAGCAAAATGGGACGAGTTTTCGCAGAATTTATTTTACCAGGTCTCAGATATTAAAGATGCTGAAACCTATAAAGAATTTGGCAAACGTGTAGATAAGCATAATGCCGAATGGAAGTTAAAAGCCAATGTGATCTACTACCTGGCTGTATCGCCAAACTTCTTCCCAATCATCGCTTCAAATATTTCGAAAGCTAAACTGGCCGAAGATCCTGACAAAGTAAGGATAGTGATAGAAAAACCATTTGGCCACGACCTTGAAACAGCAAAAGAGTTGAACAAGCTGTTGTCAGGCATATTTAATGAAAAACAGATATACCGTATTGACCATTATCTCGGCAAGGAAACTGTGCAGAATATTATGGCTTTCCGTTTTGCAAATTCCATTATGGAGCCGTTATGGAACCGCAACTATATAGAGCATGTGCAGATATCAGTTACCGAGCAGTTAGGTGTTGAGGACCGCGGCGACTATTACGATGGTGCCGGCGCGATGCGCGATATGATACAAAATCACCTGTTGCAGCTACTTTGCCATATTGCGATGGAACCGCCGGTAAACTTTACAGCTGATGAAGTACGCAACCGCAAAGTTGATGTATTGAGGGCTATGCGCAGGTTTAGTCCTGATGATGTTCGCATGTCGGCAGTTAGGGGGCAGTACGCCAGTGGTTGGATGCAGGGAAAAGAAGTACCCGGCTACCGCGAAGAACCCAAAGTTGACCCCGATTCAAATACCGAAACTTTTGCAGCAGTAAAGTTTTTTGTTGATAACTGGCGCTGGCAGGACGTGCCGTTTTATGCACGGACAGGCAAACGCATGCACCAGTCGTCATCGGTAATTACCATACAGTTTAAGGATGTACCGCATTTAATTTTCCCCACCGAGGCCGCCGAAAGCTGGCAGCAAAACAGGCTGATCATCAGCATTCAGCCCGAAATGAGCATCAGGCTGCAGGTGCAGGCCAAACGCCCGGGACTGGATATGGTGTTAAATACAGTTGATATGGTGTTTGATTATAAAGGCACATACACCACACAAGCACCCGAAGCTTACGAAACCCTAATACTGGATACTATGCTTGGTGACCAAACGCTATTTATGCGCGGCGACCAGGTAGAAGCTGCCTGGGAACTGATAATGCCTATTTTAAGCACATGGCAAGCGAAGAAAAGTCTGAATTTTCCGAATTATTCGGCTGACTCGTGGGGCCCTGAATCGGCAGAAGCATTAATTGCACGTGATGGATTTAATTGGTTTACGTTACCGATAAAGAAGTAGTTGATTTTTAGTCCGAAAGTCGGTAAAGACCGGAAGTCCGAAAGAGAGATTGATGAATAACATTACAGCCTTTCAACTTTACAACTTTCCAACAAAAACCCCACATGGAACTAAATATTTTTAATACCGAAAACGAAGTGCTGGCTGCATTGGCGACGCACTTTGTTAAAATAGCCGACGAAGCAATTGCCGCCCGCGGAAAATTTTCTGTGGCTTTATCGGGTGGTAACTCACCTAAGAAATTATATGAATTACTTGCCTCTGCTTACCACGATAAAGTGGAATGGGAAAAAGTATATTTCTTTTTTGGCGATGAGCGAAATGTTCCCCAAACTGATAAGGACAGTAATTACCTGATGGCAAAAAAGGCTTTGTTTGAGCCCTTGCATATCAGCGCGGCCAATATTTTCCCGGTGGATACCAGCCTGGCGCCAAAAGAGGCCGCAGAAAAATATGAAGAAGAAATAGAAACTTTTTTTGATGACGGCGAGTTGAGTTTTGACCTGATCTTACTTGGCCTTGGCGATAATTCACACACTGCTTCGCTATTTCCCTTTACCCCCGTTTTGCACGACAGGACGCCCGGCGTTTCTTCCGTATTTTTAGAAGACCAGCAGGTTTACCGTATAACATTAAATGCTCCGTTAATTAACGAAGCCCGGCACATAGCCTTTTTAGTGTATGGCGAGGGCAAAGCAATCGCGGTACACCATGTTTTAGAAGATGATGAGAATATTGAAGAATTCCCGGCCCAACTGATCGAACCTATTGTAGGTGAGATAGAATGGTTTTTGGATGAAGCAGCCGCAGCAATGCTGAAGCATAAATAATATTGAGTTCTTTTCTTAGCGCCCTTAGTGAAACCTTCGTGTAAAAAATAAACCACAAAGGGCGCAAAGGTTTCACTAAGGGCACTAAGGCTTTTACGGTTTTGTAAGGAATTAGTTTTTCCGCATGCACCAGGTAGTCATGCACCTTAGGTTTTGCACGTTCGTAGTTTTAATAGGTTCGTGCAGTGCGCCTTTGAGCGTTTGCGTATAGTTAAGTAAGGTTTGCTGATTTACCAGGAAACGTTCCGAGCCATCAGGCAACAGGTAGCGGCCATTACCTAAGGGATGCACCAGGGTTTCTATCCCAATATCCGATGCCAGACGGGCAAAGAAATAGCCGCCAGGTTTAACTACCCGCCACATAGAACGCAGCATACTATTAAAATGGGCCTCATCCTTCGCAAAATGTAATACAGCGCTGCTGATCACGAGGTCAAAAGAGCCATCTTCAAAAGGCAGGTCTTCTGCCGGAGCCACTTTGAAGTTTTGTACCGGGTAATCCGGTACTATGCTTTTAGCCAACGCTTTTACAGCTTCTACAGCGTTGGGGTTAGGGTCTATGCCATAAACATCGTCTCCATTCCTCAAAAAATAAACGAGGTTACGGCCGCCGCCGCAGCCTGCGTCCAGAATTTTGTGGCAATTGTCGTAAGTGCCTTTTAGTAATTGATCAAAGAGGTAGATATCTATATTGCCGTAAAGTTGCTGGAGTTCGGTTTGCATAAAATTTATATTGCCGGTAAATTTAGGGGATTTTTTTGACCAACACCCCAAATCCTTTGACGTAGCAAAATCTATTTATGATAATTTACCCCTAACATTGTATCTTGATAGCCAATTGGTTATCAGCTTAATTTTTGAACACAAACATTAATACAATGCAAACAACCATGTCCGAAGATCAGGCCGCCTTCATCCCGGAGGTATCAGAAAAATCAACCGGGAAGATCAATTACATAAATCACCTGAAGGTATTATTAACCGTGTTGGTGGTGCTGCACCATGCATTCATCACTTATGGCGCACCCGGTGGCTGGTATTATCAGCAAAAAGATACCCACATGGCGGCGCTGTTCCCGATGACGCTTTTTGTGGCTACCAACCAATCGTTCTTCATGGGGTTTTTCTTTTTTATGTCTGCGCTGTTTGTGGGGCCATCGCTTCAAAAAAAGGGCACCGGCAAATTCCTGGCCGACCGCCTTAAAAGATTAGGTATCCCGCTGGTATTTTATTCATTGATATTATCACCCATATTGAATTACCTGGTCGCATATTTTGGCAACGGGCATCATTATACATTTATGCAATATTTGTCGGGCTACGATGATTGGATTGATTTTGGCGTACTGTGGTTTGTTGCAGCTTTGCTACTTTTTAATTTTGTGTACTTAATTGTAAAAAGCATCCCTGCTTTGAATTTTAATATAAAAGTTAATTTCCCGTCAAATAAAATAATATTGATCGCTGCCTTTCTTTTGGGATTAGTTTCTTTCCTCGTACGATTGGAATTCCCTACTGGATGGACGTTAAAACCGCTTGGCTTTCAGCTTGGGCATTTTCCGCAATATATAACACTTTTCATGTTAGGTCTTATCGCCTCAAATAACAACTGGCTAAGCCAGTTAAATTTAAAGCAGGGGAAAAACATGAGGCGCATGGTCATTCTCATGGTGCTTATCGTTTTACCTGCAATATTTGTAGCGAGCCTGATCACAAAAGCGCCATTGAACGAATTCAACGGCGGATGGAACCCCTTTGTATTTTCCTACTCGTTATGGGAACAGATGACGGGCATAATGATCATGACCGCCCTACTGTGTATTGCCAAATTTAAATGGAATACACCTTCAGGTTTTTTAAGCGGTTTATCGGCAAGTGCTTTTGGGGTTTATATTTTTCACCCGCTTGTGCTTATTTCTTTATCCCTGCTGGTAAAAGCATGGGCGGTTGATCCAATTATTAAATTGGTTATTGTAGGCCCATCAGCAGTGGCTTTGAGTTTTGTACTGGTTGCTTTTATCAGGAAAATTGGCTTTGTACGGCGTATAATTTAAGGGCTGCTATGCGTCTGCATACCATAAATTTTTAACCCTAATATTCCCACCATTATCAGCATCATGAAAAATATTTCTAACCACGAGATACGTTGATTGAAGAATATAAGCTCACTGATTTTTATTAAAATTAAGGTAGTTGCTGTCCAAACGGCAAATGCGGTGGCAGTGGGTAAAGATTTGATAGCAAGGGAGAATAAATAGATGTTAGCCAAACCAAACAATATGTAGCTAATAAAGGGGAGCAATATCGGTAGCCCACCCTGCCATTTATAAAAGTTTATAAACCGCAATGTTTTAAGATCGCTGAATTTCATGAACTTTAAGCTGAATGTCCATGCTGTTTCACAAGTTGCAGCTAATAATAAATATAACCAGGCCAATAGGTGAGTAGATTATTGATTACAGGATATTAAGTTTTCATCCGGCACGTCATCCGGAGGCATCATATTAACTATAGTTGCACCTTTCTTTCGCAATAGAAGCTTCTTTAACCGTATAATTATGTTCGGTCTTAATTCATAATAAGTTTTAAACCATTTATGTTTTAACAATTTATTTTCGTCAAAGCGTTTTACAGAAAAAGCGTGTTGTAAAAAATAATCTTTGGGATAATCGTAATATAACCCCCAGTTTTCGCGAAGGTCCCCCGGTTTATGGCCAGGATCATAGGCTGTTCCAAAAAGATAATCCCACATTGAAAATTTGGTCGAAAAATTGGCATGAAACACTTCGCGGTAATTGGCATGGTGCCATAAATGCAATTCAGGCGAATTAAGAAAGTACTTCAATTTACCAAACTTAACATTGACGTTTGCATGGATGAACATCCCGAACATAGCATCGAGCAATGCTTTTATGGGTATAACTTCGGGATGGGCGCCCATTATAACAATTGGCGCAAACTCGATGGTTTGATTAATAATTATTTCAACAACATGCGACCGTGATCCCGCCAAAAAATCGACCTCCTTGCCTGAGTGGTGTGCCTCGTGCGTGCGCCACAATAATTTACTGGAATGCTGTAGCCGGTGGAATAAATAGATATAAAGATCATGGGTCACCAAAAAGAACAATACTTGCTCTGCAATGCTCCAGCTATTAAAAAATGCGAAACCATGCCAATGAATAGCGGCCTGCAATACCGGGATGATATAGTTAAATATCACTATTTTTAATACATAACTCTGTATAATAGTGTACCAAACCAGGTCCACCCAAAAACCTTCCCTAAAAAAGGGAAGGCCCTTGCGGTAAGGCGAAATACGTTCCCAGGCGATGATTAATATTGCCCAGCAAATTAATATTGTGGTGGTAATTTCAATTAATGTCATTATTTTAAGACTTAAGCCCCGGGGTACAAGACTTGAGTCTGGAAAATTAATTTTTATTGTTTAACTCTCAAAGCCTTAATGCACAATTTTACATTATTTACAATAATCAAGACTTTTGACTTGAAGTTTCCGCCTTTTGGTTTTCTTTGTATTCTTCACTTATGTTAACCCGGAGCCTCTTCATCGGCCCAAGTTCTGATTCATATACCTTTTTTATCCCGTCGCCGGTTGCAATTTCCACATCGTGGATGTCACGTACTAACCGTTGAAAACCCTGGGGTTCTACAGATGCTGCATGGTCTGATCCCCACATGGCACGGTCGAGTGTAAAATGGCGTTCAACAAACGTTGCCCCCATTGATACAGCGGCAACAGTAGTAGCCAGGCCAGTTTCATGGCCTGAATAGCCTATTGGCACCCCTGGATACCTATTGCCAAGCGTATGTATCATTTTAAGGTTAAGCTCTTCGGGCTTGCATGGATATGCCGAAGTAGAGTGGGCGATCATCAAAGGGTAATTTTCATCAAACGACCTTACCAAAGCCACTGCATCTTCAATTTCTTTGTTGGTCGACATCCCTGTTGACAACATCAAAGGCTTTCCTGTTAACAATATCCGTTTAATAAGCGGGAAATCTGTTAAAGATGCTGACGCAAGTTTATATAAAGGTGTATCAAACCGCTCCATAAAATCAACGGCCTCAACATCCCAGGTAGAAACAAACCAATCTATGCCCTGCTTTTTGCAATAGGTGTCGATAGTTGCGTATTCGGCTATGCCAAATTCAGTTTTGCGCTTATAATCTATATAGGTAATACGTCCCCATGGGGTATCGCGCATAATATTCCACTGATCTTTTGGCACGCAAATTTCGGGGGTACGTTTCTGAAACTTAACTGCCGTTGCTTTGGCTGCAACTGCTTCATCAATCAGTTGTTTGGCAATTTCAAGCGAGCCATTATGGTTTATGCCGATTTCGGCAATAATATAACAAGGCTCCCCGGGACCGATTTTATTGCCGCTGTTTAGCGTTATGGTTTGGCTGGATGTCCTGCGGGTTTTTGTCTCCTGCTGTGATGAAGCAGTAAGCTCAGCAGCTTCGCTGTGACCATTATGTATTTCCTGGTGCGATGAGATGATTTGCTCGGCAAATTCCCTGAAACAGCCATGGCCGCCTTTTGCGTCGCATACAATATTTGCTGCTTCTTTTACAAAAGAGAGCGCGTCTGCCGGGCACGCGCTGATGCCTGCAAGCTTCATTATTTCAAGGTCGTTTGTGTCATCGCCAATATAGGCTACTTCAGCGGGTTGTAAATTAAGGCGGTTTAAAATCTCCTTAAATGCCGCCGGTTTATCTTTTACACCAAGGTGTAATTCGGTGATCTTTAATTTCTCTGCGCGTTTTATCAATGATGGTGATAATTCGCCGGTTATGATGCCTGTTGTTACGCCGGCAAAATTTCGCAAGCGCTCTACACCCATACCATCGCGGATATCGAATTTTTTAAATTCTTCGCCTGCTTCCCCATAATAAACGCCGCCATCTGTTAATACGCCATCACAATCTGTAAGGAGTAATTTGATGCGTGAAAGTTTTTCGTTTAACATATTCATCATTTTTAAGTTTAAAATTAAATTGCTGTCCATCCGCCGTCAACCACAAGGTTGGCGCCGGTCATATATGCCGATGCTTCGCTGGCTAAAAAGATAAGTGCGCCCTGGTAATCGGCAGGTTGCGCCATACGCCCCAACAAAGTTTTGGCAGAATAATTTTGTATAAAAAATTCGTTCTGGCTATTTTCAACCCCACCTGGGGAAAGTGTATTAACACGCACGCCCTTGTGCCCCCAATAAGCAGCTAAAAACCGGGTGAAATTTACAACCGCGCCCTTAGTTACCGGGTAAACCGGCGATTTATAAAATGTTTGCTCCCCGCATTCATCACGGTAAATAGATTGGTCGGGGCCTACAATACCGTACGTTGAGGCGATATTGACGATGCTGCCGCCGCCTTGTTCGGCCATTACAGAACCAAAAACCTGCGAGGCAAGAAATACGCCGGTAATGTTAACATCCAGAGATTTTTTAAAGGCATCCAGCGGATAGTTTTCAAATGCCGACAATTCTTTTGCCATGCCCGGGTTTTCGAACATATCATTTATAGCGGCATTATTTACCAGTACATCAATAGTTCCGTAACGGGTAAGTATTTTGTCGCGTGCAATTTTTAATGACCGCTCGCTGGTTACATCAACTTTCAGACCGCCGTGATTTTGGCCAAGGGCTTTGGCAAAGCTCTCTGCGGCGCCTTCATCTAAATCAGCCACAACAACATTTGCACCGGCTTGCGCCAGGGCTTCGCAATGCTTTTTACCCAGCAAGCCCAATGCCCCTGTTACAATTGCGGTTTTATTTTTTAACGAAAACATGTTAGTCATTAGGTCATTAGTCATTGTGTCATTGGTTATTTGGTATTGGTCATCGCTGTTGTTTCACTGTTAAACTATTCAATGACTAATGACACATTGACCAATGACATTCTTTATACTGTTTTAGGTTTAATATTGTAATTGTCTACTTTGCGAAAAACAGCTTCCAGTACTTCGCCTTTCAGGTATTGTTTTATGTTGCCGCTAAGTATAGCCTCTTTCATAATTGGCATCACATCGCGGTAAGCAGAAAGTGTATAAGCAATATCCTCATCGCTATGGCTGTAGCACATATTGTGGAAGCCTGCCCAAAGCACGCCGCGTTTTATCATTTCCTGCTGCATCAGGGTTTTAACTTCAAGGCCATTGCCTGCCTCGGCGGTAAATGTTACCATCGAGCGGCAGTTGTAACCGATGCACCTGGTATAAATATCCATGCCGGTTTCAATGGCGATATGGTTATAGCCATCTTTTAGCAATGCGCCTTTTTCGTCAAGATACTGAGGCACATTTTTTTCACACAGCTCATTTATAGTGGCAATACATGCGGCGAGGGACAATGCCTCGCCTCCAAAAGTGGTGTAACTGAAAACTTCCGAATTGAACAGCTCCATCACATCAGCACGGCCGGTAAGCAAGGCTATAGGCATGCCGTTTGCGCAGGCTTTTGAGTAAACAGCAAGGTCGGGTTTCACACCGAAATATTCCTGTGCGCCACCTATGGCAATGCGGAAACCTGTCCACATTTCATCAAATATCAGCAGGGTGCCGTTGGCTTTACATACTTCGGCCAGTTGTTGCAGGAAACCTGGTTTAGGAGCCTCAAAAATAAACGGCTCCAGTATCAGCGCTGCAACTGTTTCGTCAAGCGCCGCTTTTATAGCTTCGATATCATTATACTGAAAAGTATAAGTCATATTTTGGATGGCCTCGGGTATGCCTGCATTACGGCTGGTGATACCGATATACCAATCGTGCCAGCCATGGTAACCACAGCAAAATATTTTTTCGCGACCGGTAAATGCCCGTGCCACACGTATGGCTGCTGAACAAACATCGGCGCCTGTTTTTGCGATCTTTACAGCCTCAGCATTGGGGATCACCTGTTTTACCAGTTCAGAAAGTTCCACTTCCAGCGGGTGCATCAGCGAAAATGTGATGCCATCCTGCAATTGCGCTTTTATAGCTTCGTCAACAACGGGATAACAATAACCTAAAGAGATTGGCCCTATAGCAGAGTTGAAGTCTATATATTCATTCCCGTCAACATCCCATACATGCGAACCTTTTCCTTTTTGTAAATATTTTGGCGCAACGCCATTTGTAAATTGCCCGGGCCCTTTAGCAAGTGTTTGAGTAACCGGTTTCTGAACGTTTAAAGCACGTTCGTATAAATCGTTTGATTTGGTGATTTCAGGATAGTCTGTGTTAAATTTTATTGAATTTGGCATAGTATAAGTGTTCTTTTATATTATTCAGAAAATTGCATTGTTGATATACCGGGCTGTACAAATCGGGTTTTATAACCTAATATTTTTTCAGCTATCTGTTTACCTGTAAAGCCCTCATGCTGCAAAACATTTGGCAATAATGATGGCTTAAACCACTTTTCATTCAAGGCGAAGGGCAATACATTTGCTGTAAGGCTATGCTTCAACAATGTTTCGGCAACAATGCTGTACAACCCGCCGGTGAGGAAATGATCTTCGAGGGTTACCGTTAATTTACTGTTGCGCGTGGCTTGTATAATAGCATGTTCATCAACCGGTTTAAGGCTGCGCATATTAACAAGCCCAACAGATAAGCCTTCGTTTTTTAATATCTCTACCGCAATCAACGCCTGCTCAAATAATAGCCCATAGGTTAAAATGGTAACATCGTCGCCTTCGGCAATAACTTCAGCTTTTCCCCATTCAAAAGGGCTGTGCTGATATTCCGTTTTCCTTATGTTGATCCGCACGTATGACGGTGTTGGATGATGCCATATCTGCGGAAGCATCTCAACAAGGTCCTGCTCATCAGCCGGGGCGAAAACCGTCATATTCGGGATGCCGCGCATCAGTGATATATCTTCTATGGCCTGGTGTGTAGGGCCGTTTCCATCGGATAAAAAACCAGGAATAAAACTGCTCAATTTAACCGGTAGGTTAGGGATGCCCGCATCAGTGCGTACAAATTCAAAAGCCCGCATAGTTAAAAACGATGCTAAAGCATGCACCACGGGAATACGGCCGCGCAAGGCAAGACCGGCGGCAGCGCCAATCATAGTTTGTTCCGTGATACCGGTATCGATAAAACGGTTACCTAATTTACCGGGAATATTGCGCACCAGCGCGCGGTTTTCCGCCGTCATCACAATAAAGCGTTCGTCTGTTAAAGCTATCTCTGTTAATAATTCTTCGTACGTCATATTATCTAACCACTAAGGTTTCTGATGTTAATTGTGTTAAATGTTCGCCGTGTAATTCTTTTAGCAAATCCTCAACTTCCGTTGCGTTGAAATTGCAAAACCACCTGTCGGCGCGGCGTTCAATGCTGGGTAACCCTTTACCACGAACGGTATCTGCTATAACTACATTTAGCTTCCCGGTTTCAAATGGGTACGCCGAAAATGCTTCGTGCAATGCTTCGAAACTATGCCCGTCTATCCTTTTTACAGCAGCGCCAAATGCGGTGAATTTATCATGTAACGGCTCAAGCGGGATCAAATCTTCGGTAGCCATATTGGCCTGGAAATGGTTGCGATCTATCACAAACAAAAGGTTATCTAATTTATAGGCATTGGCCACCAGTACAGCTTCCCAGCAGGTGCCTTCGTTTAATTCGCCATCGCCCATAATGCAAACCACTTTATTTGTACCGCCTTTTATTTTTATATCCATGGCAACACCTATAGCTACAGAAGGCAAATGCCCCAATGAGCCGGAATGAAATTCGATGCCCGGTATTTTTGTGTTTGGGTGCCAGTAAATATGGTCACTGGTTGATAAGTGGTTTTTTAAACGGTCTTTTTCTAACAAACCGAGTTCTGCAAAAGTTCCGTATAGCGCGGGTACATCATGGCCCTTTGAAAGAAACAAATAATCGCGGTTTGGATCATTAAGATTATTTGCGTTAACGTTTAAAAATTCAGAATAGAGGTAAACGATCAGGTCGGCAGCCGAGAGCGATGCCCCAACAAAACAACCGCCATCGGTTGACATTTTGATGATATGCTCCCGCACTTTTAAAGCGGTTACTTCAAGCTTATTTTTATCTATTGATATAGTTTGCATTTAAATATAGTTTTTATCTATAATTAGTTTGGTTTGTTCGGAAGAGATGGTTTTTAACTCATCCAGGTGGTTACGGTACCAGTTTACACCCGCATATTGGGCATTAAGCTGGTATATTTCAGGGTTATTATCAAGCAGGGCTAAAATATCATAACAGGAAAAATCGGGACGTTTTGGATATAATTCTTCAAATACTCTTTTTATAAACTGGTAATCTGCCTCATAGTCAATGGTAAAACGGTGCGACATAGAGTAATCAAGGCCGGTGCCCCAAAGCACATTGCCAATGCTAAACTTTTCGGGGTTTTCCCATATGTAAGGAGTTGTATGCTCCAGTTCTAATGGTCTTTGTGCTTCTTTCCATGCTTTTTCAAGGCAGCCGATGGTCATTATTTCCACATCATTTCCATCCGGAAAAGTGGCCGGGTGCAGGTTACTTACATAGTTATATCCGCCGGGACTGGCAAAGTAAAAATCAAGCACATCATCAATAATCCGCGGATCGATCAGCGGGCAATCAGATGGTATTTTGAGTACGATGTTTGCGTTAAATTGTTTAGCTGCCTGGTAATGACGGCCGAGTAAATTATTCATGCTGCCGCGATAACAGGCAACACCTATTTCTTCAGCTTCCTTCGCGATAATATCGTCTGTTTCATCTTCCGACGTTGCAATAACCACCTGCGCCTCGTGGCTTATCATTTGCAGGCGCTCAACCATACGGTATAAAAGGCTTTTGCCTAAAACAGGCAGTATAACTTTGCCCGGTAACCGGGTGGATGACATCCTCGCCTGTACAACTATAACTATATTGGTTGCCATAGGTTTACTTTTGCCTTATCAGGCACATTGCATTTCTAAAAAAGTAACAGGTTCGTGCTGCTCTTGGAGCGTAAAATCCTTTAAAAAGTCTTCTTTTTTACCTTTAAATTCTACATAGCTGCTGCATACCTGCGCAATATTTTTTGCCGAAGCGCCACCATTCTGAATGGGTGCAAGGCGTCTTAAATCTTTCACATCAAAATATGAATGAACTTTTTTACCGAGGGCTATGCCGGTATAAACTACTGTTGAATATTGTGTGATCAGCTCCGAGCAATTGGCTATCATGTGGTTTGTATTGCCTGAGTGGTATATAAAAGTCCCGGCCGGCGCATGTTTGCATATCTCGGCCTCAGCCCTGTCAAACTTTTCGTTGGGATGCAGCTTAAAAAGCAATTGCCTTCCTGCGGCTATTTTTACCGCGCTTTTAATAAATTTCACCCTGTCCTCAAATTTGTAGGTTTCGCGCATGTCCGAAGTTGCCACCATCACATAGTTATGATAAGGAAAATCGTTTTTCACAAATTGAAGATGGTTGTCATAATTTGGTATTCCGGTTACAATCATCTTTTCAGGATCGGTACCATGTTTCGCAAAATAATTTTTATACCCTTCGGAAGCCGTGCAATAGATATCACAAACATTTGTGGAGCCATTCAGCGATGTGTCGCCGGTAAAATACGGTGCCAAACCAAAGGCTTTTACTATGCCTGTTAAAGCGGTAGGCCTGTCAATCATCCCCTCCTGCACCCACACGGTTTTGGTTTGCCTAAACTTTTCGGGCACAATCATATCGGTACAATTTACTACCAGGTCATATTTATGCAGGTTGCCGCCATAGTCAAGTTGTAGATTGTGCTGCTTCAGATAGCTTTCAGATTTTACTTTGAACTGGCCGGCCAACACAGTCCCATCGGCAAGTGGCGTATATTTTATGATCGCTTTAAGGAATGTTGTGTCTGGAAATAACTGGCTAAACCAACAATCATAGTCTTCCTCGAGGTGCTGTGATATCTGGTGCATTTGGGAAGTCTGATTCATTGAGCCTGTAATAAACAATATCTTTCTCCTCATCTCGATGACTTTTTGGGTTATAAAATTTAAAACTACAAATTAGCTTTTGAGTTTCCCTTGTTCCGCGACAATGTTAATATAGAGTTAACCTTTGTTTAATCTGCTTTATAAATTATACATTAATTAGATATTGGATTGCTAAATAAAGTTACAATTATTTTATTTAATAATAAAAATAGGTTGTGTTGTCAAAAAGTAAAGATTTTTTTTATTTGCCTGTTTTTATTTGTCAGCGACATCAAATTTTCATCAATAAAAGGTATTTTTATAAGCTATGCCATCACCATTGTCGTTAAAAAAGATCAGGCCATTGCAGCTTATTGCTGTCATTTTCTTTACGGTTTCCGGCGGCCCATATGGATTGGAGCCTTTGTTAACTTACGCCGGGCAGCATGGCGCCTTGTTATTGCTATTATTAACCCCATTGTTATGGGACCTGCCTGCAATTTTCACGGTACTGGAGCTGAACAGTATGATGCCCGTTACCGGTGGCTACTATAAATGGGTAAAGCATGCATTAGGAACGCGCTGGGGCTTTTACGAGGGCTGGTGGACATGGCTTTATACCTTTATCGATCTGGCTATTTATCCCGTTTTGTTTGTATTGTATGCTTCGTTCTTTTTCCCATGGCTGTCCGACTATCATTATAAAATACCGCTTTGTCTCATTTTTATCTGGTTATCGGCTGGGCTAAACATTTTGGGCATAGTGCCTGTGGGTAAAACCTCGCTTTTTTTAGGTGCGGCTGTTTTAACACCATTCATTATTTTATTTGGCCTTGCGTTTTATCACCATACGGTTACCACTATACCTTCGCCATCATTAAAAGGCATACCTTTTTCGTCCCTCGGAATGGCGCTCTATACCGTTATGTGGAATTGCCTGGGCTGGGACAACGTGACCACCTACGCCGAAGAAGTGGAGAAGCCTGTACGCTCGTATATATTTTCGATGTTTGCCGCCTTTGCACTGGTAATAGTAATTTACTTTTTAATCATCCTTGTTTCACAGCAATCGGGTCTTAATATAGGCGCTTTAAAAGAAGGCGCATTTCCAGCGGTTGGGGCCGCGGTAGGTGGCAGGTGGCTTGGCGATCTGATAGCTTTGGCGGGCATGGCCAGCAGCTTTGGTATTTATGCTGCGGTACTGCTTTCCGTATCGCGTGTACCAAAAGTGATGGCCGATGATGACCTGCTGCCAAAAAGATTAAACAGGCTGCACTCACAATTTCAAACCCCGTATGTATCTATCATCGTTTGCTCATTGGTAGGCAGCGTGATGATATTGTGGCCATTTTTAGACCTGCTGATAATCGACGTAACCGTCTATGGCGCCGGTTTATCATTAGAATATATCTCATTAATAAAACTGCGAATGGTATCGCCTGATGTACACCGACCGTTTAAAATACCGTTAAATATTACCGGGCTATGCTTAATGATTATTTTACCTGTTACGGTATATTTTGTTGCTTTGGCGGGCGCTTTTTCATCTGCCGACGAAGCAGTTTGGGCCGCAGTTTTTGCTATTGTGGTATTAACCAGCGCCGAGCTGGTATGGCGGTTGATAGTTTGGAAAAAACCACATCTAAACGCCTCACCCAACCCTCTCCAAAGGAGTGGGCTTTAGTTGCGCTCTTTTTATTTTTTAGGACCCTCTCCTTTGGAGAGTAATAACGAGTTACTTTACACAAGAAGAAAAAGCTGTAATTTTTGTATTGACAGTTTTTAAATTGTGTATAAAAATCTTTATAAATAGAAAATCCCCATAGTTAAATATGAGGATTAATTTTTACCTTTGCTTTTGCAACCGCAAGGGAATGTGTTCTTAACGTGAGAGTTGATGTAAAGGTGGCAGATGTTGTGCCTGCTCTCTCCACCCTTTTTAAATCAAACCGCCGGATATTACAAGTATTCGGTGGTTTTTTTATTTAAACAAACTTTTTTGATTAGTTTTGTAATGCTTTCGGGCAGCACGTGAACGATGTGCTAATTTGCTATTTGAGGGGTTCGCAGCCCCTCATTAGCTTTTTACAAAACTAATTCTGTTTATCTAAAATTCTTTGTATTACGTATTACAAAAATATAACAAAAAAATTATATCAGCAACTATTTGTTAAATTTAATAAGATAAGACTAAGGATTAGTCAACTAATATTTCATCTTATATCTTTCTAGCTATTAATTAGATTACTATTTAGAATTACAATTTGTCTTATCTCATAAAGTGTTTTTTACCGTGTGTAAAGTAATTCGTTATTACCCTTTGGAGAGGGCAGGGTGAGGCCACCATCTCAATGCGAATCCCTTAACACCCCGCTGCCCGATCCGCCTTTTAGAAAATCCATATCAGCGCCAAGGTGCGCCTGTTCTACATGGGTTTGGTAAAGCCAAACATAGCCCCGGCCGGTTAAATTTCCGGGAAGTTCCAGCCGTTTTTTTCGTTCGTTAATTTCCACATCGGATAGCTCAACTTCAAGCAACCCTGCGGCAACATCAAGCTTAATAATATCACCATCTTGCACAATGGCCAAAGTGCCGCCGATTGCAGCCTCCGGCGAAACATGCAACACCACCGTACCAAATCCTGTCCCGCTCATGCGGCCATCCGAAATTCGTACCATATCGGTAACACCTTTTTCCAATAGCTTTTTCGGGATAGACATATTGCCAACTTCCGGCATACCGGGATAACCTTTCGGTCCAACGTTTTTTAATACCAGCACGCTGCTCTCGTCAACGTTAAGTTTGGGGTCGTCTATTTTGGCTTTGTAATCCTCAATATTTTCAAATACTACAGCTTTACCGGTATGTTTCATTAAGGACGGACTTGCCGCCGATGGTTTTAATACTGCGCCATTTTCACTTAGATTGCCTTTCACAACAACAATACCGGCTGTTTCATTAAAAGGATTATCAAGCGTTGCTATCATCTCCCTGTTAAAACATTCGCTCCTTACATAGTTGTCCTCAATAGGGTTCCCGCTGACGGTTATTATGCCGCTATGTAATTCATTATGCAGCTCTTTCATCAAAGCAGGTAAACCACCCGCGTAGAAAAAGTCTTCCATAAAATATTTGCCCGATGGTTGCAGGTTAGCCAGTAACGGTATGTTTTTTACATTATTAAAATCATCCATTGTCAAGTCAACCCCAATACGGGCGGCTATGGCCAGCAAATGGATCACAAAATTTGTGGAGCCGCCTATGGCTGCATTTACGGTAATGGCGTTTTCAAAAGCTTTGCGGGTAAGTATGTCCGAAAGCTTAAGGTCTTCTTTTACCATGTCAACAATACGGCTGCCGGATAGGTGCGCCAACACTTTGCGCCGCGAATCTGCCGCCGGTATTGCTGCGTTTTCTGCCAGTGTTAATCCAAGCGATTCAACCATGCAGGCCATTGTTGAGGCTGTGCCCATTACGGCGCAATGGCCGCGGCTGCGTGTCATGCATGCTTCGGCGGTAAAAAGCTCATCATCACTCATTTTACCTGAGCGGTGCGCTTCCGAAAACCGCCATACATCTGATGTGCTGATATCATGCCCCCGGTATTTGCCGGTAAGCATCGGGCCGCCCGAAACTACAATTGTCGGGATATTTACACTGCAAGCGCCCATTACCAACGCCGGGGTGGTTTTATCGCAGCCGCAAAGCAATACCACGCCGTCGATAGGGTTGGCCCTGATGGACTCTTCCACATCCATGCTTACTA
>Ga0207054_1077_pt2 | contig 28249 bp, 17 predicted proteins | sample Alteio_BWMinCont_60_FD_153288 | JGI IMG/M metagenome (GOLD analysis project Ga0207054, IMG submission 153288) | Enriched cells from forest soil in Barre Woods Harvard Forest LTER site, Petersham, Massachusetts, United States -... | ecosystem: Environmental > Terrestrial > Soil > Temperate forest >... | reverse complement strand
AGTTTTAACTATCGAATCCCTCAAAGCCGGAGGCTGTGTTATAGTGGCTATAGCTGTCACAGTGCAGTTGTTGGCATCGGTAACAGAGACTGTATAACTACCTGCTTTTAATAAAGAATCTTTTGCTCCTGTTTCTCCGTTATTCCATGAATAGATATAGGGTGGCGAACCGCCAGATACAGAGCCTGTGGCTGTGCCACTCGCGCCACCATTACACAGGGCTGGCGTCGTGCCGGCTATAGAGGCGGTTAATGCTCCCGGTTGGGCTATGGTTACTGTTGCGGTATTGGTACATAAATTTTTATCGGTCACCGTTACAGTATAATTACCTGCTGCAAGGTTAGAAGCCATTGCATTGGTCTGCGCTCCGGGGTCATTCCATAAATAGGTGTACGGTGTCGCACCTCCTGCTACTCCCACTGTCGCAGTTCCGTTCGCTCCGCAGGCTACCGATACATTTGTGAATGATACGATAGAGTCTCGTAATGGTGGGGTGCCTGGAACAATTGCTGTAGCGGTTGCAGGACAGCCTAAAGAATCTTTAGAGTTTACGGTATAGCTTCCTGCTAATAATCCAGTAATTGCAGATGAAGTTGAACCGCCCGTCCATGAATAAGTATAGGGTGCAATTCCACCTGTTGCAGTAACTGAAGCCCCGCCGTCAGGGTTACCACAAGCTGAAGGGCTTGTAATTAGTGGAGTGAGTACAGTATTTGAAACACGAATAATAGCGCTGTCTTTTATTGTTAGCCCGCAACTGTTGCTGATTGAAACAGTGTATGTAGTAGTTACTGTGGGTGATGCAATAACAGATGCACCGGTAGCAACATTTAATCCTGCGGCAGGAGCCCATGAGTATGTAGTTCCACCCGATGAGGTTAAGGGTACCGAGGCACCACTACATATTAATGTATCGCGTAAGTTATTAAGGTATGAGTGTGTAACACATATTTCCTGCCTGTTATCACCTCCGCCTGTTCCTGCAGTAAACCCCCAATATACACTTGGGTTCCCGCTGAAAACCGTGTTTATAATATCTCCTGTATAAGTTAGTCTGAGGTTACAATCATAGTAAACATTTATGGTTTGTGTGCCCGGATTCCAGGTTACTTCCATATTGTGCCAGTTGCCATCGGGAATATTAGCATTGGCAGGATCAAGTTGAACGGGCCCTGCAAGGTTATTTCCTGAACCATCTGTATGGTTTACATCGCCGTTTTTTTCAATTGCTGTATGGCAAAATGCAGGGTCCCAGCCATTTTGATAGGTATCGAACTCTACAGCTACAGAAGGTGTTATACCGCCATATCCTAAGCCACCGCCCACGCTTCCGGCATTGGTACTTTGTTGTTGAAAAACAAAACAGATACCGTCAGCACCACCACAAGTATAACATTGTGTACCCAAAAACATCTGGAACTGAATGTCAAAACTCTTGGCCAGGCTAACCTGTGTTGTATTCCATATTTCTCCACCTTGGTTCTTTTTTTGAGGTGTGAGTAAATATGTGGTAACGTTAGCAGTGCATTCAGAAGAAGTTGTAGAGGCATTACCAACTGGAATAAACTGCCCTTTTACCCTAAAAGGCTGAATGAAAAACAAAACAAAAACTATAAAAAGTAATTTTTTCAGGGTAATATGTTTAATGTGTTAGACTTTTAAACGAAAATTACGAAATCTTGTTACGAAATAACAGGCAATTTGCAAAGTTAAAACTACAGCCAGGGAATGCTGTTTTATACTTTGGTGGAATAAATAAATCTCAAAACTAAGTAAACAAGTTGAAATTACATTTTTTGATAATATAAAGGCTACTTTTATAGCATTATTTCATTCATACTTTTAGCTAATATTGGTTATTACTATTCTTAACTATGACTGAATCAAAGTCATTTAGCATATTTTTTTGGGCAACACTTGTTGCGCTGGGTTTTATTTATTGCATTGGTATGCAACTAAGCCTTATGGATGTGGATGCATCACAATATGCCCTTATGTCGAAAGAAATGTTTTACTCCGGTAATTATCTTCAGGTACTCGAAAGAGGCAAGGATTATCTGGATAAACCACCCTTGATATTCTGGACTGCCTGTCTTTCTTTTAAAGTATTCGGGGTTCACGATTGGGCTTACCGCTTGCCTTCAGTTCTTTGCCTTATTCTCGGAATTTATTCGTTATACAGGTTCTGTAAGCTTTATTATGATGAACAAACGGCGAAGATAGCTGTACTCATAATGGCATCGTGTTGTGCCAGCTATCTCATGACGAATGATGTTCGGACTGATACTATGCTAACAGGATGGGTAATGTTCTCAATATGGCAAATTGCCGAATTCAATATCTCTTCAAAATTCAAAAATATTCTATTGGGTTCAATTGGTGTGGGACTTGCCATGCTTACCAAAGGACCGATTGGCCTGATAATACCAGTGGTGGCTTTTTCGGTTGAGTTTATGTACAAACGGCAGTGGAGGAGTTTTTTCAGATGGCAATACCTTGTAGCTTTAATAGTTATTGCCATAATGCTGCTGCCAATGAGCTATGGACTTTACGAGCAATATGATGCACACCCCGAAAAAACCCAATATGGGTTTAAAAGCATATCGGGTCTCCGTTTTTTTTATTGGACACAAAGTTTTGGCCGGATAACCGGAGAAAACACATGGAACAATAGCCCTGATCCGTTTTTTTTAGTGCATAGTTTTTGCTGGAGTTTTTTGCCATGGACCGCTTTTTTCTTTCCTGCAATTTTTGTTGAGGTGAAAAATAGAATTAAAACAATTAAAGACCATAGCCAGCCTGAAGCAATTTCAATAGGTGGCTTTTTGCTTGTTTTTCTTTTTCTCTCCCGTTCAAAGTATCAATTGCCTCACTATACATTTCCGTTGCACCCTTTAGCTGCTGTTTTTACTGCAACTTACTTGAGCCGTAATTTTACAATATTCAAATCCGGAGTGTTTTCAGTATTTCGGGGGCTGCACATTTTTGTAATGTTTGCAATATATGCGGGTATTGTATTGTTGACCGGCTTTGTGTTTCCCGGTTCAGTTATTTTATATGTTGTAGTTACTTTATCATTTATTTGTTTTCTATATATATTGTTTAATAAAAAAATAGCCGGGCAAAATAAAATGCTTTTCAGCACTATTATACTTTCTATCACATTGGCAATAACACTTAATGCTAATTTTTATCCAAACTTGTTAAGCTATCAGGCCAGTTCTGAAATAGCTAAAGATTTAAATAAAGCAGCAATCAGCGATTCAAAACTTTTGATTTTTAAAACATACGCCCCCAACAGCACTATGTTTTATTGCGATTTGCCAATTATGGAATATATTGATGAAAATAGCCTTTCACGAAATTTAGTTAAGGGCAAAACTTATATAATGGCCGATTCAGTAGATATTAAAACAGTTCAACTACTTAACCCACAGATAATTAAGGTGAAAGATTATGATAATTTTGGAGTTACACATCTGAATATCAGATTTTTAAACCCATCTACACGAGGCTTGGAAACGGGTAAAATGGTTTTATTCAAGTATTAATTCATAAGCAAAGCTCCAGTTTTCCTTCAATTGGTTGCTATAAATACAAGATGGCTGGTAATATATTGATTATTAGTATGTTGTATGTATATTTGATTTTTTTCTGTCTTTTACCAAACCATTTCTCCTTTTTATGCGTTTATAGGTAGAGAGTAAGCCTTGTTTTAATGGCAAAAGAGACATTTTATGACGAATAGCCCCATTTTACCTATATTTGTAATCCCCAACTCCATAACATCACTTGTTAGTTAAATGAAAATCGTTCACATAGTTGACCCTTTTGCGGGTGGCATAGCCACTTTTTTAAAGCTTTTAACTGAAGAGTTAAAGGATGACTACCATATTATAGTTCATGGTGAACGTAAGGAGCTTGCTGATGCTAAATATGTAAAGACAATATTCCCCAGAAAAAACATTAAGTTCATACACTGGAAATCGGTTCAGCGTGAAATAAGCCCCATAAAAGATTTTAAAGCTTATGCTGAGCTGGTAAGTATCCTTCGCCGTTTTAAGAGTGCCGATGTGGTGCATTTGCATTCATCAAAGGCCGGTTTTTTGGGTCGCATAGCATGCCGTCAGTTGGGTATTGATAATGTTATTTATACTCCGAATGGAGCTCCATTTTTAATCAAAAAGGATAGTTCGGTTAACCTTAAACTTTATGAAAGGTTTGAAAAACTTGCATATCACTTTGGCGGAAGAATTATTTGTGCTTCAGCGTCTGAAAAAGAGGAATATGAAAAAAGAGGCATGACTGCTGATTTTATTAGTAACGGCACCCGTATAGGTAAAGATTCATTTATAGGTAATAAAGACTATAATAAATTCAGAATTGTTACATCAGGCAGAGTGGCAAACCAAAAGAACCCTCATTTTTTTAATGAAGTGGCTTGGGCTTTTGCTGAATTAAAGCACTTTGAATTTGTTTGGATTGGCCATGGAGAAGATACAGCCGCACTTACTGCACCTAATATTAGAGTGACAGGTTGGCTTAGTGGCGAAGGTGTTAAACACGAAATTGCAAAGGCTGATTTGTACCTTTCTACGTCATTTTTTGAAGGCCTGCCATTTGCGGTTATCGAAGCAATGTCATTGGGAAAATGCTTGTTATTATCTAATTGTACCGGCAACATTGACCTTGTAAAAAGAGGTGTAAATGGTGAGATTTTTAATAACCAGGAGGAGGCTATTAACCATGTTATTTATTTTTACCTGAATAAGGAAATAACTGAATCGATGGGAATAAATTCCCTTGAAATATGTCGCGATTATTTTAGTATTGAAGAAACTGCTTTCCGTTACAGGATGGAATACCAGAAAATGGTCGATTATAAAAAGAGAGCAGCCAGGATTGTAGTACTAAAAAAGAAAAGAGCAACGTTTTCAGCTCAAAAAAAATTGGTTAAGCAATAAGCTTTCCATATTTTTGTGAAAATTCACTTAAAAGTATTTTATGATGATGTCTTTTGCGTTTAAAGATGCCAAAACATCAAAGAGGTATGGCGCCTTAGCTTACTTTTTAATACTTGGGTATATTATATCTATTTATATAAAAAATGCTCCGGTAGTTTCAAATGCTATAATGTTTTCAATACTTGTAGTAGCATTCTTAAGCATTTCTCCAAAAGAATATAAAAGTCAATTTTTAAGGCAAAAGATTAATCTGGGTATTATCTCCTTTTTTGTTATTCAATTGCTAAGCGTTTTTTTTTCTGCAAACAAAGCAAGTGGGTTTGATATTCTGGCATTACGATTGCCTTTATTAATTCTACCCTTAGCTTTTTGCTTTATTGAGTTTGAAATAATAACCTGGAAGACTATTTTATTTTTTTATGTTCTTGTTACTGTATTTGCCTCAATGGCGGGATTTGGATATGGAGCATATAAGGCTATTAGTGAAGCTAATTCGGCTTTTTTATACAATGATAATATTTCGGAGCTGCTACTAGGCAAACAGGCTGCTTATTTTGGGCTATATATAAATGTAGCCATTATTACTATCATATACTTATTAAGAAACCTTGAAAGCAAAGCAATAAGTACAAAAGTTATTTTGACTTTATCATTAGTATGGTTAATATTTATAAACTATATGCTTGCAAGTAAAATGAGCAGCATTAGTCTTGCTATAATAATTTTATGTGGTGCATTTATAGAAATAATCAATAAAAAGAAAGTATTAGAAGGTTTTATATTGGTATTTGCTTTGCTTATTGGTTTTGTAGTGCTCTATGAACTTTTTCCAAAAACGATAGATAGGTTTAAAACAATTACGCAAACAAGTTTTACATTTAATAATACAAATGCAGAGAACAGCCTGGATGATAAATTTGATGCAAATAAATGGAGTAGTGGTAGTACCCGTAAGGCGCTGTGGACTTGCGGTAAGGAGATTTTTATGAAACAGCCAATTTTTGGAACAGGCTTGGGCGATATTAAAAGTGCCTTAAAAGAAAAATATACTGAGAAGAATTTTTTGTATGCCCTCAACACAAATAAAAACCTTCATTGCCAGTATTTTGATGTTGCTGTAAGTATGGGTATAATTGGATTGTTGTTTTTCCTGTTTACATACTTTATCTATCCTATTAAAACATTTATTGCTCAAAAGCAGTATTTTGCAATAAGCATATTTTTGTGTATCGGCTTATGCCTGCTTACCGAAAATATGTTCGACAGGTACCAGGGCGAACAAATAATTGCTTTGCTATTGCCACTTTCAGCCAAGATAACTGGCACAAGGCAATAAAACTCTATTCGTTATCGGCAAGATATATTTTGATGGCCGTTTCTGAATCGCCAATATATTCAAGATTTCCATTTTTTATATAAGCTACTCGTTGGCAATATTTTTGTATTATTCCCATGTTATGGCTAATTAAAACAACAGTTTTTTGTTCTATCCAGCTTTTCTCAAAGACCTTAATAGCTTTTTCCTGAAACTTAACATCTCCAACTGCAAATATTTCATCTAAAAACATAACATCAGCGCCTGCGTTTACAGCAATAGAAAACCCAAGGCGGGCAAGCATACCCGAAGAAAAGAATTTTATTTTCACATCAATAAATTCCTGTAATTCTGCAAACTCAATAATCTTATCGAAGATAAGATCGATTTCCTTAATCTTAAGTCCTAATACCGACCCTGATACATATATGTTTTCACGTGCAGTTAATTCATGGCTCATACCCACACCTAAGTTCATAAGCATGGTTGAACCATTAATTTGTACGTAGCCGGTATCAGTCGGATAAACCCCGGCAAGCATTCTTACTAATGTCGATTTCCCACTTCCATTTCTTCCTATTAAACCAAAGCATTCTCCCCTTTTAATGTCGAAACTCATCATTTTAAGGGCATCTACTATTTTAGCGTGCGGAGGGTTGAACATCCTGAATAGACGCTGTTTAACCGTATTGTGGCTGTCTTCTGTAATATGAAATTTCTTACTTATGTTCCTTGCTGCAACAGCAATATTATTGTCAGTTTCAGGTTTCATATTTAATTACAGTTTTTCGGCTGCTTTAGCGCCTAATGTATTTAGCATATATATTCCAATCAACAGAAAAAAAGTTGCATAAACAAAGCCCCAAGCCATCAATTTCCACTCAGGTAAATGATGATATATAATAATAGTTCTTGCATTAATTATAATACTCGAAATGGGATTTATATATTTTAATGTTCGAAGCCTTGAATTAAAAAGATCAGGACTAAATAAAATTGGGGACAACCAAAATCCCAAATTGGCAACTATTAACCATATTTGCTGAATATCTTTTGCCAGAATGTAAATAGTGCTTAAAATTAAGGAGAAACCTAGCGAAAGTATTATGAGATTTAAAATAATGGGAATGAAAAAAATCACGTGCCATGAAAAATAAGTTGACCCATTCTCAATCAGCAGAAAGTAAAAAGAAAACATAAGTGTATTGAAAAATAATCCAATTAAATTGCTTCCTATAACAGAAAGATATATCTCTATTTTATTCATATTAGTATATTCATACAAATATTTTTTAGTGGATAGTATTTGAATAGTTCCTGTAGCACTTTCAAGAAAGAAATTCCACAGGATTAAGCCAATGAAAAGGAAAGAAACGTATTGCGGAAAACCTGATTTTAGAATAAATTCAAAAGCTATATAATAAATAAGGCAATCAGAAATTGGTTTAATTAATGCCCAAATTAATCCAAGGATGTTTTCGTAATACCTGAGTTTGAATTCAATTTTAGATAAAAGCCAAAATCGTTCTAATTTATTAGTACCGCCGAAAAAATCTTTTAATATATTTAATGCCATATTATAACACTTTTTTAATCTTTATAGCAACCTTACGTAATATTCTGTTAGACTTAATTATTGAAACAACTTTAAACATTATTTTATTGTTAATAAAACCATATCCCGGCAGGGTGTGACTAAATGTTGGGTTATCATAATTAAATCCGGGGCCATTGGCATTGAGTAAGTTTGTAACATCTGAGGCAAAAATAGAATAAAAAGCCTTATGTTTTTCAGCTATTAACCTATAAAGGTAAACTTGCTTGTTTTTGGTAAAGGCACGTGCCATCGAATCTTTTCTTACCCTGTAATTCCACAGGGGTTCGGGTAATACTACTCCCTGTAAACCGTTTTCAACCATACTTATTACGCTTTCATAGTCTTCCATACCGAAAACCATTTGTTTGTCATTTAAGCCACCCTCGATAAATGCATCTTTCTTATATACTAATGCACTGCTATTAATCATATTGTGCACCAATAGGTAAGGTGGTTCAGGGTTAAAAGCTGGCCAATAGCCAGTTGCTCCATCAAAATACTTTGCCCAGCATCCTACGAAATGAACGTTACTGTACTGTTTCAAAACTTCAATTGCTTTTTCGTAATAACCAGGCTCAATAGTGTCATCAGGATCAAGAAATGCAAGATATTGACCCTTTGCTGCTTTTGCTCCGGTGTTACGTGCTAATGAAAGCCCTTCGTTTTCTTTATTTACAATTTGTACATTGTAAGTTGAAGTAAGCTTTTTAAGTATATCAATATTTTCAGGAGCTTTGCTTCCGTCGTTTACTATAATGATTTCAATTTTTTTGTAGGTGGAAGCGATAATTGACTGTATACTTTCTTCTACATAAGCTCCCATATTATAATATGGTACAACAACTGATAAAAGCCCTTCTTTATCAGTTGCTTCAGTTAATGGTTGGCTCAATATAGTTTGTGGCCGTATTAAGGGGAACTGGCTTTGAATAATTTTCTTTGAAACTAAATCAATAAGTAAGTTGATTTTTTGTTTGTATATGTTTGTGTAATTGAATGTAGCATGAATTTTGTTAAAGGCTGTTCTGCCAATTTCTTTTATCGACTCATCTGATAAGGATAGGATGTGTTTAAGTTGGTTATTAAAAGAAGATTGATCAGTATGGTCAAACAAGAAACCATCTACTCCATTTTCAATGATTTCTGATTGCCCTCCTTGAATCGATGCTAAAACGACTTTGCCGCGGCTCATTACCTCAGGTACTGTATAAGGCAGGTTATCTACAATGCTTGGTATAATTATAATATGGGCATCGGTAATGTATTGATCTAATTGCTTTGGTGGAATAGCCCCTAGTAGTATCAGTTTCCCATCTTTAATTTCTTTATCGCATATCTTCTTTATATAATCAATCATATCTATCCCTTCGGGATGATAAAGATGGTTTCCGCCACCAATCATAGTAAGTGGAAATTCAAAGCCTTCCTTCCATAACTGTTTAAAGTAATGAATTAGTTCTAAGCACCCTTTTTGCGGTGTAAGCTTACCGAAGAATAGGATTTTATTCTTTACAACTTCTTTTTCAGTGTATTGTTCACCTGTTTTGTATGGATTCTTTAGAATATGTATATCTAGGTCATCCGTTTTTACCCTACCATTGAGTTCATTAACCAGATATTTGCTTGGCGAAATAATCAGATCGGCACTGCGTATACAAGCACGCTCCATTTCACCTATCCAGAAGTAAGGTAATTGATAGTAAGGCACTTTATTATACTCTAAATAAAGAAACGAAGTGGCATGTAATGTTATTACTACTTTCAAATCTTTAAATATGGGGTATTGTAACCATTTATATTGTAGTAAGTAATATGCAATACCCATATATTCCTGGCTTTCTATAATGTCAGGTGCACCTTCTTTAACGACAAGTTCTTTAACTACTTGTGCAAAGGCATAACTCAAATTGGCCTCATAACCCAGAAATGATGATGTGTAGTATTTAGTGGGATTAAAACGAACTACAGTATACTCATCTTTAGTAGTGCTTGCAATTTCGTTGGTTTGAAAATCCTGGGTAATTACTGTTACAGTATGACCAAATGATGAAAACATTTGAGCAGTTTCGAGGCAGTATGTACTTATGCCACCGCCAAAGTCAGGTGGAAATTCAGAAGTAAGTAGCCATATTTTCATTTAGTGGGAATAATGTTATATAAATAAATCGTAGTCTAAAGTAAAATAGTTAAATGTTGTAGCGTTAAAAGTAGTTAAGATTCAACTAATTCAGTTGCATTTTCAAAAAAAGTAAATAATGATTCATTACTTAAAGATTTTATCCAACTGAGCATTTCAATTTTTGCAATTTCACGCGAATAACCGGTACCAGCCAAATGATTTACTTCTACATTATCATCAACCACGCAAAGTTTATTTTTCTCCTTGGCATAAAACGATTGTATTATATCTATTCCCCATCCGTATAAGTTTTTTTTTGTGTCAATTGGGCAAATATGATCAAGAATTTCCATATCGCATAAAAAAATAAATCCTTCGGCAAAAGGAACCTCTCTTAAATTATTTGATGTTTGTTTTTTGCAAAATTTGTGCGACAGCCCAGTTGAAGAAGGTGAATACAAACCGATCTTGCTCAAGTCGATAGTTGATAACCTGTTAAACATTTTTAATGCTTCATCTGAAGTAATCTCAACGTCGGAGCATATAAATAACAAATACTTGTAATCTTTATATTTTGCAATAGAATAAGCTTGATTTAATAAGCCTGAATAATAAATATTTTCGAGTTTAAGAGATTTTTTTGGAGGTGAATCTGAGCCGGAATCTATAATTGCGCTATCATAATAATTTGAAAAAAGCTGGTGAAGAGAAGACGCATTGTTACTGTAATTATGGTTGGCGATTATACATAATATTTTCCCTGAAAGTAGCGAATGAGTTTTGTTTATCTTAATTTTGGGCTGGTGAATATACTTTCCGTATTTTTTAGATATTCTATCGTAAATAATACCGGCCAAACTCCTTTCTTCATAAGTTTGTTTATACCATTCAATTGATTTTCTTAACCCACTGAGTTCTTCCAAAAACTTTGTTCTTTCTTTTTCAAAATTTGAAGATTCCATATTATGAATATTTAACAAGCACCAAATAATAAAATCAAAGCAAGTACTGCTATAATAATTTCAAGTTTTGCACCATCAAGAGCAGATTCAATTATACTGTTTATAGATTCTTTAGTGTATTTTCCATAATTGAAATTTGGGATAACTGGTATTTCTGTTTTTTGTTTCAAATTATGTTACTTTACTAAGTATTTAAGCCTATTAACCAAACTGATTGGTAATAAACTTAGTATTTCTAAATAAAATAACCCCAAAACTTTATTTATTATACTGTCATTCATTTCCGACACTATTTTTTTTCGCGTTAAAATTTGCTCTTTTCTGTTGCTGTATGAAACACTATTCTTACTTATTGGAATATCAACTAAATTTTGGGGTAAAACATAACCCCTAAATTTATGCAGAATTCTACAAAAATACGCATAATCTTCAGCATGTGGGTAGTTTTCAGGATAATGGCCAATAGTGTCTAATATTTCACGTCGAAACATTACTGTTGGGTGAATAAAGGAGCATTTAAAGTGCATTTCCCTGATAATATCTTCGTGTTTGGTCCTTGTTTTGTATAGGTAACTTTTTCCGCTTTTGGAGTCTGCAAAACGGCACCATGTTCCAAGCAGGCCTATTTCTGAGTGTTCATCCATACATTTAACTTGTTCTATAAAGCGGTTGGGGCTGCAACTGTCTCCACAGTCGAGTCGGGCAATATATTTGTAATCTTTACGGCTATGCAACATATCCAACCCTTTATTTAGTGCTTTAGCTACGCCAACGTTCTCGGGCAGTCGAAGGATATTAAAAGTTATACCAGCTATTTCAATTTTCAAGATATCGGTGTTTAAAGGTATTTTACTGCCATCATCAACAATAAGCACTTCAAATTTGTGAGTGGGGTAGTACACACTTTTAAGTGAAGTAATTATTCCTTCGGGGTTATTGAAATAGGGGATAAGTAAAATAAAATCTTTCATCAGGCCTTTAATCTAAGCTCAAAGCAATACATAAAAGTATACTTTTTTGTTGGAGCAGCGGGTAATCGCTGAATTGCAAAGCTTCGTAAAAATAAATCACGAGGTATTGCAGGATTTATTTTGTGAACATTTGTTTATTACTTAATAAATTTCCCGGTGAATTCTTCGATGTTATTTATTTGAATGCGCAAGTGGCGGGAACTTTCTTCTTATTTTTTCTTGAAAAGCCGATTCCAGCCAATCTGAAACGCATTTTTTTGATCAAAGTTTTCCTGGTATTGTTGAATCCGCTGATTCAATTCCGCAATGATGCTTTCCTGGTTGTTTTTCAGGTTTATCCAGATTGTTTCTTTGACTATCAGATCCTTTTTCAAATCTTCGTTTTTGCCTTTTTGAGTGAGTAATTGAGCATCTCGTGTAAATAGGTCACTGCTGAGCTGAGCCGACTTTTCTATTTCCTTCGTCAAGTTTAGTTCAAGGCTGTTTTTGATTTGTAGGAGTTCGCTGTTTCTCAATTCAGAAGATTCCTTCTCGGATGAAATCCTGCCCAGCAATTCTGTGCGCTCCTTTGCTTCTTGTTCGAGTTTGTTTTTCGTTTCTCTTAATTCGTTTACCTGACTTTCTAAATTTGTTTTGTTGCTGCTGTGAGACGCTTGCTCGAATTGAAGTTTTGATTCAGTTTCAGCCAGGCTTGCGCTAAGTTTATCTGTAAGCTGAATTTGCTGCGTCAATAGCTCGGCCTGATATTTCTTATTGGTTTTAAGTTCGGCAATTAGAATTTCATGTTTGTGAATTTCTGACTCTAGGGCAGCTATCCTAACAGATATATCCGAAAGCTGTTGCTCCTTTTTCCTGCATTCAAGGTCAATGATCTCTTTCTCGGAATTCATCCTAAGGATTAACTCATTTTTAAGTTTTATTTCCTCAGCAAGCAAAATTTTGTCCCCTGTAAGCAATTCTTTGTCTCGATCCAGGTTGGATAGGTTGGCACTGAGTTGATCAATAGTCTGCTGTAGTGATAAAACACTTTGTTTGTTCAGCGCGTTTTCATGATGAAGGCCTGTTAGATTGTCTTTTACATGCCCCATATCAAGAACCAGATTTCCTTTTTCATTCCTTAGTTCTGATATCTCCTGTTCGAGCGCAGTGATCTGGCTTTTATTAATATATGATAATGGAGTGGTAATCTTTTTGAATACATCTTGTTGATAGCCGTCAAGCCCATACAGCGATACCTCAACGGTGAATTCATCCTCTTCGAGGTTATTGAAAACATCGTTTACCTTTAAAATGAAGTGGGGGTCTTCTGAAAAGGAAAGCTGAATTGTTTTTCCTGGCCAGTACGTTTCATTTTCAATAAGCAATAAGTCGTTTTTTAAGAGTATGGTGTGCTTGTCCCAGAACCAGATAATATCGCCTTTGTTGTTTTTAAGATTAATTTCATGAATGTTAAGCAGTCCGATGCTTTTGCCAATATCAAACCTTAAAAAAGTGATATTGGAAGGATTTTCAGGGATAGTGAAAGAAGCACGCTTGACCGGATTTGTGAACAGAACATTTTGACTGACAGATTGCAATTCAGAAAACTGCATGCTTTCTCCTGCCCAAAATATCTGAGTGATGGCATGATCCAAAACCGGTATTTCCTTTAATCCTGGCTCTCTGGAATTGCCTATATGAACATGGTATTTTGCATTCAGGTATACCTGTAGTAGATCATATTTCACTGAATCCATCTTGCTTATCATACTATCTGGATGGATGCGGTAAAATGTGAGTGGTTCACATGCCATAAATGCGATTTGTTTGTTCTGTGAACCAAACCGGAGCCAGAGTTCATAATCTTCCCAGCCATTCAAAGGCATTTTGTCATCGTATAAACCAATTTCCACAAGATCAGCCCTTTTGATCATAGACATCGCATCTATGTAGTTGCCATAAGAGAGACGATTGTAATCATAGGGTTCATTTGAGAATACTATGAGAAGCTCTCTGGTTTCATTGTCAAATTGCTGGATAGGGGCATAGCATGCACTGAGGTTCTCATTCGCACTTAAATAATCGAAATGTTTTTTCAGACAATCTTTTCCAATGTAATTGTCAGAATCAAGAAAAAACAGGTATTTTCCTTTCGCATTTTTAATACCCGAATTCCTTGCCCTGGCTAATCCCAAATTAAGAGGGTGCTTTATCAAATGAATCGGAATGTCGGTCTGTTTCTTTATTTTGTTGACAAGCGTAACGGAATTATCCGTACTTGCATCGTCCACCACCACAATTTCCAAATTGGAGTGGTCAAATTCTGATTCAACAACGCTGCGGATACATTCTTCAATGTACTTTTCGTAATTATAGTTTGGTATAATAACCGAAACGTCAATTGTTGATTTTGATTTTTTAGCCTTCATAAATTTTGTTCTAGCTACTTTGGGGGAAGCAGGTACAGTTTATTACCTTTTTGAATAACAATTGTCTATTTATATCAGGCCAAGTTTGAAGTTATCAGTTAATAATATCTACAATCTGGTTAAAATCATTAACTGTATACTTATATTTGAAAGAGGCGCTTAAATCTAGAACCCCCTCTCTCAGAGCTTTGTATTTTTGAGGGTTTTTTGCCAGGGCGCATATTTTCTCATAAGCATCGTCAACGCTATTCACGAAAACACAATTTTTAGCATCATCAAACCCATATTCCGTTAATCCATAGTTTTTCTCAGATAGGAATGACACCACTCCGTATTGAGCCACCTCCAATGCAATAGTTGCAATTCCCCTATGCCGGCTTAAGTCAATATAAACATGGTTGCTTTTATACAGATCAACCAATGCCTGCTTATATAACTCGGCATGGTAAATAACCCCATCTATCTGAGGATCCTCGTGACCAATTACATTTAATTCAAATTCTTTATGGTTCACCAGTTTTTTTAAAAGCGCCTCAATTAAATCTGCCCCTCTGCCGTGGTGATTTCTTAATTTAAAATAAAAAAGAAGTTTTTTTACTTCCGCCGGAGCTTCTGAAACAAGGCTTTCAGAATTGGTTGAAGTGCCTATTTTAGTGAAAGTGGTTTGCAGATTATGATCTTGTTTTAATTTTGTTTTTAACCAGTTAGCGATTACAATATTTGCATTAAATGTATTGCTGTAAGTAGTCTTCGCCCCATCGGAATCAGCAAACCAGGGTTCGTAATCCTGAATGAAATAAAATTTCTTTTCTACTGTTGTCAAACTTTTTACAAAATCCACTGTCTGCCAACCAGTAGCGAATACGTAATCCACTTTTAAGGTATCAATGAAGTATCGTGCCTCATCCATACTTGAAAAAAGCATGACATTGTGATTCAATTTCATCCAGTTGGTAAATTGCCCTCCCATGAAACTGATTGAATATACATCGTAATTTTTCATCTGCTCTTGGCAAATGTCAAAAATAACTCTGTTGCCACCCCCTATACCGTAGCCAGGGTGAACCCAACATATCTTTTTTCGGGTTGATTTATAGAACAGGTAGTCGTTAACTTTATTCATTTCATATAAAGTATGTCCCGAATCTCTCACCATTGAGGCTAGTAAACGCTCCATTGCATGAGACAGCAATTCGTCTTTTTTGTACCCGGGCTCAAAATCGTGAATGGAAATATTTCTTCCCCTAAATTTATCTTCCAAGATCGACCATTTCATCCAGAACATGGTTCCTCCAAAGAAGTCAAGCGACTGATCTTTGATGTCCAGTTTGTTAGCCATGATCTTGATATTCTTTGAGTTTGCGTTTTCACCAGTAGCTATATCGTTTGGTGATACAGACATTCTTGTTTCGTAAGGGCCTATCATACCAAGGGAAGGCCTTGACAGAAACAACCTTAAGATATGTGAAACAACTGTAAAGGAGCCCATCAGTGATTCGAAACTCTTTTTCCTCCACCACTCTCCGACTTCTGCATTTACTCCAACCGATTTTTTCGTGTGTACTTTAAGTATATAGTCGTAGCTAAGATTTTTACTTATTGCATACTTCACCAGCTCAATAAAGGGACCCACATCAAGGCCTTTATTGGGAACCTTAAGAATAATAGCAGAAGGGAATTCTTTTTTTATTTTTTCAATCGTTTGTCCGCAATGGGGGTCATCTTCATTCAGGGTGATAAATAGGTCGAAGTTTATTCCAAGTTTACTTAGGTATTCATTAACTTCAGGCCAAAGATCTTGATAAAACAAATGGATAAATATTCCTATTTTCAGCAATTTCTCATCCATTGTATGTGTTGAGAAAAAAGAAGATTTGTCGATTTTTTTCATGATTTGAGTTCTTATGGCGGTAGAGTTATCCATTTTACCTATAGCTCTTACCGGAGTCGTTATTGCCTTCATTTTTTTTGGTTTAAATCTTTTAAATAGCACATCCTTTAAAACACCCAAAACATTCCGGTTTTCATAGGTATCTCTATACCATATATACATTCTTTTGTACTGCTCAACCTGAGCTTCTAGTTCAATGATTTGTCGTTCCTGCGAAGTCATTTTTACTCTTTTTTTCTAATACAAAAAGCCTGTTTTGTTGTTGTTTAATTTAACCCAAAAATGAAGCGATTGTTAATTTAAATAGGCTTTCCTCCAATTTCCTGTTTCATAATACGCAACTGAAGGACATATATTTATGATTATTGACTTAACAAAGACTTGCATTTGTCCGGAAATATATTAGGCTTTTGTAATGGGGTATAAAGGTAATTATTTTTTAATTGATAACATATGAACTAAGGTCTGCTGTAAAATAGAGCAACCAAAATTATGCAAAATCTCACAAAAATATGCAAAATCCTTAGCAGGCGGGGTAGTTTTCGGGATAATAACCTACCCTATTCAATACTTTCCTGCGAAACATTACCTTTAGGATTATTTAAGTATGGAATAAGCAGTACAAAATCCTTCATTGAATATACCAGAGATACAGCAATTTATGTTGTTAAGATTAACCTTCTTGTAAATTTACTTCTAACCAGGCTAATATGGCAAAACAACTTTGATAAAAGGTTGGAAACGAAAAACAGAAACATTAATTTAATTTTAATACCTAATTTAGAGAAGTGTTGTTAATAATGTTGGAATAAAAATAAATTCATATTAAGCCAATGCCATTTTTAAAGGAAGATAAAATTCTATTTCTACATATACCCAAAACAGGAGGAACTTCAATTGAGAAGCTATTTCAAATGACCGAACTTGAAAACTTCTGTTCCTATAAATGGGATATGGAACACTTGCAGTTTATTGAGAAATATGGCCCGCGTTCAAGCTCGCATAAATTACATAATACCCCTATATGTTATGAGCCTCAGCACTATACTATTGACGTTCTCAAGGAATTAATGATTGATTATGATCTGTATTTCAAATTTACATTTGTGAGAAACCCTTACACGAGAATATTGTCAGAATATTTCTATAGTAAAGGAATTAGAATTAAAGATTCTTCAGAATTTAATTCTGTAGAATTTCACAATTGGTGTACTGAATATTTGTCTGTAATAGATAGTTCACATAAAGAGCCTCAGGTGAATTTCATTGACTCCTCAGTTAATTTCATTGGAAGATATGAGAATTTTATAGAGGATATAGAATTACTAAAATCAAAACTAATTGATTTTTCAAAGGAACTAATAAAATGTAAAGATTTGGAAATACCATATTTAAATCAAACAAATCTGGATAAAAAATTACTCATCAAAAATATTCACCCTGAAACAAAACAGATTATATATTCCATTTACAAATCTGATTTCACAATGTTTTTATATGATAACGAAATAGAATGAAAAGCAATGCTATATTGACAATTTATTAGCATTTAAGGCGTTATGAAACTACAAACTATAATAGAAAATTCAATAAATAATATGAAAACTATACTATTGCCTTCTGGCATTAATAAACTAATTGGTGTTACTGTTGGATTATTGCTTTTGTTTAATATTTCAAATGGCCAATTGAAACTTTATTCAAATGGAGGTTTATCTATTGGTAGTACTACTCAACCACCTGCAGGTGCAGAATTGCAGATAATAGGTAATACAATATTTTCGAATAATGCTAATGCTATTAATTCATCAGCCTATATTAAAGGATTGAACGTATTCTCTACAGCAATTAATCCTGATTATACATGGTGGGGTGATACCCTGATAGGTATTTTTCATCCGGCATTAAATACTTTGGCAATTGCCATAGGTGGAAAAACTACTATGTTGTTGTCGCCCAATAATAATGTAGTTATTGATTCTTCTATAGATAATGGAGACAGGCTTCAGGTAAATGGAGAAGTAAATAAATCACCTTTTGATATTTATTCAAATGCTACAAGTAATAACATATACTCAGGTATAAATTGGGTTAACAATACTACCACCAAGGCATGGGCGGTAAAGAATGGAGCTAATGATGAGTTTTACGTATATGGCAATGGCCAGGCTTATTCGTATGGATGGAATACCATAAGTGATTCAACATTGAAAGAAAATGTCGGTAATATTCAAAATGCACTAAATAAAGTTCTTTGTTTGCAGGGTGTTACTTATAATTTGAAGCCAAACAGTAAAGAAGTTGCAAGTGTTAAACCACTTAACCAAATTGGGCTTATTGCCCAGGCTGTAGAAAGGGTTGTGCCTGAAGTTGTTACTACTAATAGTGATGGCATAAAAACAATTGCCTATAGCAATTTGGTGGGCTTGCTGATTGAGGCTATTAAACAAGAAGATGGCAAAGTAAATGCCTTACAACATAAATTAGATAGCTGTATTGCAATTAATAAACAGACTGGTGCAAACTTTAATAAAGCACTAAATGAGGCTGAAGGTGATGCTCGTTTATACCCATGTGCGTCGTGTCCCGTTAGTAGTGATGCAACTTTTCAATGCTACATACCTTCTAAAAGTAAAACTGCAAACCTATTGGTATTTGATATGAATGGCGCTTTAAAGAAAACTATTCCGATCAATGGAAAAGAAAAGCAATATGTAAGTGTGGGCGGAGGGGAGCTACTTGCGGGTATGTATTATTATAGTTTGATGGTAGATGGTAATGAAATAGACACAAGAAAGATAATCCTTACTCAGAACTAACTATTGATAATAATAAGTCTGCCTCTAAAAACAACAGACTTGTTTTCATTTGTAACCACATACAGGTAAATACCTGATTTTAGGCCTGTTAAATTAATTTGAGTAATTCCGTTCTGAGTTAAATTAGTGTAGAATATTTTCTCTCCGACAATATTGTAAATCTCAATTATTTCCTTGTTGTTTAATGAGTTTTGGAGGCTAACATTAAATATACCGTTGCCTGGGTTAGGGTAAATATTCAGAGATTCAATACCAGTGTTAAGTTCACGGCCGTTAATTTTTGTCAGCATCCTCACTCTGAAATTAAAAGCATCGCCAACAAGTATGTTTCCTAGCGCATCTAGCCAAAGGCCTGTGGGATTAAATAACGATGCGATAATAGCCGGTCCACCGTCACCCGAATAAGTTCCATTGCCATTCCCTGCAATGGTTGAAATTACTCCTTGCGAATTCACCATTCGTATGCGGTTATTACTTGCATCGGCTATGTATACATTGTGCTGTTTGTCAACAGCTACTCCTCCAGGAAAGTTTAAGCTTGCCAGCGTAGCTAGCCCTCCATCGCCATAAAAGGCCCCAATGCCATTTCCAGCCCGGGTTGAAATTATGCCGGTCTTGCTCACTTCTCTTATACGGTTATTGTCTTCATCAGCAATATAAATACTGCCGGAATCGTCTACTGCAACCCCTGTTGGATAGTATAGTTCTGCTAGTGTTGCCGGGCCGCTATCGCCGGAATAACCCGTTATTCCATTACCTGCTATGGTTGTGATTATTCCGTTTGCATCTATTTTTCTTATCCTGTTATTGAATACGTCAGCAACATACATATTGCCAGAACCATCAAAAGCAATACCTGTAGGGTTTCGGAATGAAGCAGCAGTAGCTTGTCCGCCATCTCCCGAAAAACCATAGCTTCCGTTACCGGCTACAGTATGAATAAGACCTGAAACAGATACTTCTCTAATACGGCCATTCCCTATATCAGTAAAATAAATGTTGCCTGCTGCATCCGAACTAACCCCTGTTGGCCCGTTTAAGCCTGAAGAGGAGGCAGGCCCACCATCACCAAAATAGTTGAAGCTTCCATTACCTGCAATAGTTGAAATTATTCCAGCGGTATTTATTTTTCTTATTCTTGAATTATCCCAATCAGCAATATAAATATTGCCTATACTGTCTGTAGATGCAGAAAACGGATAATATACCATTGCTTTTGTGGCAGGATTCCCGTCATTTGAATAGCCTGCAAACCCTGTACCGGCAATTGTGCTTATTGTATAAACCTGCGCATTAAGTATTCCCGAGCAAAATACTGCAACAATTAAAAACGCTTGTTTAAATACTTTTTTAATGATTTTCACCTTCAAATATTCATAAAATAGCACTCTTAGCTAGCATCTCTTTAGTCAAATATACCAATATGTAAGCATATTTCCATATTACTTATGCTTGTAAAGGGCACAATAAGTAACTGGTATCTATCTGAAAATAGATAACTCATTTAGAATGAAAAAAGTATTTGGCTATTCAAAAGGAAGTTACTGAATAACAAACTTACCTGCAACCACAGTGCTTTCTTCTGATGATATTACTCTATATAGGTAAATACCTTGGGGTTGCATACTCAAGTCTATTTGAGTATTATTTGATAGTAACGTGGTATTATACAGTTTTTCGCCAAGCATATTGTAAATTTCAACTTGCTCATTTATATGTTGGTCATTATCAAATTGCAAAATGAACTTCCCATAATTAGGGTTGGGCAATATCACCACTGCTTTATTATTGGTTGTAACTTCATTAATTCCGAGAGGAATGCAATGTTGTACCATTACTCCGCCAAGGCTATAAAACTCTTTGTGAAACGCTTGGTAGAATAAGTTGGCAACTGTTGAATCGTGGATGATGATAGTATTTTCATCGTTATATACTTCTGCTTCATTAGTCCAGTTATGCGAACCTGCTAATACCATCGGGTCAGCCTGCATGTTGCAAGGATCAACAATTACATATTTATTATGGAATAGTGAGTCATTACCGGAATATAGCTGCAGCATTGCAGCCATTGAATTGCTTAGTTTACTGTATGGAGCATAAGCAAGGCTATACTGATCCATTATACCTGCGACATAAATTCCTTTATTTATCATATTAATAATTTCAGTTGCATCCTGGGCATAACTGAATTCAAAAACGCCAAAATCTATTTCGGTTTTTGCAGAGGCAATAGTTGATATTATGTGATTATTAGTAGTGTCAGTAGGGCTGAAATACGATTCTACCCTGTGACCATCAATTATAAAATTATGTGGTGTAATATCCTTTTTCTTTGGCCCGAATTTTGAATTTGCAAGGTTATATTTTCCACCTTCAACTGTATCGCCCCACATCTGGTTGAACTCTGTTAAATAACAATGTGCGAATGCTGAATCCTGTATAATAACCAAATTATTAGCGTCTTTATCTATTTGCCCCGGTTCCCAGTTCATGCAACCTGTCCATACTATAGGGTCGCTTGGGTTAGATGACCTGCCATCTATTACCACAAATTTATTATGCATAATTCCATAGCTATTTCCTGTTGGGCTTGGTAAAACCGGAATGGCCTTGTTTAAACTATCGAGCCCAGTGTTGGGCGAAAAAATGGAATCGATCTGATTACATACCCAGCGTATTTTTACTCCTCTGGCATAGGCTTTATTAATTGCTCCGGCAATATCAGGTATGTTGCCTTGTTCAAACCATGTACTATCTTCTACAAAATCATACATGGCAATATCTAATGTATATTTTGCCCGATTTATATATGCAATTACAGTATCTCCTGCCGTTCTTATTAATGATATTGCTTTTTCGGTTCTGGCAACACTAGTATCAACAGGCCTGGTAAAGTAACATTGTATATGATGGCCTTTCTTGAAGGTTTGTGCATTTGAGCAAACATTTATAGTTAAAACGATGTAGGTAAATAGTAGGTGTTTTTTCATTTAGCCTGGGTTGCTTATAAAAAACAAACTCCGTAACATTACGGAGCTTGTTTTTTATTCATTAATAAGTATGAATTATTGCTTTACGAATTTCCCGGTAAATTCTTTTGTGTTGCTGGTTTGAACACGTAATAAATAAATGCCTGACGATAGGTCAGCAATATCTATTGTATTTACATACTGAGCATCTAATTTGCCCGATGCTACCATTTGTCCGGTTACATTGTAAACAGCATATGAAATATTGCTACCCGGAATATTGAGAGTAACTTTAAGGCTGTTTGAAGCAGGGTTAGGGTATATAGTTACCTGGTCAATATTTTTTACTTCATTTATTCCTAATGGAACACAGATAGGAACAAGATTTACAGGGCTTCCGCTTGCTGTAGATAAAGCTAAATAGTCAGCATGAAAAGCTTGATAGTACTGGTTGGCAATTAATGAATCGTGCACAATTACTGTGTTTTCATCATTAACTGTATTTGCAGATGAGCTCCAATTATGTGAACCAGTTAAAATTGCCGGGTCAGCATTCCAGGCATAATCACAAGGGTCGATAAGCACATACTTGCTATGGCAAATTGAATTGGCATCATAACCTGGCAGGCCGCTATACAGAAGAAGATTTGAGCCGATTGCGTTGCTTATATCAGTATAAGGCGTGTACCCTAAACTCGATTGGTCCATTATACCATGCACTGAAATGCCGGCTTTAGCTGCTGTAACAATAGGTGCATCGTCTGCTTGAAGTGTAAATGTGAACATTTCAAAATCAATTTCGCCTTTTGCCGATTGAATAGTTGAAATAATGTGATTACTGGTTTGATCAGCTGGGCTAAAATACGATTCAACATAATGGCCATCAATATAAAAATTATGAGGAGTAATATTTTTTTCTTTAGGCCCGAACAATGATTTTGATGTGTTAGGATTTCCACCTTCAACTGTATCGCCCCACATTTGGTTGAATTGTATAAGGTAACAATGCGCTAAAGCGGAATCTTGGAAAATAATAATATTATTAATGTCTTTGCAAATCTGACCTGGCTCCCAGTTCATACAGCCCGTCCACACAATTGCATCATTTGGATTTGATGACCTGCCGTCAACAACAACAAATTTATTATGCATAATGCCGCTATATGAAGGATTTGGCAGGGTAGGGATGGCTTTGTTTATAAGTGCAAGCCCATAGTTTGGAGTGATTGCTCCAACAAATCCCTTTGAGGAATCGCTTGCATTATGTATCCAACGGATTTTTACACCACGTGCATATGCATTGTTAATAGCAGTGTGTATAGGTGGTACATAGCCGCCTTCGTACCATGTACTGTCTTCTACATAATCATAAACTGCTATATCAAGCGTATATTTTGCGCGATTTATGTATGCAATTAATGTATCGCCTGCAGAACGGATAAGCCCTACTGCCTTATTATGGGGCTTTGCTACAGTAGTGTCGACTGCATGTGTTGAGTACACAACAATGTGATGGCCCGGGCCAAAAATTTGCTGAGCATTTGCACTCATGCTTAGTGTAAGGGCGAGCAAAAATAGGATAGATAATTTTTTCATGACTTTGAATTGTGTAAGCAATTGTACGGAACAAAAATTAAAAGAACTGAAGTATTACTTTACTAAATGATTAATTGTAAAAAGGAAAAGCAACATGGTTAAACGTTGCTTTTCCTTTTATTCAAAAACTAATGATTATTGAATTATCAATTTACCAGTAGAAAGTACTTTGCCATTTTCATCAAGTATCCTGTATAAATAAATACCTGCTGATTGGTTAGTAAGGTTAACCTCTGTTTTATCTGAAGTTAGCTTAGCTGTGTAAATGTTTTCGCCAAGAACATTGAATACAGTTACATGTGAGTTTTCAGGAGCATTTTGTAATGCTACAGTAAATGAACCATGACTTGGGTTAGGATAAACACTGGCTTGGATATTTCTGTTTCCATTTATCTCATTAATACTTAAAGGACAGTCGAGCTCCTTTACAAAAGCACCATAAGAAGAATAGGTAACATAAACACTACCATTAGCATCTACAGTACAAGCTTCATAAGTTGCACCATTTTGTGAGCAAGAACCTCCGCCTAAAGGAAGCACGTTCCATGCTGTATCAACCTTTGTATCATACTTTTCTACTGTGCAATTTTCCTGACCTTGGTTTTTAACTTCATTACCCCAGTCAGAATAAGCTACATAGTATGCTCCTTTGCTGTCGATAGTAAGTGACATATAGCTTGACCAATCGTTAGAAAAACCCGGTAAGCCAACAAAATTCCATGTTGTGCCATCAAATCTCTCAACATTAGCTTCTGTACCAGAGCCGTAAGATGAATATGCTACAACAGGCATGTTGTTTAATGGGTCAATTTGTATAGAAGGGTAAACAGCTTTGCCATTGGTGAAATTTCGTGCACCAACGTACTGCCATGTACCAGCGGCATATTTCATAACGCTAATTCCATTTAAGTAAACTGCGTTGTCTTGAAATGCTACATAAACTACTCCGTTCTTATCTACTGCAACGCTCTCGTAAGCAGCACTATCACCATTAACATCAGCAGGACCAACATTTGTCCATGTTGAACCGGTTACGGCACATTTCATTACTGACATGTGATAGTTCCCTAATTCGAATGCAGAATATACAGTATCATTTGCTACTGCCATAGATACATAATATGTGTTAGTACCGCTAATAGTAGCTGAGTTTGTTCCAATATTTGACCATGCTCCAGCTGTGTAAACTTTTGCTACAACGCCGTAGGTAGGGCTTGCTCCTTTATCTGCAAATACACAAATAGGATCGCCAGCTTTATCAAAGCCAATGTTAGTGAACCTAACACCTGAAGTAGAAACACCACCCGGTGTGCCTACAGGAGCCCATGTGCTTCCGGTATAGCTCATTACTGTAGCCTTACCTCCTGTGTTACCATCGCGATAAGTAACGTATGGAGTATTTGTACCAGGTTGGGTTGCAATAGAATTATAGGATGATAAACCATTCCATGTACCAGGGTTTATGTTAGATAAACCTGTGGTGCCCATTAATTGCCATTGAGTAGCTGCACTGTTGTACATAAAAGCCTCAGTATGGTTACCTACGCCTTTATCTTCGTAAGACACGATAGGTGTACCTGTATTATCGATCACTAAAGAAACATAAAGTGCATTTTTAGCTGAAATAGATTGAGAAATTTTGTATGAACCACCTGCGTATTCCCATTTGGTTCCGTTATATTCTCCAATGGTCAATCCGCTGAAACCGAAACTTGACAGATCTTGAAACGCAACATATACGTTACTAGAAGCATCCACACCAATTGAGGTATAGTTAACCGGCCCGCCAAAAGTGCTGCCAATTGAGCCAACTGCTGACCAGGTTTGACTGGTAGTATTAAACATCATAACACCTAAACTTGAAGCATTTGAAAAATCTTCATATGCTACATAAGGATTGCCATTTTTATCGGTTGTAATCGATATAAAATTTACAGTGTCAGTTGTAAGGCCTGCAGTATCTGCAGCAGGAGCCCATACACCAGCGGTAAATGAATACACCATAAGTTTATCAGCATGCTTGCCATCTTCAAAAGCTACATAAGGAACATTGTGAACCTTATCGAAAGCCAATGATATGTACTGAGCCTGGCCTTTAGAAACACCTGCAGCACCTACATATACCCATGATTGGGTAATTACATTATACTTTAATACATCTAATTTAGATGTACCAAGGTTTTGATAAGCAACATAAGGAATACCGTTAGTGTCGGTTGCAATAGATATATATTGGCATGGAATTGTAAAACCAGCTGTTTGACCGGTTAAAGTATCCCAGGTTGTTCCATTGTACATAAATACTGCACAGTGGTTTGAAAACCCTTTATCCTCGCAAGCTAAGTAAGGTATACCATGTTTATCTATAGTAAGAGATTCATCGTAAATTTCAGCACTACCAGCACCATAGGTGAAACCTGGGGCACCAACCAATTGCCATTTGCCTGCAACATACTTACTTACCGAAGCGCCATAAAAATTATTGCCGTCACGGTAAGCAACATATGGGGTATTGGTAGTAGGGTCTATAGCTACTGATTCATATTCTGATTCGCCAAAACAAATGCTGCTTGTTGAGTCGTTAGGGCCTAAACTTAGCCATCCGCATTGCGCATCTGCACGGCCTAGTAAGCCAATAAATGCTAATGATAAAAGGTAGAGTTGTTTTCTTTTCATGATTGTTGTTTTATAATTAATTTTGTGTTTTCAATCAGTGCAAAATATCAGGGGAGCACTTTTTGTGAGCGCAAAAGAAACAAACCACGATTTACTCAGTGTTAAACTAATGTTAAGAATATGCTTATCTAAATAGGTTAAGCGAGAGTTTTTCAATAAAGCACCTTCTATAGCTATTGGTAATCAAACAACTGAGTAGTAAATGTGAAATTGATTTTGATTGTGTTATTTTATTGTTAACAGTTTTCAGGGAAAGATTAACTATTACTTAATATACTATAGCCCATTGCAGACATAGGCGTGTACTAATATTGCGGACGAAATAAAGAACCTATTAATCTTTAACCCTGCGATAAAATGAAAAAAATTACATTCTGTTTATTAACCCTTGGCGCTTTACTGCAAGGCTTTGCATTGCATGCTCAGTATGTAGGTAAGCCACCTGCACACGTTGTTCTTGTTATGGAGGAAAACTATGGATACTCTAAAATTATTGGCTCTGCTTATGCTCCAACCTTTACGGCATTATCTAAAGATTCTTTTTGTGCCAACTTTACAGATATGTATGCTATAACCCACCCGAGCGAACCTAACTATCTTGAATTGTTTTCAGGTTCAAACCAAGGCGTACTTCTTGATGAAAATGGACCTAATGCGAGTGCCCCATTCAAAACATGTAATTTGGCTGCTTCTCTTATTCATGCAGGTTATACTTTTGCTGGTTATTCAGAAACCCAGCCTTCTGTGGGATGGTATAATAGTGATGCAGGTAATTATGTTACCAAGCATTGCCCGTGGATAAATTGGGTTGGAGGTAGTGCCGATTCTGTTCCTGTTAAAGATATGCTTCCGTTTGCTCCGATAGGCACCTATTTCCCTGATTCAAACCATTACACTAATTTACCGAGCATGTCATGGGTAATACCAAATTTAGTTGATGATATGCATGATCCTTCTACCGCTTCTACCGCTATACCTAATGGCGATACCTGGTTTAAGAAAAATTTGATGCCTTTAGTACGTTGGGCAGCTGTACCTGCAAATAATACTGTTGTAATAGTTGTTTGGGATGAGGATGATCAATGTACGGGATGTACAAATAATATTCCGCTTTTGATTTGCAGTGGAATTGTAAAAGGCGGAAATGTTACTTCTCCTAAAGTAAATCACTATAGCCTTTTAAAATTAATGGAAGAAATGTTTGGTATTACAACCTTTTGTGGTTCAAGTTCAACCGCAACTGAAATTCCAAGTTCAATATGGACTGTAACGACAGGCGTAAACACAGTTACTGAACCTGTTAACCAGGTTGTAACCTGGCCTATTCCCGCAAAAAATGAATTGAATATGCACATTATATCAGTTGATGAAGGTAAGGCTACCGTTAGTCTGTATGATATTACCGGTAGAATAGTGAAGGAGATGCCTGCAGAATTGAAATCAGGTGATAATTACCTTACAATAAGCACTGAAAATGTTTCAAACGGAATTTATTTCTTGAATATTACAGGAGATAAAATAAATGTTTGCAAGAAAATAGTGATTGGAAAATAAATCCCGATTTAATAGTAAATAGTATTCAAACCTCATTGGCTCTTACAATTATGTAAGAGCCAGTGGACTTTATAAAACAAAAATTGATTTAAAATTATGAAAGCAAAAAAAGATAATTGCAGGATTATGTATTCTTATAGGTGGGTACAATATTTCAAACGCACAATTTGTCGATTTCAAAAATTACCCTATAACAGTTACACCTCACGAATCTGCAGATTCTACGCGTGGGCATTTTTGGGGATATATGTTTGGTAGTTATTATACCGTGTTACATGCTGATTCAGGAGGAAATACTGCAAGAGGTAATGCACAATATTCTCAGATGTCACAAGGCGCTAATGCTTTCTCACTTCAACGACTTTACCTGGGGTATGATTATTTCTTCAATAAGCAGTTCTCGGTTCA
>Ga0207054_1090_pt1 | contig 28286 bp, 29 predicted proteins | sample Alteio_BWMinCont_60_FD_153288 | JGI IMG/M metagenome (GOLD analysis project Ga0207054, IMG submission 153288) | Enriched cells from forest soil in Barre Woods Harvard Forest LTER site, Petersham, Massachusetts, United States -... | ecosystem: Environmental > Terrestrial > Soil > Temperate forest >... | reverse complement strand
GAGCTGGGCCGTATTGAGCATGGTATTTTTGCATGATAGTTTACCGGCTTTGCAAAAAAGAATACATCAATGACCTTTCGGGTTATGGCGCCGAAATGAACAGCGGTCGCTGGAACGGTAAAGGTACTCCGGCTTTGTATACTTCAGGCTCGCGAGCATTTGCCATGCTTGAAGTTGCGGTTCATGTGCCGTTTGGCATTCGTCCCATCAATTATTATATGATAACAATTGAAATACCGGAAGAAGCGGAAATAACAAAAATTAATACAACTGATTTGCCGGAGAACTGGAACCGGAACCCATTCGCCCGGTCGACCCAATATATGGGTGATGATTTTTTAAAGGCAAATATCGATCTGGTGCTGCAAGTGCCATCGGCAACCGTCACCGGCGACTATAATTATATCATCAACCCGAGGCACTCTGACCTTAAAAGCCTGAAAATAATAAGTGCAGAACCCTTTGAGTTTGATTCGAGGTTGTTTAAGCGTTAACTCTTACTTTTTGCTGCAATTTCCCCTATCGCCTTAACCAATTTATCCAAATCAGGCAGCGTGGTATAAACATGCGGAGTTACCCTCACAGCGCTTATGTTTTCCCAAACTATGCCAACGGTATGTATCTTATAATTATTAAAAAGCGCGCCGTCCAATTCGCCGGGTGTCATCCCATCGATGCTTACCCCGCAAATGGCGCAGGAGTATTTTGGGTTTAATGATGTGTGCAATTTAACTTTGGGAATATGTTGCACCCGTGATGCCCAATAATCTTTCAGGTACCTTATTCTTTCCTCTTTTCGTTTGCTTCCTATGCCTTCGTGAAAGTTAATAGCCTCGCCTATACCCTGTTCTATCGGAAAACTGCGGGTACCCAAATTTTCAAACTTCCTTATATCGCCGCTTAATGGTTTATCATCGCACAAAAGCGTCCATACTTTATCAATTTTCTCCTTCTTTATCCATAACATACCGCTCCCTATTGGCGCCGACAAAAATTTATGCAGGCTGGTGCCAAAATAATCGCAATGCAGGTCGGGTATTTTAAAATCCATCAGGCCAAATGAATGTGCTCCGTCAACAATTACTTCGATGCCTTTTGCATGTGCCATGTCGCAAATTTTTCGCACAGGCATTATCTGCCCCACCCAATTAATCATATGGGTAACGTGTAAAAGCCTTGTTTTCGGTGTGATGGCATCCTCATAAGCTTTAACAATCTGTTCGTCATCCTCTATAGGGAACTCAAAGCTCAATTGTTTGTAAACTATCCCCTCGCGCATAGCCCTTTGGCGATAGGCTGAGATCATGTGCGGATAATCTTGTTTTGTGCCGATAACTTCATCACCCCTTTTCAAATCGAGGCCGTATATAATTGTATTAAGCGATTCAGTTGCGTTCCGGTTAACCGCGATTTCATCAGGCAACGTACCGGCCAAATTTGCCAGTTTTTCGCGTAAAGGTTCGCGCCCCTGGTCGAGAATACGCCACATATAGTACGACGGCCCTTCATTTGATAACTGGTTAAACCGTTCAACTGCCTGCTGCACTACCAAGGGTGATGGCGACACCCCGCCATTATTTAAGTTAATGATATTGGGATTTACCGTGTACGATTGCTGCACCACGCGCCAAAAATCTTCGTCGGTTGCTACCTGTGCATCAGTTAAATTTTTAAATTTTTGCGATGCCTTTTGCCAGTCGGCGGCATGAACCTGGTTGAACAGGCTGTTTACTCCAAAAGCGCCGGCCAGCATAGCAGCCTGCTTCAGGAAAATGCGGCGGTCATTTGTCATCATAAACGAATTTAGGGGTTTATTTTCGAGAAATCAAAGTGTCCAGGGCTTCCTTATCTATTTATATTCATTGGTAATCCGCCACACGTTCTATTTACGGCTTACTTTTACAACTTTGATTTCACATGAAACATAACGACATACTCTGGAAGGCCACATTGGAAGACCTGTTCGATGATTTCCTACGCTTTTTCTATCCTGACGCCGATAAATTGTTCGATCTGGTAAGAGGTTTTGAATATCTTGATAAGGAACTTGAACAGCTTTTTCCGCCCGAGGCCGACAATTATGTTGTGCGTTATGTTGATAAACTTGTAAAAGTGTTTACCCGCGAAGGGCACGAAGAGTGGATATTGATCCACATTGAAGTTCAGGGCTTTAGCGACAAGGATTTTGCAAAACGGATGTTTCAGTATTATTACAGGATACTTGATAAATACAATAAGCCAATTACTGCATTCGCCATTTTTGCAGATGCGAATAAAAACTTCCATCCCAAGCATTATGAAAGGGATTTTTTAGGTACAAGGGTTTACTATACCTATAATACATACAAAATAATTGACCAGGATGATAAAGAACTGGAAGCCAGCAACAATCCATTTGCTATAGCCGTGCTTACTGCCAAACTGGCCTTATCACATAAAAAGCTCAATGACCAGCAATTATTTGACCTGGCCTTCGGCCTGGCAAAACGTTTTAACTAAAAAGATGCCAAAAGAAAAGATACGTAAGCTGATGAGTTTTTTACGCTATTACCTGCATTTTGAAAACAGTGAAATGTTTGCTAAATTTGGACAAGAGATAGCAAACTTAACAGAAAGGGGCACAACCATGGGCATTGAAGAGTTTTTATTGGATAGGGCAAAAAAGGAAGGACGTGAAGAAAATGCAAGGGAAAACGCCCTTAAGATGAAAGAGAACGGTTTGGATATAAATTTGATAGCCAACATTACAGGGCTTTCCGTTGAGGAGATTGAAAAACTATAGAATAAAATAACATTTAGGCCGTCACTTACCTAAACGCTGAATAGGATAACCATGGGCATCGAAGAATTTTTATTGGACAGAGCGTATAAAAAGGGGTTCGAGATAGGTTATAAAGAAGGTCGCGAAATAGGCAAAAAAGAAGTCAATGAAGAAATGGCAATCAGCATGAAAGAGCATAATTTAGCCGTAAAGCTGATTGCAAATTGTACCGGGCTTTCCATTAAAGAGATAGAAGAGTTATAGTAAAGTCACTTATACCCCTAACACTCCGGCAAACTCAACGGTATATTAATAGCCAGTCCACCATCCGCAGTTTCCTTATATTTCGAGTTCATATCCTGCGCTGTTTGCCACATGGTTTTAACTACGGCATCCAAACTTACTTTTGCATTATCAGGGTTGGTTTGCAGCGCAAGTTGTGAAGCCGTTATGGCTTTTATCGCCCCCATGGTATTGCGTTCTATACAGGGCACTTGCACCAGGCCGCCTATCGGATCGCAGGTCATGCCTAAATGGTGTTCCATAGCTATTTCGGCGGCCATTAGCACCTGGCGTTGTGTGCCGCCCAAACATTCGGTTAAAGCAGCTGCAGCCATAGCTGATGATACGCCAATCTCGGCCTGGCAGCCGCCCATCGCTGCGGATATGGTTGCACCCTTTTTTAAATATACTCCCGATCTCGGATGCTGTTAATAAAAACTGGATTATCCGCGCATCCGTATAGCCATCACAAAAAACAAGGTAGTATTGCAGCACAGCGGGTATAACGCCTGCCGCGCCGTTTGTTGGCGCAGTTACCACACGGCCGAAAGATGCATTTTCTTCGTTAACAGCCAGCGCGAAACAGCTTACCCAATCCAGCGTATTTTGAAAGCTGTTACCTGTTTCACGGATAACTTTTACCCATTCATCAAAATTTGCGTAAGTGCGGTTGCCAATTAGCCTCTTGTTAAGGCTTGCAGCACGCCGGGTTACATTCAGTCCGCCTGGCAATGAGCCTTTAGTATGGCAACCCCTGTACATACATGCTGCCATCGCTTTAAAAATGTCCATTACTCCTGTTAGCGTTTCCTGTTCACTGCGCCAGGCCAACTCATTTTCCATCACCACTTCGGATATTTTGAGGCCGGTTTTAATACACCAGTGCAACAGATTATTCGCTGTTTCGATAGGGAACGGAAGGTCAACCTCAGCTTTTTGTTGCCCGCCGCCACCTTCTTTAACCACAAACCCTCCACCAATGGAATAAAAAGTTTCGGATATAGCGGTTTCATTACTTAAAAATGCCTGGAAGGTTACCGCATTGGGATGAAAAGGCAGGCTTTCACTAAAAAGAAATAACAGGTCGTCGTTCTCAAAAAAACCGATTTCTTTTTTTCCTGCCAGCATTAATTTATTTGAAGTCCGGATGTGGTTTGTTTTCGGCGCTACTTTATCCACTTCAAAAGTTACAGGGTCATCACCACTTAATCCTAATAGTATGGCAATATCAGTACCGTGGCCCTTGCCGGTTTTAGCAAGCGAGCCATACAAGAATATCTTTATCTGAACTACCAAAGGCAAAATACCCTTATCTTCCAATATCTGCACAAATTGCTGCGCAGCCCGCCAGGGGCCAAGCGTATGTGAACTCGATGGGCCTATGCCGATCTTAAACATATCAAAAACGGAAATTTGTTCCTTTTGCATCGGGCAAAATTACGATTGTCCCGGTACTTTTTTTATTTAATGTTTGAATATTCAAAATAGATTTAATACATTCAAAACAAATTAAACCCTATATCAAAATCCAATTAAAACAAAAAACACATGGAAAATTATGATTCTTCTTCAGCTGGCGTAGCAGCCGGCATCATGGCTATTTTTGCGGCTATGCTAATTCCCATTTTAATCATCGCTGTAATAACAATTGTGGGGAAATGGAAAGTGTATGAAAAAGCCGGTAAGCCGGGATGGGCGGCAATTATCCCTGTTTACACCTGGATAGTGATGCTTGAAATTGTGGGTAAACCTATATGGTGGATATTTTTGTTTTTTATACCGTGCGTAAACATAATATTTATGATATGGACCATTAACTTATTGAGTAAAAGTTACGGCCAAAGTGAAGGTTTTACGGTTGGCTTAGTTTTATTGGGCTTTGTTTTTTATCCTATTTTGGGTTTTGGCAGCTATCAATACCTCGGCCCTTCGGCAGCAGAAGCCGGTGGTATGAAACCGCGTGATCCATTCGGCCCGACAAATTACCAGGATCCAAATCCTCCCCAGGTTTAATGCTGCCAGGGAATATTGCAATACAAATATTTTGCAGCCGGTTAATGTTTATTAACTGGTTGCAAAATCATTTAATACCCTGTCCCTTTAAATATTTAACCGGGATAGATTGCCCGGGATGCGGCTTTCAACGTTCAATCCTGGCGCTGCTGCAAGGCGATCTACATAAAAGCTTTTCAGTTTATCCGCCTGCCATCCCTTTGCTATTATTTTTTGTTTATGGATTGGCCGATAGATGCTTCAACTTCGACAATTCAAAAAACACCTTAAAAAAAACGTTGTTTGTTGTTACGGGTTCAATTATTTTAGTTAGCTACGGCATTAAGATGTGGGGAGTCTACCAGCATCATATATCAGTTTGAACAGCTATATGACTGTAATCTTTGATAATAGTTTGTAAAAACTGCATATTGCTCATCTTTTCGGGCATTGTGATAGACAAGTGTTTTTCAATACGGTCGGCCATATTGTAAACTATCATTTCATTACGTGTTTTGTAGTATGTATTGATAACATCACGTATCAATACGATATCACGATCAGTTAAAAGTGAAGCTTGTTTGAACACCGGCTCGTAATTATCTGCCGATGGCGCAAAAGCAATGCTTTTTATTGATGTACGGGGATGTGTTTTAATAAGCGTTGTACCTGCTACCATATCCCCTACCCGTTGCTGCTTTTCTGAAACAGCGGCACATAATAGCGCGCAAACCTGCATCGATAGCGTAAAATCAACTATCCGGAATAACCAACGCAGTAAGTATTGCCCGAATGACGGCCTTTTACCGTCAAGGCTGATCACTTTTATTTTCATGATGCGCTTGCCAAAGCTTTGCCCGTTGGTAAATATTTCGCAAATCAGGTCGTAAAAAACAAAAAGGCCAGCATATATAATTATAAGCACTAAATAAGTTGAAGCTGACCCTATTTTGCTGCCCACAAAAATTGCAACGATAAGGCCTAATATATAGATCACTACAAATAAGGCTAAGTCGAGTAAACGGGCCAATGTGCGCTCGCCTACACCGGCTACTTCATAATCGATATCGATATTTTGCGATGTTGTGATCTTTATGGTTTGCATGTAAACAAATATATATGCTTAATCTGCTCTTTTTAGTTGAAAGATAAAAATTTGTAATTATTTTAACAGAATTATTTAAACATATCTCACTTAATGCGCGAGCCCCTGTTTGTAAAACAAAATTCGGAAAAGTGGACCAGCTTTGAAAACGCTCCAACAAGCGATCCCGATAAGCTTGCCGACAGGTTTATACAAATAACCGATGATCTCGCCTATGCCAAAACATTTTATCCAAAATCAAAAACAACCACCTATTTAAATGGCCTGGCTGCCACGCTGCACCAATCTATCTACAAAAATAAAACAGAAAAAAGTAACAGGTTCATCACCTTTTGGAAGTATGAGTTGCCTTTGCTATTCAAAACATACCAAAAACCACTGCTTTATTCCTTTATCTTCACTATTTTATTTACTGCAATAGGAGCCTTCTCGGCCAAATATGATGAAAATTTTGTGCGGCTTATATTAGGAGATCAATATGTTGATATGACGAATGCCAACATAGCAAAAGGTGACCCATTTGGCGTTTACAAACAAGCAGGAGAGTTCCCTATGTTTGTTTTTATTGCCTCAAATAATATCTACGTTGCTTTTGTAAATTTTGTTGGGGGGATCATTTTTTCTGTTGGCGCACTTTATTTTATGTTCAGTAACGGCGTAATGCTTGGGGCTTTTCAATATTATTTTTTCAGCAAGGGGCTCGGAGTTGCGTCCGTTTTAGTTATCTGGATACATGGCACGTTAGAAATTTCATCGTTTATAATTGCAGGGGCTGCCGGCCTGGTTTTGGGTAACAGCCTGTTGTTCCCAAAAACCTACCCGCGTATGGTATCGCTAAAAAAGGGCGCCAAAGACGGCATGAAAATGGTACTTGGCCTTGTACCCATTTTTATAACAGCTGCATTTTTTGAAAGCTTCGTTACCAGGCATACCGAAATGCCAATTTGGCTTAGCGTTGCCATTTTAGCCACATCCCTGTTGTTTATGATATGGTATGTAATTATTTATCCCAATTTGTTATCCAAAAACCCCAAACCATATGCCCCCAAAAATTGAATTGTTAAAGATCCGCGATTTTGGCGAAATCATTACGGATACCTTTGGTTTCATTCGCGAAAATTTTAAACCGCTTGTTAAATGCTTTTTCATTTTTTGCGGCTTCTTTTTAATTGGGGCCGCTATTTTCAGCGTAATGCAGCAAATTAAGATGGTAAACACCATAAACAATATCAGGTTGGATGCGCCTAATTCGGTTTTCGGCACAAACGGCCGCAATCCATTCGCAATATTTGGTGTTGAGTATTTAATGATCATGGTATTTTATTTACTTTCTTTCGCGGCAACACATATAACTGTTATTTCGTACGTAGCGCTGTATAAGGAGAAGGGCAATATTCCGCCCGAACCGCCTGAAGTATGGGCTTATTTTAAGCACTATTTTTTAACAACTTTCCTAATCAGCATTTTGCTAATGATCATGTTATGTATTGCATGTATTTTTTGTTTTGTTCCGTTTTTTTACCTCGCGCCTATATTTTCAATTATTTTCCCGGTGATGATCATTGAAAAGACAAGTTTTGGTTATGCATTCAACAAAAGTTTCAAATTGGCCCACAAAAATTACTGGACAACATTTGGCGCAACGTTTATCATGGTGGTAATAGTTTATGTGGGGGCGTTAGTTATTTTATTGCCCATTGGGGCACTTAATGCAGGCAGTATGTTTTTACATTTTGGAAAAGGTACACCAATGTCAATAACGATAGCTATTATTGGAGGAATACTCGGACAAATTGTAAGGGTAGTTTATATTCTGCCTATTATTACCGCCTGCTTATGCTACTTTAGCCTTTCGGAAGAAAGTGAGGGTACAGGCCTGATGGGCCGTATTAACCAGCTTGGCGCTATTGCGCCTGAAGACAATTCACCAGCAGAGGAATTTTAAGGATGTTACGCTATTTATACCTTATCATTATTTTAATTACTGTAAATGCGGGCGTTTGTTTTGCTGCAAAACCGGCAAATCAAGTTGTGCATAAGGTAGTAGTCTTAAAAGTTGACAGCTCAACTGTTAATGTAAGAGCTTTGGATAGCGCTGCGCTAAAGGCATACAGTAAACAACCGGAATTTAAATATGACGATACCGATACAGGGCCATCGTTATGGACAAGGTTTTGGCGCTGGTTTTGGCATTGGCTTTCGCATTTATTTGATTTTTTAACAATACACCCCCACGCGTCCTCAAGCTTGCTAATATTATTCCTGACATTTTTAAAATACTTATTTATGGTATTAGGATTAGCTACCATAGCGTTTTTTATATTCAAAATGGCCGGTATTGATATGCTGAATATATTCAGGCGCAAACCGCGTATTGTCAATTTACCTTATTCAGAATCGATAGAAAATATTCATGAGATTGATTTTGATACGGATATAGAAAAAGCTGTAGCCCAGCATAACTACCGGCTTGCGGTAAGGCTGCTTTATTTAAAGTGCCTCAAACAATTAAACGATGCTTCCCTGATAAAATGGCAGCCAGAGAAAACCAACGGCGCGTATGTTAATGAGCTTAATAGCCCGGCACAACGCTCTACTTTTAAATTGCTTACCCGGCAGTTTGAATATGTATGGTACGGCGACTTTGCAATTGATGGCGACATTTTTAAGCATATAAATGTGCTGTTCCAGAAATTTAAAAATGATATGGCATGAAAGACTTCAAAATATATCTTTCCATAGCCTGCGCTTTAATGTTAGTTTACCTTATTGCCCAATATAATAAGCCAACGCCCGTTAACTGGAGCCAAACATATTATTATAATGACAAAATCCCTTTCGGCACCTATATCGTTTATCATCGTTTGGCAGATTTATTCCCGGGGGCACATGTTGTTAAAACCAATGGCTCGATATACAGAACCTTTCACGATTCAATTTCAGCGCCGGGAAATTACCTGGTCATAGCCCGATCAGTTGATATTAATAAGGATGACTTTAATGAAATGGTTAAATATATAAAAGCCGGTAATGCTGTATTTATTTCGTCACTTACATTTAAAGGCTTTTTGGCTGATACGTTAAAATTATCAACCGACTACGAATATAAAGGCGGGAATACTAAACTCAATTTTACAAACAGCAAACTAAAACAACCGGATGATTATGCATTTGACAACGGCATAAGTAACCATTATTTTAGCGGGTTTGATACTGCGAAAGCCACGGTTATCTGCAAAAATAATTTTGGAAATAGTAACCTTTTATGCTTTAAATTCGGCAAAGGCAGTTTATATGTTTGCGCTACCCCAGGCATTTTTACTAATTACAGCCTGCTTAGCAACCAGGGTGCCGATTATGCATCAAAAGCGATGTCGTACATGCCAGTAACCCGGAATGTATATTGGGATGAATTTCAAAACGGAGATATTGCTGAAGATGAATCGCCGATGCGGGTATTTTTTAGTCATCCCAGCCTTCAATGGGCTTATTATATAAGTTTATGCGGCATCATTATTTTCGTACTTTTTGAAATGAAGCGCCGGCAGCGCATCATCCCGGTAATTGAACCGCTTAATAACTCGACATTGGATTTTGTAAACGTCGTTGGCCAGGTTTACTACGAAAAACGCGACAATGCCAACATAGCCCATAAAAAAATACTTTACCTGCTTGAACATCTGCGCGATGAATACCAGGTAAGAACCAATAAACTGGATGCCGAGTTTATTGAAAAACTGCAAACAAAAGTAGGCGTTGAAGCCTCGCTGGCTAAAAATCTGGTGAATTTTATACAGTATATTGCTGATCAGAAATATATATCTGACCACGACCTTATCAACTTAAACAAACTTATCGAACAATTTTATATCCAATCCGCATAAATATGGAAGACGAAATATTTGAACAACGAACCGATCTGAGCAAACTAAGCAACGCAGTTGAGCAGATAAAAGCTACCCTGGCCAAAATAATTGTGGGGCAGCATGAAAGTATCGACCTGCTTATTGCCGGCATACTCGCCGATGGGCATATATTGATAGAGGGTGTGCCCGGCGTGGCCAAAACGCTGACCGCCAAACTGATCGCTAAATCCATCGATGCAAAATACTCGCGCATACAGTTTACGCCCGACCTTATGCCTTCGGATATTTTAGGCACATCGGTATTTAACCCTAAAACTGCTGATTTTGAGTTTAAGCATGGCCCTATTTTCGGTAACATCATCCTTATAGACGAAATTAACCGCGCCCCGGCAAAAACGCAGTCGGCTTTGTTTGAGGTGATGGAAGAGCGTCAGTTGACTATTGATGGCCAAACCTATCAAATGGAAGAACCATTTACAGTACTGGCCACGCAAAACCCGGTGGAACACGAAGGCACCTATCGCCTGCCGGAAGCCCAGCTCGACCGCTTTATTTTTAAGATAGAAATAAAATACCCGTCGCTTGATGAGGAAATAGCTATATTAACCCAACAGCATAACCACCGCACAACTGACCAACTCGCACAAATAGCGCCTGTATTATCATCGCAGGATGTGGTTACGTTACGGCAATTGGTTAAAGGGCTGCATGTTGAAGATAAAATATTGGTGTACGTGGCCAGGATCATCCACGAAAGCCGCAATAATAAATCCTTATACCTGGGCGGTTCGCCGCGTGCCTCACTGGCTATTGTAAATGCAGCAAAGGCGCTGGCAGCAATACAAGGACGCGATTTTGTCACCCCTGACGATGTTAATTATGTAACAGCCCCTGTTTTAAGGCACCGAATTATGCTTACGCCTGATAAAGAAATGGAGGGCGTAACGCCAGATGACGTGATAGCACAGATAATTCAGAAAATTGAAGTGCCGAGGTGAAAGGTGAAAGGTGAAAGCCTGCCCGCGGCAGGCTGAGGGTAAACGGATTATTGTCAGTATCAAAATAGAAACTACTGCGTGAAGAAGATTTTTAGCTTATTTTATAAAAACCTGTTTTTAACCAACCGCCTTTTTACGGCGCTTGGCTGCTGCGTGGTGCTGTTTATGTTCGCCTTCTTTTTTCCATGGCTGGGCGTCGTCCCTGAACTGGCTTTTTATACCCTGGTGCTGCTTATTTTTTGTGATATATTAATGCTGTACCGTACCGCAAAAGGTGTATTCGCAAAACGCCATGCCCCCGAGCGTTTGAGCAACAGCGATGATAACGAATTGGGGATATATATTGAAAACTGGTACCCTTTTAATGTGGATATTGGAATTATTGATGAGATCCCTTTTCAGTTTCAAAAACGTGATATCTGGTTTAAAACAGAATTAAAGCCGCAACAGCGAAAATTGATAAATTATGTTTTGCGACCCACCAAGCGCGGCGAATACGAGTTTGGACAGGTAAGGGTGTACGTTAGGTCGCCTTTAGGGCTAGTCAGCAGGCGGTATAATTTTAAACAGGCGGAAACATTGCCGGTGTACCCTTCGTTCCTGCAAATGCGGAAATACGAGTTGATGGCTATATCAAATCACCTAACAGATATCGGCGTTAAAAAGATAAGACGGCTTGGCCATAGCCTTGAATTTGAACAGGTAAAAAATTATGTGCAGGGCGATGATTATCGTACCATAAACTGGAAAGCAACCGCAAGGCGCGGCAGTTTAATGACCAATCAATATACGGATGAAAAATCGCAGCATGTATATTGTGTTATCGAGAAATCAAGGGCGATGAAAATGCCGTTTGATAGCTTAAGCCTGCTTGATTACGCGATAAACGCCAGCCTTGTACTATCAAACGTAGCCTTATTAAAAGAAGATAAAGCCGGCCTCATCACCGTAGCCGAAAAGATCGGCGCAGTTATCCCCGCTGACAGACGTCCAACACAGATCAACAAAATACTTGAAGTTTTATACAAAGAAAAAACACGCTACCTGGAGGCTAATATGGAGGCCTTGTACAACACCATACGCAGTGTAATTAAGCAGCGCAGCCTGGTCGTATTTTTCACCAATTACGAAAGCTTGTCCTCATTACAAAGGCAACTGCCATTTTTAAAACGGATAGCAAAATTCCACTTGCTGCTTGTTGTGTTTTTCGAGAATACAGAACTAAAAAAACTAAGCGAACAGCCTGCGGAAGATGTAGAAGGCATTTATATAAAAACCATTGCCGAAAAGTTTGCCTATGATAAAAAGCTGATCGTAAAAGAACTGGCTAAATATAATATCCAATCTATTTTAAGTACGCCGCAAAACCTTACCATCAATACCATAAATAGTTATCTGGAGATTAAGGCGAGGCAGAAGATATAGGATAGTGATTAGAGGTTAGTTAGCAAAGCATTTTTCGTGTGCTTATTGTCAACTTTCTATCTATCTAACAGGTCGTGAAAGATATATTTCTCATCAAATTCAATGGCATAATCTCTTAATATTTCAAGATACTCTTCCCTGAATGTCTTTTTTGAATGGTGATGTTTTTGATTTAAAATATACTTTACCACACTATCAATTTGTGAGCGGCTATTACTAAAAGCGCCATATCCCTCCTGCCAATAGAATTTCCTTTTGGTGAACCCTTCGTTGTTGATGAATTTAGTACTGTCGGCTTTTACAAGCTTCAGCATATCAGATATCGATTGTTCTGGATTTAGCCCGACGAAAAAATGCAAATGATCAGGCATCGTGTTTATTGCCAGTAATTTATGTTTATTATTTTGCAGGATGCCGGTGATATACATCTGAAGGCGGTCTTCCCATTCGGGTTGTATTACTGCTTGGCGGTATTTTACAGCAAATACGCAATGTATGTATAATTGGGTATAGGTATTTGGCATAATGGTTAGGGTTTGCTCAAAATTAACATTTATAAGCATATTGGCAAAGTGTTGCCCCTACAGGGCAAATTTATTTTGGATTTTTTTTTACAAATGTAATTACCCCTACCGGGGATTGATTTTGTTTGGGCCTCCATTTTTTCTACAAATGTAATTACCCTTACGGGGGATGGAGGTTGTTAAAGAATTGGGGTAACATTTGAAATTAATTCCCGTTGCCCGCATGCAAATGCATTGATCCTAAGAATCAAATGGCAACTCAAAATACCCCGTAGGGGTAAATACATTTGTAGACAAAAACGCACCGCCTCAATATTGCCCCGTAGGGGCAACACATTCTTCAATAAAACGGTCATCAACAGGCTTCGATTAGTGGACCGTCTACCCCGCCTTCGGAAACGCAATCCCGGCAGCGCCCAAATTCCTGATTATTTTTTCCATCAGTGCAATCTTGGTAACGAGGTAAAAATCGGGCACCAGCCAAACGTTTACCGAAAAACGTATGCTATCTATCTCAAGCGCTGTTATGCCAACCCTAAGTGGCGGGTCGTTTAGTATATTATCAGTGGAATTAATGGCATCAATGATGATTTGTTTGGCTTTATCAATATCTGCTGCATAACCAAGTTTGACTTCAAAATCCAAACGCCTTTTACCCTCCCTGCTAAGGTTTACAATTACCTCGTTAAATAACTTACCGTTTGGGATAATAATGGTGCGGTTATCAACAGTTAGTAATACCGTATAAAATATTAGTATGGACGTCACCTTACCCTCCTGCCCCTGGGCTACAATGCTATCGCCAATTTCAAAGGGACGCAATAAAAGGATAAGTACACCGCCGGCAAAGTTTTGAAAAGTACCCGATAATGCCAGGCCGGCCGCGACGCTGAAGGCGCCGATAATAGTTGTGAATATGGTAAGCTGGAAACCAAGAAGGTCTATTACAAACAGGATGAGCAATACATATAATGCCGGAATTGTAAGGCTTAAAATAAATGGTTGTACTGATGAATGAATTTTTGTTTTGCTCATCCGCACCCGCATCTGCGAGCGGATGATCCTAATAAGCCAGATACCTATTAAGAAAATGATTAGCCCTGTCAATACCCTTAACCCGGTACTGATGAGCCAGATATACGCCTGATCGTAAAATTTTTCCCACTTCATATGCTGCGAAGTTAACAATTTATCGTTTACAGGGTAAAGTGTGTGCCAGAAATTTAGAAGGGATTGATAAGTTATAAGGTGTGGAAGGAAGGCAATATTTGCGCTGATAAAACCACGCAAATCGGGAAAATGTAGAAGTACCAAAAATCTTGACTCCTGGCTCTTGTGTCTTGGTTCTTATTTTCCGTATATAGTTATAAATAACTCGGGGCCTTTAAAAAATACCCATTCTATTATTTGGCTCTGCAACTGTACTGCTTTTTCGGTTAGATGTTTCATAGTATTAATGTATATTCAAATGTTGTGCCTGATAAACCGCTTATCATTATTTAATTCAAATTTACACCTAATTGTAACTTAAAAAATACTTAATCAATCATTTGATTAATAAATGACAGTCCCTTTACCTTAAAATGACGAAACAAAAAGTATATTAAAAAGAAAACCCTGTCTGCAAAAACAGACAGGGTCTTTTATTGAGTCCGAAGCCTAAAGTCTTTAGTCAAAAGTCTTGATTTTCTTTCAACTTCTGACTTAAGACTTTCGACTTAAGACTTTGGGCTTAACAAATTACATCATTCCGCCCATGCCGCCGCCGCCATGCATTGGGGCGCCACCACCTTTTTCTTCTTCAGGATCATCAGCTAACACACATTCAGTTGTTAATAGCATTGCTGCAATTGAAGCTGCATTTTCCAGCGCTACACGGCCCACTTTAGTAGGGTCGATAACGCCTGCTTTGATCAGGTTTTCATATTTATCGGTACGTGCATTGTAACCAAAGTCGGCTTTGCCTTCTTTTACTTTTTGCACTACTATCGAACCTTCGATACCAGCATTTTCGCATATCTGGCGTAAAGGTTCTTCAATAGCACGACGGATGATCTGGATACCAGTGTTCTCATCATCGTTATCACCTTTAAGGTTAACCAGGGCCTCAACTGCACGGATGAAAGCAACACCACCACCTGCAACTATGCCTTCTTCAACAGCCGCACGGGTTGCATGTAAAGCATCGTCAACACGGTCTTTCTTTTCTTTCATTTCTACTTCAGATGCGGCGCCGATATATAATACAGCCACACCGCCTGATAATTTAGCTAAACGTTCCTGTAATTTTTCTTTGTCGTAGTCAGAAGTTGTAGTTTCTATCTGTGTCCTGATCTCACCAACCCTACCCTTAATAGTTTCTGGGTTACCGTCGCCATTAATAATAGTAGTGTTATCTTTATCGATAGTGATTTTTTCGGCCTGGCCTAACATTGAAAGGTCAGCGCTTTCTAATTTATAACCTCTTTCTTCTGAAATTACTGTACCACCAGTTAAAACAGCAATATCTTCGAGCATCGCTTTACGACGATCACCAAAGCCAGGGGCTTTAACAGCTGCAACTTTCAGTGAACCGCGGATCTTGTTAACTACCAAAGTAGCCAACGCTTCGCCATCAAGGTCTTCAGCTATAATTAACAAAGGTTTTCCGGTTTGAACTTGCTTTTCCAGGATAGGAAGCAATTCTTTCATGGAAGAGATTTTTTTATCGTAGATAAGGATGTATGGATTTTCCAACTCAACTTCCATTTTATCTGCGTTAGTAACAAAGTAAGGCGACAGGTAACCGCGGTCAAACTGCATGCCTTCAACTGTTTTTACTTCAGTCTCGGTACCTTTAGCTTCTTCAACGGTAATTACCCCTGATGTACCAACTTTCTTCATCGCGTCAGCAATCATTTCGCCAATTTGCTCATCATTGTTTGCCGAGATAGATGCTACTTGTTTTATTTTGCTGAAATCATCGCCAACATCCTGTTTTTGCGATTTCAGGTTCTCAACAACAACTTTAACAGCTTTGTCAATACCGCGTTTCAAATCCATTGGATTTGCACCGGCAGCTACGTTTTTAATACCCGCAGTAACAATAGCTTGTGCTAAAACCGTAGCAGTAGTAGTACCATCACCTGCAATATCAGCAGTTTTTGATGCTACTTCTTTCAACATCTGGGCGCCCATATTTTCTATAGGGTCCTTTAATTCAATTTCTTTTGCTACAGTTACACCATCTTTTGTAATAACAGGTGAACCGAATTTTTTATCGATAATTACGTGACGGCCTTTAGGACCTAACGTTACCTTAACCGCATTGGCTAAAATATCAACACCCCTTTTTAGGGCATCACGTGCTTCCACATTGTATTTAACTTGTTTTGCCATGTTCTTTTTAATTTTTTGTTTTGAATGCTTTAAGTTTTTTCAGAAGACGTATCCTTTATCTTAAACAAATTTCCAATGGATGTCAGATTCTTTCATGATCAAGTAATCCTTGCCTTCATAAGTAACTTCAGTACCAGCGTATTTACCATACAAAACTACATCACCTACTTTATAGGTCATCGGGATAAGATTACCTGTTTGTTCGCTTTTTCTGCCAGGCCCAACTGCTACGATGGTTCCTTTTTGTGGTTTTTCTTGTGCTGTTTCGGGTATATAAATACCAGACGCGGTTTTAGTTTCGGCAGGAGCAGCTTCAACAACTACTCTATCTGCACCAGGTTCAACGTTTAATGCCATAGTTATACTATTTGTTTAATTAAATATAATTTAAGTTATGCAAGGCTTTCCTCATCAATTATGCCAAGCAAATGTAATCGCCCAATTGGCATATAATAGCTGATGTATTGTCAGATTTTGGTAACCTGTAATTTTTAAGTTAACATTACTTTGCCCATAAATGCCATCATGGCAGTAAGTTTTTATTTAACTTTCGGCTTTATCTAACCGCTCAATTAAAAAAGCCCCGTCCTTATTTTATGGAACGGGGCGCTTTAATATAATTTTATGAATTATTATTTTTTAGGTGGTGCAGATGGCTGCGGTTTTGGTTGCTGCGTAGCAGGCTGCCCTGTTGATTGTCCCAGGCCTGGCAGTACAGATGACTGGGCTGCATTTGCACCAGGTTTCGAAGCGCTTTTAACCGCATCCGCATGTGAGTTCACACTTTTCTCTGTACCACCTTTAGTAGCTACGTTTATTGCCAGCGAAAGCACCATTAACGTGATAGCAAGTATCCATGTGCCTTTTTCTAAAAAGTCACCTGTTTTTTGCACACCCATTAATTGCGATGAGCTTGAAAAATTTGACGATAAACCGCCACCTTTGGGGTTTTGAATTAAAACGATGAGTACTAAAAGTACACACACAATGATCGAAATGATCAAAAATAGCTGATACATTATTTTATATTAATTGGTTTTCTTTTCTAACTGTTCTATCTTGTCGGCAAAGTAACGGCTTTTTTCCGGAAATTTCAACATCAATTTTTTGTATGATGCTATGGCTTTGTGGTAAAGCATCTGGTCGGAATAAATGGCGGCCAATGTTTCGGTTACCAGTTCATCACGATCTTCCGAGCTTTTTTTAGCCTTGTTCTCGTTATCTATCTTTTCGCTGCTTTGCGGCCTTATCTGCGGTTCTTCCTTTATAAAGCGCTCAATAATGGTATGCTCCTTCGGCTTCATCGCGTGAGGAGCTGCCGGCGGTGGTGTGCTTTTATCTAATTCTTCAACAGAAGTTATGTGAAAAATATTTTCAAAATATTGCTGCTGCAATTCATCGGCAGGTTTCTTTGGCCTGTTAGTAGTTGAAGTCGTCGTTCCTTGTTTTATGTATGGCTGATAAGTTGCAGCGTATTCTTTCCGGGTTTTATCAAGCCACCACATAAACGTATAAGGCATCTTTTCATCATGATACTTTGATACATCCTGGTGTTCGGTATCACCTGCTGCGGACGTTTTTAATTCATCAGGGCCTGATATTTCTTCCTGTTCCTTCGGTTTATGTTCGCCAAATGTTTTATCGAACGCAAAGAAATCTGAAGATGCAATACTTCCCTTTATTAATTCTTCTTCACCGGGGTAAGTTTCACCTGTCGTCTGCGGTTTATTTCCCGAATCGATGTTTATTTGCTCAATGCTAACTATTTCATCGAATACCTCGTCATCCGCAATATATTTTTCAGGCTGTTCTTCCGGGGTTTCAACAGCCGACGCTTTCTGTTCTTCTTCTTTTGCTTCTTCGTGATGGTCTTCAATATGATGTTCAACCGCAACCGGTTCATTATTCACTAACTCATGTTCCTGCGGAACAGCCGGCATATCCTGGAATGCGGTTTCGTGTCTTTCAGGTTCATTTTCAACAGGGATATTCTCTGCAATTGGTGCTACAACTTCATGCACTTCCTCATTCTTATGGTCAGCAGGCACTTCAATGGCGTCGATCTCCTGGTTTTGATAAGCAGTTTCTACCGGTGGTGGCGTAGCTTCATGTGTTTCCTCAGCCTTATCTTCAAATGGTTCTGCTACCGCTTCGCTTTCCTGGATTTGATGGGTAGTTTCTAAAGACGGCAGTGATGTTTCATCAGCCTCTGTGACCTGGTGTTCAACAGGCGCTTCAACAGATTCATTTTCCCTGTTTTGATCGGCAGTTTCTAAAGGCCGCGAAAATGTTTCATCAGCCTCTGTGACCTGGTGTTCAACAGGCGCTTCAACAGATTCATTTTCAACAACATGATGCCCTGTTTCTGTTAAATACTGCTCATCAATTGCTGTGGGGGCATGTGTTTCTTCGTGCACCGCAGGTTCATGCGCTGTTAATTCCTCAGTTACAGTTTCAGACGCCGTATTACCGTTCCAATAAGTTTCGGCGGCGTTAGTATCTGTATTTTCCTCATGGAATGAGGCCGAATTTTCATAAATTGGTGGCTCGGCATACCTGTAATGGCCATTTGCCCCTATACTATTTTGAATTATTATCCTTTCATCGGGCACACCAACAAAAGTTGAAGGGGCATTGATGAGTTTATATAATGATCGTGCATTAAAATAAACCGAGGCCTGCCTTAAATTTTTATCATCACTGGCATGTGCAAGCAATGCATGCAAAACGCCGCTCTGCGGAAAATCATTGACCAGCCGCTGCAAATCATAAGCATACAAATGGGCGTCATCAGCCGGGTTGGCTAACAGCTTCCATAAAAATTCGTTCTGACTGTTATTGTAATATTGATCCACGTTGCTGAAAGTACGAAATGCCTACCAATTTTCAAAAGCTTTATTAAAAATATCTTCCGTTATTTGCTTATTAATCGCCGCTATCAATGTTTGCTCCTGCGTATTAATATCCCCGCTAAACGGCAATGCCTTTGAAAATGGTTGTTCAAAACTATTTTTTTTATTCAGATTATCCACATATTTCACATTAACCGTGATAGTTAGCTGGCTTGCGCCCGCAATTGGCGCCACGTTATTAGCTGTGGCATTGATAGATACCGGTGTAATATTATAATCGGTAATACTGCCCGATAGCACTGCATCCGCCTCCTCGCCCCGCACAATGCTCAGGCGGGTGGTGTTCCTTATACGGTCTTTCAATGCTTCCGTAAACTGGGTGCTCAGGTTATTTACCACCAAAGCGGCATTATTTTCAAAAAAATCAACCCTTATGGTTTTCATATTGGGCGGGATGGAAGTTCCGCTCAAACTTAATTTATAAGTACACGATGGACTAACCAAAACCAACCCGATAAGCGCTATTAATAACCCTGTTACCCTTTTCATTTATTATAAATTTAATTCCTTTATCTTCCTGTACAAGGTCCGTTCAGATATACCCAATTCACTTGCCGCAAGTTTCCGTTTGCCCTTGTGTTTTTTTAATGCTTTCCTTATCAGGTCCGATTCTTTATCGATCAGCGAAAGGGATTCTTCCACCTCTTCGGCATCCTGTGTTATATTGTAAGGATTAGCGTTATTATTATTATTGCTAATAACTGGTTTTTGCAATGTAAATTGTGTTTCGGATGTCCCGGGCAGGTCAATATCGCGGTATAATTGATTTAAAGTTTGGGAATGATTGGCATGATTGATGGAAACGCCCCCATGCTCAATAATGTCAGCGACAAGTTTCTTCAACTCCACCATGTCGCGTTTCATATCAAACAATACTTTATATAAAATATCCCGTTCCGAAAAATCTTCCTTTTGCTGGTTGTCCAGGCGCATAGGCAGGTTGCGGCCGCTTGTTTCCATCGGGATATAAGTAAGCAGCGTTTGGCCGGTAATAACACGGTCACGCTCCAGTACGGCCAATTGTTCGGCCATATTTTTCAATTGCCTTATATTGCCCGGCCACGAGTAATTGACCAATACCTGCTGTGCCTCATCATCCAATTGTATGGCTGGGGTACGGTATTTATCTGTAAAATCAGAAGTAAATTTTCTGAATAGTAAGTAAATATCCTCCTTTCGGTCGCGCAAAGGCGGGATGCGTAGTGGAACAGTGTTTAAACGATAATAAAGGTCTTCCCTGAATTTCCCGCTTTTAACAGCATCGTAAACATCAACATTGGTAGCGGCAATAACACGCACATTTGTTTTCTCTACCTTTGATGAACCAACCTTTATATACTGGCCTGATTCAAGCACCCTAAGCAAGCGTGCCTGGGTACCCAAGGGCATTTCGGCAATTTCATCTAAAAATATGGTGCCGCCATTTACTGTTTCAAAATAGCCTTTGCGTTCGCCAACAGCGCCCGTGTAAGCCCCTTTTTCGTGGCCAAATAGCTCGGAATCTATCGTTCCTTCAGGTATAGCGCCGCAATTTACAGCAATAAATGGCCCATGCTTGCGCGGGCTCATCTGGTGTATAATGTGCGAGAATACTTCCTTACCGCTGCCACTTTCGCCGGTTATTAAAACCGAAATATCTGTCGGCGCAACCTGGTTAGCTATATTTATAGCCCGGTTAAGCAACGGCGAATTGCCGATGATACCGAAGCGTTGTTTTATTTCTTGAATCTCCATGTTGTTTAATTAGTGAGCGGTTGATTGGGTTGATTAAGTTGATTGGGTTAATGATCCATGTCAAACATCCTCAACTAAACCAACAATGATAACCAATTCAATCTCTTCAACTCAATCTAACTCAATCAACTACTTTTCCTATCAAAGTAGCTGTAGTACTTCTATCTACTAATACGTTAACATATTCTCCTGGTTTATAACCTTCGCCTACCGGGAAAACAACCATCGCATTCTGATCGCTCCTCCCGCAATAATCATTATTTGATTTTTTTGAAAAACCTTCAATTAATACCTTTTGTGTGGTGCCTACCAGCTTCTGCAATTTGATAAACGAATGTTCCTGCTGTTTTGCTACTATTTCTTTTAAACGGCTGCGTTTTACAGCTTCAGGTATATCATCTGCATAACGTTTTGCTGCCAACGTACCCGGCCTTTCGGAATACATGAACATGTAGGCAAAATCATATTGCACATAGTTCATCATGCTCAAAGTATCCTTGTGTTCTTCATCTGTTTCGCTGCAAAAACCGGTGATCACATCCGTTGATATAGCACATTCCGGGATGATCCGGCGGATGGCGTCGATACGGTCGATATACCAATCGCGGTCGTAGGTGCGGTTCATCAGCTCCAGCACACGGCTATTGCCTGATTGTACCGGCAAATGGATATAGCTGCAAATATTATCGTATTTTTTTATGGTATATAAAACCTCGTCGGTTATATCCTTCGGGTGCGAAGTTGAAAAACGAACACGAAGATCAGGACTTATTAAGGCAACCATTTCTAAAAGGTTAGCGAAATTGGTAATGGCCTCAGCCCCTACAGCCCCCTCTAAATCTCCCCCGGTTGGGGAGACTTTAGCTTCGCCTGTGCTAAAACCTTCCTTGATGGAAGTTTCTTCTTTATAAACTGGAACCTTTTCCTGGCGTTCTTCATTGCTAAATACCAATTCCTGCCTTTCGCCTTTTACCTTTTGCCTTTCACCTCCGACGTTCCACTTATACGAATCCACATTTTGCCCCAGTAAAGTAACTTCGCGGTACCCTTTGTTAAACAGATCGGTACATTCTTTTACAATTGATTGCGGATCGCGGCTGCGCTCGCGGCCACGGGTAAATGGTACCACGCAAAACGAGCACATATTGTCGCAGCCACGCATAATAGAGACAAAGGCGTTTATGCCATTACTATTTAAGCGTACCGGGCTTATATCAGCATAGGTTTCCTCGCGGGATAAAAGCACGTTTACGGCTTTTTGGCCACCATCAACTTGCTCTATCAGGTTTGGCAGGTCGCGGTAAGCATCGGGGCCGACTACAACATCAACCAGCTTTTCTTCTTCTAAAAATTTCGATTTTAAGCGTTCAGCCATACAGCCTAATACACCCACCACCAGGCCGGGGTTTTTCACTTTGGCTATTGTAAACTCCCTTAGACGGTTGCGCACACGCTGTTCGGCATTTTCGCGGATAGAGCAGGTATTTATAAAGATCACATCGGCTACATTGTAATCCGAGGTGGTTTCAAACCCTTGTTCCAGCAAAATGGACGCTACTATCTCGCTATCCGAAAAATTCATGGCGCAGCCATAGCTTTCGATATATAATTTACGGCCATTATTTTTACCGGTTACCGCTTCTAACACTAAAGCCTCCCCTTGCCTGCTTTCATCATGTACCTTATCCGGAATAAGCAAATCCATCATCCTATAAAAATTAGTCTGCAAAAATACATAAAATTTAATATAGTGTGACAGATTGGCAGGAAATGATTGCATCTTTTGCCCTCTTTCCCGCTTGCGGAAGAGAGGGCCGAATAGCGCAGCGCATTCGGGGTGAGTAAACTCTACGACAGGCACGAGCGTTAATGCTGCTCGCATAATCTACTCACCCGGTCTTTGCTTTGCTCGACCACCCTCTCTACCGCAAGCGGTAAAGAAGGTTAAAAAGCTGCCTTATAACAACTTTGCTACACAACCTGTAGTTCCACAACGGCGCCCAACAAATGCTTACATTTATTGTTATAAATCCTAAACAATCAGAAATTTATCAATAATAGCAAACAATGCCCTTTAATAAAACAACACGTACCTGGCCTGTTATTTTGCTATCTGTTGTAGTTATTGTTGGCGTGATTGGGGCATCAGGGTATTATTTTTATACGAAGTATTTGAGTGACATCCATTGGAAACCTATATTACAACAGCAATTAAAAGAGCTGGTGATAAAATCGAGCGACAGCTTATATCATATTGAATACTCTGACTTTGACCTTAACACGGCATCAGGCAATGCCACCCTTTATGATTTCAGGCTGGTGCCTGATACCAATGTTTACAACAAATTGGTGACGCTGAAAAAAGCGCCTGATAACCTGTTTATATTAAGTGTAAAAAAACTATCCATAAAAAATATAGGCGCCCGGAAAGCGTACAAGGAAAAAATACTTGACATCGATAATATTGTTATTGATAACCCTGCACTCACCATCATAAATAAGCGTTATGATTTTAATGATACGGTAAAAGTTGGCAAATCAAAAACGCCGTACCAACTGCTTAAAAAAGTATTTAAACAACTACGAATCGATTCTATATCGCTTAACGACATCAGCCTGAATTATATAAATAAAAGCAACCCGGTAACTAAACACACTGCTTTAAAACACCTTGATATTGATATTTCGGATATTGTGATCGATTCACTATCAGGTAAGGATCCAAGCCGTTTTTATTATACCAAAGGCATTGACGTTACCGTGCATGATTATCATATCTACACGCCAGATGGTTTGTACAAGGCCGATGTAAAAAAGATATTCTTCTCCACCGGTCAGCGAAAGATCATACTTGATAAAGTGTCTTTTCTGCCGAGGTATAACCGTACTGATTTTTATAAACAAAGCGGCGTAGCAGGTGATATTTTCAGCTTAAAGTTTAAACATATCGCCATTAATAATATCGACCTGCAAAGATTTTTGCGCGACCAGAAGCTGTATGCCGGGACAATGGACATCACCAACCCGGATGTTGACATATACACCAACAATGCTTTTAAGGGTAAAAAAAACACAAAAATTGGCAAAGACCCTCAGCAGGCCCTGCAAAAAATTGCGCTTGATATGAAGCTGAAACGGTTGAACATTAAAAATGCAAACATCGATTATTCTGAAACAGATGCTACAACAGGCGCCACCGGGCAAATAGTATTTACCCATACCAATGGCTATATTTTAAATGTGACCAACGAAGCTGCGGCAAAAAGGCTCAATCCATATATGATAGCCCGCATCAATACCACGTTTATGGATGCAGCGCCGTTGCAGGTAAATTTTAAATTCAACTTAACGGCCAAAGACGGTGCCTTCAATTATTCCGGTGAACTTGGCGCTTTCGATGGTAAAATATTGGATAAGCTTGTAAAACCGTTAGCTATGGTGCATGTGGTTTCGGCGGATGTAGATAAACTTATTTTTAATGTAGACGCTAGTAATTACAGCGGCAAGGGCAGCCTGGAGTTTTACTACAAAAATTTAAATATCCAATTACTAAAAAAAGTTAATGGTAAAACTGAACTGCAAAAACAGGGCCTGATCTCAATGCTGGCCAATAATTTGATCATAGAAAGCAATAACCCGGATAAAAAAGGCGTTTTCAGGCCAGGGCCGATTGACCTGCAGCGCGACCCGTCAACATCGTTTTTTAGCTTTTTGTACAAAGGATTACTTGATGGATTAAAGCCAAGTGTTGGCTATGATAAAAAAACCGAGGGCAAAGTGACTAATGCAATAGTAAAAGTTAGTAATTTGGTTGACAAGTTTAATACGTTTAAAGAAAACCGGAAACAGCGACGGGAAGAACGTAAAAAAGAACGCCAGGCAAAAAAAGACTCGATAAAACAAAGCAAGCTAATTAAAGAAAATTAATGGTCCTGAAATTTTTAAAGCATAAGTGGCAAAGGGTAACCGCCTGGGTCCTGCTGATACTTACCGCATTAGTTTTGATCCTGGCATTCTTTGTTAACCTGTACTGGTCGCCAATATTAGCTTCGAAGGTTAAAGAGGTTGTTTTAAAAAGCAGCGATAGTTTATATACCGTTAATTTTTCATCTGCCGAGCTGCACATACTCAGGGGCACTATAGTTATTTTTAATATTACCCTAAAGCCGGACACCGCTGTTTATAACCGGCGAAATAAACAACACCTGGCACCCAATAATTTAGTGGAGCTGCATGTAAAGCGCCTTACTTTATCGCACATCCACCCTTTTAAGCTATACTTTCAGCGCAGATTGGAAATCGGCGAAATAGCGGTAGATGAACCTGTAATAAATGTAAGTTACCAGCTAAACCATACACGTGATACGGTATTAAAGCAAAATAAAACTGCATGGCAAAAAATTTCAAAAAGCCTTCATTCCATTCATATCGGTACTATTTTACTGGGTGATGTTAAATTGATGTATAAGGACTACTCCGGCAATAAATTAGCAATTTCGGAATTAAAGGAAATGAACTTGAGTGCCAATGACCTGCTCATTGATTCAGCCACCCAAACTGACAGGTCGAGAATGCTTTACTGTAAAGAAATTATTGCTGAATTGAACAACTACACGGCCAATTCGGCAAACAGCTTGTACACTTATAAGTTTAACCATCTTAAATTATCAACCCTTACATCCCAGCTGAATATTGAAGGCCTATCTTTAAGGCCTGTTAACACTGGAGAATTCTTTCACAAAAGTAACCGCGACAGATTCACCCTGCGGGTCGATTCGATACAGTTAAACCACTTTGATTTTTTAAATTATCATAAATATCGCATAATCAGCGCATCAAACCTCATTTTAACCCGGGGGTCCGTTGAAATATTTGGCAACCCCAATCATTTCCAGGATGGCACAGACAAAATAAAGAGTTATCCCAGTGTCGGCCTTTCTAAAATAAACGCCGATATGAAGATAGACACAGCGTTGGTGCGGCATATCGACGTATTGTACAGCGAATACAACAAGAAGTCGGATAAAACAGGCACCATATCTTTTAACAATACAAACGGGCGGTTTTTAAATATAACTACCAACCAGGCCGCTTTACAAAAAAACAATATCAGTGCGGTGCAGCTTACCAGTTATTTTATGAACCGGGGCAGGCTTAACCTGGAGGCTGCCTTTAATTTGACTGATAAAAGCAACACCTTTACTTATAAAGGGGCGCTGGGGGTTATGGACCTAAAAACGGTAAATACTGCTACTATGCCGTTGAGTATGGTTAAGATAACCTCGGGAACATTAAAGGAATTGAGCTTTGATATTAAAGCCGACGGAACAAAATCACACGGCAAAGTTCTTGTGTTATACAATGACCTGAAGGTAGTTATACTGAAAGAAGACACCGTTTTTGATAATTTAAAACGCAGGCCTATCGAATCACTATACGCAAATTTGTTTATCCTTAAACATAACAATCCCGATGTAGCAAGTGGTATGCCCCGGTCGTTTTATGTTAATGGTATACGGGAGCCCAAAACCCCGTTTTTTAAATTTATGTGGCAAACCCTGCTTAGCGGAATAAAACCTGCCATTGGTTTAGATAAAAAAACCGAAGATACTATCGTAGCCATGAAGAGTAATAAGGCTATAAAAAAACAAAACCGCAAAATAAAAAAAGAAAAAAGGATAAAGCGGCGTGAAGCAAGAAGGGAAAAACGTGTTGAAAGGAAGTTGCTTAAAAATGAGCCTTAAGTCCGAAGTCAGGAGGGAAGAAAATCTAAATGTTCATTTTAACCTTTTAATTTTCTGGTGCTGGCATACCATAGCATGCACACCAACCAGCAAAAGATAATCATGTTCAGGCTTTGAGAAAAATTTATCTAAATTTGTATAAAACTGTTGGGTAAAATCCCTCAAAAATGTCATGACAACTTTAACCATACAAATACCAGATAAAGACAGGGACTTGTTTGAGAAACTTGCGAAAAGGCTTAATGTTAAAATCATTAACGTGGTTGAAGCAGATGCGCAACCAAATAGCACTACAAAAAAGGCTATTGCCGATGCCCGGTCGGGAAAGACCAAAAAGATCGAAAACCTTGATGTATTCTTCAAAAGCCTTTAATGTACATTTTAAGTTTCACCAATAGGTTTGAAAAAGATTTAAAGCTGATCAAGAAGCGATCTTTAAAAGACCTTAGCCTTATTCATGATTTTCTCAAAAACGAATTGGCAATAAAAGGTGCAACTGGCCTTCCTTCAAAATTTCACGCTCATAAATTATCCGGTAATTATAAAGACAATTGGGAATGCCATGTTAAGGGGGATTTATTGATTATATGGATCGCAATTACCGCAGAAAACGAAATCATATTGGTAAGGGCAGGCAGTCATTCGGATCTTTTCTGAGGGACAGGATTACCTACTGCCAAAGTAAACAGAGGGCCATTCTTATAAACTGACACTCGCTAAACAGTGTCAATATATTAATAGTTAATTTTGCTACAGATAAAAATTCCAACATGTCTATAACTACGGAAAACGAAATAATTGGGATGCAGCGGGCCAGTGATGCTGTAGCTATCACGCTTAAAAAGATGCGGGAGTATGCTAAACCGGGTATTTCCACAAAGGAACTTGACGAATACGGCGGCGAATTGCTGGCGACTTTTGGCGCATTTTCTGCACCTGCATTAACCTACCAGTTCCCGGGATATACTTGTATAAGCATTAATGGCGAGGTAGCGCACGGCATGCCATCGGCCGGTAAAATCCTTAAAGACGGCGACCTGGTAAATATCGACGTATCGGCAGAATTAAATGGTTACTGGGCCGATAACGGTGGATCCTTTGTGTTAGGACAGGACATCTACGGCCATGGCAAACTGGTAGAAACATCAAAAGAGATATTAAAAAAAGCCATCAGCAACGTTAAGGGTGGTGTCAGGATATCGGAGATCGGCAAATTGATAGAAACTGAAGCAAAAAAAGCCGGCTACACGGTAATCAAAAACCTCACTGGGCATGGTGTTGGCCGCAGTTTGCACGAGGAGCCCCATGAGATTGCCAATTACTACGACAGGTATAATACCGAACGTTTTAAAAAGAATTCGGTAGTAGCGATAGAGACATTCATTTCAACACGGTCGACCATTGCCGAAACACAAGCCGACGGCTGGACGCTAACTGGCAATAAAGGTGGTTTTGTTGCGCAGCACGAGCACACCATTATGGTAACCAGTGCTGAGCCGATGATTTTTACAGCGGGGAATAGGATTTGGGATTGATGCTTTAAATAATCTCAAAACCAAATGTGC
>Ga0207054_1078_pt2 | contig 28488 bp, 22 predicted proteins | sample Alteio_BWMinCont_60_FD_153288 | JGI IMG/M metagenome (GOLD analysis project Ga0207054, IMG submission 153288) | Enriched cells from forest soil in Barre Woods Harvard Forest LTER site, Petersham, Massachusetts, United States -... | ecosystem: Environmental > Terrestrial > Soil > Temperate forest >... | reverse complement strand
CCGGGTAGGCAAATTGTTCAGTATAGCATCGGCAAAGGTTTCTAATTCCATACGTATGGCGTTATTGGGGCTTACGGGAGGAGTTTCAATGCTTATTTCTTTCTTCTTTTTATCCTTACCCAGGTCAAGCACAAACGAAAATGCCCCACCAGCCTCAGTATTGCCTTCAGCAACATCCTTTATTTTCACCAATTCGGTCTTATGCGAAAGCATATCAATAGATATATAGGCATCCTTCTGGAACATCCTTATTTTACGCATATTTTTCAGCGAAATACGGCTGGCAGTAAGGTTAGCCACACAACCATTATCGAACTCAATACGGGCATTGGCAATATCGGGGGTATCGCTTATAATGGGCACGCCGCTGGCGCTTATCCTCTTCACATCCGATTTAACTACACTTAGTATAATATCTATATCATGTATCATCAGGTCGAGTACAACCGACACATCGGTACCGCGTGGATTGAACTGTGCTAATCGGTGCGCTTCAATAAACATAGGTTGATCGAGCTTATCTTTCACAGCCAAAAAAGCAGGATTGAATCGTTCTACATGCCCCACCTGGGTTTTAACATTGGCCTCGCTGGCAAGGGCAACCAAACTACGAGCTTCGGCGATGGTGCCGGCAATAGGTTTTTCTATAAATACATGCTTCGATTGCTTAAGTGCTGCCGTAGCAATATCGAAATGGAATGTAGTTGGAACAACCACATCTACCACATCAACCACTTTAATAAGTTCTTCCATTGAAGCAAAAGCCTGAACCCCCAGTTCAGCAGCAACCGCCTTTGCATGCTCCTCGTTACTATCATGAAACCCTACCAAAGTATAGGCAGGTATCTCTTTTATCTGTTTCAGGTGTATTTTACCCAAATGTCCTGCTCCTATTACGCCAATTTTCAGCATCTATTATTTAATTTGATGAGCAAAATTATGGAGGTTAAGGCCAAGATTGAGGTTGATATTGAGAAATTATGAACGATGGATTATTAACAAGGTTGAGGTTGAGGCTAAGATTGAGATTAAGATTGAAATTGAGGTTAGGGAACAATAGCATAAGAATAACTCATTTTTAAGTATTAGTCTGAATCTAGACCTGAACCTAAACCTCAATTATATACTTTTACCATATGGAAGATACATTTAAGCATCAGGCACTGAGAAAAGCGCTTGTAAGCGAAATAAAGCAAAAAGGAATAAAGAGCATTACCGTATTGCAGGCAATAGATAAAGTACCACGTCACCTGTTTTTAGATAGTTCGTTCCTGAAATTTGCCTACCAGGATACCGCATTTGAAATTGGCGAGGGCCAAACCATATCGCAGCCCTTTACCGTTGCCTACCAAAGTGAACTATTAGAGGTACGCAAGGGAGATACTGTACTTGAAATAGGCACCGGTTCTGGTTATCAGTCTGCTGTACTTAGTGCGCTGGGGGCCAAGGTATTTTCGATAGAAAGGCATAAAAAGCTAAGCGAAAAGGCAAAATTGCTTTTAGAACAGATGGGCTGTACCGTAAAATGTTTTTATGGCGATGGATATAAGGGCCTGCCCGCTTTTGCACCTTTCGACAGGGTAATAGTAACTGCCGCTGCACCATATGTACCCGAGGACCTTTTAAAGCAGTTAAAACCTAATGGCATACTTGTAATACCCGAAGGAAGCGGTAAAACACAAATAATGAAGCGAATAAGGAAGGTAGCAGAGAATAAGTACACTACCGAAGAGTTCGGAAACTTCTCGTTTGTGCCCATGCTTAAGTCGACCGACTGGGACACTAAAACCAAGTAAGAATCAACACTTATCAACATGCCTGGGTTGATAATTACACCCCTATAGGTAGTACTACCGTGGGGTGCTTTGTATGTATCTTTGCGCCCAATTAACCAAAACACAAATACACATGAAAAAGATCATCTTAACAGCAGCCCTTGCAATAACCACCATTGGTTTATTTGCACAAGGCTCTACTACAACAACAACTACAGCACCTGCAGCTGCAGGGTCTGAGTTATTGTCAAAGAAAGGCGAAGTATTCCTTCCTGAAGCAGGAGACTGGGCTATTAGTTTTAGCGCTACCCCATTCCTGAACTACTTTGGAGCGTTTTTATCTAATAATGGAGCACAATCGCCTGCATTAAACTTCCTTAATGGTCAACAAACCATTATGGGTAAGTACTATGTAGATAACAAAACTGCATACAGGGCTTTAGTTCGCATTGGCATCAATTCACAAGGCCAAGACAACATTGTTAGCGCAAACAATTCAACGGTAGCATCTCCTACCTATGTAACTGACCATGGTCAATACTCTCAACATTTTGTTGGCTTAGGCGCAGGTTATGAAATGAGAAGAGGCAAAACCCGTCTGCAAGGTTATTATGGCGCTGAATTTATGTTCTTCCTTTCTGGCGCTAGCGATACCTACACATATGGTAATGCTTACGATGCAACACACCAAAATGTTAGTTTAACCAACTGGGGTGGCGCTAATGGTATTACACCAACCAACGGTTTTGGTGGTTCACGTACACTTGCAGCCGACGGAGGTTCAACTTTTGGTATCAATCTTCAGGGCTTTATCGGCTTTGAATATTTCTTCATGCCAAAGATCTCTGTAGGTGGTGAATACACATGGGGTATTACCTTCGCTTCTACAGGTGAGGGTACTCTGTCAGTAGAAAATGCTAACGGTACTACTTCTACAACTACCACAACAAACACCGGTGGTTCAAGCAATTTCAGCCTCGATTCAGGTATCAATTCTGTATGGGGTGGTTCAAATGCTAACCTTTACATTACCTTCCACTTTTAATAGTGTAAGTTAATACACAATAATAAAAAACCCCGCTAATAGCGGGGTTTTTTATTTTATATGCCTTCCTAAATTCCTTTGCAGTTCCCGCTTTTTAATTGTCTCTCTTTTATCATACTGCTTTTTACCCTTGGCAAGCGATATTTGAAGCTTGGCCCAACCGCCTTCGTTAATAAAAAGCTTTAAGGGTACAATAGCCATGCCATCGGTAAAGGCATTGGCTATTTTGCGCAGTTCTTTCTTTTGCAACAACAATTTCCTGTCGCGTAAGGGGGTATGATTATAAAACGAAGCCTTGCCATATTCGGTAATATGCAGGCCTTTTACAAACAGTTCGCCTTTTTCGAAATAACAAAAGGCATCGCCTATGGCAGCCTTACCTTCACGTATCGATTTTATTTCGGTGCCCTTTAGCTGAATGCCCGCTATGTATGTATCTAACAGGGCATATTCATACGAGGCCTTCCTGTTCTTTATATTTATCTCTTTCTCCACAAACTCGTTCTGCTTATTATCGTATCAGGTACATTTTTCCCCATCCTTTGGTCATATACTGGTCGGCACCTGATGATTTAAGTTCAATTGCCTGGTTATTAATAGATGTAAAAACCCTGTAAAGATACACACCATTTGCCAACTTGCTGCCAAACTGGTCGGTACCATCCCAGGCATATTCGGTAATGTTTCGGCCAATATGCAAGGGGCCTAGTTCAGCTTCGGTTATTTCGCGCACCACTTTTCCGGTTATAGTTATTATCTGAATTTTAAAATAGGTTGGCACCTGGTCGCCTGTTATGGTAAATACAAAACGCGTAGATGTAGAAAACGGATTCGGGTAATTAAGCACATTGGTAATTGATGATTCTGTTACCACCTCAAAATCTATTTTATAAGGGTTCGTAGCCGATACGTTATTGGACCTATCGGCAGCCTGCACGCTTAACTCGTACTTGCCATCGGTAAATGAAGGGGTGTATAATATACGGCACCTGTTTTGCGGCAATACAGCTGGCGTAAATTGTATCTGAGAATTTTGCGGATTAATATATACACGCTGTGCAACAGGGTTATTTATATTACGTACATAAAGGGCTATCCTGCCGGTATCATTAATATCTAATGGAAGGAATTTATCGTTAGATGTAACCTCTATTAATATGCTTGGCTTCGACGATACAATATCATAGTTCAGTATATGTATACCGTCGAAAGTTACATCGAGCAATGGATTCTTTTTGTTTTCTTTTACTACAAATGTTTTCTCTGCATAATTATTAAAATAGTACTCTTCGGGGCGGGTTTGTGCAAGCCCGGGTGGATTGGCTTCCACCCATATACTGTTATTACCTGTGTAACCATTGGTAGGGTACTTTACCGAAAGCATTGTCGTATCGCCCGGATTAAGTTTTTTGGTGTACTTAGCAGGTAAAATATAATGCACTGCGTTATTGGCATCAACAATCCACGAATTAACCAACATGCTATCCATTGTATAATCACCAACATTCTGTACTACAGTTTTAAACTTCAGGGTATCGCCACTATATAGGCTATCGGCATAAAACGAACTGTATATGGAAGGATTAACTGCCACTTCGGGCACAGGGGTATAAAATACCTGCCACTTATTCATTTGCGAAGGTGAATGTGTTACGGCATCCTTGGTATATAATGTCATTTGCAAGTAAGGATATTGCTTAGCATTGAGCGATGACACATATACATTAGCAGCAGCAGGAGTAAGTCCTTTTAGGAGCAATGACTGATTCCCATTTTTATCTATTGCAGCCACATTAAGCCTTACACTATCCGATGCATTTTTGAATAAAGAGTGTTGCCTCCACGAAATAGAATCCCATTTTTGTGCAGGGCCTATTAAGGGAGTAGCCATACCGCCGTAAAAATCATTATTAGTAAGGTTTGTTTTAATATTCAACGAATCTGTTGAACGGAGACCTAACCTTGTGATTGCAGTTTTAGCAGGTGAGCCCTTTTTTACAAAGAAAATAAATGGCACCGTATCAGAGGCACTAAGTATTGCAGGATTTGCGCCAAGTTTTACCAATTCATTTTTTACATTAGCTGCGTTTTGCATTGATTTCAATTCTGATTCTACCCAGCTATATATAAGTATATAATCTCCATTAGGAACAGAATCCTTTAATGCTGTCACAAGCGAATTCATTGCACCCGCATCAGATGCCCAATAAATAAATTTTCCATCGGGGTAATCACTACAACCCGATGTGGCGCCATTATCCTCACCCAGTTTATGATATAGTGTTGACCAGGCATTAAGCGATGTAGAATCAATTACAGCCATATAAAGTCCCGGGTTCCACTGGCAGCCACCATACGAACCAATATTATAGTCGAAGTAATAGCCTGTTTGGTAGCCGGGTATATTCTGTAAGTACGGGTTTCCATAAGTAGTACATGTTAATGTTTTACCTGTCAGGTCAAATGCCCAGTTGCGCTGGTTCATTTGCTGCTTCATGAAAGTGTACTGGTTATTATCGAACTGAAAATAGTGCGATTGCCCCCAGCCTGCTTTACCTCTTATGTACTGGAAAGAACTTACCTGCCAACCATAATCCTTAATATCATTAGTGTCTCTGCGAGAGCGCCAGTAATAAACAGTGCTGTCTTTAAACTTCAGGGGTGTTGGTGGCCCTAATGTATTCGGGTAAACCGGTGGAATAATAGGAGTATTGACCCATAACTTCCACGATGCCCTTACTACCCCACCTTTAGCATTAACCAATTGGGTTTTAAGGAAAGGACTATTGAAATAAATAGTAGTATCAATTTCGAAAATATAATTATGTGCCGATGCAAAAGGGTTGCTGGTAGAGGCCTTTAGTGTAGTGGTGTCCTTAGGTATTATGGCAAACTGGTATGGGTATATAGGTATAATATCGCCCGATGAAATAGATAATGGAATCTTAGATAAATTATTATTTGCTTTGGTGATTTCACTATCTAAATTAGAAGGGTCAACCTTTATAGAAAAAGAATTCAACCCTATTCCTCTCACTTTATCAACCGGTAAAGTTTTGGTAATAGTGCCATTGTTGTATACATTTTTTATAGTTACATAATAAATAGTGTCAGTATTATTTGGGAACGTACGTTCAATTTCAACCGTTACATTTTGTTTAACTGCTTTAGCCAAATTCAATACATTTAACTTAACCTGAAAAGAATCCATTTGGGCAGTTACATTGGCAGGAACAAAAGAAAGGCTTGAATCAGTTACAGCATAATCGGGTAAAACATCATTACCATTTAATTCAACTACCGGGTCGCCGTGCAATGTCATTTCAAGACACATGTAATTATTCAGGCTGCCATTAGTAGAAAACGCAGGTGATTGAAGCTTCCTTTCTACATCTTGCATGCAGGCACCTATCGGCTTGCGGTACATTAAACTCGAAAAATCGCTATACAAATACTGGGCATAAGAACTTAAGCTATTTAACTCAGCCACATCATCCATGGCCATAAAATTTATAGAACCCTTGGGGTCTAACACAAATTGTTCGCTGGTACTTGATACACCTGCACCCTGTGGTTGAAAAATATCGCCCGAGAAGCATGCCAGAGCCAGTATCATAGGGTATTTACCTACATTACTATAATTAGAAGGAGCATCGAGATTTATATCAAAGTTGTTACCCGAAGCATGTCCGAAAAAAGTCATGAGTGAAACACCATTATTTATAATATTGGTAACCGAATCAGCCAGTGTTAATTGTATTGGGCTTGTTGTGGTTTTTTGAAAGGTGTAAACATAAGCCCCCAACGAAGTATCTGCTGCAATAACAGAATCCTGGCCCAGGTAGCCAAGTATCTGGCTTTGTTCAATAAAATTTCCGCCACCTGCAAAATGCACTATATTTTTCATCCATAAAACAGGTGTATTGCTCTCGTATGTTTTTACTTTATTAAGGTAATTGCTTACCTCGGTATTGGTTGTTGCAGCAAGTCTGCCTGTAGGTATTGCAGGCGCAATTGAAAATGTGCCGGGCGCTACGTTTAACCCTGCAGTAAAAAGCGCATCGGAAGAAGGATATCCGAATGAAGGAATGAGTGTAAGTTTATACATATTTGTATCTTGCCTGTACTGGTATGAGTGAATACCTTTACCTATAAGAAACAAGCCTGCTGCGCTATCGGTAGATGATTTGCTGAGTACATATCCGCAATAATTCCTTATTGCTAATGGATCTTTTTCAATACCATAACAAAACTGGTCATACAAATCCTCTATACTAGCGTAAGCAATGTCACTATGATAGCGGTTACTTCGGTATGAATAATACTGCAAAGCTTCTGCCGCTAATGAAGGATGGTAAATAATTATATAAGGTTTTGTATATGCTCCGTTCAAATTTGCAAAATGGCCATTACCATTAACAGGAATTACATTTGCAACTTTATTAATCTGTGCATCGGCAGTTATATAACATTGCTTAGTACCTAATTTTGCATTATTCGGAATAAGTATTTTAAATGATCCTGCATTTTGTGTAACAACATACCTGTTATGGTCAGTTAAATCATATAAACGCACAGTATCCGATGCACCTCCATTCCTGAAATTACTTAAGTTGAGATATGTCTTACCTGTTACAGCATTTGAATTACCCACATACATCATAAAGCTGGCAGCATTACCCATGTTCGTATCATGCGGGTATTTGCAATAAATGTATGAAACAGCGCTAATATTACTTGGTATGCCACTTACATTCAAGCTACTAAATGTCATAGTGGGATTAGCATTACCAGAGGGGAGCAAAGTAGCAGGAACACTGTACGTTTTTTGGCACATACCAAAAGAAGACACAGGGTTGCCGCCAAATGAAGTATCGGTAATTGATGAGCCACTCCATGATGCAAACACTTGTATATGATGGTCTAATCCGTTACCGTAGTTCGATTCGCCAAGAAAACATGTTTTAATATATGCATTCGGGCCTGCATTGTAAACATTCGAAACAGGTAAAAGATAAGTTTGAGAATTACCCATATCTATTTCATTTAAAAACCAGCCTTCAGCCTGTGTATATCGTGGGTCGTTTACTTCATCGCCACTACCCGCATTGTATCTGGCCCCGGCGTAATATTCGTTTTTATTGGTGCCATAAAATACCGATTGGACAGTAAAATACGGGAAAGGCGTATTAGCAGAAAATGTTACATCAGGTACCTGATCAGTAATGCGTTGATTAAATTTCGAACCATTCCATGTAAGGAAATAGGTCGAAGTATCGTTAAACATACTGTAGTAAGGGTTGGGAACAGCCGTAATATAATTATTTGGGGCAGGACTTACACTTGCATAAAGCAGCGAATCGGAAGAAATATCATTGATAAGTGAACCACAGTTATGCTGGCCGTAAAACTCAATATAATCGCCACGGGTAGCTCTTATTGCACTATCTCCGTGAACATAAATTGCTTGCTGTTGTCCGTGAAAAAACAATTGAAATTCTCTTGCGTCTATCAGGCTGAGAGGCACACCTGCTTTGGCCAGTGTAGCAGAGTCGATGCGGTAAATGCCGTCTTTAGCAACTTTTATTTTATAATAATTCTGGCTGTAAACAATCCAGTTATTTGCCTGGCCACAAAGTAGCATTGGAACTATAATACCTAATAATGAAAGGTATCTTTTCCTCATGGTGTTTTCCGGTTGATATCGAACTTAACTGAAAATACATTAGAGTATAAAGCCACGGAAGCATTGCCAATATTAGTAAGTGCATAATCGAGCGAGAATGATTTTATTTTTATACCCACACCAAAATCAGGCTGAAAAGTGGTAAGCCCCTTTCCTGTTACATCAGTACTATTTTGTATGTTGCCTATACCACCACGTAAAAACACAAAACCCTTATACCCTACTTCAACACCCGCATGCGGGTCAACACTTACAGGGTTAGTACTTACTAGGCTATTTCTCTTTCCATCAAAAGTTATATCGGTCCCGAGCTCTGCCAAAAGTGAAACATTATCGTGGAAGAATTGGAACTTGCGCCCTGCACCTAACAATAAGCTTGGCAATGTTACTTCCAACCCATCTGATGGTATAGTGTTACCTGTTTCTTGCAACACCTGAACCATGTCAGAACTAAGGTTATAGCTCCATGCATTAAAGGTTGATGTTATATCTCTTGCAACTGCACCAAACATCCACTGCTTACACTGGTATTGTGCACCCACATCAAAACCAAAACCCCAGGCACCGGCAAAGTCGCCGACTACCCTACGTATAATCTTAACGTTGGCGCCAAGGTTTAAACCAGGTATACCAATTTTGCGGGCATACGAGAACAGAAAACCATAATCAGCTGCCGAAAAAGGAGTGATATTGTTATAATTCACATTTCCATTGGCATCAATAAGTTGTGTAGTATTGGGTATATCGTCAACCCCGAAGCGTATAGCGGTAAAGCCAAATACACTGTTACTATCAATACGGTAAGATAAGCCGCCGTATTCGAACTTGGCAATTCCTGCAAAATATTCGGCGTGCATCAACGAAAACTCCATATTACTTGTAACACCCAGTAAACCAGCCGGGTTCCAATAGCCCGAAGTAGCATCATTAACCGATGCCACTACCGAATTACCCATAGCTAAAGCTCTGGCACTTACCCCAATATCTAAAAAAGCATTGCTGTATTTGGGTGCCTGTGCATTAACAAAATTAAAAGCGCATAAAAATGACGCTACAAAAAGTACCTTTATTTTCTTCATAGTATAACGAACAAATATAGTGATTTTATCCTTAAATAACCAATAAATGTGGCATTTATTGTGCCCGAAAGCCTCTTAATTACGTGTATTTAAAACAATCTTCGGTTTCAAACCAGTAAAAAAAGCCATACTGTGTAGCATGGCTTTTAAATATTCATTTAGCTTACTTAGTGCAACTTTGACCGAATGATACTCATATATTATTTGCAGTATCTATTAAGAGAATCCTGAGCTCTTTTGAGGCCTAATCTGGCTGCTTTATTTAAGTCTAAACAACCTTGTTCTTTTTTAACTATCTTCATTTCTGATAATCCACGATTATAATAAGCCAGTGTGTATGTAGAATCTAATTCAATGGCTTTGTCAAAATCAACAATAGCCCCTGTATAATCTTCTGTATTATATTTCGCCTTACCTCTATTATTAAAAGCTAAACTGTAATTTGAATCCACTTCAATAGCCTTATTAAAATATTCTATAGCACCTTTGTAATCATCAAAGCTCCATCTAATTAATCCTAAATTATTATACGCATCTTCTTTCTTGGGATTAATTTGAAGTGCCCTTTTACAATCTTTGACTGCATCCTGGAAATCACCAAGGTAAATCTCTGCAGCTCCCCGATCTGTATAAGCAATTGCGTCTGTAGAATCAAGTTTTATGGCCATATTATAATCCTCCATTGCGCTCTTATTATCATGGAATTCAAAACTTCTCAAATAACCCCGATTAGTGTAAGCTTCTTCAAGGGCTGGGTTTATCGTAATAGCTTTATTAAAATCATTTAATGCAGCTTGATAATCACCGTAATTCATCTCAGATAATGCTCGGCCACTATATGCCCAAGAATAAGCCGTATCCAATTTTATTGCTTGGGTATAGTCGACAATGGCAACTTTATACTTTTTGAGCGAATCTTCAACTTTTCCTTGCTTATAAAATTTTATTGCTTCTCTGTTATCGGTTACGGTTATGCAACCAGAAAGCAAAAAACCAACTCCGGCAATTAATAGAATGCTTCTAATAGTTTGAGTGGTTCTCATTTACAACTGATATTTACTTTACAAATTTGAGGTCGACTAAAAAATCAAATTAGCTTGTAACTATATTTAGTGCAACTTTGACTGAATAATGCTCATAAACTCCTTGCGTGTTTTTTCGCTTTCAAGAAATTCACCGGTAAAGGCCGATGTGGTAGTAACCGAGTTTTGTTTTTGTACACCACGCATTTGCATGCATAAGTGCTGTGCTTCAATAACTACTGCCACACCAATTGGTGTAAGGGTGTCTTGTATACAATCGCGTATCTGGTCGGTAAGTCTTTCCTGCACCTGCAACCTGCGGGCAAAGGCATCAACAACACGCGGTATTTTGCTAAGTCCTACTACTCTGCCATTCGGAATGTAGGCAATATGTGCTTTACCAAAAAAAGGCAATATATGGTGTTCGCAGAGTGAATAGATTTCGATATCCTTTACTACAACCATTTGGCTGTATTTTTCTTTAAACATTGCAGAACGCAACATTTCAGCTGGGTTCAGATTATAGCCATGCAATAAAAACTGCATTGCTTTAGCAACACGCTCAGGGGTTTTTTCTAATCCTTCACGTTTTGGGTCTTCGCCCAGATCATGAATTATATTGCGGTAATATTTAGCAAGGTTATCTGTTAAACCCTCATCATAGCTTTCAGTCTTGGAATACCCTTTCGCTTTTTTCGAAATCTTTTTCGCGGCCATACTCGTTTATTTATTCGCCGAAATATTCAGCGGCATTATTTTCGGTTTCCTGCAGTTTAACACAATGCAGGCGGCATCCCAGCTTTGCAATAGGTTTCTCCAGTTGTTTCCAGAATTCACGTACTATGTTTTCGGTACTTGGTATGGTGCCTTTCATAAAAGACACATCGAGATTAAAGTTTTTATGGTCAACTTTTTCTACTATCTGTTTTTTAATAAGCTCGCTTAGCATCCTCAGGTCAACTACAAAGCCTGTGTCTTTATTCACTTTACCTTTTACAGTAACAAACAGTTCGTAGTTGTGGCCATGCCAGTTAGGGTTGGCACATACTCCAAAAACTTCAAGATTCTTCTTATCACTCCATTTAGGATTGTAAACTCTGTGGGCAGCATTAAAATGTTCTCTGCGTGTAATGTATATCATAAGTACAAATTAAATAATGAATATCGAATTCAGAACTAAAGCAACAAAAGTAATACTTAAGTTATTACTATATGGAATCCAATATTCTTTTAGTTGTGTTTCTCTGCAGTTTCTCCAAAGGCAAGCTCCAGCTTCAGCGGATTCTTTACAAACTCCTCTAATAAAGCATAGTCAAGCACTTCTTTCATTTTGTTTACATAAATAAACTTTATATCCTTCAGATACTTTTGGTTAATATCATCAATATCTCTCTTATTGGCAGCAGGAAGTAATATTTCTTTTATCCCTGCGCGTTTTGCAGCAAGTATCTTTTCTTTTATTCCACCTACAGGCAATACATTACCCCGCAAAGTTATTTCACCTGTCATGGCTAAGTGTTTGCGCACCTTGTGCTGCGTAAACGCGGATGTAAGCGCTGTAAGCATTGATACACCTGCTGATGGGCCATCCTTAGGTGTTGCGCCTTCCGGAACGTGAATATGTATATTCCATTTTTCAAAAGCCTTGTGAGAAATATTTAATTCCTCAGCATGAGATTTGAGATATTCCAATGCAAGCGTTGCCGACTCTTTCATTACATCTCCCAGGTTACCGGTAAGTGTTAAGCCTCCTTTACCTCTGCTAAGGCTCACTTCAATAAAAAGTATATCGCCACCCACAGGTGTCCATGCAAGGCCCGTTACCACACCGGCTACATCGTTGCCCTGGTATTTTTCTTTAGGATGCGCAGGAGAAAGTATCTTATCCAGTTCTGTTTTCTTTATCTCTGCATCATATTTTTCTTCCATGGCAATTGACTTACCTACATGGCGAACGATCTGCGCAATCTTCTTATCGAGGCTACGCACACCCGATTCGCGGGTGTAATCTTCAATAACTGTTTCCAGCACTCCATCCGGAATCTTTATCTGGCCCTTTTTAACGCCATGCTCTTCCAATTGTTTGGGTACTAGATGGCGCTTGGCTATTTCAATCTTTTCTTCAACAGTGTAACCGTTTATTTCTATAATTTCCATCCTGTCTAACAAGGCAGGGTGTATAGCGCCCAGGTTATTGGCAGTGGCAATGAACAATACCTTCGAAAGGTCATATTCCACTTCAATAAAGTTATCGTGGAAGGTGCTGTTTTGTTCAGGGTCAAGCACTTCGAGCAAAGCCGAAGCAGGATCACCATGAAAATCTTTTCCGAGCTTATCTATTTCATCTAATACAAAAACAGGATTCGATGATTTTATCTTTTTCAAATTTTGAATAACACGGCCGGGCATAGCGCCAATGTAAGTTTTACGGTGTCCGCGTATTTCAGCTTCGTCGTGCAACCCACCTAACGACATACGCACATATTTACGACCTAATGAGGTAGCAATAGATTTACCTAACGATGTTTTACCAACACCCGGAGGGCCTGCTAAACAAAGTATAGGAGCCTTCATATCGCCTTTCAACTTAAGTACAGCAAGATATTGGAGTATACGCTCTTTTACTTTCTCGAGGCCATAATGGTCGCGGTTAAGTATGCGTTGCGCCCTTTTCAAATCGAAATTATCGGTTGTATATTCGTTCCATGGCAATTCAAGCAATAGCTCTAAGTAATTGCTCTGTACCGAATATTCAGCCGAGTTTGGGTTCATTCGCTCCAGCTTCTGTACATCTTTTTCAAAAGCTTCCTTTACAGTCTTATCCCACTTTTTGGTCTTGGCTTTTTTGCGGTATTCCTTTAATTGCTGGTCGAATGTATCTCCACCCAACTCTTCCTGTATGGTTTTAAGTTGCTGGTGTAAAAAGTATTCGCGTTGTTGTTTATCAATATCCTCCTTAACCTTCGATTGTATCTGGTTCTTTAATTGTAGCATCTGCAGTTCTTTGTTCAACTGCGAAAGCAATATGGTGGTACGTTTTTTAAGATCAGCTTCTTCCAGTATCTTCTGCTTTTCGGCCACTGTGGCGTTCATGTTCGAAGAAATGAAGTTTATCAGGAAGTTGCTGCTCTCGATATTACGAATGGCAAAATTGGTTTCAGATGGTATATGCGGGCTTTGTTTGATTATCTGCAATGCCAAATCCTTCAGTGATGATACCATCGCTTCAAATTCCTTATCAGTTTCAGTAGGCTGAACATCATCAACCGCTTTTACCTTAGCTTTCAGGTAAGGATCATGCTGCGTTAGTTCAGCAATTTCAAAACGCTTTTTGCCCTGTATAATGGCAGTGGTGCTGCCATCGGGCATTTTAAGGGTTTTTAGTATATAGGCAATAGTGCCTGTCCAGTTAATATCGTTCACACCCGGGTCATCAATCGAGTCATTCTTTTGCGCTACAACACCAATAGTTTTATTACCCGAATATGCATCTTTTATCAGCTTAATAGATTTATCCCTACCCACTGTAATAGGTATTACAACACCAGGGAACAATACTGTATTGCGAAGTGGTAAAATAGGTATCTCATCCGGAATCTTTTCCGCGTTTATTCTCTTCTCTTCCTCATTGGTTAAAAGGGGAATAAATTCAGAATCGTCGTTCAAATTCTCCATCCTAAATATCTCTAAAGCTTCTTTTTCCGAAAAGTCTTTCATGTCTCTATATTTAAACCATTAATTACACTTTATGTGTATCAATTAGTATGCCAAACTAACATTTTGTCATAAACCAGCCATTTTCTGTCATATCGTATATTTGGCTTCAAATTCATAATTATGAAGATTGCACTGGTAGGATATGGCAAAATGGGCAAGGAAATTGAAAAAATAGCCCTTTCACAAGGCCATGAGGTTGTATTGAAAATTGATGAATCTACGCTGGCAGAATTTACTGTTCAAAACCTTAAAAAGGCCGATGTAGCTATTGAATTTACTACACCCGAAACCGCAATAAACAACATTTATAAGTGCTTTGAAGCAGGTATACCGGTTGTATGTGGAACAACAGGCTGGCTTAAACGCTTTGATGAGGTAACAAGGGCCTGCAAAGACAAAAATCAGGCCTTTTTCTATGCCTCGAATTATAGCATTGGAGTAAACCTGTTTTTTAAACTAAATGAATACCTGGCACAATTAATGAAGCCTTATGCCAACTACATACCAAGTATGGAAGAGATACACCATATACACAAAAAAGATGCCCCAAGTGGTACAGGCATAACACTGGCAGAAGGACTTATTAAAAATCACAAAGGGCCTAAAAAATGGGCATTGCATGAAAACGCTGTGACAGGCGACCTGCCAATTCTTTCGAAACGCGAAGGCGAAGTGCCCGGAACACATACTATAAAGTATACATCGGCTTGCGATGAGATTACCATTACCCACGAAGCATATAACCGCAAAGGCTTTGCCGAAGGAGCTGTTATAGCTGCTGCATGGCTGGTAGGTAAAAAGGGCGTATTTAGCATGAATGACCTGCTTGGGTCTGAAAAATAACATAATTTAACAGCCGCTATATAATTTATAGATTCTATCTTTGACACCTACCTACTAAGCTATGTTCCATATACTTCCTGTTATTTATGTAATAATCCTTGCTACCGTTGCAGGGCTTTATAAAATATTCGAAAAAGCCGGCGAAAAAGGTTGGAAAGCGCTTATACCTATTTACAATTACCACATTTGGCTTAAAATATTAAAACGCCCCTGGTGGTGGATCTTCATTTTCCTTATTCCGGGTGTAGGCTTTATGATGATGATGGTAGTAAGTGGTATTACATCTGAATCATTTGGTAAAAAAGGTTCATGGCAAATGATCTTGTCAGGTCTGTTGTTCTTTATCTTTTTACCTGTAATGGGTTTTGGAAAAGAAGCTTTCAAACTTCCTGATACAACTAAAAAAGAAAAGCCGTCTTTATTATTAGAATGGACCGAAGCAATTTCGTTTGCTATTATTGCGGCCACTATTATACGTACCTTTTTCCTCGAAGCTTATACCATCCCCACGCCATCCATGGAAAAATCGATGATGGTGGGCGATTATCTTTTTGTAAGTAAAATAAATTATGGCGCCCGCATACCTATGACGCCTATATCTTTCCCATTCGTACAAAGCACATTGCCGCTTACTAAAAGCACCAACTCATACCTCGATTGGCTTGAATATCCTGCTATACGCCTGCCGGGTTTCTCACATGTGCAACGACACGATATTGTAGTATTTAACTGGCCCGAAGGCGATACTACCACTGCCAATATTGACAATCCTAGTTACTATGCTCTTTGTAGAGAATTTGGCAGAGAAAATGTAATGACCAACCAACAACTCGGTGGCCGTGGTACACCGGGTAAAGTAATTGCACGCCCAGTTGACAAAGAAGAGAATTATATAAAACGTTGTATTGGTATGCCGGGTGATACCTTATCAATAAAAAATGCCAACGTATATATTAACGGCAAAATAGATGATATGCCGGGCGAATGTGAGTTTAAATATTTGATCACCGGCGACGGAGTACCCGATGTTTACAATGTACACCCTATCGACGCGAATGATAACACTAAAGGTTATCAGTTCGATATTGGATACAAAGGCCAAACTATAATTGATAAGAACTTACTGAACAAGCTTGATATTACAGAACCTATAGAGCCTGTTAATGCCGATGGCAACTATGCTTACGGTGATGCTGACCCAAGGACATTCAGAGGGTTTGTGATGACACTTACCCGAAAAAATGCCGACATACTTAGAGGTACTGCAGGTGTAAAATCGGTAACACTTTATGTACAAGATAGCACCAAATATTACGACCCTGATATTTTCCCGTCATCACCTAATTACAAATGGTATGTAGATGATTTTGGGCCATTGTGGATACCTAAAGAAGGCAGTACCGCTAAGCTCGACATCAAGAACATTGCCCTTTACAGAAGAATTATAACCGCATACGAACATAACACACTCGATATAAGGAACGGTAAAATATTCATTAATGATAAGGAAACTGACAGCTACACCTTTAAAATGAACTATTACTTTATGATGGGTGATAACAGGCACAATTCAGAAGATTCACGCTTTTGGGGATTTGTACCACAGGACCACGTTGTAGGTAAGGCTTCGTTCATCTGGATGTCATTAAAGTCGAATGTTCCATTTGCGAAAAAATTCCGTTGGGATCGCCTCTTTACTTTCATTAACTCCGATGGAATTTCCCGTTCTTACTTCATTCACTTCATCATTATCATTGTATTAGCAATGGGCTATTCTTACTTTAAGAATAGGAAGAAGGAAGAAAGTAAATCGTAAAGATTCCTCTATTTATCTAAGGCAAACTGTATACATATACATTATTGCCAGCACCCGTAACCAGGTAAAGCTGTCCGTCGTTGTTCATATCGGCAATACTAAATAAAGTATTACCATATAATGGGAACCCGTTGCAAATATTGCCTTGTTCATCCCATAAGTACACTTTATTCTTTTCAGCATCTACAGCTCCAATCCGGGCTTTACCATCGGTATAAGTATAGGTAAACAGATTACGTTTTAGCGAATCCTTCTCCGTAAAATGAAAGAGCTGTTTCTTATCCTCACCATAAGCATACACTTCATATTGGGTCAGGAACACCATTGCAGTTTTACCATCTCCATTAAGGTCTACGGGCGCAAACTCTGGTTTATGAATATTGCCCGGTAAGTATTCAGTTTTTGTAAGGTAGTCGGTAAGGCTTAGCTGGTAAACCATTCCCATAGAATCAGCAGCAAACAAATAAGTCTCCGACGCTGTTTTACCTATAGCGATATTGAAGTGAGTAATGTGTTCAGGGAACCTGTTCTTAAAATCCTGCCTGCTTTTTCCTTTCCTGTCGAATGCATATACTTTACCTTTTTCATCAACAGCAACTATATAGTCCTTGTCATCTACCTTCACATATTTCAACGGGCACTTTATATCGGCATTTATATCCGGAGATTTCCAGTCCTTAAGTGGCCTACCTCCAATGTCGTATGCACGTATCTTATCATCGCCGCATGGCACCATAAGTCGATAACTTCGGTTTTCTTCGTAATCAAATAAAGAAACCTGCGCCGTAGCTTTCGATGGAATATGCAAAGGATAGTTATATAAGTTCTTACCATTTTTATCTACTATATATATATCGCTCTTTGTATTGAACAGATATTGCGATTTGCTATTCTTCATAGCATCTACCGCATAAGCCTGTCCCATAATTCTTTCACTCAATTCCTTCTTCCATTGCACGTGTCCGGTATTTGTAATAAGGTAAACGGCATTGGCTTTATCTTGTGTAAACACAAATTGCCCTTTGGTCTTATAATCGGCTACCCATGTAGGGGCAATGGCAATAGATGTATCGAGCGCTGCCTGCCACAATGCACCTGCTTGTTTTTTATATTGCGGGTTACGTTTAAAGTATACATTGGTATAATACATACCCTGCATATAGTTAAACTGCATACCTATTGCCTGAAATTTACGCGTAATGTCGGTATGCTTTCTTATAGCGTCGGCATAAGGCTTATCGAGGTACTGCTCATATAACATAGGCGACAGAGCAATGTTGTTGTATATGTAAATTGCAGATTCGTTTTCAATATGCTCTTTAATAAACGATTGATAAAACTCGTCTTTTGCAAGTGTATTTCCTCCTTCAAACTTATTGATGAATAATTCCAGCGCCTCAGGGTTATTGGCAAATACAATGTAATTCTTAATATCAGTGTAATAGGTCCTTTTAATAGCCTCGAATGTGCCGCCAAGCAAATTAGGCAGCATATTTTCCAGCGCTATGTAATGTATATCATGTTCCATGTAGGTGTAAGTAGCAAAATGTTTTTCCTCGGCGCCTCTTATGGTATCACTCATCTGCCCCAAATCATCCAATGCTTTTTTTACATCGCTTGTTCCAATAATGGCATACGTATCATTTTGCAAAGTACTGTCCGATGGTTCGGTTATTACCAAAGCCATTTCATTATCTAACCAGGTGTAGAATTTCTTCTCAACGTTAATGCCATAATCTTTTTCTATCTGGCTCACCCACTCATTATGCCTTGCTGATTTCCGGTGCAGGCCGACATATTCACGGTAGTCTTTTATAAATGCTTTGCTGTTACTAATTTCAAAGCAGTCCATAAATGAAGTATTGGCAGGGATAATAGTTGGTATGCGTGTAGCTTGCGCCGACTGGTGATTGAACAAACTTATAAATTGTGCACCTGTGCTATCAGGTGCAGTAAAGCCATTCATAATTACTTCATCGGGCTCTATTGAAATGTCAAGGGCGCTCCACTGCGCGAAATCCTGTAAAGAAGAAAGGTATGAATGGAAATCTTTCGCCATAAAAGGCTCTGCCACATTATAAAAAGCCTGGTAGTTAATGAATAACTGTGCCAATGGCTGCCCACTTGATGCATTCAGTACCTTATTGAAATGTCCATTATCCAGCAGTGATATACCCGATTCCATTTGTCTCAGTGATTCCTGTACCAATTCAGATTTGAGCGAGCCAATAAATATTCCTTTGTTCACCGCATAAAAGAAATCTGCTTTGCCCGGTTGCTTCAGGCAGTATTCTATTATACCATCGTACTGGCTTTGGCTTACTGAACCTTTCTGGCCGAGTTTTTCAATATAGGTATGCAGCCCTTCTTCGTCAGTTGCATTAGGTATAGAACAAATAAAAAGGAAATCGAAATGCTCCATACCGTTTTTATGTGCCGAAATAAATATGGGCTGACTCTCGGCAATTGCATGCACTTTAGGGTCGGCACCTACTAATGAATCAAGGAACTGGATACTGTGGTTCAGCTCATCAACTGATTCTGTGCCTAATAAGTCTTTCCAAATAAGGTTAGTTTGCGAAACACCTTTCCATAAAGGGTAATTTTTGCGGCTTTCGAAAACAAAAGATGCATCAATAGGTATGGCAGTAATGGCAGTATTAACTGACACCTCCACCTTACGCAGGTGCAGATACTCATATACCACACCGGCTAGCAGAAAAAACACCCCAATTAATACAGATAGTCTTTTCTTCATATCCTTAGTGCTGGTGGAACAGATCCCATTGTATTAATTGAAAGCTATGCCTGTGATGTTCCGATGCGCCGTATTTTTCAATAGCTTCTCTGTGTGTTTCTGTGCCATAGCCTTTGTTTTTAAGCCAGCCATAGCGTGGGTCCTGTTCGTGCAGTTGTTTCATGTAATCATCACGATATGTCTTAGCCAATACCGATGCCGCAGCTATTGATGCAAATTCTGCGTCGCCTTTTATAATGCACTTATGTGGCACGCCGGGATAGTTCTTAAACCTATTACCATCTATCAACAGCATTTCCGGTTTTTGCGAAAGCTTTTCAATAGCCCTGTGCATAGCCAGGAATGAGGCATTCAGAATATTTATCTCATCAATTTCTTTGCTGCTTACTTCGCCAACTGCGTGTGCAATAGCTTCTTTCTCTATTACTTCACGTAGGGTATATCTGTTTGCTTCGGTCATCTTTTTCGAATCATTTAGCAATGGATGATGAAAATCTTTAGGCAATATTACTGCGGCCGCAAACACAGAGCCCGCAAGGCATCCACGCCCTGCTTCATCGCAACCTGCCTCTATCAGCTTTTCATCAAAATAGGCTTTCAACGGCATTGCTCCAGAGTTTTTTCAATTGCGGTCCAGGTAAGATTAGCGGTCCTGTCCCAGGTAAATACATTTTTCCGGAGGCTTGCCTTTTCAATTAAGCCTTGCCTTAGCGAATTGTCCTTAAAAAGTTTCGTTAAACCATCAGCCATAGAGTCAACCGAAAATGGGTCGATAAGTAATGCTGCATCACCAGCTACTTCGGGCATAGATGTAACATTGGAAGTAATTACGGGAACCTCGCAGCGCATAGCCTCAATAATAGGTATTCCAAAACCTTCGAAGTATGATATATAAGCCATTGCAAAAGCTGCGCCCACCACTTTACATAATTCATTCACCTCGAGCCGCCCTGTAAATATCACATCCTGTTTATGTTTCATTTGCTCATACACATTCATCATATCACTATTCTTGAAATAAGCCGGACCAACCAGTATTAGCTTAATATCTGCTCCGGTGCTTTCTTTCATTTTATCAAACGCCTCAAGCAATCTCTTTACATTCTTGCGCGGATGCAATGCACTTACATATACAAAGTAATCTTTGCCATTGCTATATTTCTGCTTTACTGCTGTTTTTTCTTCTTCATTCAGTTTACGGTATGCATCATCTGCACCATTATATACCACATCAATCTTTGCTGGATCAATTTTATAAGTCTTTACTATATCCTGTTTCGAAAACTCCGAAACTGTAAGTATGTGGCTCGCCTTAGCCATAAACTTCGGGAAGTAATGCTTGTAATACCATAAGGCCATCTTGGGCAGGTCGTCGGGATAATACTCGTAATTTATATCGTGCATTACTGATATAGACGGAGTATTAGCACTCAAACTTAAAAAACCATCAGGCGAATAAAACAGATCGGGTTTGGACTGGCGCAATAACCTGCCAACTGATAGTTCGAACCACCAGTAAAATAAAATAGGATGCCGCGCCTGTGGCATAAGCACAATGGGGGTAATATTATCAGAAAAGATAAATTCTTCGTTATAGGGCCTGTCAAACAAAAACAAAAACTGATGTTCGGGATGTGCAACGGTAATAAGTTTTAATACATTAAAAGCATGCACCGCAATACCCTCCATTTTACCTTTCAGCAACAACCTTGTATTTACCGCAATCTTCACCTATAGCGCTTTTATAATGGGTTCTATAGCCTGCAGTAATGAGTAGTTCGATTCGATGAGAATACCTTTAACACCGGCCTTTTTACCTGCCAGCACATCTCTTTCTTTATCGCCGATGAAATATGATTTCGCAGGATCAATATTAAATCTAGCCAATGCTTTTTCTACTAATAATGAATCGGGCTTACGGCAAATGCAACTGCCAATTTCAGGGTGGTGCGGACAGTAATATATTTCTTTTATATAAATGCCTTCTTCTTTTAAGTCTGCAACCAGCTTAGTGTGCAGTTTCTCAACATCAGCAACAGAAAATATGCCTTTTGCAATACCACTCTGGTTAGATACGATAATGAGGATATAACCCATTTCTTTTAATACCCTTAGTGCAGGCAATACATCAGGCAGCACTTCAAAATCTTCGGGGCGATAAGTATAATCACCACGCTCACGGTTAATCACTCCATCACGGTCAAGTAATACGGCCTTATTCATCAGGAGTGTGGAAGTATTTTATAAAAGAATCCTGAAAAGAAAGCAGGATGCAAGGCAAGGGTAAAAGCAATACCAAACATAGCACCCCATAAGTGCGCATCGTGCCCTATGTTATCGCGGCCATTCTTAGCCATGTACCAGGAGTATATAAGATATAAGCCGCCAAACATCCAGGCAGAAAAGCTAAAAGGAATAAACATCAATGAAAGTGGCGCAGCAGGGTTAATGACTATAAACGAAAATACGACAGCCGATACTGCACCTGAGGCACCGACTGCGGCGTAGGAATAGTTCTCTTTATGTTTTTCGAATGTAGGCAGGGCAGATACTATTATGCCGCCTACATACAGCAATATGAAATAAAATTCAGCCTTTTCCTGGAAGAACAAAGGAAATTCGTAATGCTCGAGCATGGAACCAAAAATATAAAGCGACCACATGTTAAAGAACAAATGCGGCCAGTTGGCATGCAAAAAGGTGGAAGTGAACACTCGATACCACTCTTTGCGGTTTTGGTGAATATTATAGGGCCGGTAAAGGTATTTTTCAAAGAAATCTTTGTTGGAGAACCCAACAAAAGATACAATACAGTTAATGATAATGATGATATAAGTTACTTTTTCATGCATGGCACTCAAAATTACTTGTTTTGATATTAGATTATCATGCTATTTTTGAGAACATATTAACGGTTTTATGAGCAAAGAAATCATAGGAAAAACCACCCTGATAGACCTGCCAAGATTGGGCTTTCTGGGTATTTCGGCTAAAATAGACACAGGCGCCTACTACTGTTCGCTTCATTGCCATCATATAGAAGTGCGTAATATTGATGGTATTGACAAGCTTTGCTTTACCCTTTTAGACCCTACCCACCCTGAATACAAAGACAAGGAAATAAAGTTCAGAAACTATACCCGGAAGAATATTCGTAATTCGTTTGGCGATACCGAAGAGCGCTATAGTATACGCACTGCCTTACGCGTTCATGGCAAAAGAATAAAGACCTGGATAACTCTTACCGATCGCGGCAGCATGACCTACCCTATGCTTATTGGCAGAAGGTTATTGAAAAATAAGTTTTTGGTAGATGTTGCTATAAATGAACTAAAACCACCTAAGGCTTCTTAGAAGCAGGCTTTTTGGAATAATCTACTGTACGTGTAAGCTTGCCTTTATCATCCCAGTAGCGCCATACTCCCGCCAATTTGCCCATTTTGTTTTCGCCTTCGTACATTTTTTGGCCGTTCTCATAATATACTGTCACCTTCCCGTCGGTCTGGTTTTCGGTAAAGAATTCATCGCTGTTTAATTTCCCATTCTCGAAAAAGGCTTGCCACTCTCCTGTGCGCTTGCCATCCTTATAATTCCCCTGCATTCTTATATTACCATTAGGCCAACGTGTAATATTTATGCCATCCCTTATTTGCGGGTTGGCAGGCTCAGCAGGATGTACAAAACTATCGGCATTCATAACCTTGCCCGTAGGAGCCTGAGTTGCAACTGGCGTATTTTGAGAATCTGATGTATTGTGCTTGCATGCAGTAAATACTACAACACATGTTGTAACAAGCAAAGTGGTTTTAGCTATTCTGTTCATAGAATTAATTCTTTCTTTCGGTAACAAATTCAATAAGGCTCATAAAAGCAGTTTTATATTCAGAAGCAGGCAATTCATTTAGCATTGTCGTAGCCTTTTCGCGATAATTGAGCATGGTTTGCTTAGCATATTCAAGCCCGCCTTTTTCTTTCACAAAATTAAATATCTCTTCTATTACGTGCGGCTCCTGGCTCTTGTTCTTGATCAGGTTTATTATTCTTTTCTTTTCTAAATACGTTGACTTTTGCAGGGCAAAAATAAGAGGAAGACTCATCTTTTTCTCTTTAATATCAGTGCCTATTGGCTTTCCTATATCCTGCCCGCTGCCATAATCGAGCAAATCATCTTTCAACTGAAAGGCCATACCAATAAGTTCACCCATATCCCACATTTTCTTAACCACCTCATCGCTCACTCCCGTTGATAGGGCTCCGCTTGCACAGCAAGCCGCCACCAGCGATGCTGTTTTGCAGGCTATTATCTCATAATATTCCTCTTCGGTGATATTTAGTTTCCTTGTCTTTTCAATTTGCAGCAGTTCGCCTTCACTCATCTTTTGCACCGCTTTCGATACCAGTTCGAGCAATTGAAATTCCTTATTACCCACAGCGAGCAATAACCCACGCGATAACAGATAATCGCCAACCAACACGGCAACTTTATTTTTCCATAAGGCATTGATGGAGAAAAATCCACGGCGACGATATGTTTCATCAACCACATCATCATGCACAAGTGTAGCAGTGTGGAGTAATTCAATAAGAGCGGCAGCACGATAGGTAGAATCGCCCATTTTGCCATGTAAGCCGGCAGAAAAGAAAACAAGCATGGGCCTTAATTGCTTTCCGCGGCGCTTAATAAGGTAATAAGTTATCTTATCGAGCAAAGGCACAGTACTTTTCATGGAGTCTTTGAACCTAAGCTCAAATTCATCGAGTTCCTTACCAATTACGGGCCTTATTTCATTAAGTGATACCATCTATCAAATTTCAATACCAATTACCAATATATCATCTACCTGCTCCAGGTCTCCTTTCCATTCTGCCATAGTCTTACCCAATATCTCGCATTGCTCTTTCATGCTCTTATCCTGAAACGCCATTACCACATCTTGCATGTGCTGGTATTTGAACTTTTTACCCTTAGCACCACCAAACTGGTCGGCGTAACCATCGGTAAATATATAAATCTTATCGCCTTTTTTAATTTCTGCTTTCCGAAGGGTGAATTTAGCCTGTTCGCCAATGTATTTACCTACAGGCATTTTATCGGCATCACAATCTTTCAGTTCATATGTTCCATTTACCTTGCTTACCACCCACAATGGGTTATTGGCTGCAGCATACTCAAGTGTCATTTTAGCTTTATCAATGCGGCAAACGGTCATATCCATGCCATCTTTAACTTCCTCTTTTTTCCCTTCAGCGTTCAAAGAATGAATGATCTCTTCTCTTAATTCATTTAATATTTCATTCGGGGCCTTTATACCTTTTTCGCCTACAATTCGGTTTAAGGATGAAATACCCAGCATACTCATAAACGCACCCGGAACACCATGGCCCGTACAATCAGCTGCAGTAAAAATGACCTCGTTACCCGATTCGAGACACCAGTAAAAATCGCCGCTTACTATATCTTTCGGGCGATAATAGATAAATGAATCGCTGAATAAGTTGCTCCATTGCTCCGCATCGGGCAAAATAGCGTGTTGTATGCGTCGGGCATAGTTAATACTATCTGTAATATCTTTATTTTTCTGGTCCACTATCAATTTTTGTTCTTCAACTGCTGCTTTTTGCTTGGCAATTATCTGGCGCGATTTGCGGATACGTTGCAGGTTTCGGAACAATAAACCCATAAAGAATAACACCACAATAAATGCCACAAATAAAATATTCCGTATTATTCTTTCATGGTGTTGCTTCTCATCTGCTATTGCCTGTTGTTTTTCATCTTCCAGTTTTGCAACTTGTTGTTTTTGTTCGTACTCATGATTCAATTCTGCACGTATAAGCATTTTGGCAGATTCCTTGTTTTCTAATGTATCACGTGCATCTATGTATTTTTTATAATAATAAAAAGCTTTATCGGGCTGATGGAGTTTATCATATAATCCGCTCAAGGTTTTCGACACATCTCTTACTTCACGTATTAAAGGCACTTCGGTTGCCATTTCGTATGCCTGAAGGCCATATTCAACTGCCTTGGCATAATCGCCTTTGTTGGCGCTAAGCTGCCCGAGGCCCGAATAGGTATATTCAATTCCTTCTTTGTCACCCATTTCCTCCTGTATCTGCAATGCCAGGTTATAATATTGCAATGCCTTATCGTATTGCTTGGTGTGATTATAAAACTCAGCCACATTGGTATAGCATACCGAAGTATTGGCTTTATCGCCAATAGCCTCTACCTCTTTCATCGCTTTTATTTCAAAAGCTTCCGCTTTTTTATAATCGCCCGAATTCATATACACATTACCCATATCGCCCAAAAGCTGAGGTATATAATCTTTTTTGTGAAGCTTGTCAAAAATGGAATAAGCTTCCCGGTAATATTTCATAGCATTGGTAGTATCGCTTTTATCATCGTACACATTACCAAGGTCCACATATATAACACCGGTTATCAAGTCTTCTTTCACATATTTCGAATTAATTTCGAGGCTATTGAAATATGCATTTGCTGCGGAAGCGCTTATTCCTTCCTTCGCATATATACTACCTACCAGTATGGATGCACTAACTGCACTCCTATACTTTTTCATTGCCAAGGCTGCATTCATCGCCGTTTTATAATAGCTTAATGCAAGCTCGAAATCTCCATTCACCTCACATACACTGCCCAGTGTATTATTTATAGAATATATATCGGCCGAATCTTTTAATTGCAGAGCCATATTCAATGCTTTTGTAAGTACTTCGTTGGCTTGCTGATATTGCACATTATCTTTAAACATACCCCCTGCATCTTTATAAGCCCGCACCAATATCTTCGAGGCACCATTTTTTTCGTAATAGCTGATAGGTTCCTTTATGTATATAAGCGCACTGTCGTACTTCCCGGCTCGCCAATAGATCACCGCAGCTTCCATCATACTTTCGGCAGTTTTTTTTGCAGAACTGCTTGTTTTGCTCAATCTTAAAGCCTCACTTGTATTCTTAAACGCATTACGAAAGCTGTCGATAGCGCTGTATTCATCTGCCAGGTTATTGTAAATGCTTATCCTTTCCGTGTCAGACTTAGCCTTTAGTAAAATGAATTTGAGTGAATCTATTTTAGCCTGGGAATGGGACAAAAAAGGCATTGCACTGCCAAGGCAGAGTAGAAATACAAATAAGCTCTTTTTTATTGAGTGCGACATACCTTGTACAAATATAATCCGATTAGAATATCGAATATTGAACACGGAATAATGAATTTCGAAGGCATTACCGGTTATTTATTTTGTTATTGGATATTCATCATTCGATATTCGTTATTCAAGGGCTATTCGTGGGTATAAATACGCTTAACACGCCCTGATAGCCCTGTTAATACCTCATACGGAATAGTATTCATAGCCTTTGCCATTTGCCTGAGTGCAGCAATGTTATCGAATATAATCACTTCATCGCCTTCATGTGCAGCAATGCCTGTTATATCAATCATGCACATATCCATACATACATCGCCAACTACAGGCGCAGGTTTCCCATTCACCCACATTTGCCCTTTGCCATTGCCTAATTCGCGGCCAAAGCCATCGGCATAACCAATGGCAACCGTCGCTATAACCGAATCTTTTGCTAAAAGTCCACGGCAATTATACCCAACTGTTTCGCCTTTTTTCAGGTGATTTATTTGAGATATGGTTGTTTTTAATGTACTTACATTCTCCAGTTTCTTTTGTTCTTCATCGCCAACTCCTACTCCATACAAACCAATGCCAAGTCTCACCATATCGTATTGGGCTGCAGGGTACCGAATAATACCGGCAGAGTTAAGAATATGACTAAGTACAGGATACTTAAGCGTAGCGGTTATTTTTCCGCTCATCTCTTTAAACCTGCTTATCTGCAATAGTGTAAAATCTTTATGCACATCGGCATCACTGGCCGCAAGGTGCGAGAATACCGATTGCACTTTTAGTTGAGTGTTTTCCCCCAGCTCTCTTATCAGTTTATCTATATCGGTTGGCTGAAACCCAAGACGATGCATACCCGTATCGAGCTTTATGTGTATAGGCAATGGCTCATTCGAACCGCTTCGCTTTACTGCTTCAGCTACCATTTCCAATACTCTGAAGCTATACACTTCAGGTTCTAACTGGTAGCGTATCATCGTATCAAAACTGCCCGGCTCAGGATTCATTACCATTATGGGTAGCGAAATTCCGGATATGCGAAGAGCGACACCTTCGTCGGCATAAGCTACTGCCAGGTAATCTGTTTTGTGATACTGCAATAAATTAGCAATTTCGAAACTACCGCTACCATACGAAAACGCTTTTACCATAGCCATGATACGTGTGCCGGGCTTTAGCTGCGAGCGGAAGTAATTCAGGTTATGGACCAGCGAATTCAGGTTTATTTGCAATACTGTTTCGTGCGCCTTTTGTTGCAAAGCCCTGCTTATTTTTTCGAAACCAAAGCTGCGGGCCCCCTTTACCAGAATGGTTTCATCACGAAAGGTAAACTCGTGCAGGTGAGAAAGGAAATCGTTGGTATCGCTGAAAAAATGCTTCTCCAGTTCAAATGAAGAAGCATATTTAGATATAGTATCTCCTATACCAATAAGCCTAGAAGGCTTGCGGGCATTTATAATGCCTGCTACTTTTCTATACACTTCTTTCTCATCTCCGCCTTGTATAATATCCGACAAAATGAGTGTCTTTTGCTCATGTTGTCTTTGCTGATTCAAAAAATCCAACGCGACAGAAAGGGAA
>Ga0207054_1005_pt2 | contig 28506 bp, 23 predicted proteins | sample Alteio_BWMinCont_60_FD_153288 | JGI IMG/M metagenome (GOLD analysis project Ga0207054, IMG submission 153288) | Enriched cells from forest soil in Barre Woods Harvard Forest LTER site, Petersham, Massachusetts, United States -... | ecosystem: Environmental > Terrestrial > Soil > Temperate forest >... | reverse complement strand
GTAAGCGAAGCAGAAGCCGAACAGCCATTAGCATCGGTACCAGTAACATAGTAAACAGCCGAAGCCGAAGGAGTGAAGCCTACACCATTGGTGATGCCGTTACTCCAGCTATAGGTTGAAGCCCCACTTGCTGTTAGGGTTACGCCGGCACCTTCGCAGATACTATCTTTTGTGCTTGAAGCAGATACAACAGGTAGGGGATTTACTTTTATTGTTACAAGGGCAGAATCATTACAACCTGCAGCCCCGCCTTCTATACCATTCATAATATAACTTCCCGATGTATCGGCGTTGAATGTATAAGTATTACCCGTTGAACGGTTCCATGAATAAGCACTGCCACCGCTACCATAAAGGGTTACCGATTGTCCCCTGCAAACTGTATTGCCGGGTAATGCCAACGCTTTAAGAATATGCTTGACTACAAGAATTTTTATAGTAGTATCTACAATACAACCTTGTGTTTGAGCAGCTACAGAATAGGTTGTTGTTACATTAGGGTAAAAATTACCAAATACACCTGTAGTGCTATCGCTCCATTTATATGTTAATCCGCCTGATGCTTCTACCTGTACATATGAACTTGGGCAAACGCTGTCATATAGGTTTTGATTTGAAGTGAAACTTATAGTTGGTCTGGTTATAGCACTGAAATAAGAAGGAGATGAGGTTACGTAACCGGAATTGATGATACATTGGTATTGTACACTATATGTAGTAACAGTGCCGATATGCAACGTGTCTTTGTTTGCACCTGAATATGCACCAGAGTTGGGAACATTTGCCCATCCTGTGCCTTTCATCGAATCGATCTGCCACTGGTAAGTAACACCTGTACCCTGCACACCTATAGCTAAAGTAGCGGGCCAGCCAAGGCAGCCGTATGAATAAGTTGGAGGCTGGATTATAATATTTGGCCCTGTAACCCTTAATTCTCTAATTCGGTTATTGTTGGCATCTGCAAAAAATACGTTACCGGAATCATCAACTGCAATACCATTTGGGTTGTATAAATATGCAGCAGTGCCCATAATGTTTTCACCATTATAAGTTTGCGATTCTTCTACTCCGCCTGCACCCGCTATAACCTGTAAGCTATCGTATTTGTCAATTTTTACTATTTGGTTGTTGCTTCCATCGGTAACATAAATGTTATTCAAGGTGTCAAGCGCTATAAGCGAAGGGCTGTAAAAAGCGCCTATTGAGGTTGCTAATACTTTAGGGCCAATGGATGGAGTGCTGGAATTATCATATTGTCCGCCAATAGTAATCACACTATCTACAGATATTTTTAGTTTCCTTAAAAGAACATTACCGGCATCAATAAAGTAAACATTACCCGCTTTGTCCAGGACTAATCCATAAGGGTAGTATAACATTGTGGCAGATGTTAGTCCATCATTATTATAGCCTCCATTTTGTGGAATTCCTGCAATTGTGTTCAGTTTACCTGTGGACTTGGTAATCTTACATATTATATTACTTGTAACGTCTGAAAAATAAACATTGCCTGCTGTGTCAACTGCAACACCCTGAATGGATCCTACTGCATCTGTATCTGCCAGCCCATTTTCGCCGGCGTATGTATTGTTACCGTTACCGGCATATGTGGTAATTATACCTGTGGTGTTAGTTACTTTACGTATCCTGTAGTTATTTTGATCGGCAATATAAATGTTGTTTGAATCGTCAACTGCTAAGGCACCGGGGTTGGAAAATTCAGCAGCAGTTGCAGGGCCGTTATCACCCGAAAAACCTTGTGTACCGTTACCGGCCACTGTTGTAATAATATGTGTTGAAATATTAAATTCCCGTATCCTGTAATTATTCTGATCTGCAAAATAAATATTACCCGATTTATCGCGAGCTACTCCCATTGGGTTGTTTAGTATTGCATTGTTACCGGTACTTCCATCACCTGTAAAATGTTGATTGGCTGGGCCACCGGCCACAGTGCTGACTGTGCCTGCTGAAATTTCTCGTATGCTGTAATTAAAATAATCTGCTACAAATACATTACCTGAATTATCTACAGTTACTCCAGTTGGGTTATACATCTCTGCTGAGCCTACCGGGCCATTTACATACCCAGTATTTCCATCACCTGCTATTGTTGAAACAGTATTGGTATTGTCTAGCATTCTTATACGATTGTTCGCTTGGTCAGCAATGTATAAATTGCCCGAAGCATCGGCATATAAACCACTTGGGCCATTTAATTGTGATGAGCTTCCAGATCCATCCAGATAGCCAGCAAGACCGTTACCTGCTACAGTCGACATATTCCCAGTCAAATCTATTTCACGGATACGGTTATTATTCATATCGGCAATATATATTATACCGGTATTGTCTACAGCCACACCATAAGGGCCATTTAATTCTGAACCAATGGCAGGCTTTCCATCGCCATAAAAATTTGCATTACCATCACCTGCAATAGTCAAAATAAGTCCTGCTGTATTTACTTTACGAATACGTTGATTATAATAATCAGCAATATAGAGGTTGCCTGAAGCATCTAATGCAATTTGCTGAGGTGAATACAATTCAGCGGCTGTTGCAGGAATACTATCGCCATTATAACCTGAAGGACCACTGCCTGCAATAGTAGAAATAATACCACTGGTGTTTATTTTACGTACACGATTGTTACCTGCGTCAGATATAAGTATATTACCTGAAGCATCGAGAATAACAGAGGAAGGAGAATTTAATTCAGCAGCAGTTGCCTGCAAGCCATCACCCGAAAAACCTGAAGTACCTGTACCTGCAATAGTTGAAATAATGCCACTTGTATTTACCTTACGGATACGGTTGTTGCTTTGGTCAGCAATGTAAATATTGCCTGTTGCATCAACCGCAACAGCATAAGGATAGTTTAAATTGGCAGCAGTAGCCAGTCCGCCATCTCCGGCACCGGCACCTACAATAGTTGTTATTACCTGAGCTTTTACAGGGGTAATAACCAAGAGAAGAAAACAAACACTTATAAAACGAATTGCCTTGTAAAAATGCTCCATGTGTAAGTAATATGTAGGATAAGTGGCAAAGCTAAGAAAAAGAAATGTGAAATTAGATACATACTGTCTCGTTTTAGAATTTGATGATAAAAACGCAACAATTGTATCATTTAGCCATAAAACACTATTTGTAAATAACTGCTGATTGTCTGTATATTATAGATAATATAACGATAAGGGCAGAATAGTTGCATGGCCAAAAAGTAAATTAAAAATTGGTCAAAAAATGATATTTTTGAAGAAATAAAACATGGAAAATGACTGTTACTGAATATTTTAACCAGCAAGGGCCAGAACGGAAGAAAATCCTTGCATCGATCCATAAAATTATTGTGGAAACGAATAAAAATGTCAAGCCCAGAATAGGTGAAATGATGGGTAAAGAAATGGTGTTTTATGAAATAGATGGTGCGTTTATTTATGCTTTGTCGAGTGTAAAAAGCCATATGAGCATCCATAATATGGTTTTATACGGGCATAAACCTGTGCATGAAAAATATTCTAAATTGTTAAACAAGGCCAAGTTTCAAAAGGGCTGTATAAACTTTAATACTGCTGAGCAAATGCCTTTGGATATCGTGAAAGATTTTATGACGGATTGCGCAAATGCAGCACCTAAATACCTTGAGATATATAAAGCCAGAATGGCGAAGAAAAAGAAATGATAGAACACAGATAAAACGGATTAAGCGGATTCGCACAGATTAAATTTACAAAATACAATAGCCTGCTGAAGGTGTCATATATAAAGCATGTATCAGTGAAAATTGGTTTAATCAGCCGTATCCGTGTTCTATTTGTAATTATCATTTACATTTGTCCTGCACATGAATATATTTAAGAAAGGAGATAAAAAAGTAGAAAATGCCTGGGCTATGTACGACTGGGCAAACTCAGTCTATCACCTGGTAATTACTTCTACCATTTTTCCTATTTATTATTCTGCTGTTACACATTCCAATAATTCCGAAAAGGTAACTTTTCTCGGGTTCAAATTTCTTCCCGATGCACTTTATACCTACGCGCTTTCATTTGCCTTTTTAGTAATAGCAGCAATTTCGCCTTTGCTTTCGGGTATTGCCGATTATAGGGGAAATAAAAAAGTGTTCATGAAATTTTTCTGTTACATGGGCGCGCTTGCATGTAGTGGCATGTATTTTTTTACTGCTTCAAATTTATGGTTGGGCATACTATTGGTAATATTTGCCTGTGTAGGTTATGCAGGTAGTATAGTTTTTTACAATGCTTATTTACCCGAAATAGTTGAACCGCATGATCAGAACAGGGTAAGCGCAAAAGGCTTTGCATTGGGTTATATAGGTAGTTCGATACTATTAATAATAAACCTTGTAATGGTATCTAAGCCTTCGCTATTGGGACTTACAGGAGACGGTGCTGTGGGTATGGCAACACGCTGGTCATTTATTACTGTAGGTGTTTGGTGGATAGCTTTTGCACAAATAACTTTCCGTTATCTGCCCACTAACCCATTTGGGTTTGTGCGAAAAGATGAAGGCCAGAATATTTGGAAGGGCTATCAGGAGCTGAGAAAAGTATGGAACTTACTGAAAGAAACAAAACGATTGAGAAGATTCCTCATTGCATTTTTTGTGTACAATACCGGTGTACGAACAATTATGCTCATTGCTAATCTGTTCGGCTCAGATACGCTTCACCTGAAAGCAGGCGACCTTATACTTACCATACTTATTATACAGTTTGTAGCGGTGGGCGGAGCTTATTTGTTTTCGCTTATTGCAAAAAAAAGAGGCGATGTAACTATGCTTAAATGGGCCATTATAGTTTGGATTGGCATTTGCATAGGAGCATTTTTTACTTATACACTAGTTGAGTTTTGGGTGCTGGCATTTTTTGTAGGTTTGGTAATGGGCGGTATACAAGCGCTATCGCGCTCTACGTATTCTAAATTATTACCTGAGACCGAAGATCATGCATCGTTCTTCAGTTTTTACGATGTGTGTGAGAACATAGGCAGCGTGCTTGGCTTATTCCTTTATGGCTGGATATTTGACATTACAGGTGATATGCGCAACTCAATTGCATTCCTGCTATCATTCTTTGTGCTTGGGTTTATATTCCTAAACAGGATACCCAAGGTGAAAGTGGAGCAGAATCCGGCATAATTTTCATACAATTTGTAATTTGAAAAAATTCATTCTACTCTTTACAAGCTTAGCAATTGCAACATTTCCTGCTGTTGCGCAACTTGGCACCTATAATTCTGCAGATTCAACAAAAGTGGTTTCTCGAAAAAATATGGATTGGGCTGATAAATTAGTGCGGGACTATATTAACCATTCGAATAATAAACTTATTAAAAGCGAATCGAGAAAAGATATTAAATGGGAAATGGATGATGTCAAAAATACAGATACAGTAAAATATTTTGTATTTCATATTGGACATGAAGCATTTGATGTAAATAACGGAGATACCTGTTGCTACAGGTTTACAACAGATGGATGGATTTATATAGATAGTGTGACAAGGGTAGTTTATGAATACAATATAGAAAAGGATAAATTGAATAAATGGAGGAAATAATATTGCCCTGGCGACAGAAATTGAGATTTATTTTCCTGAACAGGACACCGAAGGTGAAGCTAAGTACTATAAAGGAAGAACTAAATTTATTTCGCTGTCTTTATTTTCTGCAATTTACTGTCTGTAAAAACATATTTCCCATCCTTGAAAAGATAATTAGAAACGATTGTGAAATCAAAATTGTCTCTTGTCATTATTATAGATTGAATAGGACTAGGTAAATTGTCCGGATTATCCCAACCCGAAGTAGTGTCAAGCCCTTCGGATGAATAATGCCCGGTGGTTGTAATCAGCATTTGGTTATATGACAAAGTGTCATTTGGAGAGGTTTTGATTTTATAATCCCAGTTGGCAGAAGAATTTGTTTTAGCCGCTAGGCGCTCAACCAAGATGACTCTAAACTGGCTATCTACCACGCCGAACATATCTATATTACTATAGAATGGTCCACCAGCGGGACCGTTAGCATCATCAATATAACATCCGAAATTATTTTTTCCGAACTTAAGCAATTGAATGTTGGGCAAGCTTTGGAACCCACCATAATAACCCAGTACAGGAGTGAATACTTTCAGGTTCCAGGTGCTATCACTTTCTGTAAAAAGAGCAAGTGAAAGAAAAGCCCCGCTAAATCTGCCGCAGGGTAATAGATCCGATGTAAATTCAGTAGTTGAGAATGAAATGATTATATTTTTTCTCCCATCGTCATCTGTATACTGTAGCATTTTACTAACCCGAGTTTCATTACTGTCACGTAATGGGAATATTACATCCTGATAGAAGTAATCTTTGAATTTATACCTTGGGCATGATGGGCACGACCAAGCTATTAGTTTTACAATGTCTTCATGACTGTAAGGTACAGGTAGCCTGTAATAGTGTCCGGGGAATAGTTTTTTCATGGCTTGTTCAGGTGTAAAAGGCTTCGAAACTTTAATTTCTACCGGACTATAAAAACACTCTTTGATTTTGTATGGTATAATATGGAGCTCTTCAACGGAGTCATCATCATTAGAGGAATAACTGTGTGTAGCTGTATCTTTTTTCGGAGATGCTGGTTTGGGTACAAGAGCTTTATAATAAGCCGATGAACTATTAGGCTTTACATTCTGAACCTGTTCTTTATTTTGATGATGCCCGCATGCAGACAGGAGAGGTAAAATTCCTAAAATGAATAATATTTGAATGGATTGCTTTAGTGGTTTCATAATAGCAAAGGTCATCAAAAAATCAAGATAATTAGTAACTGGAAATAGAAACATAATAGGAAAGAAAATGCTTTACTTCCCAAACCCCTGATCTTGCCAAACATAAGCTTTTGTAGAAAGGTTGAACATAGCCATTTTGCCATTCATTTCTACCTGCAGTATGTTGCCAAAAAGCTGGGTGTTGTTTAACTGGCAAGGTATAATTGCATTGCCTGTTTTATCAATAAGGCATGAGTGTTTGGCTTGTGTAACCTGCGATAGTCCATTTTTGAAATCGGTAGCAGCATCATACTGCAAAGCAATTATTGCCTTGCCATCCATATCAATAAAACCATATTGTCCTTTTAATGATACACGTGCAAGGCTATCGCAAAAATTCCCTACAAAATCGTATTTGTGATGAATAAGGAGTGTGCCTTTTTTATTGATGTAGCCCCATTTTTTTTCTGATAGGGCAGGGGCAAGGCCTTCATTAAAAGGCAACACATCATCATAGTCTAAATGGATAATTACTTTTCCTTCGGTATTTATAAAGCCTCTTTTTTTATGTAATTGTACTTTGGCAAGTCCTTTGCGGAACATTCCTCCGGTAAGCAAGTCGGGTGCATATTCATATTTAAGTGGAATGATAATTTCTCCATGAGAACCTATATAGCCTACTTTATTGTTCTGTGCCACCATGGCAATGGTATCTGTAAAATCGCCGATGTTATCGTATTCGCAATTAAGTATGGTGTCACCTTTTATATTAATAAGCCCGAACTTCGAATTTGATTTGATTTTGGCCAAACCATTTTTGAATTTGCTTACCCAATCGTACCTGCAAGGTATAACCACCACGCCCGATACATCTATATAGCCATATTTCCCATTTGTATTTTGGACATAGGCGAGGCCTTCCGAAAAATCTCCCGCATCCTGGTATTGCGATGGAACAACTTCTTCACCCAGCAGACTGATATATCCATACTTATTATTCTTTTCTATTACGGCCATTCCTTCTGAGAAGTTTGTTATTTCTTGGTATTCAAATGGCACCATTGTTTGACCAAGTGTGGATATTATACCGTATGCATTTCCTTTTTTTACTACCGAAATAGTTTTGCGGAAGTGATCGGCTTCATCATATATGCATGGTATGGCAAGCTCACCGCGCTTATTAATGAACCCTATTTTATCGTTCATAGCAACAGCAGCTAATCCATCGAAAAAATTGCTGTCCGCCCATTCGTATTTAAAAGGTATGCGCACTTTGCCTGTACTGTCAATATATCCCCATAGGTTGTTTTGCCGTACAGGATAGAAGCGTGTTTGCGCCAATATAAGATCTGTATCGGCATGTTGGGTGTAAGGGTAATCGCGGAACTGTATGTGAAACTGCGCGTATGTTTCCGGCTTGCCATCCATGGTATAAAGCGAATACAATTTATGCCATGCCTTGGTCACATTTCTGTTTGTTGGGTAGCCTTTAATAAAAGAATAATATTCATTAACAATGTGGTGCGGTGTGGCTACACTATATACCGAATCCTCAGCTGCGCCTATATAAGGGCTTTCGGGATAATGTTTTATGAAATTCATAAAGCTGTTTATTGAATGGTCGGCTGTAAGTGTTTTAAACAATGAGATCTCATACCTTTTTTTTGCATCGGCATATTCGGTAGAGTTGATGTATGTTTCCATAAAACTCTTGTAGGCCTGATAAGTGTTTTCTTTTTCGGCTTTGGTAAAAGCAATAACATCTCTAAGATCGACAGCACTTTGTATTTGCCATGCTGTAGCATATACTTGTATAAAATGATTATACCCATCAATGGTATTTGTGCCCAGGGCGACTTTAAATGCTCTCAGTTCAATAGTATCTTTCAGGTGCAGTATCTTTCCGGAATCAACACCTAAGTCTTTCCATTTAAGTTTTTGTTTCAGGCTTGCAGCCGTATATAGCTTTTTAGATTTCAGGATATAGAAGTAAGCAGTATCTATATTATAAAAGTGGTTATCGTTGCGCGATAGTATGATACTCAGGCCATAGCAGGAAGAAACAGAGTCATGCTTCATGGACTTTATGAAAAGCGAGCGGGCCTTGAAGTAGTCGTATATATTAAGGGCTGCGAAAGCGTTTTTTATGCCGCCTGCATACAGTGTTGTACTCGATAGTAATAAGGCTAAAATAAAAAGCCTGCCCTTCTTCATAAGGCAAAGTTAATGTACAGATTGATTTTGCGCTAAAGAAAATCGATATACCTTTGCCCCAAGAATTTGAACTATGCTACTTGACGCACTAATAACCAAAGGACAGGCTTTATTTTTTTTAATTGCCATGACGTGCTTTGGTGCGCTGATGGTTTACCTTTATGGCAAGGATAAAAAACGCGATGCCAGCTACTTTAAAGGCACCTGGAAAATATTTGCTGTAATTATTATTATAGTTACCTGCCTCTTTCTGTTTGTTATCAGCCAGAGTTAGTTTTTGAAAATATCTTCCTTGCGCATAGGGCGTTCGCCAATGCGCCACACAAAATTACCCAATAAAAATTCTGCAGGCTTTACATCTTTTAAAGGGAACAGTGTGGCATCAGGCTTTTGCAGGAAGGTGATACTCTTTATTCTGTTGCTGTCGATATATATCTGCATATTGCTGCAATCGGCACGGTTGGCGCCAATAACACTTTTGTTGTTATCGGAATACACATAATAAATGGTTTGGGCATTACCTAACACTTTCACCTTATATAATTTGTTGTTTCTAAAAGTGCCTTTCATGTTACGGCCTTTTATCTGGTTAAACTGCAGGCTATCTTCTTTCGATGCTAATGTATCTCGCGAAATAATGAAAGAGTTGTGCCGCATATCTAACAGGTCAAGTTTTTTATTGGCCATAAAAAGCCGCATGGTATCTGCGGTTAATTGGTTTTGATCCGACCATACAATAGGGTTATAGAACATCCGCATCACTGAATCCTTTTCGTCATAGGTCAGCGAATCGCATTTGCCCTGCATATCTTTTTTAAAGAACTTAACATGGTGATACGCCAATAATAATTTAGGTGTGCGTGTATTTTTATTTGAATCGCTCATCGAAATATTATATCCATATAAAGTATCACCGTGCAAGTGAAGCGTATCTTTTTCATATGCCTGATCCATGAGGGCATGCCTTGTAACCATTATAGTTCTTTGTTCTCCTTTATATAAAGCATATTCACCTTTAATGGTAATATTATCGGTGCTGTCAATTAGGGCAACGTTATTGGTTACTTCACCATAGTCTTTCTTTTTATCATAGTAAATACTGTCGCCACTTAGCTTCTCACCTTTTTTGCTGGTTATAACAGCATGGTGCCAAAAATCAGAAACGCCCGTATGGCTATTGTAATAACCTGCAATGCAATACATATTGGTGCTTTTTCCTTTTATAAAAGTGGGCCCGCTAAAATGGGCTGTTTGGTTATCGGGCTCATATGCCATGGTATCGCAGTGTATGATATAACTTGGATTGGTAAGTACTACACTATCCTTAAAAGCACATATTTTCTTTTTCATGAAATAAGTGCCACGTTTACTCACAAGCACAGTTGCACTATCTGTTACGGTTCCTCCGTTCCAGAAATTTACACGCGATGAATCGGCAACATACATCATGTGTTGCGTTGTCAAAGTCAGTGATTTCCTTAAGTAACGAATCTGCCCGAACATTTCTGCTTTTCGGGTATCACCATGGTAATAAATAGAATCGCCATACAGATCCATACTATCTTTTTTGCTCATGTGTACATGGCCAAAGGCGTGGCAGCTATTATCTGGGAACATATAGGCGCTGTCGCAATTGAGCAGAATGCCTGCATTCTCCAGCTCTACATTCCCAATAAGGCGTTGAGCGCCTTCGCCAAGCTTCTTGTCAAATTCAAGTGAGTTGGCATGATGTATGTTAATGGTTTGGTTATTGCTTGTTGCAACCTTGCTGCCTTTTTGCGCAATAGCCCCCAGGCAAATTAAAAACAGGCACAGGCTTAGTGTACTTCTTATTAAATCGGAAGTAAAAAGCTTGCTGCGTTTCATTTTATTGGATTGGTTCAGCGTATTAGCGTCTGGCTGCGCTCAGGGCCTACCGATAAGAGTGTTATAGGCACACCCACTGCATCTTCTACAAACTTTATATAGGTCTTAAGTTCAGCAGGCATCTTGGCATATTCCATTGATTCCGGAAGTTTACCCCAGCCTTTAAATGACTTGTAAACCGGTTTTATTTCGGTGCTTAAGTTGTAAGGCAGTTGTTCGGTTTGTTTTCCATCTACTATATAATGTGTGCAAACTTTTACTTCATCAAATTCGTTCAGCACATCAATCTTCATCATGTCGAGCTTGGTAACACCGTTCAGCATAATGGCGCGCTTAAGTGCAGGCAGGTCGAGCCAGCCGCATCTTCTTTTTCTTCCGGTGGTAGAACCAAATTCACGGCCTATCTGGCAAATTTTTTCTCCTATGTCGTCAAGCAGCTCTGTAGGGAACGGGCCTGAACCAACACGTGTGCAATATGCTTTAAATACGCCTTCTACTTCGCCAATGGTAGATGGAGCAATACCTAAACCAATGCATGCACCGGCGCAGGTGGTAGATGATGAAGTAACAAAAGGATAAGAACCAAAATCAATATCGAGCAATGAACCTTGTGCACCTTCGGCCAAAATACGCTTGCCGGCTTTTATCGCATCGTTCAAATAATATTCGGTATCGATACACTGCATGGTGCGGATAAATGCAACGCAGTCCATCCATTTCTTTTCGTTTTCGGTAAATACTGTTTTATCAAATTCATAACCCGCTAACGATAACATTTGCAGGTGCTTGCCTGCCAGTGTAGCATACTTAGTACTGAAATCTTTTTCTAAAATATCGCCTATACGTAAGCCGTTGCGGCCTGTCTTATCCATATAAGCAGGAGAGATACCTTTCAAGGTAGAACCGATTTTTTCTTTTCCTTTTTGTGCTTCTGATGATGCATCGAGCAAGCGGTGAGTGGGCAAAATAAGGTGAGCGCGTTTTGATAAAATAAGGTTCTTGCAAATATTAATTCCCAATGCTTCAATTCCTCTTACTTCTTCTAAAAAACTGATAGGGTCAATAACTACGCCATTGCCAATAACGTTCATTACCTTTTCGCGGAAAATGCCTGAAGGTATGGTGTGCAACACGTGCTTTTTACCTTGAATTTCTAAGGTATGCCCTGCATTTGGGCCGCCCTGAAAACGGGCTACAATATCATACTGCCCGGCAAGTACGTCTACAACTTTGCCCTTGCCTTCATCGCCCCATTGCAAGCCCAATAAAATGTCAGTTTTCATAATTTGAAAATATGTTTGTAAGGAAAATAGTTGAGTTTAAACGAAGCTTATTTGCTGCCAAGCTTCTTAATCGCGTCTTCTACAGTAGGTAATATATGGAATATGGTATCGAGCTTGGTAATTACCAACAGGTCTTTTACCTTTTTATTAAGGTTGCATACCACTACTTCTCCGCCCGAATTACGTGCTTTGGTAAGTACACTAACCAATACATTCAGGCCACTGCTGTTCATATAACGCAATTCTGAAAGCTCTAACACAAAACGGGTTTTGCCTGAGGCAGCAAGTTTGTTAGCCTGCTCAATAAATGTAGCGGCTTCCATCTTGTCAATTATTTCACCCACAAGGTGTATAACTGTAATCCCTTTTTGTTCTGTTGTTGTATAACTAAATGCCATAGACTTGAATATTAGGCTGCAAGATAAAACTTTTTTATTTGATGAGTACTTTACTCATATAACGTGGCAAAAATGATAATATTTTTCGGGTTATAATACATAAATGCGCTTAAGTGATTGAAACACGCTACCAAAGCACAAAACAGAAAGAAATGACACTAAATAATATCAACTTGAATCCCTACAAATAATAGAAAGCGTGCAATAGTTTTTTTAAATTGCCGTTTAATTGAAATAGCAATTCATCACTTCTCAGTATTTCATGAAAAAAAGCAAAAGCATAATTATAAATGTTCCAAGTCCGTGCCATGAGAATTGGGATAAGATGACGCCCGCTGAAAAAGGAAGGCATTGTTCGAGCTGTAATAAAACAGTAATTGATTTTTCGGCGTATACTGATAGAGAATTAGTTGAATTCATTTCTAAAAATACAGGTTCTGTTTGCGGAAGGTTAAGCCCTTATCAGGTAAACAGGCCTATCGTTTCATACGAACAGAATAATAGTTCATTGCTGCAGAGAATTATGATGGGCACAGCATTGGCAACCTCTATGGCGGCCTGTAACGAGAACCCGAATAGTTCTCAAACTATACCACCACAAACAACGCAGTTAAATACAGATACTAATAAAAAAGGGAGTAATACCGGGCTTGGGAATAATTACATAAGTGGTAGAATGGTAGATGAGAAGAGCGGTTGGCATATTCCGCATTTGGCTATAAGAATTGAAGGAACAAAATATTATGCAATAACAGACACAAATGGAAATTTTAAGATAACTGTACCTGATAGCATCATTGGCAAAAAAATAAAGCTGGAAATTAGTGAGGATAGCCTTTATGAAATAATGTCATATAGTTATAGAGAAATAGAGTACACCATAGATAAGCTACCATTTATGGTAAATATTAAAATGCATTGCACTTTAGATGAACGGCCTGTGCAAGGCCATTTAAGTTCTGATCCAGGACCTGAGCCGTTGACAGGAGTAATTGTATCCGAGCAATATCTTCCCGATGACAAATCCGATACCAATAAAATTTATCCGTATGTAGAACACATGCCCAAATTCAATGGAGATATGAATAAATATATTGCTGATAATATTATCTATCCTGATGGGAGCGATGTTGAAGGTATAGTATACATCTCATTTGTTATAGAAAGATCAGGTGAAGTGAGTAATGTGAAAATTTTAAGAGGAATACCAGGAGCAGCAGAATTTGATAGTGTTGCAGTAAAAGCTGTTAAATCAATGCCAAGTTGGATTCCGGGAGGACAGGACGGGAAGAAACTAAGAGTTTCTATGAACGTACCAATTAAATTCAGATTGAACGATAGGCAGAGCGATACCACAAAGAATTCTTCGCATAAATAATCTGCGAATCTGTGGCGATGTTCTTACAAAAACACCAAGTGCTTTACATCACTTATTTCAAGCGGTTCAATACTGTTTTGTTCTCCTGTATCAGTATCAACCAATAGTTGCCCGGTAGCCGATACCCCTTTTATGGTGCCTTTACAGGCTTTTCCGTTAATAGACAGGTTGCTTAAAATGCCCCGCCTGTAAAGTATTTTGTGGTAGGCTTCGTCTATCTTCTTGTAATTGCCTGCACGTAGTTCCAGGTAAAATTTCTCAACAGGTATGAAAATGCGTTGTAAACAATCTTCGAGGTTAAAAGTACTGCCGGTAAGCAGTTTTAAAGATGTGGCATTAGGTACAGAAGGGCCGAATGAGGTTTGGTTTATGTTGATACCGATACCTGCAACTGAGAATTTTATAATGGAACCTTCGAGAACGTTCTCGATAAGTATGCCGGCAATTTTCTGATCATTTACATATATATCGTTAGGCCATTTAATTGCAACTTTTAATGAATCTGATTTTAAACATGAAGAAACGAACTCAGCAACTGCCAGGGCCATAACCCTGGTAAGCCAAAACTGCTCCGCAAGGGGCAGAAAACGGGGATGCAGTATAATGCTGAAAGTGAGGTTGGTATGGGGTTCGGCAAGCCACGAATTACCACGCTGACCACGGCCGGCAAACTGCTCGAGCGCCCACACGGTATAGCCTTCAGCGGGCGGGCGCTGCTTAAGCAAATCGAGGGCATAGTGGTTGGTAGAATCAACTTTATCAAGTCTATCAATTATATGCCCCGTAAAAAGAGTCCCGTTGGTAGTCATTAGAAGGTAAAAATACTATCTTTGTAACTAATTATAACGCCTTATTGCAAGGACAAAAATAACAGCACAAAAGGACACCATAGATAAGAGAATGCGAAAAAAAGGGAAAACCCAAAATCCCGTTCAGTTAAAAGATGTTGTTTTACGCAGCATTGCAGATAAAAAAGGAAAAAATGTTGTCTGCCTGAACATGACTAGAATAGCCGGTAGTATATGCGATTATTTTATCATTTGTGAGGGAGATTCATCTGTACAGGTAGGAACAATAGCAAAAGCTGTAGAAAAGGGAATACACGAAGCTACAGGTGAGCATGCTTATCATAAGGAAGGATATTCGAACGCTGAGTGGATATTGCTGGATTATGTGGACATAGTGGTTCACGTTTTTCAACCCCATGTTCGCGGTTTTTATAACCTGGAGTCGCTTTGGGCCGATGCTGAAAACGAAGAAATTGCAAAAGAGCGTGAATACAAACACGTGTGAACAACATGAGCGACAACGAAAAAACACCAGAATCATCTGGCAATAATAACCCTAACCCCGGCCAGCAAGGCCCGGGTAAGCCAAAATTACCTTTACCCAAAAAGCCGTTTAAACCGCGCTTTACTATTTACTGGGTATGGGGCTTTATACTAGTTGCCCTCATTATTATTGAGGCAGTAAGCAGTATGAGCTTCTCTACCAAAGAGATCAGCTTTCAGGAATTTCAGGATAGCCTGCTAAACAACCATTATGTTCAGAAAATTGCGGTTGTTAATAACGATGTTGCTGAAATTACCATTAAGCCTGAAGCGCTTAAGCTGGCAAAGTTTAAAGATCTGCCGCATTCTCCGCCTCAATACAAAATTGAGAATATACCCGATGTACAGCACTTTTTAACTCAGTTAGATGATGCTGAGAAGAATCCGCAATACTTTAAAGATCCTGCAGATAAGATACAGGCAGAGCGTTCGACCCGTGCCGATTGGATAAGCATACTTGGTTGGGTTGGCCCTATAGCCATTATGGTATTGCTTTGGTTCCTGTTCATGCGCCGTATGGGCGGTGGCGGTGGCAACCAGATATTCAGTATTGGAAAATCGAAGGCTACACTATTCGATAAGGATACCAACGTTAATATTACTTTCAACGATGTGGCAGGCTTAGAAGAAGCCAAAGTTGAAATAAAAGAAATTGTAGATTTTTTAAAGAACCCGCAAAAGTATGTCGCATTAGGAGCTAAGATACCTAAAGGTGCATTGCTGGTAGGTCCTCCGGGTACAGGTAAAACACTGCTTGCAAAGGCAGTAGCGGGTGAGGCTAAGGTGCCTTTCTTCTCGCTATCGGGATCAGATTTTGTGGAAATGTTTGTGGGTGTGGGCGCTTCGCGTGTGCGTGACTTGTTCCGCCAGGCAAAAGAAAAAGCACCGTGTATCATATTCATTGACGAGGTAGATGCAATAGGCCGTGCTCGTGGAAGGAACGTTGCACAAGGCGCAAATGATGAAAGGGAAAATACCCTTAACCAGTTGCTTACCGAAATGGATGGCTTTACCAATACAGCCGGTATTATAATACTTGCTGCTACCAACCGTGCCGATGTGCTCGACAGAGCATTACTCCGTCCGGGTCGTTTCGACAGACAGATATATGTAGATATGCCTGATCTGATAGAGAGAAAAGAAATTTTCCAGGTGCACTTGAAACCGTTGAAAATTGATACCTCGGTTGATATTGACTTTTTGGCAAAACAAACTCCGGGTTTCAGTGGAGCAGATATTGCTAACGTTTGTAACGAAGCTGCGCTTATTGCTGCCCGTTACGATAAAAAGATAATTGGCAAACAAGATTTCCTTGATGCTGTGGATAGGGTAGTGGGCGGATTGGAAAAGAAGAACCGACTTATATCGCCAAGCGAAAAGAAAGTAATTGCATACCACGAAGCAGGCCACGCATTGGTAAGCTGGTTATTGGAATATGCTCACCCACTTGTTAAAGTAACTATTGTGCCACGCGGCAAATCACTGGGCGCTGCATGGTATTTACCTGAAGAAAGGCAGATTACTACTACTGAGCAGTTGATGGACGAGATGTGTGCCGCCTTAGGTGGAAGAGCTGCTGAAGAAGTAATGTTCGGTAAAATATCTACAGGCGCTATAAGCGATCTGGAAAAAATTACCAAGCAAGCCTATAGCATGATCATACATTACGGGCTGAATGCAAAAATTGGACACATTAGTTTTTACGATTCTACCGGAAGTGCAGAATATAATTTCACCAAACCTTACAGCGAAAAAACAGCGCAGATAATTGATGAAGAGGTTCGTGAAATGATTAACAACGCATACATCAAAACCAAGGAGCTTATTAAAACACACCAGGTACAACTTACTGCACTTGCAGAACAGTTGCTGGATAAGGAAGTAATATTTAAAGAAGACCTTGAAAATATAATTGGCAAAAGGCTGTTCGAAAAAGAAGAGGCTATGCCTGTTTCTAAAAGGTCAACCAAAAACAGCAACGGCTCTGTAAGAATTCCTACGGATAAGCCATCTGAAAATAACGGTACTCCTGTTGATGCAGTTAAAGCCGAAGAAACTCCTAAAGCAGAAACTGCAGCGGTAGTTGAACCCACTGTTGTGCAACCTGAAGTGAAAACGAATGGGCAGCCAACTATGAATGGAAATGGCCAGCATGCCGAGAACGGAACTGAAGAAAAGAAAGAAGAAGCTCCTGCTAAAGACACCTTGTTTTAATAAATGAAAGACAGTACTGCAAGAGAAAAAGTATTGAAAGCTGTACGCAAGGCGCTCATCCATAAATCGGAGGCTGATTTTAGCGCTGCCGATGGCGACCCTGAAATATATACAGCACCCGAAGAAGAATCGCTTGAATTATTATTTGCTAAAAACTTTAGTGGATTAAAAGGCGATTTTGTTTTTTGTGAAAAGCCTCAGGATTTTGCTGACCAACTTTCAGCTTTGATCAAAGAACGCAGTTGGACTGATCTATTTTGCGCTGACAAAAAAATACAGGAAATGCTTGGCACGGCTAACATTTCTTTTATGTCGGAAGAAGCAGATTTCTTAAAAACGAATGTAGGTATAACCTTTTGCGAATGCCTTGTAGCACGCACAGGTACTATTATGTGCAGCTCCAGGCAAAAATCGGGCAGAAGGCTGCCGGTATATTCTAACATACATATTACAGTGGCTTATACATCTCAACTGGTTTACAACCTGAAGGATGCTTTTAAGCTGCTGAAAAAGAAATACGAAGTGAACTTCCCTTCGCAGCTAACTGCTATTACCGGCCCAAGCCAAACAGCAGATATAGAAAAGACCCTGGTGCGTGGTGCACACGGCCCTAAAGAAGTTTTCCTTTTCCTGATCGACGATACCAATATTGGCTAAGCTGTGAGCAACTTCCTGAAAAGAGCCCTTACAGGTGCAGTATTTGTTGTGATAATGCTCGGTGGCATTTTTTACAGCTATTGGTCACTGGCTATTTTGTTTTTTATAATTGCTATGCTGGGGCTCAACGAATTTTATTCGTTGCTCGAATTTGCTAAATATAAACCACAACGCGGAGTAGGTATTGCAGTAGGTGCCATCATGTTTTTGCTATTCGTTTTCAGGTACGAGCTTTTTGGCGACTTGATATTTGCTCTGATGATTCCTTTTATAGTCTCTATTTTTTTTGTGGAGCTTTACCGTGATGAACCAAACCCTTTTGTAAACATAGCTCTTACATTAGTTGGCATTTTTTATATAGTACTTCCGTTTGCATTGTGGGTAAACTATTTATGCCCATACGCTACTACACATAATAAATATGTCGATCAGCTTATCGATTCATTTCTGCCGAATTCTAATTACAACCCGAAAATAGTATTGGGCTATTTTTTCATTTTATGGACCAACGATACCGGTGCATATCTTACAGGCATGAGTATAGGCAAGCGCAAATTATGGGAACGTGTGTCTCCCAAAAAAACATGGGAAGGATTTTTTGGTGGCGTAATACTGAGTATTGCCGTTGCGTATTTAATATCGCGTTACTTTAAAGAACTGAGTCCCTTACTTTGGATGATAATGGGTTTATTGATCTCTGTTTTTGGCACATTTGGTGACCTGGTAGAATCGTTATTTAAAAGAAGTATTGATGTAAAAGAATCGGGCGGCTTACTGCCCGGCCACGGTGGTATACTGGACCGCTTTGATGGCGTATTGCTTTCAACCCCTATTGTACTTACGTTCGTACAAATAGCAGAGTTTGTAAGCAATATGGTAAATGGGTAGAACGCATTGACCTGTTGAAAACTACAATGCCATTTTTGAGAATTGTTTGAAGGCGTGTTGTAACTTTGCATTACCACTAATAACCACAGATACCGTGACCGTTAAAATTAGCTCCGATTTAAATTCAACTACATCTTATTTATGGTAAGTAAGTATTGAAAATCAATTAATTATAAACCTGCGCGACATGATTGCAAAAAATAAAACAGGGCCAAGAAGTATTAAATCGATTGAAAATCAGTGCAGAGAACCGAAAAAAAATGATTAACACGACAGAAACCGCCATTTTCCGCCAAAAACCGCCAATAGGAAATGCGTAAGACGGTTTACAAAACAGCAAAAATATTCTGATTAATAATATTGATAATCAATATGTTTGTGGTTTACAAATGGTTAAAAGTGTAAACCGTGTTTGAAGGATAATAGCCCAAAAGGCAAACCAAACCTAAACCGTGTTAAAAACACGCTATTTATTTATTATTTTCTACATTTGCAGCCCAAAATCAATCAACGTATATTGTATGAGCACACAGACCAAAGCTACAGAGAAGAGTACCGAGAAGAAACACGTAAGTATGTACGAAGCTGTTTTGGCTCGTTTTAATACAGCAGCAAAGCTTTATAACTTACCTGAAGATATAGCTGCAATGCTTGTTACCCCGCAGAAACAGGTAAAGGTTTCACTTCCTGTAATGATGGATAATGGCAAGATACAGGTATTTGAAGGATACCGTATTGTGCATTCTACCCACCTGGGTCCATCTAAAGGTGGTATACGTTACGCACCCGATGTTAATGATGATGAAGTAAAGGCGCTTGCAGCCTGGATGACCTATAAATGTGCTGTTGCCGGCTTGCCTTATGGTGGTGCAAAGGGTGGTATTACCTGCAACCCTAGAAATATGTCGGTTGGCGAACTGGAGCGTATGACCCGTGCCTATACATCTGCAATGAGTGAAGTATTTGGCCCTAATAAAGATATTCCTGCTCCTGATATGGGAACAGGTAAACGTGAAATGGCCTGGATTGTAGATGAATATTCTAAGATCAGAAGAGAATATTTGCCGGGTGTTGTTACCGGAAAGCCTATTACACTTGGCGGCTCAAGAGGCCGTGAAGCAGCTACCGGCCGTGGCGTTATGATACATACCATTGAAGCCATGAAGAAGATCGGCATTGATCGTAAAAAGGCAAGTGCCGCCGTTCAGGGTTTTGGTAACGTAGGCTTGAATGCTGCTAAATTATTGAGCTCAAAAGGTATCCGTATCGTTGCAATATCTGATCATACAGGAGCATTTTATAATGAAAAAGGTTTTGACATTGATACAGCGGTTAAGTATGCACAAAAGAATAACAATGTGTTACAGGGCTTTACCGGTGGTGATTTAATTAGCAACGAGCAATTACTTACACTCGATGTAGATGCATTAATACCAGCTGCTATACAAAACCAGATCAACGAGGAAAATGCACACAAGATACAAGCTAAACTTATTGTAGAAGGTGCTAATGGCCCTACTGAATTTGGCGCTGACCATATTTTAAACGAAAAAGGAATTACTGTAGTACCTGATATTTTAGCCAACTCGGGTGGTGTAACTGTATCGTATTTCGAATGGGTACAAAACCAATATGGCCACTACTGGAAGGAAGAAGAAGTGAATGCTAAGCATGACTTTGCCATGGAAACTGCTTTTGAACAGGTATGGTTCAATTCGAAGCAATATAAAACAAGCCTTCGTATTGGTGCATACATAACAGCTTTCAAAAGGCTTGAAAAAGCTATCCGTTACAGAGGCGCATACTAAAACTAACTATATACCTAGGGAGGAAAGATGTTTCATAGCAAGAAGGAACTGATATTTATTGCACTTGCTATGTTCTTTGCTGCTGATGCTATTACAGCCGAACTTATAGGAGGCAAGCTCATCCATTTTATGGGGCTAACACTCAGCATTGGTGTTATACCGTGGCCGGTAATATATCTGGCCACTGACGTTATAAATGAATTTTATGGCAAGAAGGGCGTAAGGCGCTTATCTATTATTACTGCAAGCCTTATAGCATATACTTATGTTATATTATACATAGCTATGAGTATTCATGCATCAGACAATTCACCCGTATCTGATGCTGTTTTCTCAAATGTATTCGGACAATCGATGTGGCTTATTGTAGGTAGCCTTGTGGCTTTTGTGTTTTCGCAGTTGGTCGATAACAGTATATTCTGGATGCTGCGTAAAAAGACCGGACATACTATGATATGGCTGCGTTCAACGGGCTCTACTGTGGTATCGCAATTGGTAGATACTTTTGTTGTATTGGGTATTGGCTTCTGGCTGCAAGGCAAACTAAGCACTTCAGATTACCTGCACCTGGTGTTGGTGCAGTACTTATTTAAAATTACAATTGCCATTATAGCTACTCCTTTAATTTATGGAGGACACAATGTTATTGTAAGGATATTGGGAAAGGAAGAAGCTCACAGTATACTGGCAGAAACTGCCCGCCATTCATTAGGTAAAGATTACGACCCGAATAAACACTAGTATCAGAACCCCATATATTTCTGCGGGTTCACAGGGTTGCCCTTGTACCAGAGTTCAAAATGCAGATGTGGCCCGGTTGTCAATTCACCAGTGTTACCTACAATAGCAATAACATCACCTGCTTTCACATAGTCGCCTTCTTTCTTAAGCAACACGGAGTTATGCTCATATACTGAAACAAGGTTATTGTTATGTTGCAATATGATCACGTTGCCTGTAGCAAGTGTCCATGTAGATACGATAACTGTGCCATCAAGTGTGGCCTTGATAGCTTCGTTCTCCTTCGATACAATGTCTATTCCGTAATGCCCGCCCGATGGGTTGAATCCATTAGATACGTAGCCTTTTAGGGGAGTGAAGAAGAAGTAATCGTTTATGCTATTGTTATCCGACGTATTCTGATTCTTGCTTAACGAGACGTTGTAAGGGTTCTGCGCTTCAACACTATGTCGTAGCATCGAATCGTCGTGAGAAGGAGGTACGAATGTTGCAGTGTGTTTAATAGTATCAGCATGATTCTTCATGGCAACTGAATCGCGCTTGGGAGTTTCGCCCGACAGAATGCGGCGTATATTCTCTATATACTGCTGGCGTGCAATCAATTCATTATTCAGCGAATCTGTTTTCAGGCTGAGTGCAATCAGGTTCTTGCGCATGTTTATATCGGCATAACCGGGTATATATTCACGCAATGGTGTAAAGGCAACGGCCCATATAACTAGCAGTATTAACAGAACTATGGCCCCACCTGTAATGGTAAAAAGTGCAATAGGTGAAGTACGGGCAGAGAAGCGTTCTTCAAAGGTATCTTCCTTACGAATAATGAAGAAATACCGTGTACGCAGTCGGTTGAAAAGGCTCTTTTTCTTAGCTGGTTCTACCATACAACAAAGATAACAGAAAGTATTAGCAGGTTAGGATTAAAAGAAAAGCCCAGCAATACTGCAGGGCTTTCAATAGTATTCAAATAGTATTACTTAGTCAAGTTCTACTTGTTGCATGTTAAAGGTAAGATTAACAATAGCCTGGTAATCTTCACCTGCTTCACGCATGTCTTCATCATCTTCTTCGTAGTACCAGTTAATAATAACCTGGTTACCCTGGCGGTGAATAGTTTCGAGTCTTTTAAGTACATCGAGTATGCATTTTGATGATGCAGTATTGAAGTACTCAAGTTGAATATCAACCTGTGTAGGGGTTGTAGGTGCACTAGCATACCTTTCAAGGCTTTCTACCAATGGCTTATAAAATTCAACTGAATTTTCAGGAATAGATCTTCCTTTTATTTCAAGTTTCCCTTGTTTAGAATCAAATTTGATCGAAGGGGTTTTTGGGCTGCTTTCAATGGTGATTACTTCCATAGCGTGTTTTTAGTTAATAGATTTGTTATTGTTCGATCACTACGTTGAGAGTGAAAAATGAAAAGTTGTCGTTGATAGGCACAAAATCGTAAAAAAGAGGTTTTCCTGTTCTGCGTGCTATATCTATCATTCCAAGTCCTCCTCCTCCTTTATCTGACATTTGGCCGTTGTTGAGTGTTCTTTTGTAATGTTCCTTTACTTCTTCAGGAGATAGTGCGTTAATTTCGTCCATCTTCTTTTTAAGCATTGGCACACGGTCGTTCTTAATGTAGTTGCCGGTAATTACATTATAATGGCTGTTCTCTTTACCAATCATAAATATTGCGGTACGGGCCATTTCGGCATTTGCCTCCAGCGACGGGTCGTCCATGTGGTGATAGAGGTTTTGTAAAAGCTCTACCAGAACTATGTAAACTTTTTTACGCAGCTTAGGTTCTTCCTGCATGTTATCCATCTTCGATTCAATGATCTGCAAGATAGATGTAAGCAATTCGGCAGTAATATCACCCTTGAAAGATAACAGGATGTTATTGCGGTCCATTTTGTCGTAGAAATCGTGAATGTCCATGTCTATTTCAGGGTTTCTTGTGGTTTAAGGTTATTTATTCCTAAATACATCAAATGAGGGTTATTTAAAATGAGTTGATATTTGGGTATTAGAGGCTTCGGCTGTTTTATTGAACAAGTATATAAATGACACACGAAGTACCATTATTCCAACTGAACTAAGTAACAAAGACTTCTTCATTTCAATAAAGGGCTAATTGAGAAAGGGCAAATATAATAAAAATGGTATGTATGACAAAATCTATAGTTCGAGGGCATATTTTAATGATTTGCAGTACTTTAATAGCAGTTTCCTGGTTTGTGAAATGTAATAAAACTGTATTTACGAGTATTTTATTCCAATAACAAGTATATCATCCACTTGTTCATGGTCGCCACGCCAGGTTAAAATGCTGTCTTGCAAATAGCTTTCCTGCTCATTTACAGGCATATTTTTAATTTGTTCAAGCATTTCCAAAAAGCGCTTCATCATAAATTTTTTGCCCTTATCTCCTCCAAACTGGTCGGCATAGCCATCGCTAAACATATAAATAGTTTCACCTTGTTTGAGCTTATGACTATGGTTGACAAAACTTCTTTCGAGGCCTATTTGAGTACCTCCGATAGGCATTTTTGTAGGGTCTATTTTTTTTAGCTCACCATTGCCTACAATTATAAGTGGCCTGTTAGCACCGGCATATTCAATCTCTCCGCTTTTTTTATCAAAGCAACAAAGGGCCAGATCCATACCATCAGTAGTGTCAATATTACTAACACCTTGCTTAAGGGCCGTTTGCACCATGCTGCTTAAATTATTAAGAATGGTTGAAGGTTTTGTAATTCCCTTTTCAAGCACTATCTGGTTAAGCAGGTTATGGCCAATCATACTCATTAATGCGCCGGGTACACCATGACCTGTGCAATCAGCGGCTACTAATATAAGTTTATCACCTTGCTCTCCAAACCAATAGAAATCGCCACTCACAATATCTTTAGGCATATACAAGATAAATGATTCAGGCAGGTATTGCTTTATCTCTTCAAGCGGAGGAAGTATTGCTTGTTGTATGCGTTTTGCATATTCAATGCTGCTTGTAATATCTTTATTTTTTTGAGCTAGTTCGTGGGTGCGCTGTTCTACTTTTGCTTCAAGGGCTTTCTTTTCATTTTCAATGCGGCGAGTGCGGTACTTGATAAACCCGAAGAGGGCTGCAAGTATCAGAATTACGCAGGTTATATAAAACCAGGTGGTTTTCCAGAATGGAGGAATAATAGTAATAGAGATTGCTGCACCCACAGGGCTCCAAACACCGTCGTTATTACAAGCCTTTACTCTGAAAACATAATGCCCCGGTGGTAACTGAACATAGCTCGCCCAATGATGAGTTGATGGTAATGACCAGTCTGCATCGGCTCCCTCAAGCATATATTTATACTTGTTTTCTGAGGGCATTTCATAATCGAGGCCAATAAAAGAGAATGAAATAGTGTTGTTTTTCCATAAAAGTTCCAAATGTTTTTTATCGGTAGTTAATGTATCGGTAGCATATTCTTTACCAAATAATTCGCAAGAGGTAATACTAACTGGAGGCTCATGTATATTGCCAACAACCTTTTCAGGCACAAAACTTACAATGCCGTTAGTGCTGCCAAAAAACATTCTGCCATCGGCAGCTTTTATACAAGCGCCTTCGTTAAATTCATCTGAAGGAAGTCCATCGCCCTCGCTAAAATTTTTGAAAGCACTACCTGCTTCATTGGTTATATTAGGATTGAATTTTGAAATGCCTTTGTTGGTACTTATCCAAAGGTTGCCATCTTTATCTGGCAGTATATTATAGATGTAGTCATTGGGCAAACCATCTTTAGCAAAGTAATGGATGAATTTTTTTTGACTCGTTATATATTTATTAAGCCCAATACTTGTTCCAATCCACAGGTCACCTGCTTTATCTTCGTATATACAATTGATAGAATTGGATGATAATGAATTAGGTCCACTCGTCTTTTTAATAAATGTAATCTTACCATCGGGGGTGTAGCAATTAATACCACCTCCATCTGTACATATCCACATATTTTGTTCTGCATCCTCCAAAAAGCCATATACACGGTTATCACTAAGACCGTTGTTTACCGTTATGCGGGCAATGTTTGTGTGTTTTTCATCGTAAACGAATACTCCCTTATCATAAGTGCCTATCCAGATTTTGCCTGAATGGTCCTGAGTAATACTTGTAACCGAAGTTTTAGCAATGGCAATATTAATACTATCAATACTGCTTATTTTTTCGGTAAGCAAATTATAAATTTTTACTCCACTGCCCCATGTGCCTATCCATAAGTTATCGGCCTTGTCAATAAATAAAGAAATTATAGAGATGTTATTTATTGCTTTGATGAGTCTTTGGTTTTGAGAATAGGTATGTGTTATCTCATCATACGTTCTCAGCCCTGAACCATTTGTCCCTATCCAAAGCTTGTTGCCGGCATCGCGTGCAATTGACATTACTACATTGGCAGCAGGATTAGTTGTGTCTTTATAAATGGTGAAATTTTTCTTTTCCGGAATATAGTAACTGACACCATTGTTGGTTCCAACCCAAAGTATATTATCTGGGCTTACATAAACGTAGTTGCAAAAATCTTCATTATAGTCTGTTGAAGTAGTCTGATGGCTTCGCTTGTATGGAATATAAACTCTTTCAGCTTCTTCAAACCTGAAAAGGCCTTCTCCATTGTTTCCGGCCACCCAAATATTACCACTATTATCTTTGGTAATACTGAATATCATTTTAGGTTCTCTGGTATAAAGCGTGTCTAATTCAGGGTTATAATAGCTTTTGAATTTTTTAGTGGCAAGGGCAAAACTTTCTACACCTCTTCCTTTTGTTCCAACCAATATTTCGTTGTTCTCTTTTTGATAATAAATAGTACTAATATTATTTACATATCCCATTATCGAATGCCCGTCGGCATACTGATAATAGTTTTCATATTTGCGGGTTTTCTTATCGAAAGTATAAAGGCCACCGCCAAAGCTTCCAATCCAAAGTTTCCCTGCAGCATCTTCAGTAATTGATGATACATAATCAAATGTACCAGATGCTGTATCTTTCAATTCTAGGGGGTAGGTAATAAATTTTCCGGTTTTCGTGTCAAGCCTGCAAAGGCTGTTAAACTCTGTACCAAGCCAAATGGTTCCTTCTTTATCCTGGTATAATGTACGTACGTTGTTCTTATCGGGGTGAAATGAATTGACGTGAAGATAATTCTTGAATTTTCCGGTATATAAGTTCAATGCAGTAAGCCCACCATCAGTACCTATCCAAAGTATTCCGTGATCATCTTCAAGCAAGCAGTTAATATCGTTAGTGGCTAAAGAGTTTGAGTCGAGTGGGTTGGTTTTAAATATGGTAACACTATTGCCATCGTATCGGTTAAGGCCATCTTGTGTTCCAAACCACATAAAGCCATGATTGTCCTGCAAAATACAATTTACAACACCTTGTGAAAGCCCTTGCTCAGGAGTAATAGCATGGTGGCGGAACTGTTCCTGTGCCCGTATAGATGGCTCTATGCAAACAAGGAACAATAATAACGGTAAAAGTAAACGGCAGTTTCTGACCAGGGACATGCTTACGAATTAATTGCAGTAAAAATAAACAAAACAATGGTTGTTTTGCTGAAAATCGGCTGCTATAAAAGAGATAGAAAGGCAAAATAGAATACTTTTGCATAAAAGGCAGTAGATGGTATCATTGAAACTTTTCGGAGAAAGTTTCACCTTTGCCTTCAAGGCATTGGTGCAAAATAAATTACGCAGCATATTATCACTGCTTGGTATTACTATTGGTATATTTTCAATTATAGCTGTTTTTACATTTATCGACTCGTTTCAATTGAGCTTACAGAAAGATGTAAATAACCTGGGCAGCAATGTAATTTACATTGAAAAATGGCCCTGGACTTTTGGCAAAGATTATCCCTGGTGGAAGTATTGGGACAGGCCACAGCCCAATACAAATGAAATGGATTTTATTGAAAAAAAATGTAAGAGTGCTGAGGCATCAGCTTTTACTTTTGGGACTAATTCAACGGTTGAGTATTTAAACAGCTCAGTTGATAATGTTAGTGTAAATGGCATATCTGACAACTATAATCATGTTGTAAACTGGGTACAGATTGATAAAGGCAGATACTTTACTCCTAATGAGTTTAGTAGTGGCACGAATGTAGCTATTATAGGGTGTGATGTGGCTGCTGGCCTCTTTGCAGGACAGGATGCAATGGGCAGGTATATAAAAGTCTTAGGTAGGAAGGTGCTTGTGGTAGCAGTTATGAAAAAGCAAGGTGAGAGCAAACTGAGTGATATAAATATGGATGTGTCCGTATTATTGCCTGCTAACTTTGAACGCACTCTGCTTGATATGCGCAACCGCTGGATGCCTAAAGTAATATTGGTAAAAGCCAGGCAAGGTGTTACCAATGCACAATTAATTAGTGAACTCAGAGGTATTATGCGTTCGGTACGTGAATTAAAGCCCGAACAAGAAGATAATTTTGCCTTGAATGAATCGAGCATGGTAAGTAAAAACTTTACATCGTTATTTGACATTGTTGCAGTTATAGGATGGGTAATTGGAGGCTTCTCTATACTTGTAGGTGGTATTGGTATTGCCAACATTATGTTTGTTTCTGTAAAAGAACGTACGTCGCTTATTGGTATTCAAAAATCCTTGGGGGCAAAAAACTATTTCATATTAATGCAATTTATCATTGAAGCTATTTTACTTTCACTCTTTGGCGGGCTTCTAGGTATTTTAATTGATGGTACTGCTGTGTTAATTGGCAATGCCAATGATATGGGCCTTGTGCTTACCTTTAGTAATATCATGTTAGGCATTACCATATCAGTTCTCATCGGATTAATTTCCGGATTTATTCCTGCATACACGGCTTCGCAGCTTGATCCGGTAGAGGCAATCCGTTCGACATACTTACCGGAGTAAGTAATCAGATGGTTCAGCAAGAAAACATGCTTGT
>Ga0207054_1084_pt2 | contig 28655 bp, 27 predicted proteins | sample Alteio_BWMinCont_60_FD_153288 | JGI IMG/M metagenome (GOLD analysis project Ga0207054, IMG submission 153288) | Enriched cells from forest soil in Barre Woods Harvard Forest LTER site, Petersham, Massachusetts, United States -... | ecosystem: Environmental > Terrestrial > Soil > Temperate forest >... | reverse complement strand
ATGGCAGGGTAACTTTCTTTTCCTTGATATCTATACCAAGGGGTTTTCCAACATCATCTGTGCCAAAATCAAACATATCGTCTTTTATCTGGAAAGCGATACCAATTTTCTCGCCAAACAGGCGCATCTTCTCAACCGTCGCTTCATCGGCCCCGGCAGAAGCCGCACCACAGGCACAACACGAAGCAATTAATGATGCCGTTTTTTGGCGGATCACTTCATAATAAATAGGTTCGCTGATATCCATCCGGCGCACTTTTTCAATTTGTAAAAGCTCGCCCTCACTCATCTGTTTCACCGCTTCGGATACGATTTTGAGCAGCTTAAAATCACCGTTATCTATCGATAATAATAAGCCTTTTGATAACAGATAATCGCCAACTAATACCGCTATCTTATTCTTCCATAAGGCATTGATTGAGAAAAAACCACGCCGCTGATACGAATTATCTACCACGTCGTCATGCACCAGGGTAGCCGTGTGCAATAGCTCAACCAATGCAGCACCCCGGTGGGTCGACTCATTAATTCCGCCACAAATACTGGCCGAAAAAAACACGAACATGGGCCTGATCTGCTTTCCTTTGCGTTTTACAATATAATGGGTAATGCGATCAAGCAGTGGAACCGAGCTTTGCATGGAAGCTTTAAACTTCTCTTCAAAAACATCAATTTCTGCAGCTATGGGTTTTTTGATCTCGTTGATGCTCAGCATTAACCTAAACAAGTTTTATGTGTGTGCCTAACCTGTTTGCAAGGCGTAACAAACATAAGCTAAAAATATTTATCCGTCTTCATACCAATTATTTTTTTGTGTGGATTAAACCAACTAAAATCCCGGCAGTCTAATGAGTGGAGTATTTGTTTTATTATATGGTTATAAGCGGAGCCTGGATTCAGACTTCGCTTTTTTTATGCCATACCAGCAATATTATTTTACCTTTGCGCAATTAAGTTAAAATAGTTCTAAGCGTTATAAGAGTGCATAGTTACTTTTACAACAACTACAACTTTTACAACTAAAAACAAAAAAGGAGAGGTGTCTGAGTGGTCGAAAGAGCACGCCTGGAAAGTGTGTATACGCCAAAAGTGTATCGAGGGTTCGAATCCCTCCCTCTCCGCCTTCGCCCGCCGAAGCCGGCTATGCGAAATGAGAATTTAAGGCCTGATGAAATTTAATATTTCATCGGGCTTTTCTTATTTTAGTGCCTAAACTTCCCGTCATTATACTTCATACCTCGAAAAAAAATGCAAATAAATTTTCGCAACTCAAAAGTTGCATATATATTTGCAACCTGAAGGTTGCTTATTTAGATATTGCAAAATGAAACAAGATATATTCCAGGCCATTGCTGACCCTACACGCAGGGCTATTTTAACCTTACTCGCCATCCAGGCTTTAACGCCAAATTTAATGGCCGAAAAATTTGATATGACCCGGCAGGCCGTATCGAAGCATATTAAAGTTTTACACGAATGCGATTTGATTAAACCCGAGCAGAGTGGCCGGGAGATCTATTATCACTTTAACTCCAAAAAAATGCAGGAGTTTGACCATTGGCTGGCCCAATTCAGGCAAAACTGGGAAACTCAATTTAACCAACTCGACCAATTATTAACAACAATTAAAGACCAGACCACGAAGTAGCATTGATACCAATAAAATTATTAACTAACCATCAATAAAAAATGAACAACAATTTGCTATTTGATTTTAACGTTGACAAGACAGCGAAAACGGTATTTATAACCAGGGAATTTAATGCCGGGCAATCTTTAATATGGGATGCCTTTACCAAAGCAGAATTACTGGACCAATGGGTAGCGCCAGCACCTATGCGTGCCAAAACCAAGTATATGGATTTCAAAGTTGGCGGGCGAAGATTCTATGCGATGATAAGCCCCGACGGACAAGAGCGTTGGATGGTGCAGGAATTTACTTCCATTACCCCGAAAACCAATTTTAAGATGTACAACGCATTTTCAGATAAAGACGAAAACCGTGAACTACCGGGTTCTGAATGGGATTACAATTTCAGCGAACAAAATGGCATTACAAAAGTCAGTATCGCCATTTTTAATGAATCCCTTGGCCGCCTGGAGAAAATGATCGAAATGGGCTTCAAAGAAGCTTTCACCATTACCTTAAATCAACTGGAAGGATTATTAAAATGAAAAAGCTAAACCTATTGCTGCTGATGTTGCTCGTTACCGCTGCTGCAAGCGCACAACAACTTAAACCTTTAACCAGCGGGTACGCCCCGGTCAACGGTATCAAGGTCTATTACGAAGTATATGGTAAAGGCCAGCCGATCATTTTATTACATGGAGCATTCTATACCATTAGCATGAATTGGGGGCAATTGATCCCCGAACTGTCAAAAACCAGAAAAGTAATTGCCATTGAAATGCAGGGACATGGACACTCTCCATATTCGGAAAGAAAATTAGACATAGTTACTTTAGCCAGTGACGTAGAAAAAGTAATGGATTATCTCAAAATAGAACGTGCGGATGTAGCAGGTTATAGTATGGGTGGTTCTGTAGCCTATCAATTTGCGGTTCAAAGCCCCAAAAGGTTAAGAAAATTGGTCATTATTTCGTCTACCTACAAAACAAAGGGTTGGTTACCTGTAGTGAATGGTGCATTTAAAAATTTCAACCCTGAAGTTTTTGATAACACGCCGTTGAAAGTCGGCTACGACGCTGTGGCGCCGGATAAAACGAATTGGCGGAAATTCTTAAAGCAAATGTTTGCTTTTTCCCACGTGCCGTTCAATGTGGGTGATGCTAACATTTCTAAAATTGCTGCACCAGTACTGATCATATCAGGCGATAATGATGGATTAGACAAAATAGAATTAATGAAAACTTATCAATTATTGGGTGGTGGTGTTTCTGCGGATCTGAGCCCAATGCCAAAATCACAATTAGCCATAGTCCCTTCACAAGGGCATGTCAGTTTGATGATGCAGACACCAACGATACTCAGTTACCTGGCCAATTTTTTGAAATAAATATGATCTTATAATTCATAAAACTCATGAGAACAATTAATCCCTGGATCAACTTCAATGGAAATGCTGAAGAAGCATTCATTTTTTACAAATCAGTTTTTGGTGGCGAGTTCACAAAGATCGTCCGCTTCAAGGAACTCGCAAGCGCAGAATTTCCGATAGCGGAAGATGACGCAAATAAAATAATGACCATTGCTTTGCCTATTGGCAAACACAATGTACTTATAGCCAATGACGTTCCCGGATTTATGGGACGGGTAAACGAAAACGAGAATAGGTCTAAAATAGCAGTGGCTGTCGAAAGTCGCGAAGAAGCGGACAAAATATTTAACGGATTATCAGCTGGCGGAGAGGTAGATGGGCCCATTGGCGACAGTCCGTGGGGTACCTACGGCGCGATGTTTAGGGACAAATATGGTATTGAATGGATTGTGGAGTTTGACCCCAATTATAACGGGCAAATTTAACCGAAGAAAAAAGCGGCCCCTTACCTGGTACCGGGTCCAATGTCATAAAGTTAAGCCAACAATTTACTCGTAATGATTAATTTAGGGTAATAACAAACTTAAAGTTAATAAGATTTGATTACGGCTGTAAATCCGCTTTAAATTTTTAAAGTCTCTAAAACCGTCAAAAATGGTATAAGGTTCGATTGGAATCCCTCCCTCTCCGCAAATCAATTTATTGCCCGGCTTCGCCGGGCATTTTTGAGCATAATAGTCAAACTACAATTATATTTTATTTAGATGTAAATCTGACTATCCGCCTATAGTTCAGGTAACGCCGCCAGTAGCGCTACCACCTTTTGAATAAGAGATTTATCTGCAGATGAATATTGTTTTGAGATTGCCATAGCCAGCCATTCCTCCCTTTCTTTACGGCTGTCTGCCAGCCACTCATTGCCTTTTGTTGTAATGACTGCGTATGACTTCCTTTTATCCGACGACACGGTTTGCCGGGAGATATAGCCTAACTCCGTGAGCCTATTAAGTACCTGGGATACATATTGCGATGATAGGTTCAGCTGTGTGCAAAGCTCCGACGGTAGTAATTGCTTGTTATCGATAAGCAATTGTATGACATTGAGTTCGGCAACCGATAGCTGTTCGGGATTGCTGAACTGCTTCCTGAGCCTCCTGTTCATTCGTGTAACCAGGTCGCGAATGCTGTGCGCTACTTCTTTATCTTGTTCAGTAACCATTGTTTTATTTAGTGAGATATAAAGGTAATAAATAATTTATCAAAGTTACTTTGATAAATAAAAATATCAAAGTAACTTTGTAAAGTAATTTAACAAACATGACTCCGACTAAAGATAAAGGTTTGGCCAAATTCCTGGCACCGCTGGTACTGGGCAATATGCTGAACCCGCTCAATTCGACAATGCTGGCCACAGCGGTGCTAACCATTGTTCTGGCCTTTAAACAGGAGCCCGGTGCAGGTGCGCTCCTCATCATACCCCTTTATTTCACCTCGGCCATAGGACAACCCTTGATGGGCCGTCTCTGCGACGTCTTCAAGCCTGCCAATATTAACCTTTTTGGTTTTCTGATTATCCTGTTATCGGGTATTGTGGGTGTATGTGCGCAAAGCTTTAGCTGGCTGATTGTATCACGCATTCTGTTAGGCTTGGGTAGTTCAGCAGCTTATCCGTCCTCTATGACACTGATCAGGCAACGCTATAAAGTATTGAACATGGATGTACCGGGCCTTACATTAAGTATTATCGCTATCGCGAGCCAGGTTTCGCTGGTATTCGGGCCGTTCCTCGGGGGTATCCTGCTGGAAAGCTTTGGCTGGAAGGGTATCTTTTTTATCAATATACCGTTGGTGCTAATCGGCCTGCTACTGTCGGTCAAAAATAAAAATGAAGTTAAGGCGGTAAAAACTCAACTAAATAAAACTGCCCTGCAAGTTTTTAAAGACCTGGACCCTTTAGGCCTGCTGATCTTTTGCGCCTTCCTGTTCGCTTTTTTAATGGCACTTCTTTATCCAACCTATTTGTACCTAAAAATCCCGGCTGCTGTTATCCTTTTGATCTTATTAGTAGTTGTCGAGCTCCATCATCCTAAACCCTTTATCGATATCAAAATACTGAGCCTGAATTTGCTTTTAAATACAACCTTCCTGCGTCAGATCGGCATCAATTTTATCATTTACCTGGTGCTCTACGGCCTGCCGCAATGGATGGAGCAGTCCAAACATATCAAGCCTTCAAGCGTCGGGCTAATTATGCTGCCCTTCTCGCTCACCGCTATGGCGCTGAGTTTGATAATCGCCAAAAATAAAAATTACAAGCTCTTGCTGAGCACAGGTGTGCTTTGCATTATTGTGGCAACCATAGGCATCTTCCTGTTAAATACCGCCTCGCCGGTGTATTTTATTGTGAGTATCACCATAATCATCGGGGCGGCGTTAGGGATTCTTACTGTATCCAACCAGGCAACTTTATATGCCGAAGCCCCGGACGACCAGGTAGGTGTATGCTTTGGCTTGTTTCGTACGGTGGGTTATATCGGCGCGATTTTGGCAGGTTCCAGCCTGAAGCACCAGTTTAAAGCCGGGGCTACCGATGCCGGCCTGCATTCGCTGGCGGCTTTTTCGCTGGCCGCCTGCGTACTGATCGTTATGTTCCTGCTGCCCCTGTTTTTCAAGCGACGGAAAATAGAGATCGATTTAGAAGTAACCATATAATTTATAATCAAGATGAACAATTCAAAAAACAGTAAAACCGTCCTCCTGGTGATGGACATCCAGAAAACGATGATGGGCTACCTACCCGACCCTGAACCGTTACTAACGAAAATTGAAAAAGCAATTGCGTCCGCCCGAAAAGCAGGCGTAACTGTAGTTTATGTAACGCTGGCTTTTCGCGAGGGCCATCCCGAAATTCATCCGGCACATGTGCGTTTTGGAGCTATTAAAGAAAGCAAGGTGATGTTCACCCACTCCCAGGAAGGCACATCCGTACACCAGGCTGTCGAACCGCTGCCAACTGATATTATTGTCCACAAGAAACGGGTAAGCGCCTTTGCCGGTAGTGACCTGGAGATCATTCTCCGCGCCCATAAAGCCGAGTCATTGGTATTGTCCGGATTTTCAACGGCCGGGGTTGTACTCAGCACCTTAAGGGAGGCAGCTGATCGGGATTACCACATGACCGTCCTTTCCGACGCCTGTGCCGATCCGGAACAGGAGGTGCATGATTTTTTAGTTAAAAAAGTGTTCCCTTTTTCTGGTGAAGTATTAACAACTGATGATTGGATAGCAACTTTAAATTAAGTTAAATGATCAGGCGGGTAGCCTGCCTGATCATTTTTAAATCAATGCCAATGATCTCTGCAATATTATCCAAATTGTTGACTATCGTTTTTAAAGCAGTTAGTTATGGCCGGTTCCTTAAATTGGTCATTAGTAGCCTGGATGTAAGCTTTTGCCTATGGTCGGGACTGAACTTAATCGGGCTAATGGTGTCTTCAACCGGGCTTTTTATGGTAATTCCTTCGGAAAAATGGATGTTTCTGATCTGCTTGTTCGTGAGGGAATTGGTTGTTATTGTATTACTTTGCGTTGTTATTGAAAAACCGGTCACTTCAAGTTATAAGCTGGATGCTTACCGGTGCGGCGCTTACCTGTTTACGTTGATTAGCTATACTTTGGCGAAATATAGTGTGCTGGTTGGCTCCCTTGCAATGCAAACCGTTCTGTTTCAAAGCGGCCTGGTCAGCTTCAGTTATACGCTTGTGCTCCTAAGCAGAAGGGTATACCTTTCGTTGCGCTAAACGCGCTTTATACTCATTTAACCCATTGCGCTTTAAATGGATCGAGCAATGCCCGCTTCATCGCGGGCATTACCCTTTATTTCTTCTTATAGATTTCCCGAATAACCCTTAAAATTTCAGCGAGGTGTTCTAACCGAATCCCTTTATCCCCGCCAAACGCAGTTTGAGCATAAGCCGGTAAAGTCCAATAAATTACCAGATATGTACTCTTTGGTTTTCGGCTTTGTAATTTTTGTCGCCCGGCTGCACATTAAATGCCTGGTAAAACGGTTCAAAATTCATTAACGGACCGTTTACACGCCAGGTTGCAGGCGAATGCGGATTGGTGTTCACGTAAGTTCGAAGAAACGCATCTCTTGTTTTCACTCTCCATATCCTGGCAATTGATAGAAAGAAGCGCTGGTCCGGGGTAAAACCATCAATTTTAACATTTCCTTTTCCCTGTTGCGTTAACTTAAAGGCATCATAGGCCATTGCAATGCCACCATTATCGGCAGTGTTTTCTCCCAATGTCAACTCCCCTTTTACATGAACATCATCTAAAACGGTAAAGGAACTGTATAAGTCGGCCAACTGCTTTGTTTTCGCCCGGAACTTGTCATAATCTTCCTTTGTCCACCAGTTTTTTACATTTCCGTCTTTATCAAACTGCGCACCCTGGTCGTCAAAAGCATGCGTCATTTCGTGGCCAATTACCATCCCGATACCCCCATAGTTGATGGCATCATCTGCCTCAAAGTCAAAATAAGGAAATTGCAGGATACCTGCCGGGAAAACAACCTCATTAGCAGACGGATTATAATAGGCCGTAACGGTTGATGGAGTTGTGCTCCATTCTGTTTTATCAACCGGTTTGTTTAGTCTCGTTATTTGGTGTTGCCAGCCGTCTTGTTTGATATAGCGTATATTTTCAAAGTATTTGGTCCTGCTGATCTGCACCTTATCATAACTCCGCCATTTATCCGGGTAACCTAATTTTTTGGTGATCGCATACAGCTTTTCTATTGCCTTGTGTTTGGTACTATCACTCATCCAGTCCAGGTGATTAATCCTGTTTTCGAAAGCTTTTTGTAAATTATTTACCAATACAAGCACACGTTTTTTTGCATCTTCGTTAAAATATCGTTTTACATACAATTGCCCTAAAGCCTGCCCTAAGTAACTGTCAACATTATCTGTCATCACCTGCCTGCGTGATTTTTGTACCGCCTGACCCGATAATACTTTACTAAACTCAAATGCAGCATCTACAAAAGGTTCACTCAGCGTTTCGGCGTAGTCTTTGAGCGTGTTGGCTTTTAAATAGATTTTCCAGTCGTTTATAGAGATAGATTTCAATAACCCGTTCAGGCTATCGTAATAAGCGGGCTGGGCCATATCGATAGAGTCGGTGGTTGCCCCTAAGTCGGCAAGCAACGTTACCCAGCCTATATTAGGCTGCGACTGGTTAATGGCTGCAACCGCCAGCTTATGGTAATTTGCTTTAACATCCCGTCGTTCAATATTTGTTTTATGCGAGGCGGCATTTTGTTTTTCGATGGCATACGCAATGTCTGCATTTTTAGCAGCAGTAACCGCGTCAGTTCCGGTTAACTGAAACAAGGTGCTGATATACTTTTTATAGGCTTCCTGGATATTGAGTGTAGACGGGTCCGTTTTAAAATAATAATCCCTTTCAGGTAACCCAATACCAGTCTGGTTAACATGCGCAATATTGATAGTGCTGTTTTTGTTATCAGGAGAAACACCAAAGCCGATAATTGAGCGGTTTCCTGTTTTTAGTTCTGCTGCAACAAATTTCATTAACGATGGCACGTCATTGATCGCATCAATGCGCCCCAATATTGGCTTAATGGGTTGGTACCCGCGTTGATTAATGGTGGCCATATCCATGCCGGATGCGTAAAAGTCGCCAACCTTCTGCTCTACGCTTCCCATAATGTTTTTAGTTTTTGAAACACTATCGAGGATGTTTTGCAAAAGCTGCTTTTGCGGGATGTTCATGAAACTGTAAGAGCCCACACCAGACTGATCACTGGCAATTTTTGCAGTGTCATACCATTTGCCGTTAACAAAGCGAAAAAAATTGTCGCCGGGTTTTGTAAGGGGGTCTATGCCTGCTACATCAACAAAGCTTTTTTTATGACCATCCTGATAATTCCATGCAGTTAAAAAAACTAACGCGAGGCACAATAAGTAAATTAATTTTTTCATGAACTAAATATTTTTTTAAAGATAATAATTTTTTTAGCTGCCTGATATACTGGCAAAGTGAGGACATTATTTGCACGATTATATACGCCTCTTAAAAGGCTATTCCTTTGTACCCCTTTAGCCGAATGATATAATATTTTTTGCAAACAAACCCGCTCCTGTTTTGCGAAAAAATTAATGCATAATCATACTCTTTAAAGCTATCTGTAACCTTATTAAGGGTCTTATAAGTAAATAAGTTTGATGGAACAATATAGTAGGCGCTGTCACCCTTTACTAATTGGGTTTTGTCACTATTCATCAAAAAGAATTGATGCAGGTCATAAATGCCGCCCAGCCCGAATACTTCTTGTCCGGTTTGATGAGCGATATAATAATCAATTTGGGCCCCGGGTATCCAATGGGTAATGATTAACGGAGCCCGCGCCGGCATTATTTTTTTCGCGAGGTCACTTTTATAAAGTGAATCAAATTTTGTTGCCGCCTCCTGCCAACCATACATATCTAAGGTCACATCGCCGGTGCCCATTTTTGCATCTTGTTTTTCGGCTGATAAAGCACCCGGGAAATAATTTGTAACCAGTACCTGCAAAGTGACAATAATCAAGGTGATGGCTATAGCAAATCTTAAGACAATTGGAATTTTACCAAAGGTGTTTTGTGGTTTACCGGCCATATAAATAGCCGGTAAAATGAACAAAGTGCTCAACGCCGGGCCGGGCCAATGGGGCAATATCTCACTTGTTACTGATATTGCAAGCACAATCAAGATCAACGGTAAGGTACATAGCAAAATAAGCTGTCCGCTTTTCTTATCCATACCTAGCTTATTTTTAATGCCCAGGTAAATACCCATACCGATCAAAAACACATGAATTGGGCCGGTTGCAAATATAACCTGGAACAGTTGCTTTGTAAATCTTTTCCAATCTAATCCCGATCCTGCTATACTTACGCGGCTGGCGTGAAATTTATACGTAATAAAATCATGTTGCAGGTTCCAAATAAAAATTGGCGAAATAATAAAAAGGGTGATACCAAAAGCCAGGTAAACGTATGGGCTATTGAATCGCTTGTTATCATAGATTAAAAAATACAATAACACACCTACCCATAAAAACACGCCATGTACTTTGCTCATTATACATAGGCCCGATAAGGTCCCAAATAAACACCAATATAGCACATACTTTGCATCGTTAGTTGGTACCCGGATAATTTTAAGCAGTATGTATAGCGCTGACAGCCAAAACACCATTTGCGGGCTGTCGGGCAAAATAAAAGCGGCGATATTAATGCCCGAATATATAGAGGTTGCATAAAGCAGCGCCGCAAACCAACCTGCCCTTTCGCTGTGGAGCAAGGCTCCTATTTTAAACATAAGCCAGATACAAACAGACGAGGACAAAATGGCCCCTAATCGTACAAACAATTCATTGTGCAATAAAAGGTTTGCAGTTGTTAAGCGTATCAACCAGGCAACCATTGGCGGGTGATCGAAATAGTTCCATTGTAATTTTGTTGCCAGCGTCCAATAGTACGCTTCGACATTACCTAATCCCTGGATAGAAGCAATGGCAATTTTTATCAGTGCCGAAACAATAATTAGCCAAAAAAGACTTCTTTTATAATTCAAGGGGTAAACATTGAACATCAATTATACAAAAGAACTTTGTTTAAATTTTGGATTTGCTTCATTAAATCGTGATTTTTTTTGGCTACAACAACAGTAGATTAGGCTACATCGGGCTATTAATTACTGCGCAATTTTGTGTTATCAAAAAAATCAATCAATATGAAAATCATAGTAACAGGTTCATTAGGACACATCGGTAAGCCATTGACAGAAGAATTAGTGCAAAAAGGCCATGCCGTTACGGTTATCAGCAGCAAGCCCGAAAAACAGGCCGCCATTGAAGCACTAGGTGCCTCCGCTGCCATCGGCTCGGTAGGAGATGTTGAATTTCTTACAGCCGCCTTCACTGGTGCAGATGCCGTGTATTGTATGATTCCCCCGGGCAATTTCTTCGACCCTAACTTTGACCTAATGGCAGAGTGCAGCAAACTGGCCAACAACTATAAACAAGCTATTCTGCAGGCAGGCGTTAAACGCGTGGTTCATCTCAGCAGCATTGGCGCTCATACGGATAAAGGTAATGGCATACTTCGTTTTCACTATCTTGTAGAAAACATTTTGCGGGAGCTGCCGTCAGAAGTAGCCATCAAACACTTACGCCCCGTTGGTTTTTACTACAATCTATTTAGTTTTATACCTGCAATAAAAACACAAGGTGCAATTATATCAAATTATGGCGATATCAAAGAGCCCTGGGTTTCACCTATAGATATTGCGGCCGTGGCCGCCGAAGAAATTGTAAAACAGTTTGAAGGCCGGACGATCCGTTATATAGCAAGCGATGAACTGCCCTGTAACGAAGTAGCAGCTATTTTAGGCGCCGCTATCGGGAAACCCGATTTAAAATGGATAGCTATTCCGGATCAAGAACTGCTAAATGGTTTGTTAGCCGCAGGCATGAACCCGGACATTGCCAAAGGCTATGTTGAAATGAATGCTGGCAGGCGCAACGGATTGTATGAAGATTATTACCGCAACAAACCAACGTTGGGGAATGTAAAAATGACTGATTTCGCAAAGGAATTTGCCGCCGTATTCAATCAAAAATAAGTATATTGTACTATGGCAACTCATCAACCCATTCGGATTAAAACGATAAGCGAATATCACGAGATTATGGGGCTTCCTAAGCCGGAACATCCATTAATCAGCGTGATCAATTTTGAATCAATTAAGCATTTGCCCGCTAATGAATCCATAAGTTTAGTGTTTAACTTTTATTCCATTTCACTAAAAAGGGATTTTAATGCCCGGTTTAAATACGGGCAGCAGCAATATGATTTTGATGAGGGTATAATGTTTTTCATGTCGCCCGGCCAGGTTTTTGGAATAGAGATTGACAAGAATTCGGCACTAAGACATTCGGGATGGCTATTGCTTATCCATCCCGATTTTTTATGGAACACACCTTTAGCCAAAACCATCAGGCAATATGAATATTTTGATTATTCGGTAAATGAGGCCCTGTTTCTTTCAGAAAAAGAAGAAGCAACAATTACCGGCATGATGCAAAATATGGAACAGGAATACCGTTCAAATATTGACAAGTTCAGCCAGCACATCATTATTGCTCAACTGGAATTATTACTTAATTATGCCGACCGGTTTTATCATCGTCAATTTATCACCCGGAAAATTACGAATCATAATATCCTTGATCGTTTGGAAGATTTGCTTACCAAATATTTTAACAGCGATGCTTTAGCAACACAGGGATTACCCACCGTTAGTTTCATTTCCGAGGACTTAAATGTATCACCAAATTATTTAAGTGGACTGCTTAAAACATTAACCGGACAGAGCACCCAACAACACATCCATGATAAACTTATTGAAAAGGCGAAGGAAAAACTATCAACTACCGGCTTATCGGTAAGTGAAATAGCCTACGAATTAGGTTTTGAACATTCGCAATCCTTCAGTAAACTGTTTAAAAACAAGACCAACTTTTCGCCTTTGGAATTCAGGCAATCGTTTAACTAAACCAATAAGCAAGTAACATTTTTATTTTAATACAAATACGATCATGCTTCTTGGCCCGTGAGCGCCAATTACCAACGATTGTTCAATATCTGCCGTTTTTGACGGCCCGGCTATAAAACTACCGTAATTATAACCAGGCATTTGATCTATCTGCTTATAGGCATCATGCATGGTGGGCACCAAATCTTTTTGATGCACAACAACAGCTAAATGCTGGCAGATAAATGGCAGCACTCTTTGATTCATATTTTCTTCAGTAACCCATACTGCGCCATTCTCGGCAACGCCTAAGCTTGCTTTTACAACAGCCATTTCTACATTATGCAGGTGGTGAACAACCGTATCGGTTATAATTTCTTCGGCATTTGTTAAGTTAAGGCCCTCAACCAAATTAACCACTCTGCCCCGTATGCCTATATCATCTGTAATAATGGAATCGATCTCGCTCAAATCATTTATGCTATATGCTTTTCCGCCAATCGCAGATAATACCTTAATGAAATTTTCAAGAGATCCTTCCGTACCTGTTTCAAACAAATTCACATCCGGCAACTGCAGCTTCGCGGGTTGGTTTTGAGCTACGGCCGCTAATATTTTCTCCCTACTGCTCATTTTTTTTTCCTCCATTTTTTTTATACCATTCGCCAAACGACTCGCTGGGTGGTTCAGGCATATCGCGTTGCTTATACCATGGGTTAAGCTTGTTATTTACCGCAAAGGGTGCGTGTTTTAATACCCATCTGCCAGCTTTACCTGCGATATGATAAGCAGTGGGCGACGACAACGTTTTACTCATCACCTGCATGCCCGCCGTTTTTCCTGCAGGTGCATACCCCGCCTTAACAATTACCTGCCGCCATTTATATAGCTGCTCATGTATATCAATTTTTACAGGGCAAACATTACTGCACGATCCGCAAAGCGTAGATGCAAAAGGCAGGTCGGCATATTTTTTCATATCCAGGTTGGGCGCCAGAATAGAGCCGATAGGACCAGCGACAGCCGTATGATAACTATGCCCGCCACTTCGGCGATAAACCGGGCAGGTATTCATACACGCGCCGCAACGTATACATTTTAACGAGTTCCTGAAATCCTCCCTTCCCAGCTGAACCGTGCGGCCATTATCAACAAGGATAATATGAATGGGTACGCCGCTTCGTGGTTTCTTAAAATGGCTACTATAGGTAGTTATTGGCTGCCCGGTTGCGCTGCGGGTAAGTAACCGCAAAAACACGCCTAAATGTTTGCGCTCCGGTATCAGTTTTTCAATCCCCATGCTGGCTATATGTATATCGGCCAGGTGGGCGCCCATATCCGCATTGCCTTCGTTGGTGCAAACCACAAACTCGCCGGTTTCGGCAACGGCAAAGTTTACGCCGGTGAGTGCAGCCCTCCTGGTGAGGAAGATCTCGCGCAAATGTTCACGGGCGGCTTCTGTCAGCATTTGCGGGTCGGCCATGTTGGATGGCGTGCCTAAATATTTATGAAACAGGTCGCCTATTTCCTCTTTCTTTTTATGAATACACGGCAATACAATATGGCTGGGCGCTTCGCCTGCTAACTGCACAATACGCTCGCCCAGGTCAGAATCAATTACTTCAATTCCATGTTCCGCCAGGTAGTCGTTTAACCCACACTCTTCGGTAAGCATAGATTTGCTTTTTACCATTTGAGTTACGCCCGCATTTGTTAACAGCTGATGCACCAGTTGATTATGTTCGGCAGCATCCGCGGCCCAATGTACATGCACACCATTGGCAATTGCGTTGGCCTCAAATTGCTGCAGGTAATTATGCAGATCTGAAAGTACATTTAGTTTTATTTGGGACGCAGCCTCCCGCAACTGCTCCCACTCGGGCAGCTGATGTACAATTTTATCACGTTTCTGGCGTATCCACCAAAGTGTTTCGTCGTGCCAGTTTACACGCTCTTCATCCCTGTTAAATTCTTCCGACAGTTCAGCATGGTCTTTTGTTGTACTATTTTCCATCTCACTCTGCATTTAATATTTCTGCAATATGCATTACCTTGGCTTTACTTCCCTGCCTGCGTAAAATACCCTCCATATGCATCAGGCATGACATATCCACGCCGGTTATAAATTCGGCTTTGTGTTCCAGGTGATCGGCGACCCGGTCCTTTCCCATTTTTACAGATACCGCTTCTTCCGTTACACAAAATGTACCGCCAAAACCACAGCACTCGTCTACCCGGTTTAAAGGTACCAGGTCAATGCCCTCCACCATATTTAACAGGCTGCCTGGTTTCGAAAAATAAGGCGCCACCAGTTCGCTCATTTGCGAAAGGTGCAGCCCCCGCTGACCATGGCAGCTTTGGTGCATACCCACCCTGTGCGGGAATTTAGAAGGCAGGCTTTTTACTTTTAAAACATCGGTTAAAAATGAGGTTAGCTCATATATTTTATGCCTTACGTTGTTTGCTGTTTCCGGTTGTTTGTCATCATGCAGGTGTTCGCTAATGTGCAATACGCAACTGCCCGAAGGCGCAACGATATAATCAAACTCGGCAAAGTTCTCCATAAACAGGCGGTTACAGCCTTCGCTCAAATGTTCAAACCCCGAATTAGCCATCGGCTGGCCGCAGCAGGTTTGATTGGGCGGATAGACCACTGTCACCCCAAGCTTTTCTAACAATTGCAGGGTAGCAATGGCCGCGTTGGGATAAAACTGGTCGACATAACAGGGTATAAAAAGGCCAACGGTCATAGTATAGTGGAATGATGGGTAGCGTAATATTTTAGTTCGATCAAATCATTAGGCAATGGCCTGGTGTTCCAGGCATTGTGAATAGCCAGCGCGGTGCCCACGGCTGTTGCCTGTGCCATTGAGGCGGCAAAAACTTCCATTTGCGGAAACGCCGCAGCTAACAGCTGCATATATACCGCGTTTTTACTAAAGCCGCCATCAACAAATATGCGTTTAACACTGCCTTCTTTAAGCACATAATTAACCGATATTTTTTGTTGTTCAATTAAGTCGATCATCAACTGGTGGTAAGCTTCAATGTCGTCAGTAAAGTTATTCAAATTGCGTTTTTCAAAAGCAGATACCGGTGAAAATTCGTTACTATTTTCTGCACCATTCCTTTTATTCAATAGATCCACCAGTTCCGCATTATACCTTATAGAGCGGTAACGGATAACATCCTGGTTAAAATGAGCCGCGATCCGTTTGGTTTGTTGTTCATATTCATTACCGGCAAACAGACGCGATGCTTTTACCGGGCTGCCTTTGTATTGTATATAGTTCAAACAATCGTGCTGCAGATCTTCCGCCGTAAGCGGCAATTGATTAAAAGGATTCATGCAAATGGCCCAGGTACCGGTTGACAATAAAATAAAGGACTCGATAAAATTCACCAGGTAGGGGATAATAGCAGCCGAGCTATCATGTAAACCAATACCCGAGGGGTAACTCCTGCCCTGGAAAGATGCGGGCACGACGGCATCGGCAGCATAAATGGGCGCCAATTTATCGGCTATTCCTTCCTGGTAAACCCAGTGGTGATAATCATTCTTTTCAAAGTCCCATAAGCCGGTATGGCAGCCTATACTGGTCATATCGGTATAAAGCCTGCCGGTTATTAAATAGCTTAAATATTGCGGCAGATGTAAAGCGGTATGCAGTTGCTTAAAGATCCCTGGCTGCTCATACTTTAACCGGTATAACTGCATCCCTGAGTTTAAATTTCCCAAAACCGGCGACGCTGTTTGATAAGCCATAGCCTCCTCGCCTCCATAAGCAGCATAAAATTGTTTTTTGAGCTGTTCGGGGTATGGTTTAAGATAATTATATAAGGGCGTTAGCAACTTGCCTTGTTGGTCCAAATAAACAAAGCTGGCACCATAGGATGAAAAATTCACAGCCTTCAGGTCAAATTCCTCGTTGCGTTGGATTTCCTGCAGGGAATCATAAACCGATAAGCGCAGGCTGTCTATATTTTCGCAGGCAAAGCCATCCTCATCAACCGTTTCATTAAAACGGGCCGATTTCTCATACACGATCTTATAATCCTCATCAAAGAGGAACAGCTTTTTATTGGTTTTACCAACATCAAATATGGCGGCAACCGGTATTGGCTTCATATTATAACCCTGTGGCTACGGTTTTTAATCCCCGTTCTTTAATTAAATTTTCGCGCACCTTAAGCTGGCGGTAAGTTTCTATAGGCGATAAAGCGCCGCCGTTACGTAAACAAGCTTCCGCGATTAGTGGTCGTACGTCTGTGCGGTAAGCTTGTTGTAAGATTTCCTGCGCCAACGCAACGTCATTATTTTTTTGAGCGGATTGTAACGCGGTTTTATCAACCAACAAAGCCTGTGCGTAAGCTATCTTGATAGCTTGTACCGATTGTAACAGGTCCTCGATAGGATCCTTTACGTTATGCGACGCATCAATCATCCAGCCTATTGAGGTAGCATGATCCATTCCACGCGCATCCATACCTTCAACCAGCTCATTAAAAATTAAAAATAGCTGGTAAGGATTAATGCTGCCCACCGTTAAGTCGTCGTCGCCGTATTTTGAATCATTAAAATGGAACCCGGCCAGCTTGCCTTCCATTAACAATAAGGATACAATTTGTTCAATATTGGTGCCCTGCAAATGATGGCCCAAATCAACCAACGTACTTGCTTTTGCACCCAATTTTGACGCTAATAAATAAGATTGTCCCCAATCGCCAATAGTGGTTGAGTAGAAATTAGGCTCGTAAGGTTTATATTCCACCCATACTTTCCAATCATCAGGCAGGGCCGCATATATTTCCTGCAAGCTCTCCAGCGTATTTTGAAAGGCGGCTCTGAAATTTAATTGCCCGGGAAAATTTGACCCGTCGGACAACCAAACCGATAATGCTTTTGAATCTAACTGAACACCATATTTAATTACTTCGATATTATGTTCAATAGCCTGCTTGCGTACCGCCTTGTCCACATGATGCAATGAGCCGAATTTGTAACTTAGTTTTTGATCGGGCTGATCCTGGAAGGTATTAGAGTTTACCGCATCAAAGTGCAAACCAACCTGGGCAGCCAGCGCTTTAATGGAAGCTGCGTTATCAGGAATATCCCAGGGTATGTGCAACGAAATCGAATTACTTGATCTGTTCAAAGCATGAATCACACCAACATCTTCTATTTTCTCTTCCAAACTGCGCGGCTCGCCACCACCCGAAAACCGGCCGAAACGTGTACCACCTGTACCCAATGCCCAGCTTGGGATAGCGATATTGAACGCCCCCAATTTTTTTAATACGTCATCTGGGTTTTTAACATCGCCAGCCACGTAATCAAATTGCCGCTGATGTTTTTTTATTTGCTGATGATTGATTTCATCAATGGTATGCTTGTCTAATTGCATAATTTTTTTAGTTCATGGTTAATAGATCATCGTTCATGGCTTATGGTTCAATTTATAATCATTAGCTTAAACTATGATCTATGAACCATCAACTATGAACTACCTAACAAATCCCGCTGCCACTCCACCATCTACATTAATCACATTTCCGGTAGATTTATTTAACAATCCACCTGTTAACGCGAAACATGCATTGGCAATATCGTCAGGCAATATTATTTCGCCTAATAAGGTTCTTTTGGCATAATAGGCGGGTAACTCAGCTACCGTAATACCATAAGCTTTAGCGCGGCCCTCGGCCCAACCACCTGCCCAAATGTTACTATCGCTTATCACGGCATCAGGATTAACAACGTTTACCCTGATCTTATCCGGACCAAGCTCGGCAGCATTTAAGCGGCTTAAATGCAACTGCGCTGCTTTGGCGCTGCCATAACCCGCGTTATTTGGCCCGCTTACCAAAGCATTTTTACTTACAATGTTAATGATATCGCCGCCGATGTCCTGCTTTTTCATCACTGCAACAGCGGCCTGGGTAACCAGGAATTGTCCCTTAACCAGCACATCATATAAAAGATCCCAATCCTTTTCGGTATGATCGCCTATGGTTTTAGATATGGATAACCCGGCATTATTTACCACCAAATCGACACCGCCAAAAGCCAATATAGCTGTAGCCATAGCTTCCCGTATCTGTTCAGCATTGGTAACATCCAGTTCGGCTGTGGTATAGGCATCTTTACCATAATCCTTTTTAAATTCTTCGCCCGCTCCGGCCAAACGTTCGGCATTCATATCATTCAGGATCACTACGGCACCTTCCTGTACAAATTTTTTGGCGATAGCCTTGCCGATACCTCCGGCGCTTCCGGTAATTAAAGCAATGCGGCCCGACAATGCTTTAGGCTTCGGCATACGCGATAGTTTAGCCTCTTCCAGCAACCAATACTCAATATCAAAAGCTTCCTGGCGCGGTAATGAGGTATATTCAGAAATAGCCTCGGCGCCTTTCATTACATTGATAGCATTGATATAAAACTCGGCCGCTACGCGCGCAGTTTGTTTATCCTTAGCAAAAGTAAACATGCCCACCCCCGGATATAGTATTACCACCGGGTTAGCATCGCGGATAGCAGGGCTGTTTGGATGTTTACAGGTATTATAATAATCCGCATACATTTTACGGTAGGCTTCAAAAGCAGGAGTCAGTTTTTCTTTTAACGCGGCAACATCTGAAAGATCATCACCTGCCGCAATATCCAATACCAGCGGACTGATCTTTGTGCGTAAAAAGTGATCGGGACAGCTGGTACCCATTGGCGCCAGTCTTTCCAGGTCGTTTGAGTTGATGTATTCCAGTACCCTTGCATCGTCGGTAAAATGACCAATCATTTTTGTTTTGGATGAGCAGAAACCTCGCAATATAGGGGCTAACGCGACTGCTTGTTTTTTACGACCTGCTTCGGGCAGGCTTTGCATTTTTTGGCCGCCAAATATCAGTCCTTTTTTACCGTAGTTCCGTTCCAGGTAGTCGGCACATTTTTCAATTACCTCCAAAGTATTAATATAGCTATCATAAGCCGTATCGCCCCAGGTAAACAAGCCGTGCGAGCCCAGCATAATACCACGTATACCCGGATTATTATCCAAACAGGCTTTTAGCTGCAAACCCAGGTCAAATCCGGGGCGCTGCCAGTCAACCCAACCTATGGTTCCTTCAAAAAGTTCTTCAGTAATTTTTTTGCCGTCTTTTGCTGCCGCGATGGCGATAGCCGCATCGGGGTGCAAATGGTCGATATGTTTAAAAGGCAAAAAGCCGTGTAATGGCGTATCAATTGACGGCGCTTTTGAGTTCAGGTCGAAAATGCTGTGATTAAACAGCTCTACCATTTCGTCTTCGTGTTCAATACCGCGATAGACATTGGTTAAACTGCGCAAACGGTCAACATATAAAGCAGCCAGCCCGCTTTTTTTAAGCGTACCAATATCACCACCCGACCCTTTGATCCACATTACTTCCACTTCCTGCCCGGTTAACGGGTCCTTTGCAGTTGTTTTGCAGGAAGTATTACCGCCGCCGTAGTTGGTTAGGCGCAAATCTGCTCCTAATAAATTAGACCTATATATTAATAATGCTACTTCATCGCCTTCCAGTTCAGCTGCTATGGTGTCATCCCATAAATAGCTTACATGCCTAAATTTTGTTGTATTCACTGACATATTATTGAATTATTTATAAAATCTTACTTATTAATTTCAATTTTTTTAGCTGCCTGATCCTTTATATTATTACCCATGCCAACCACCATTACGGAGAGGATGATAACTGCGATGCCAACAATAACTGTGGCATAAGCCTTCTTGCTCACACCCTTCCATTCTTTCAGCACCAGGCCCCAAACGTTGGCTATCAGTATAATAAAGGCCATGTGCAGTATCCACGAGCTGGCACCGTTACCCAACCTGCTTTCGCCCATGCCATAAAAAAAGAATTGCAGGAACCAGGTAGTACCCGCTAACGCCGAGAACAGGTAGTTTTTAAGCAACGGCGTTTTCTTGTCGGTATAATCACCAAATGTTTTATTGCGGGCATTCAATATCATGCACCATATAAAATTGGTGGTTAACCCGCCCCATAAAATAACAATGTAAACCACGTTGTTCCTGAACAGGAAATTACCCTGGTGTGGATGCGCAGCGGCCCATATCGCGTTGGCCGTATCAGCCATCGTTTTGCCCGACTCAATACCAAAATTAAAGCAGGCACTTAAAACCCCCGATATGATGGCTACGGTAATACCCAATCCAAAACGATAATCTTTATTATCCTCCACATCGGCTTTGCCGGCGGCCAGTTCTTTTTCTTTCATCGTACCGGCTTTGCCGCAAATAATAATACCGACAACCGTCAATGAAATACCAAGCAGAACCAATTGCCCCCAATGGCTGTGCAGTAGCATAGTAAAAGTATCTTTACCGACCTGCGGGAAAAAATTATAATATACGGAAGGGATCAACGAACCAAATACCGCGCATAAGCCCAATATAATAGTACTGCCCAATGAGACGCCTAAGTAGCGAACGCCTAACCCGTAGGTTAAACCACCAATGCCCCACAACAGCCCGAAGAAATAGGTTAGTAGTAATATCTGGCCGTTGGTTGCCCGTATAATATCAATAAAATTTGGTATCGTAAGCCATGCCGCCAACGGTGGCACAATGAGCCATGAAAATATACCGCCAACAATCCAAAAACTTTCCCAGGCCCAGCCTTTTACTTTTTTATAAGGAATATAAAAACTACCGGAAGCAAATCCTCCAATAAAGTGGAATATAATACCAAAAATTACCTGCATGATTTAAGAATGGATTGGTTTATAATATTGACAATTATAAAGCTAAGAATTTTTCTAACCATCCTCGTCCATCCCTTAAACAATAAGGTGATAGCTATAGTGAGTTGCGTAGCGTAACCTTAAACGGAATAGAAATATGCTGTTTGGAATTATTTAGTATTAATTCGGCGGCCTTTTCGCCGAGCATGGTAAAATCGGTTGAAATGGTGGTTATGCCGTCCAGGATGATTTTTTTTAGCGGTGTTTCATTGTAGGATATCACACCAATGTCTTTACCAACTTTCAGTTTTCCCGCTATGATTTTTTCTATGAGTTTGACCAGGTCATCTTCCATCAAATTAATATAAACAGTACCGGGCTTTATAGCTTCCTGCTCAATATTACTGATCACTTCATACTCAAATGCATATTGCCGGCAAAAATTTTTAAAGCCGGTAATAATATCATTTGAATGATAGGTATGCTCGGGGAAAATGATCTTTAAGGTATCGTATTTGCTTAGCTGCGGCAACAGTTGCTCTAAAGCCTGGTAAATATCTTGTTCAAAATTTTCATAAACCGCACCAAACTCGCCGGTTACCCCTTCAATTAATTTATCCAGCAGTATCAGTTTTTCTTTGGGGATAGCATTGATCACTTCAAATGCATTTTCAGTATTTTCAAAAAAATGGGGAATGATTACGCATTTAGCATAATGCTCAATTTTATCAGCCACCAATTTTTTAAAGAAATTGAAGTCGTTATTATAAATATAAAAATCTATGGCTGCATGGCTGCCCAGTCGCCGTGCAAAGGCGTCATACACTATTTTTTTATGACTGCTTAGTTTATTAAATAACAGCAGCACTTTAATTTGCTGGTTAACATGAACATTGGTGATAAAATAACCTTTGCCCGCTATCGATTCAATGGCGCCAAACTTTTTGAGCTCTTTATAGGCCCTTTCAATCGTATTTCTCGATACTTCGAGCGCGATGCTCAAATCATTTATAGATGGCAGAATATCGCCCTTTACAATTTGCCGCTCTTCGATGGCGCGTAAAATAGAATTGCTTATTTGAAGATATTTATGGGTGATGGAGTAATCATCTATTTTAATGATCTTTAAATAGTTCTTCATGGGGCTGTTATCTGCAATACCCGGCTAAATTAAATAATTTGCGTGCGATTATACTAACGATCTGTTCTGAGAGCAGGGCAATCACTTTTAACTTTACCGATGTGCCATCAGGCACATTTGGTTGGTAGCAGGCAAGTTGTACATCGCACCAAGCGTTCCTATCGGAACGCCCCGTGATTTAATAATGCGTTTTCTACCAACCAAAAGTTCCTATGGAACTAATCCGGGATGATTAATTTTAAAAAGTGATTGCCCCGGTTTTGACAGCCATCTGTGGCAAATAGCCCGCCTTAAAAGTATTTATGACTGTCCGGGGCGTTAGAACTTCTAGTTTGCCTTCATGTGGTAAAGCTATTCCTTTTTCATAACCAAAAGGCGACCATAAATACATTGATCCGTCAAAAACTAAAAATGCCTGGTTGTTAAATAAAACAAAGGCTCCGTTTGGAATTTTGCCAAGGTCTTCCTCAAATTTTACTTTACTTCGCCTTTCTTCATGAAGAACCTCGTCAATTTTTTGAATTGATGTCTTTTCAGTAAAGTTATATTCCGGGTTACCCTTTAACCATAGAGATTTAAACCGGTCATAATCCTTTCTTCTGCATTCAAAACAGGGCCGGTGGCCCGCCGCAAAAGAAGTTGCTTCATCCAGGAAAAAGAGTTCGGTATACCGGTTGGGCGCCATAACCTGCCGCTTTCTTCCGTTAAATTCAAGCTTGCAGGTAATCCATGCTTTTAGCTTAAACTGGCGCAGCAGTTCTTGTTTTTCGTTATGAAGAACGCCACGGTTTCCCATCCACGAGCCACGTGCTTCGGTTTTTATAATTTGGCCAAATGGGTCAACCCGGTTTTGTAACATTAGATTTTTATTTATAGTTGATTTAACCCGGCTGTTAAATTCTCAGTCGCTTAATAATTTACATAACTTTCTTCAAAACTACCATCGCTGTACAGGTCAATTAATCCGTAGCCGGGTGCGGTTTCGCGCCTGTTACCTTCCCACCATGCGCCGCTTACGGCTCCGTTACATAAATAGGTAACCTGGTTATAAACCACTTTATCCCGTAAATGGATATGTCCGCTTAAGCATAGCTTAACATTTGGGTGCTGGTAAAACAGCTTAATTATTTTTGAAGTATCGGTATGCATATCACCGCCCAGCATTTGCCATTTGTTGATGATATTATCTTCTATCATCAACGTGGCTGTAAGGATGGGGATATGCGTCATTACCAAAACCGGCATTCCGGCATCGGTTTGTTTTAACTCATTTTCGAGCCAGTCAAACTGCTCGTCGCCCAGTTTGCCAATGTACCAGGTGTTGTCAATATCCAAATGTACGCTGTCCAGTATGATGAATTTCCAGCCGCTTTTGATGAAACTATAATAAGGCTTAGCCAGTTTTAACTGATCCATGGCATATTGTTTGCCATATAAAACCTGGCCCTTATCAGCCTCGTACCACCAAATATCATGGTTACCCAGGCAATAATTTACCGGGAGGCTGCATTCGGCTTGCATTATCGTATGCACTAACTTCCATTGCTCATCAATGGTACCGATGTTTTCTTTATTCATATCAAACACCACATCGCCGCCATTAAGCACCAAGTCGACCTTAGGGTTTTGCTGCTGGACATGATGCAGGCAGTTTACAAATCGTTGAGGAGCGTTGAATTGGTTTTTGAGGTGAATATCTGTTAAATGGGCAATTCTTAAAACCTTTTTTTTAGCCGGAGCACCCTTACCTAAAGCTAATGCCGGGGCCAAAAGCAGCCCACCTATGCTTTTAATTGCCGATCTTCTTTCCATTCTTTTACTTTTTTTAAAATTAACTAATTGGTATTAAATCTATATGAATTTTAAGCTTTATGATATTCATTATCGCTGTAGGTTTGATAAATAACCCCCTAAAAATCAATACTTAATAATTGGAAACTTTATTTCGGGCATCATCGTAGAAATGCAATTATACATCCGTAAAGTTTAATGGAGTTAATTAGCCAACATGAAGAGGTCATCCTGCTGGGGGACTTTGAATTTATTTGTTATACTTTAAATAATGGGTTAAAAGTTTTTTCTCACACCCGTATTTTAAATATAATAATGGCCGATTATACCAACCAAAATCTACATAAGCATCTTTCTGACCTTGTCCCCTATCTGCCATTTCTTTTTATTCAGCGAAAAATAAGGTTGAGTATTGTTTTTATGAAAAATGAACGACGTACAAGGGCCATTGCTTATGATGATTTTAAAACATTATGCAAGGCATTTGTAAAAGCTGACGAAGATAACCGGTTGGACCCTAAATTTTTCTTTGCAGCTATATTAAGCGGATTGTTTTTGAAGTATGATGAGAAGCAACTAATTGAAAAGGAACCACTTGGTAACCTTTAGAAAAATATTACGTATACCATAGTCCAAACTAATTTACAAGGGGAAAAAATGACAACCGCGGGGACCTACAGATCAAATACCAAACTTATTTTATTGGTAACAAATGACGCTTTAAATTCAACATTTGTTGATAGTACACATATCCAGTATTGTCATGTTAGTTCTCTGGCCAAAATATTCCCTTGTATATATACCCTGCAGCCGGGCACCATTATAATTGATCATGAATTTTTAAAAGATGAAGTACAGAACCTGGTAAGGCGCATACGCACCAACCCATTTTATGCCAAGCTTAAAATATGCTGTTTAAAAGATTCATTTAACCGCAAAACCGACGAACAATTATTGGTAACCGGCGTAGATTACATGGTATATAAAAATAATCTTGCTGCGGTTTAAATAACGCCCTAAGTAATTACCGGATAAAAACTTAGTTTTATACCACGATATTATAATTTATAATATCACCCATTTATTTTAACCTGACATTACATGAAGCCGGTTTTTATCCCCAAATACATAAGCGCATATCTGCAAAATAATGTCCATTCCGCAGCAGTTTTAAACGAGATCAAAAATGCTTACCAGGTTAACCTTGCAAAAGGAGATCCGGATATATCTGTTGTAATGCCTGCCTATAACGAAGAGGAAAATATTGTGCCAACGCTTGCATCGCTTTGTAATAATATCACAAATCTGTCTGTAGAGATAATTGTGGTGAACAACAACTCATCCGATAAAACAGAGGAACTGGTTAAAGCATGCGGGGTTAAATGTATTTTAGAAACCCAACAGGGTATCACCCCCGCCCGCAACGCGGGACTTGCGCAAGCTAAAGGAAAATATATTTTAGATGCCGATGCAGATACCATTTATCCTAAAAACTGGATAGATGAAATGACCAAACCCTTAATAAATGATCCAGGGGTGGCTATGGTTTACGGCCGGTTTTCATTTATCCCTATTGGCAATACCGGGCGGGTAACCTATTATTTTTACGAAATGCTGGCCGACCTGACCCGGCTTTATAATAATTATAAAAAAACGGAAGCAGTAAATGTATATGGTTTTAATTCGGGTTTCAGGCGGGAGCAGGGCTTGCAGGTTGATGGCTTTAATCATCCCCCCGGCACAAACGAAGATGGATACCTGGCATTAAAATTAATGGAAAAAGGTTTTGGAAAGCTGTATGGAGTAAGCCACCCTAAAGCTATTGTGTGGACAACCGACAGAAGGATACAAATTGATGGCGGTTTGTGGAAGGCCATTGGTAAACGGCTAAAGCGGGTACTTAATATAAAATAACCTGTTAAAATATTGCCTGGTAATCGGTTTTTATCTGTTCTAAAACCCGTGCTATTCCTTCATCAAGCCCTTTAACATTTGCCAATCTATCACCGGTTCCGGCTTCCAATTCTGCTATGAATGGCAATAATGAAGTAACGCCCATATTACCCAGGGTTGATTTTAACTTATGAGCTATTTGCCCTACCTCATGCCAGTCATTATTATCCGCCGCTGCTTTGAGTACATTAAAATCTTTAGCAACAATATCAACAAACATAACAATCATTTTTTCTAAAAATGCCGGATTATCCTTGCTTATTGATTCGATTGTCGAGGTATTATACAGTTTTGGATGATCTGTATGGGGGGTGTCGTTTTTGCCAATGTTTTCCGTTATTTCCGGGGTTGGTACCATATGGTTATTTTTATCAGTAACAAAAACTTCATTGCTAAGTTTGCCTTTCGCCCTTAAAACGTCAACGATTTTTCGGTGTAGTTTTTCTTCGGTATATGGTTTAGTAATATAATCATCCATTCCAGCTTCCAGGTATTGCTTGCTGTCGCCTTTAAGGGCGTTAGCCGTAAAAGCGATGATAGATACGTTACTTTTTTGTGGCTGAGGTAATTGTCTTATTAATTTTGTTGCAGTTATGCCATCCATCTCGGGCATCTGGATATCCATCAAAATCAAATCGTAATCAGTTTCCGTTACTTTTTGTAATGCCTGGATGCCATTTGCAGCAATATCAACCTCGCACCCCCATGACTCAAGCATGGTTTTAACCAGGAATTGATTAAGTTCGATATCCTCTGCCACTAAAATTTTCTTTCCAATTTTCGCAAAACTCAGGTCCTCCTGGTTTTCCTCATGTATCATGTGCAACATTCCGCGTTTAAAGGGCAAATTAAAAACAAATGTGGTTCCTTCATTTGGCTTACTGCTCAAATTAATGTTTCCACCCTGCATCTCAATTAAACTTTTGCAGATAGAAAGCCCTAATCCCGTACCGCCAAATTCGCGGGTGGTATTTGATGCTGCCTGCACAAACGGATCAAATATAACGCTCAGTCGGTTTTCATTTATACCGATACCAGTATCCTTAACTAAAAACTCAATGATCACATCGCTTTCCGAATAGTGGATCAGGCTTAAATTAACAGTTATAGACCCAACCGGGGTAAACTTAATGGCATTGCTTAATAAATTGGAAAGTATTTGGGCCAGCCTGAATTGATCGCCAATTATTACCAGGTTAGCATGCAGGTTGTTTTTGAATACCAGGTTTAGATTTTTTTGCTGAGCCTGGTATTGAAATAATTGTATGGTTGACCATATTTTATCGACTACTTTAAACGCCTGATTTTCAAATTCTATTTTACCTGACCCGATTTTTTCCAGGTCGAGGATATCATTAATAATATTCAATAAATTATTAACTGATTTAGAAATAAGATTGGCATAATTTCTTTGCTGTTCATCAAGATTGGTTTTGGTAAGCAGGTTGGTTACACCCACTATACCATTAATAGGTGTACGTATCTCGTGACTCATATTAGCCAAAAACGTTTCTTTTACCTTTGCAATAGTTTCTGAAGTATGCTTGGCCAGTAGCAGCTCTCTTTCTGCCTTTATTCTTTCGGTTATATCTTGCGAGAAACCGATAATGTAAGGTGCGGCATCTTCTTCTTCAACCCGGTAGTTTTGATACAGCAAATACCGGATACCCCCATTTTTATGGTTTATCCGGAATATGCCCTTGCTTACTCCTTCGGTATTTACTTTATCCAGGTACTCATCCTGCAATTTATCGCGGTCGGCAACCGGCAGCAGCAGCTTTATATTTTTATTGACGATCTCTTCCGGTTCATAGCCTAAAACATTACATATAGCCGGGTTAACAGACAACATTTTACCTTCAATATCATGCGTGTAAATTAATGCCGGGCTAAATTCGTAAAGGTCATGGTATCTTTTTTCATTGATCTTTAATTGTTCCTCAATATGCTTACGCTCGGTTATATCGATGCCATAACCAATAACAAACTCAATATCGTTTTGCTGGTTTAATACGGGGTGCATATTCCGTAAAAGGTAAGCTATTGAACCATCCGGGTTAGTTACTTTTTCTTCCCAGGTTTTAAGCTGTTTGGTTCGCATTACCTCATTAAAATGGGAGCGTCTTTCAATGGCAATACTCATGGGTTTATTGCGTTCACGGCAATAATCCTCATCGGTTTTACCAATCATCCATTTTCTTAATTCAGGGTCCTTTATAGCTTTCGGGTTTAAAAACCGGTAAACATGGTGCGTGTCAAAAACAACGATATCTGCCGGAACCCCGTTGAGCACCTTTTCATAAAATCTATCGTCCAGCTGAGCAAAATCGCCCTCAAAAGCATTATCTCCGGATGTCCTACCATCTGAAAGCTTTATAGAATCACTGAGAAATAAGAATTGCCCGGAAAGCTCTAAATA
>Ga0207054_1081_pt1 | contig 29326 bp, 26 predicted proteins | sample Alteio_BWMinCont_60_FD_153288 | JGI IMG/M metagenome (GOLD analysis project Ga0207054, IMG submission 153288) | Enriched cells from forest soil in Barre Woods Harvard Forest LTER site, Petersham, Massachusetts, United States -... | ecosystem: Environmental > Terrestrial > Soil > Temperate forest >... | reverse complement strand
GGGCAGTAACAATAACCAGCTTACGCTTACAACCAATTACAGAACCAAGCGTTATATGCTGCTTACAGATGGTATATATAACATTTTTAAAGTCGATCAGAACGGATACGATGGAACTCAACAGCAAAGTTGAACTTCTTGCCAATGTTTTGGGTAAGCGACAGATCGAGATACTGGTGTATCATCGGATCGGTGATGTAGAAAAAGTTAAGGTATGGCGCGCGTGTATTGTAGTACCTCACTGATGTATCATTGCGGACATAATCAGTAAGGTAATCGTTACCGTAAAAGAAACCCAATGGAGTAGGAGCACTGTTAAATACTATAGGTACATAAGGCAAACCCGGATTACCAAGGGTATAATGATTAGTATAAAACTCAAGCTTATCTATGGTAGTATCAACATCTTTAAATGGTTTGTTTTGCCAGATATTAAAAGGCAACAGATCGCTTTCGGTATAAATTTCGGTTACTGCATGTTTTATAGTGGTATCAATTGGCGCTATGGTTGTGGCCTTAGTCTTAAGGGCAAAAAACAAACAAATGAAACTACAGAGTGCAAAAATTCTAATCTTCATTAACAGTATAAATGATGTACAGTAAACACAATTTCTTCTCTTTTAGTATTAGCGCTTAAAACGCCGTATGACAATTATAGGAGTAATTATGCGGTTTGTCTTTAAAATACAGCAAATGATTCATAAAAAACGCCAACTCATCTCTTAAAGGCATTGTGATATAGGTTAATTTTATTATATTTACAGTACAAAAATAGAAATTATGGGGACGGCAGTAGCAAAGGATACTTCGCTGCAGGAATATTTAAAAAAATTCTTCGGTTTTTCGAACTTTAAGGATCAGCAAGAGGCAATCATTAAGAATGTACTTAATGGTAAGGATACCTTTGTTATTATGCCAACAGGCGGTGGTAAATCGCTTTGCTACCAGTTACCTGCTCTTTTAAGTGATGGTGTTGCCGTAGTAGTTTCCCCTTTAATTGCGTTAATGAAGAACCAGGTGGACATACTTCGCACCTTTGGCGCTAAAAATGAAATTGCTCACTTTCTTAATTCGTCCCTTTCAAAATCGCAGATAAATAAAGTAAAGGAAGAAGTAATACGCGGCGATACTAAGCTGCTATACGTTGCTCCTGAATCGCTTTCGAAAGAACTTAATGTAGCATTCTTTAAAAAAGTAAAAATATCGTTCTTCGCAATCGACGAAGTACACTGTATATCGGAATGGGGCCATGACTTCCGTCCTGAGTACCGCAGGCTAAGGCCACTCATTGACCAGATAGGCCGTGTACCAATTATTGCATTAACAGCTACGGCTACACCTAAGGTGCAAGAAGATATTCTGAAGAACCTGGAAATACCTGAGGCAGCTATATATAAGTCTTCGTTTAACAGGCCTAACTTATATTACGAAGTACGCACCAAGCAGAACGCAGCTAAAGAAATTATAAAGTTCATCCGCCAGCATACCGGCAAGTCGGGTATTATTTACTGCCTTAGCCGTAAAAAAGTGGAGGAAATTGCTCAAACTTTGCAAGTGAATGGTATTAAGGCATTGCCTTACCATGCCGGTATGGATAAGCCTACACGCGACCAGACACAAGATAAATTTTTAATGGAGGAAGTAGATGTGATGGTTGCAACTATTGCATTTGGTATGGGTATTGATAAACCCGATGTACGTTTTGTATTGCACTACGATATACCTAAGAGCCTTGAAAGCTATTACCAGGAAACAGGTCGTTCAGGCCGTGATGGTGGCGAAGGCAAGTGCGTTACCTTTTATAGTTATGAAGATGTAAGGAAGCTTGAAAAGTTCCTGAAAGATAAGCCGGTGGCAGAACAAGAAATAGGAAAACAGCTTATACAGGAAACTATTGGATTTGCAGAAAGCTCGGTATGCCGCAGGAAAACATTGCTACACTATTTTGGCGAGACCTATGATCAAGCTAATTGCGGTAGCTGTGATAACTGCCTGCATCCTAAAACAAAGTTTGAAGGTAAAGAAGATCTTGAGCTATTATTAGAAACAGTTAAGGAAACAAAAGAGAAATTTAAGTCGAAGCATATTGTTGATGTACTTACAGGTAACTTAAGTTCTGCAGTGAAATCATACAAACACGATAAGCTTGAGGTGTTTGGTGCTGGTAATGATGATGGTAAGGAAGAGAAATTCTGGAATGCTGTTATACGCCAGGCATTAGTTATGGATTACTTGACCAAAGATATTGAGACATATGGAGTGATGGGGTTGAGCGATAAGGGTAAAGCTTTCTTAAAGAAGCCGCATTCTATTATGCTTGCCAAAGACCATGATTATGCAGGACAGGATGAGGAGGAAGATGAAATTTTGCTGGCTGCCGCGCAAAAAGGCGGAGGTGCAGCAGACCCTACTTTGTATTCACTGTTGAAAGACCTTTGTAAAGCTACTGCAGCTAAATTAAAATTGCCTCCGTTTGTAGTTTTCCAGGAGACATCGTTAGAGGAAATGGCAACGCATTACCCGATAAACCTTGAGGAGCTTTCTCATATTACGGGTGTTGGCGTTCATAAGGCTGATAAATTCGGTAAGGCATTTGTTGAACTTATTGCTAAGTATGTAGAAGAGAATGAGATCGAACGTCCGCAGGATATAGTTGTGAAATCGGTTGTAAATAAATCAGGCTTAAAGGTTTATATTATACAAAGTATCGATAGGAAGGTTGACCTTGAAAATATGGCAAAAGGCAAAGGGCTTTCCCTGCCTGCTTTATTACAGGAAATTGAAACTATAGTTTCTTCAGGAACCAAAGTAGATATACGCTATTATATTGATAAGGTGATTGATGAAGACAGGCAGGACGAGGTATTTGAATACTTCCGCACTGCTAAGTCCGATTCATTGGAAGATGCCCTTGGTGAACTTGGTACCGAAGATTATAGCGAGGAAGATGTTCGCTTGATGCGTATCAGGTTCATGTCTGAAATGGGCCACTAACTAAATCGAATTTGGTAAGGTTTACCTCCTGATCATCCTTCTGCCCTTCACAAATATTTTTATGCCTTTTTTCCTGACTGAAATGGCAATGTCTTTATTCTCAACTTCTTTGCGTTTTATTTCGTAGGCTTCCAGTATTTCTCTGTAGGTCAGTACTCCTGTCAGATGTTGTTTGTCTTCTCTGCTTACTACAGGCAATATATCAACCTTATGGGCAATCATTTTGTCAATAGCCTGGTGCAGGTTATCATCTTCATACACAGTAATGGCATGGCCTTTAACCAATGAACTCATTTTTTCTTCTCCGGTATGTTTCGAGCTGAAAATTTCCTGAACGCCAACTACTCCAAGTAATTTATCTTCTTCGTTTTCATTAATAATGGCAAAGGCAACATGGAAATTCTTGCCGCTTGCTTCATCTATAAACTGGCGCGATTGCGTAATGGTATCATTAGCACTCAATACATTCACTTCATCTTTCAATACATCTTTTACAGAAAAAGAATTCAAGATATCAGGTAAAAAAGAATCGGGTGTATTAATGCCACGTCGGGCAATCTTCTCTGTCATAATGGTACCACGCATCATAGCAAACGAAATGAAATAAGCTGCTGCACAACCTCCAAGTAGTGGTAATAATAAATGAGGTTGTTGGGTAGTTTCGAGTGAAAATATTACTGCCGTTAAAAATGCCCTCGATGCTCCTGAGAACATTGCTGCCATTCCAATAAGTCCTGCAATAGATGCACTTAAGCCCAATGCAGGTAATATTTGATTGGTACCAATTGCAATTAAAGCGCCTAGCGCTCCACCAATGGTAAATAAAGGCGCCAGTGTACCACCCGAAGTACCACTACCTAATGATATAGACCATGATACAAATTTAAGTACACATAAAACCAGCAATGTATTAATGGCCAGGTTGCCGCTAAGTACATCAGTTATATTGCTATACCCTACACCCATAGTAGCTGGTGCAAAATAACCTACTACACCCACTGCTATGCCTCCAATTGCAGGCCACCACATCCAGTGTATTGGAAGTTTTTCAAAAGCATCCTCAACTGCATAAACCACTTTGGTAACTCCCACGGAAAAAACACCTACCAACGCACCTATAAGCACATAAACTATCAATTGCAATATGCTAGGTGGCGGAACAAATGGCATAGCGAACATAGCATGGTAGCCAAAAAATAAGATATGCATGGCTGCCCCTGTTATACAAGCCATGGCAACAGGAATAATAGAACGGGGTGAGAATTCAAATAGCAAAAGTTCAATAGCCAGCATAATAGCTGCAACGGGGCTTCCGAAGATAGATGCCATACCTGCGGTAGCGCCTGCTGTCAACAATATTTTTCTTTCGTAAGCAGTTATCTTTAATATCTGCCCTATGAGTGAACCAAAGGCGCCACCTGCAGCAATAATAGGTCCTTCTGCACCAAACGGGCCGCCTGTACCAATTGAGATAGCTGCTGAAAGTGGTTTAAGTAAAGTTACAATTGGTGCTATTTTGCTATCGTTCGTAAGTACTTGCTCCATAGCTTCAGGTATGCCATGGCCACGGATTGCTTTAGAACCGTAACGTGCCATTATTCCAACTAGCACTCCACCAATAACCGGTACAAATATTATCCATAAACCTAAATGATTGCCTACCGGTGAGGCCCCACCTGTTTTTATTGTTCCATAAAAAGCAAAGCCCGTTACCAGTTCAATCAGCTCAACCATAAGTTTGGCTACAACACCAACAAGCATTGCGTTTATGATTGCAAGAAAAGATATATATACTAATCTACGCAGGTTCAGGCTTTTTTGCCCAGCTTTAATACCTTCAGTTTCAAGCACAGGGCCAATAGAAATAGATACAGGGATACCCTGATTGGTAGATGCAGATTCTATCTTCTTATTCATGGGGGTTAGAAGATTAATGCGCCTTTAGCAGGCACAGCAAAATTAGGACTATGTATTACTTATAACTACGCTGAGCGAGATGGACTGTATCAAACTTCAGCTCTTCTTTATGCAGTTCGCTTGGTTGATCCTTTCCTTTGTATTCCCATGCTGCAACGTATGCAAAATTGGTATCGTCACGTTTTGCTTCACCTTCTTCAGTCTGAAATTCTTCGCGGAAGTGGCCACCACATGATTCCCTGCGGTTCAACGCATCATCAATCATAAGTTCGCCAAGTTCCATAAAGTCAGCTACGCGGCCTGCTTTTTCAAGGTCAGGGTTAAACTCATCGGCTTTGCCCGGTATGCGAACATCTTTCCAGAACTCTTCACGTAATGCTTTAATGGCGGCTTTAGCTTCGAGTAAGCCCTTTTCGTTACGGGCCATTCCGCAGTTGTTCCACATTATTTTGCCTAGGCGCTTATGCATGTGTTCAACCGATTGGGTACCCTTGATAGACAAAAGCTTCTCGATCTGGTCACGTGCACTCTTCTCAGCCTCGGCAAATGCAGGGTGGTCTGTCGGTATTGATTTGGTAGCAATTTCACCTGCAAGGTATTCGCCAATAGTATAAGGTACTACAAAGTAACCATCTGCAAGGCCTTGCATAAGTGCCGAAGCGCCTAAGCGGTTTGCACCATGATCGGAGAAATTACATTCGCCCAAAGCATATAAGCCGGTTACAGTTGTCATAAGGTTATAATCTACCCAAAGGCCACCCATGGTATAGTGAATAGCAGGATAGATACGCATTGGTTCTTTATACGGATTCTCTCCAGTTATCTTTTCGTACATCTCAAACAGGTTACCATACTTGGCGCTTACCACATCTTCGCTGGTGCGTTTAATTACATCTGCAAAGTCAAGGTAAGCTGCTTGTTTAGATGTGCCAACACCATAACCGGCATCGCACCTTTCTTTTATAGCGCGCGATGCAACGTCACGAGGTACCAGGTTACCAAATGCTGGGTATCTCCTCTCAAGGAAATAATCTCTTTCGTCTTCCGGTATATCTTTTGCTTTACGAGCATCATCTTTTTTCTTAGGTACCCATACCCTTCCATCGTTACGCAATGATTCTGACATCAAGGTAAGTTTCGATTGATGGTCACCTGAAATAGGAATGCAGGTAGGGTGTATTTGAGTAAAGCAAGGGTTACCGAAGTAAGCCCCTTTCTTGTGTGCTTTCCAGTTTGCAGTAACATTGCAGCCCATAGCATTGGTTGATAGGTAAAACACGTTACCGTATCCGCCTGATGCAAGTATAACTGCATGTCCAAAATGTCTTTCTAATTTGCCCGTAATAAGATCGCGTGCAATAATACCACGTGCTTTACCATCTATCATAACCACTTCCAGCATTTCGTGGCGGCTATACATAGTTACCTGTTTCTTCGCAATTTGACGATTGAGTGCACTGTAAGCGCCTAATAAAAGCTGTTGGCCTGTTTGACCGCGTGCATAAAAAGTACGTGATACCTGCACACCACCAAATGAACGGGTATCAAGTAATCCTCCGTATTCTCTTGCAAAAGGAACACCTTGTGCAACACATTGATCAATAATATTGGCGCTTACTTCAGCCAAACGGTAAACATTAGCTTCTCTTGCACGAAAATCGCCTCCTTTAATAGTATCATAAAACAAACGGAAGGTGCTGTCACCATCGTTAGCATAATTTTTAGCAGCATTTATACCACCCTGTGCAGCAATACTGTGCGCACGACGCGGGCTATCCTGAAAACAAAATACTTTTACCTTATAACCTAACTCAGCTAATGAAGCTGCAGCAGATGCTCCTGCTAAACCTGAACCTACAACAATAACTTCTAGGTGGCGCTTGTTGGCTGGGTTAACGAGTTTTACCGTTGAACGGTAGTCTGTCCATTTTTCTGATAATTCGCCGGGAGGTATTTTGGAATCGAGTTTTGCCATAACGCTATAAAATAATTAGTTCAATAATATTATATCTGAATTGACTTACCTGCAATGCCCAGGTAGAAAAGGATAGGGAAGGATGCAAAAGCCAGCCACATGATCCATGCGAATGCTGCACCTGCCATATGCCAAACCGATGCATATTTTTTATTGCTAAGCCCTAAGGTGTGAAAAGATGACCTTAATGCATGGTTTAAGTGGAAGAATAAGAACGTAACTCCTACAACATAAATAGCTACATAAACAGGATCCTGAAAGCCAATTTTTACCAGTTGAGCTATGGTATGCCCTCCGGTATCGTGCAGAATACGATAAGGGAAGAAGAAATGATAAAGGTGAATGACGATAAAGAAAAGCACAAAAGAACCGGTTAAACCCATATTACGCGAGAACCATGAACTACCTTCGTGAGAGGTAGGTACAGCGTATTTTATTGGGCGGGCTCTTCTGTTATCCATAGTAATAATAAGCGCCTGAATGCAGTGCAATACAATAGCTGCAAAAAGTACTATCTCAATGGTACGAATAAGAATATTCCGAACGGCATCGTGAGAATACTCGTTGAAGGCTTTACCACCATCATTAAAATAGAGGAGTATGTTGCCATACAAATGCTCAATTAAGAACACGCACAGGAATAAACCTGTGGCTGCCATTACAACTTTTTTACCAATGGATGATGTGAGTTGCTGCTTTAAGGTCGTCATATAAGTGCTGATTTTTTTAAACTGCGGGTCAAATTTACACTTGTTTTGGTAAGGTGCAAGGCAGAAAAAAATCTCTTTTTTAATCTTTATTGAACAATGAGCTAAATCGCTCATTATATGGCTATTTCGAGCAGAATAAATCTTAAACTATAATGTGTTTTATACTCCTGGGACGCTTACAATATATATTCGTAAATTTAACCCGAATAAACCTGATTTTGTGGAGCAATTGAGATAATAAGAGTCATGGCAAAACATACATTTATACTTTTATTATTGGTTCTAGCCTTTTCTTGCAAAAAAGCAAATACCGAAGGATCCCCTACAGTTCAAATTACTGATCCTGCCGGAACATCAACCTATTCAGTTTTTGATACAATAATTGTAAAAGCTACTGTAGGTGATGCAATTGGCCTGCAATCGGTATCGGTTTATGTAATCAATAACCAGAACGAACCAGTCCTGCCTACGGTTGTAATACCAATTACAGGTAAGCAAATGGCGTTTATCTGCCCGTATGTATTAAATAACATACACCTTACTACTGGGCAATATTCTATAGTTGTAAAAGCTGTTAACTCTGCAAATGCAACATTTGCCTACAAACAAATTAACATTAATGCTGCCCCAACAGTTAGGATAGGGGTATTTGCAATCACTCGTAACGGTAGTGGTGTACATGTGTTAAAGATTGATTCAGCTTTTAATGTGTCAACTATATATACGCAAGGCGGCGATTATTCTTCGTCGGATGTAAGTTCATATTATCAGCAACTATATGTAAGTGCCGCTGATTCAGGTAATGCAAGTGCAATTAGTCTACCTGTGGCTTCACTGCAATGGGCAGTGAATGGCATTATTTCTCCAACACCATACTTTACCAATGTGTATAGTAATGGCAATTCTGTTTATATTTCAGAATACAAAGGCTTTATTAAATACTACAATTCTTCAGGGGTATTGGGTGCTGTGTACAATGTTACAACAGGTAATTACCCAATTAAAACTACTATATGGGGCAATTATTTATTTGCCGAAGAAAAAAACATAGGCTCTGCAGTTCGTAATCTGGTTTTATATTATGCTGCTGCCACAGTCGGTTTTGAACAAAGCACTTTACAAGGGCCTGTAACAGCTATGTATGGTATGGATAATAACGACTTGTTTGTTTTTGGGAATAAAGATACCGGAGGTGCATACTTGCAGCTTTTTAGCATTTCCGGCAATAATTTTTATTCTCCCATTCCTTTGCCAAACGCTAAATTATTATCGGTAGCCCAAATTAATGCCCAGACTTATTTGCTTGGCTTTAGTAACGGAACTATTTACCAATATACCTATAACCCCAATAGTATAGTGCCTTATATAAATGGGGTAATGGCATCTCACCTGCAATACGATTATGCAAATAATGAAGTAATAGCATCTTCAGGTAAATACGTATATGAATATAATTATGCCTCTATGGCTCTAATACATACGGCCAATGCACAGGACAGCATACTGAATGTACATGTGCTTTACAATAAATAGAAATATATCAATGATCTACTTTAGGTGTATTGTCTGCCGGAGCAGTTACACCTAATGATTTTTTGTAATCATCATAAGAAATAGTCTTGTATTTCTCCTCAGCGAAATAGGTTAGCACCATTTTAAAGTCTGAAGAGGAAAGATATCCCGGAGCAACGGATATACGGTTAAAGTTCTCATCTAAGTATATAGTGGTAGGGTAAACCATTTTGCCATCCATTAACGAATATGCTAGTTCATTTACTGAGCCTTTTTCAGTAGGGCTTGAATTGACAAATTGGTGGTTGTTGAAGTGAAAGGTATCTTTGGTTTCTGCATCAAGGCGGACTGCATAGAAATTCTTGTTCATGTAGTCAATAATCTCTTTATCCAGATAAGTAGTTTGGTCCATTCGTTTACACCAACCGCACCATTGTGTATAAACGTCAATGAATATTTTTTTAGGATGCTCCTTATTGAGCTTTACGGCCATGTCAAAACTCATCCAGTTAATAGATTGAGCAGGCCTTTGGATGATAGGTTTAAAGCTAAGCAACAAAATTCCAACTATTCCAAGAAATAGAAAAATTGCTTTTTTGCTTTTTAGAACTTCTTTGTTCATAGTTCAAATTTACGCCAAATTTTGGCAATGCACAATCTTTTGACTTCTAAAGGCAGTATCAGTTTAAAATTAATATAGATTGTTTTTAAAGAAAGCCATCGACATAGCCCATGCCTCTGTTGCTGCCTTCTTATTATAGCTTGGCCTGTCATCGCAATGGAAAGCATGGTCTGCGTATGATATAACCACATTGGTATAAGGCTTATTGGCTGCTTTTACAGCGTTTATTACCGTGTCAATATTTTCGGGTAATATGTGTTTATCAAGCCCACCCCAGAAGAATAAATGTGGTGCATGGAGGTCTTTTGCTTTGTCGGCTAATGCATCGGTACGACCACCATAAAAAGATACTGCCGCAGCTAAAGGTAATGTGGCATTAGCAAGAAAAGATGCCCTGCCACCAAGGCAGAAGCCAATGCTTCCAATTTTAGTGTGTATAACGTTAGCTTGTTGTTGCAGCCAATCATAAGCAGCCTTCATATCAGCAGTCATACCTTCCGGGGTCATGGCCTGAAAGTGCGGCATTATTAATGAGAAATCTACATTATATCCTATTTCTGTGCCTGCTTCTGCAGTACGGTGAAATAGTTCGGGTGCAATGGCTACATAGCCTTCTTTTGCGACGCGGTCTGCAACATTCCTGATGTGGCTATTAACACCAAAAGCTTCTTGTAATACAATTACACCCGGAAACGGTCCATTGCCTTCGGGTATTGAAACATAGGCTTGCATGGTAGTTCCATCACTTACTTTTAAAGTTACTTTTTGATTTGACATATTGGGGTTTTGTTTAATGATTCTGAATTACAATTTGTGCATAACAGTTACATCGGCTGTTTGAGCCATAGCGCCATTTGGAAGGAAAAACTCATACCTCCAGGTAATTACTACATGACGCTTTTCTAAATTCTTTTTTAAATGTGTAATAGTAACCTTGCACGTAGTAGGTAGGTTGGCATAGATAGGCGCCAAAAATTTCCAGTGATTTATCTCAAGGCCGCAAAGCACCGTATCTCCAAACATAGGCACCCATTGTTGTATATACATGGTGTTAAAAACCTGTGGCCCGCTCGATATTAAGGCTTTAAAAGGACTTTGTTCCGCTATCTGTTTATTGATATGAAAAGGAAGTGGGTCGAATTGTTTGGCATAATTAATAATATCATCTTCTGAAAGAGTCAATGAACCAAAATCTAAAACTTGTCCATGTTTAAGGTCACTTATAGCCAGTTTCTCCACAATTATAATTTTTCTTCTTGTTTACTGGTCGCGAATTTATAGAGTATAAAAGCCAACAGCATAAAAAATCCAAATGCTATCAAGTCTGCCCATTGACCGGATCTTTCAGCTATGCCGGTGTTAAGTTTGTCGGCAACTGATGTAGTGCTTCCATCTTTATTGGTTATTTCTGTTCCTATTAATATCGAAACTATAATGCCTGTTAAAGCGCCACCTGCAATTAAGCCTGAGCTGAACAGCGCACCCGGACCTATATCCGATTCTGCTTCTTTGGCTTTATTCCTTTTATCAACCAGCCATTTTACTGCACCACCTACAAAAATTGGAGTAGTGCTCGATAGTGGTAGGTAAGCTCCTACAGCGAATGCTAATGAACTTACATCACAAAGTTCCATTACAGCCGATATGCCCATGCCAATAAGCACAAGTCCCCATGGTAGGTTATGACTTAATAGTCCTTTAATAACCGTTGCCATAAGAGTAGCTTGTGGAGCAGGTAATGGGTGTGCATGTAATGCGGTTTTGCCACCGATGCCAATGTTATGTTCTAATAAGGTTAGTGTAAAGCCAATTGCGACTGTTGAGACGAGTACGCCAATTATTAACCCTATTTGCTGTTTGACAGGTGTAGCACCTAAGATGTATCCTGTTTTTAAATCTTGTGAAGTTGCGCCAGCGTTAGCTGAGGCAATACAAACTATGGAACCTACAACTAATGCAATGGGCTGATAGTGGTCTCCTGTCCAGCCAATACCAACAAATATGAGCGAAGTAGCCATAAGTGTAGCAATGGTCATACCCGAAATAGGGTTTGAAGAAGAACCAATTAAGCCAACAATCCGTGAGGATACGGTTACAAAAAAGAATCCAAACACCACAATCATTATAGCTGAAACAAAGTTGGTAGGTATTTGCGGAATTACAGACATGAAAATGATAAGCAATGCGCTACCTATAAGTACATATATAAGTGGCATATCTTTTTCTGTCCTTGTTTTTTCAACTGCATTACTGTCTTTCTTTCTAAGGTCGCGGAAGGAATCACGAAATGCGCTGATAATGGTTGGGAATGTTTTTATCAAGGTCATTATGCCACCAAAAGTTACCGCACCGGCACCAATGTATCTTATATAGTGGTCCCAAATATCATCGGCACTCATTTGCGATATAAGCTGGGTGGTTTCTGGTGGGAAAACTGCTGTTAGTCCACTGCCAAGCATAGTTATTAAAGGTATCAGTACCAATGATGAAAGTACGCCACCGGCTACCATTATACCTGAAATTTTCGGGCCTATTATGTAGCCCACACCAAGCAATTCGGGCGTTATTTCGCCATTAATAGCTGCATTAGGCAATACCGATTTTCTGTCGAATATATATTGAGGGATATCTTTCCATAAACCTAAAATGGACATGAATAGCTTATATAAGAATGCAATACCTAAGCCATAATATACTTTTTGTGCAAGCTTGCCGCCTTTTTCTCCGGCAATTAGAACATCTGCACAGGCAGTGCCTTCAGGGTAGGGTAGGTTACCATGTTCTTTAACTATAAGTGAACGCCTGAGTGGAACCATAAATAACACTCCTAGAATTCCACCGGAAAGCGCTAACACAAAAATCTGGAAGTAACGGAAATAATCTTGTCCACCTGATAAGAAAAGCAAAGCAGGAACTGTAAATACAACACCTGCCGCAACAGATTCTCCGGCAGAGCCAATGGTTTGCACCATATTACTTTCTAATATGCTGGCATTGCCTAGTTTTTTAAATACCGATATAGCTAATACAGCAATAGGGATAGATGCGCTAACTGTAAGCCCTATTTTTAGCCCAAGGTAAACAGAAGCAGCGCCAAAAATGACACCGAAGATGGAGCCCATGATAATGGCCCGCATCGAAAATTCGGGAATAAACTCGGATGCGGCAATAAAAGGCTTAAACTTTTTTTCTTTCTCTTCCATGAGCAAACTTATTTATATGGACAGGGTAAATATACAATTAGTTAGAAAACTTTATATTTGACCGTAACTAAAACAAGAACTATGTCAAATACGGTAGTTAGAAAAGGACACTCAAAGGCTTTATGGGTTTTATTTATGACTGAAATGTGGGAGCGTTTCGGCTACTACCTTATGGTGGGTATCTTCTTCCTTTATTTGATCGATCCAAGAAAGCACGGAGGCAAGGGCTTTGATGCTACTGCTGCATCAGATGTAGTAGGTTCTTATATTGCTCTTGTTTACCTCACTCCTTTTATAGGTGGCCTTATTGCAGATAGGTTTTTAGGATATAGAAAGGCAATTATACTGGGTGGTTCACTTATGGCCTGTGGTTATTTTGGACTTGCTATGCCCGGAGATACAGCTATGTATATATCACTGCTTTGTATCATTGTAGGTAATGGCTTTTTCAAGCCTAATATAAGTACTTTATTAGGAAATATATACAATGCCGAAGATTTGAAACCCAAGAAAGATGTGGCCTATAACATATTCTATATGGGTATAAATATCGGCGCCTTCTTCTGCAACTTTGTGGCAGCATACCTGCGTAACTACTATGGCTGGGGTTATGCATTTGCCGCTGCGGGCTTTGGAATGGTATTAGCGCTAATTATATTCATTTCGATGATGAAGCATGTGAAAGAAGGTGATATAGTAAAACCTGCTCAAAAAGAAGACATGTCTTTGTCGAAAATATTTATGTATGTTTTTGCACCTGCAATTGTAACTGGTGCTATTGGTTGGAATATGAAGAGTTGGATAGGCCATCCTATTTTTGCAACTATAACAAACGATGCCTTCTTCTTTGCCTGTATTCCTATTATTATTTTTTACCTGGGTTTATATTTTAAAGCTTCTCACGAGGATAAGAAGGGTCTAGGTGCTTTGCTTTCCTTCTTTGCCGTTAGTATTGTTTTTTGGGTGATTTATAATCAAAATAGTACTGCATTGACTATCTGGGCTGATCAATATACAAACCGCCACATGCCTGCTGCCGGTGTAAAATGGACCAAACCATTTGGTATGCTGCAGATCACCTCTTCCGATTCAATGACTGTAACAAAAGTTGATAGTCATTTTGCAGCGGTTTTAGATGCAAAAGGTAATACACAAGAAGTAAAAGGCGTTGATCCTTATTTATTGAATTTGCCTAAAGACCAATGGCCTAAGCAAGGCGAGAAAGAAAGTCTTGTTTCACCTGAATTATATCAATCTGCCAATCCTATATATATAGTCATTTTGACTCCTATAATAATTGGCTTATTCGGGTTCTTCAAAAGAAAGGGTAAGGAAATAAATACCCCAATGAAAATTGCATTTGGAATGATCATTGCCGGGCTCTCATCCCTTACTATGTACTTTGCTGTAAAGAGCACCAATATTTATGTAGATAAGACAAGTATGATATGGCTATTGAGTACCTATGGAATTTTCTCAGTAGGTGAATTGTTAATAAGCCCGATCGGTTTATCAATGGTTTCTAAACTGGCGCCTGCAAGGCTAACCGCACTTATGATGGGTGGATGGTTCCTTATCAATTCTATGGCTGGTAAAATATCGGGTATGATGGGCAGCTTATGGGATAAGTTTGATGATAAGGGTAATTACTTCCTTATCTTATTCTTCTCTGCATTGGGGTCAGCAGCTATCATGTTCTTTATGGTTAAGTGGCTTGCTGCAGTGGTAAGAGAAAAGACCGGAAGCAACTAAAAGAGGATAAATTATATAGGATGAGTCTTCGACAGGCTCAGACTGACAAATATGAAAAGCCCTGCACTAATGCAGGGCTTTTCTTTTATGTGCGAGAAAGATATGTTTTGGTTTCGTTCTTACCCCAAACCCCTAAAGGGGCTTTGAAATACACGAACGGTGCTAAAGCCCCTTTAGGGGTTTGGGGCTCACGAAAAAGTATAACTAAAAAGCCCCGCAACATTGCGAGGCTTTTTAGTTCTATAAGTTGCGCTTACTGAGTAACAGTAAATTTACCATTGTCAAGCACATTGCCTGTAATGTCGGTAATATGATAGAAGTACATACCGGCTGAATAACCTGTAGTATTTAATACAACAGCGCCATTTTTCATTGTTGCATTACCTATCTGCCTTCCAGCAATGTCGTACACAAAAATGTTTGAAGCATTTTGAAGGTTATAATGGAAGGTAATTTGATTTGTACATGGGTTAGGATAAGCCAGGGTGTTATGTTGTTGGCTTAATTCGTTAATACCATCCGGGTAACCGCTATACCACTGCATAGAGGCTACTTTTTTATTTGTTGAATCCATTGCCATTACTGCAACCACATCACCAACGCCTTGAGCATACCACCTGTACTGATAAACTTTGGTTACCTGAACATTAAAAGGTTGCCAGTTAGTTGAACCCTTTGTTTGAATGAATAAAGTGTCAATGTCTAATTCGTAATGCTTTTGGCGAAGTACACTGTATGAAGTTCCGCCAAATAGTGGGGTAGTTAATGTGCCCCAGGCATCAATAGTGTCTTTATATCCAATATAAACACTTCCTTTAACTGAATCCGCAATAGGGTTTGTTACGGCTACCGGAGCGGTGTTTGCAGTGCTTACTCCACTGTTAACGTCTCCATAAGCAGCAGGAAAGGTTATTTGAACGAAAGGTTGTTTTAATACTACAATTGCATTTACACCTTGTACGTTTTGAACAGTACCAACACCTGCAAAAGAACTACTGGTTCCATCTAAGAATATATAACCAGCGGTTCCGTATGTGCTGTCCGCCAAGTTTGCTGTTGGGAATGAAGATGAATAAGGAGTTGAAGTGGGATTTACAAAAGCATCAGTATCCCTGTAGGTAACAGGTAACGAAGCATAATTCCATACGGCACTGGCGCCACTGTTACCTGGTGTTAGCTTAGAAGTGGATGAATGTACAGTATCGTGGCAATTAACTGCCTTAGTTCCTATCATAGGCATATCGGCAGAGCTGAGTGTGATTTGAGCATCGGCTGTTATTGAAGAGGCCATTGAGCCTATAAGTGCAAGTGAAAATAATGAGTAAATCTTTTTCATGATGGATTTGCGTTTGGTTATTGAATAGCAAATATAGGAAACGAAGGGGAATAAGGGTTGAAGCTCGAGTTTTACTTACTTTTGTTTTATGGGTAACAGCGTAAGGGCTAAAAAAAGGTTAGGGCAGCATTTCCTTAAAGATGAGAACATTGCAGCTAAAGTGGCAGAATCGGTTACTGCTAAAAGTGGCTATTTAATTGAAATAGGCCCGGGTATGGGTGCACTTACAAAGCACTTAATACCTGCATGGGGCGAAAAGCTCTGGTTGGTTGAAATTGATGATGAGTCAATTCCATATTTAAAAACTAATTACCCTCATTTAACGGAAAGAATAATCCATGCTGATTTTTTGAAGCTTGATATAGATACGCTTTTTAATGGCGAGAAATTCTCTATAGTAGGCAATTTCCCTTATAACATTTCTACGCAGATACTCTTTAAGGCTATCGAATGTCGAGACAGGGTGATTGAAGTAGTTGGTATGTTCCAAAAAGAAGTTGGGAAGCGAATTTGCTCTCCGGCAGGTAACAGAGATTATGGAATATTGAGTGTATTGGTGCAGGCATATTTCGATACAACATATTTATTTGATGTGCCTCCGGAAGTATTTATACCACCACCTGCAGTTAATTCAGGTGTAATAAAACTGGTGCGTAAAGAGAATTTTACACTTGCCTGCAACGATGACCTGTTCAAAAAAGTAGTTAAAATGGCTTTTAATCAACGACGTAAAAAGCTATCGAATGCTCTTTCAGCAATGCTGGCAGATAAATCGGTAAAAAGTGAATTGTTTGATAAACGGGCTGAACAATTATCGTGGAAAGACTTTGAAAGGTTAACACAGTTATTTGAGAATGCTTAAGAGGCTTGCTCTACAAATTGCAATTTTATTCCCACTACTTTTTCATATTCTTCACCAATTTCTTTCATATCAGGGTCTGTAGGGTCGTAATGCCAAAGTACTTCAATATCGGCTCCTTCGGTATTTTTGGCCTTTATTTTAGTCAGTACTTGTTTTACGCTTATAACAGAAGAAGAACTGATATAATCAAGCATAAATGAAAGCCTTATTTTTTCAGTATTTGATACAGGAACATCCTTCAGCCAGTCAATTACAGGCTGGTAAAATGCTTTGGCGTTTTCTGGAAACGATTTGCCTGATATTTCATATCTCTTTTTAGTAGGGTCTAAAGTTACCCTGGGGTTATTAAGAGATTCTTTTATAAATAATTTTTCCATTGAGGGTATTATTTATCTGATATTATTGATGTCATCTCGAAAAGCGATACTTTATCGTCCAGAGGAATACAGTTAAAAGTAAAGTTGTTGTTGCACTTAAGTGCTACTGTTATAAGGCCAAGCCCGGCACCACCTTTAGAAGAGTAATGGTCATTGCTCAATACTTCAAGGTAATGATTCTTTAATTGCCGTTCATTCATTTTTTTAATGTCATCGAGAGTTTCCTGTATCTTTTTGGCGGCTTCATTGCTCACTACATTTGCACAGATGGCGACATAATCTTCCAGATTTTCGGCAAGTACAAAGTAAAATGGCTTGCCCATTTCGGGCGATGCACTATGTAAAAGCACATTTTGAAGTAATTCAATAAGGATATTGAAAATCTTTTTTATTGTGCCACGGCGTGCACCCAGCATTTCCATTTGGTGTTCGGCTGTATAGGATAGCATACTAACCCTATCCTGATCCATTTCGCCATGAAAAGAGACAATAATCTTCTTGCCCGGTCCAGTATAGCGGTTAAGTAGGTCAGAATAGCGGTTTTCGAGAACAGTAATTTCCATTGCCGGGGTTAAAAATAACTATGCTTATGTCAGATATGCGACAAAAAAGCTTTATTCACTATACAAAAATAAAAATTCTTCTCAAATATAGCCTAATTGGCCTTGCTGTGTTTTTTCGTTTTATCTTCGCAGGCTAATGAAAACATTTAAACGATATACTGTTACTGCGGCTTTACCTTACGCTAATGGCCCTTTGCATATTGGCCATATAGCTGGCTGCTACTTGCCGGCAGACATATATGTACGTTATTTGCGATCAAAAGGCAGAGATGTTGTGTTTATTTGTGGTTCCGACGAACATGGTGTGCCTATTACTATAAGGGCGAGGAAAGAGAATACAACTCCTCAGCAAATAGTAGATAAGTATCATAATCAAATGAAACAGGCCTTTGAGGAGTTTGGTATCGCGTTCAGCATTTATTCACGTACTTCATCACCTGTTCATCATAAAACCGCCTCCGATTTTTTTACGAAATTGTACGATAAAGGCATTTTTCAGGAATCGGTTACAGAGCAGTATTACGATGAAAAGGTTGGACAATTTTTGGCAGATAGGTATATAACCGGAACTTGCCCTAATTGCGGTAATCCTAATGCCTATGGTGATCAGTGTGAAAAATGTGGTACATCCCTTAGCCCGCTCGATTTAAAAAATCCAGTTTCAGCACTGAGTGGCGAGAAGCCTATAATGAGAGCGACGAAAAACTGGTTTTTGCCTTTGGATAAACTTCAACCACAAATAGAGGCATATATTAATAAGCACAGCGATTGGAAACCTAACGTATTTGGCCAATGTAAATCTTGGTTGAGTCAAGGCCTGCAACCGCGTGCTATGACACGTGATTTGGATTGGGGTGTTAAAGTTCCGCTTAAAGAGGCTGCCAATAAAGTACTTTATGTATGGTTTGATGCGCCAATAGGGTATATATCGGCTACCAAGGAGCTGACTAAAGATTGGGAAAAATATTGGAAAGATGAAGATACACGCCTTATACATTTTATAGGCAAGGATAATATTGTGTTCCACTGCATAATATTCCCTTCAATACTTATGTGCGACGGAGATTATATTTTACCTGATAATGTTCCGGCTAACGAGTTTTTGAATTTAGAAGGAGAAAAAATATCTACATCGCGCAATTGGGCAGTTTGGGTACATGAATACCTTGCCGATTTCCCGGGCAAGCAAGATGTAATGCGATATGCTTTATGTGCAAATGCCCCTGAAACAAAAGACAACGATTTTACCTGGAAAGATTTCCAAGCCCGTAATAACAGTGAATTGGTTGCCATATTGGGCAACTTTGTGCATCGTACCCAAGTTCTTACCTGGAAGTTTTTTGACGGTAAAGTTCCGCATGCTGAAGAGTATGATAAAAGTGATCTGCTTGTAATGGAGGAGATCGCCCGCTTCCCTAAAAAAATTGCTGATGCAATTGAATCTTTCCACTTCCGTGAAGCGCTTTCGGAGTTAATGAATTTAGCACGCATTGGGAATAAATACTTAGCCGATAATGAGCCTTGGAAAGTGATTACCCATAATCCTAAAAGGGTGCAAACTGTATTGAATATATCACAACAGATATGTGCTAATCTTTCAGTGCTTATGAGACCGTTCATGCCATTTACAGCCAATAAGTTATGTAGTCTTTTAAATATTTCTCCACTTAACTGGGATGCAGCTGGTAAATCAACTATACTCACCGAAGGCCATAAACTTTCGGAAGCTGTAATGCTTTTTGAACGAATAGAAGATGAAGCTGTTCAGCAGCAGGTTGATAAATTGCACCAAAGCAAAGTGGTGAATGAGGCTGTGATAAAGGTTACTCCGCAAAAGACTGCAATTACATTTGAGGATTTTGAAAAAATGGATATGCGTGTGGGCACAATACTAAATGCTGAGAAAGTGCAAGGGGCTGATAAGCTTTTGAAACTTACCGTAAATACAGGTATCGATACCCGTACAGTTGTTTCGGGTATTGCAAAATATTATAAGCCGGAAGAAATTGTAGGCAAACAAGTGTGTTTATTAGTAAATTTGGCGCCGCGTAAATTAAGGGGCATAGAATCACAAGGAATGATTTTAATGGCAGAAAATGCAAATGGAGAATTGATATTTGTATCGCCTGTTAAACCTGACACAGATAATGGAGCGATAGTAAAATAATTGGCGCCGTAGTTCAATGGATAGAATAGAAGTTTCCTAAACTTTTGATATAGGTTCGATTCCTATCGGAGCCACTGGGTGAATAAACACCCCTGAAAGCCTTATTTTTATAAGGCTTTCTGCTTTTTGTGAGGGTACGTTATATCCAAAATCCCATATATTGCTCTACTTAATATAGAAACTGTCATACTTGTAAAATCATAGTAAAAGGCAAGCTTTAGTACACTATATCAGGTACTGATTGATTTACTTTTTTAGGATTAACAAATAAACTAGAATATTTGGTAAATTTGTAGAAGAGGGATAGTTATAGGTTTAGGTAGCTTAGTAAGATTTATATAGTTGGTATTATATATATGAATAGGAAAAGGAGTAAACTAGATATTGAAGAAGCAGAGAGGCATCGCATTGCTAAAGACCTGCATGATAGTGTTGGCCAGCAGTTAACAGCAATAAAGCTTTACCTTGGCACACTAAAAACTATATCTAAAAAAAACGATCAATCAAAATGTGAAGCCTTAATAACTAAATCAATTTCTGCAGTGGATGAAGCTACTGCAGACCTTTCTAATATTTGTTATAACTTAATGCCTGGTACGTTAATTGCATTGGGGTTGATAAAAGGTGTTAATGAACTTGCTTATAAAATTAACGCTGCAAAAGGCATAAAAGTATATGTTGATATTTCTCCTGAATTTCCGGCAGTTGATAAAACGCTAAGCTTAGATTTATTTCGGATAATTCAGGAATTTATAAATAACTCAATTAAACATTCGCAGGCAACGCAAGTAGATGTGTTTATGAAATATAATAAAAGAGGTAAGAATTTATCAATGTTATTAAAAGATAATGGCAAAGGCTTTGATGTCAGAGATAAAATAAACTCAGGAATGGGGCTTATCAATGCTAGATTGCGGGTGGGCATTCATAAAGGGACGATATTAATAAATAGTAGTATAAACAAAGGTACTAATTACGAAATCGACATACCTGTTAAAAATAAATTTGCGTCATGAAAAAAGGAAAAAAAATTAAGGTGCTTATTGTTGATGACCATAAAATGATACGCGATGGACTAAGAGTAATGCTGGAAATGCAGCAGGATAAATACTTTTTCAGTATTGATGAGGCTTCGAGTGGAGAGGAAGGCGTTGAAATGGCAAAACAGAAAGTATATGACATTATACTTATGGATTATCAGCTTACAGGTATTAGTGGAGCTGAGGCAGCGCGGGCTATTATGGAGTATAACCCCAAATCGAAAATACTTACCTTGTCGAACTACAATGAATATGTATACATAAATAAAATGATAAATGAGGCAAAAGTACAGGGGTATATATTAAAGAATGTAGGACCGGAAGAATTGATAAGGGCCATAGAATCTATTATAGGAAACAAGCATTATTATTCGAATGAAATAGCATTGAACTTATTAAGCAGCGGAGAGAGTGACGCTAACTATACTCGTTTGAAAAACAAGGAAGCAGTAGAAGTGTTGCTTTCAAAAAGAGAGAAACAGATACTGAAGTTAATTGGTGATGAATATACGAATGAGGAGATTGCCGAAAAATTATCTATTGGTAAAAGAACAGTTGAGACACACAGGCAAAATATTATGCTTAAACTCAATGTGAAGAATTCAGTAGGCCTTATTAAAGTTGCCTTTGAAGTATTGGCACAGAAAGCATAAGCTTAGTGTACTGGCATAATCAGTATTATTTTTTAAATTTCTTTAACCAGGCAATGGCTTTATCTTTATTGGTGAAAAGCTTCATTGGCACTGCAGGCTTATCTACCGTTATGTAAATATTGCCTGCCAGTTTTGATATCATTGATTCAACAAGTAGGGCTCCACTCATAGTGTTTTCAAGAGCTCTTGGTGATACAAAGTATTTTCTTGAAAGTGTATCTACTGAAGCAAGCCCACGTATATCGACTAAAATTGGCATTGTTACACCCTTGGAAAATTGTATGCGGTCTTCTACCAATTTTTTGGCTATATCAAGGGAGATAACAAGGTTAGTTGCATAAGTAATTGTCATTATATTATCTTCCACAAAATACTGAGCATAATCTGTTTCTAAAACCCTGGCTTGCATTAGTTTGGTACTTTATATGATTGAAGCCAAAGCAGGGCCTTGTCAGTATCTGTAAATAATTTTGTAGGTATTAAAGGCTGATCGATCTTTATAAAAATATTACCTGCCAGTTTCATTATTTCATTATCAAGCAACATGGCGCCCGCTGTAATGCATTCAACCGCTTCTTTTGAAGCCAAATATTTTCTGGCCTTGGTATCAGTGTAATGAACGTTTCTCAAATCAATAAATATTGGAGTAGGTTTATTAGCTGATACTATTAATCGGGCAGCAACTACCTGTTGCGATATTTCCAGGTTCAAAGTGGTATTTTTTTTGAATACGGTAAATATAATTCCGTCCTCATGCCAAATCTCAAAAAATGCGTGTTCTGTATAGCGTTCTTTCATGGTTTCGGAGTTTTCTACGTATTTATACGTACGTATTTATACGTACATAGATTAGAAGTGTTTGTTCTATCTTTTCAAAAATAAAACAATTAATCATATGGATAACAAGAAAAAAGCCATTAATATCGTTGATACAGTGAACGATATCATTAGTCTCGGTAAGGAACGTGGCGTCCTTTTACAGTATACCGATGACGAATTTTATGATGGGCGTATAATTACCATCGATGGTAAAAAGCTCATAAACTTTGGCTCATGCAGCTATTTAGGCTTGGATACTGATGAACGAATCAAAAATTCCGCAATTGAAGCCATAAAAAAATATGGTGTTCAGTTTTCTTCATCACGCACCTATCTTGCGTGTACGCTTTACAAAGAATGGGAGGATTTAGTAAGCAAGATCTTTGGTGCATCTGTTGTGTTATCAACCTCGGTATCATTAGGTCATCATGCCGTTATTCCGGTGGTAATGGAGGAAGGTGATGCCATTATTCTGGACCAGCAAGCCCATGCAAGCATGCAGGAGGCTGCACAGCGTATGCAGTTAAAAGGATGCACCGTTACTATTGTAAGGCATAGTAAGTTAGATGAGTTGGAGAAAAAAATACAGGAACTGTCTATAAAACATAACCGTGTTTGGTATGTTATTGATGGCGTATATTCTATGTATGGCGATTATGCCCCAGTTAAGGAAATAGTGCAATTGCTTGATAAATACAAATCATTGTATTTATATGCTGATGATGCACATGGAATGAGCATTGCGGGTGAAAATGGTAAGGGCGTGGTATTGAGCCAGATAGATCTGCATGAAAAAATGATATTGGCAACTTCGCTGAATAAAGCATTTGCTGCAGGAGGTGGTGTATTTGTTTTCCCTGATGAAAAATTAGCGCTGAAAGTGAAAAGTTGCGGCGGGTCTATGATCTTTTCAGGCCCACATCAAATTCCTTCAATTGCAGCTGGAATTGCTTCAGCAAAAATTCATTTATCGTCAGAGATAACGATAAGACAGGAAGCATTACGCGAAAGATTGAACTACTGTCACGATTTATTGGTGAATAAGTACAACCTGCCGGTAATATCAAATCCTGAGGCTCCCATTACATTTATAGGGCTTGGACTTACCCGTGTCGGTTATAATATGACACAGCGTATGAAAGATGAGGGTTTCTTTACTAACCTGGCCATATTTCCGGCTGTGCCCGAAGCATGTACAGGCCTTAGGTTTACTATTACCTTACATCATACGTTTGAGGACATCGAAAATCTTGCCGAAAAACTGGCGTTTCATTTTCCTAAAGCACTTGCCGATGAAGGCCGCACGCTTAAAGATGTACATCGTGCATTCCGAAAGGTAGCAGTATTTAAAGAAGTTGAAGATATTGCTATAGCTGAGGTTGATAAGCTTTTAGGTGAGTTTGCATTGCAGCATGAAACAACTGTAAAGAATATTGATGAGAAATTGTGGAATGAACTTATGGGCACTAGGTGTACTAACGACTGGCAGAAAATGTTGTTCTTCGAAAAGACATTTTCGAGCAATGACTTACCGGAACACAACTGGAGCTTCCACTATTATATTATAAGGGATGCATTTGGTAAACCGGTATTAGCAACCTTTTTTACCGGTACGCTAACCAAAGATGATATGTTTTCTCCTGCCGCTATTTCGAAGCAATTGGAAATGGTAAGGAAAAAAGATAAATACTACCTTACCTCAAAGTTATTTACTATGGGTAGTTTGTTCACAATGGGCGAGCATATTTGGATTGATCGTACCCGAATGGATTGGAAGAAAATAGTGATGTTGCTGCTAGACAGGGTTTGGGCTGACCAGGAAAAAGAGGAAGCTTCAGTGCTTAGCCTGAGGGATTTTAACCCTGAAGATAAAGAGCTGAAAGAGTTCTTTATGGATCAGGGCTTCATAGCTCTCGATCTGCCTGACGGACATGTTGTTGAAAATCTTGTCTGGAAAAACTCAGATGAATTTGTGCAATTGCTCGACAGGAAGAAAAGATACCAGGTACGTAAAGAGGCTCTCGAGCGTGAAAATAGGTATGAAGTAAATATTGTGAAAGATGCTTCACCTGAAGATGCCGAACATTATTATCAGCTATATAAGAATGTAAGCGCCCGTAATTATGAGATAATGGGTTTTGAGTTGCATAAAGCCTTTTTTGAGAACATTCTTAATCATCCACAGTGGGAGATCATAGAAATAAAACTAAAGCCTGAGTTTGATAACGGGCTTGAGAGGAAAGCGACAAGTATAGCAATATGTTATAAAACAGAAGATAACTACGACTTTCTGATAATTGGGATGGACTATACCTTCCTTGAAGAACATGGAGTTTATTCGCAAACACTATGGCAAAGCATAAAGCGTGCCAACCAGCTTGGTTTAAAAAGCATTAATATGGGGCTTACGGCTTCACTGAATAAACGCAAGTTTGGAGCAAGGATTATTAAAAATGCAATGTATGTTCAAACTAAGGATAGTTACAATGCATCTTTAATTGCAGCTATGGCCAATAAAAAAATGGAGGCGGCTATATAGATGTTTAAAAGAAAGGGGTATGTACTATACATACCCCTTTCCTTTTTATTATACAGGTTTAATTATAAATACCAGCTCATCTATTTCGCTTCTGTCGCTTGCAATTTCAGGCATAGTTACTATTGCGGGGATAGTGGTATTGTTCTTTTTATTCAAAAGTAGAGATGTTTTAAAATCAATCACTTTCTTGTGTTTATACAGACTATTAATGAGCTTAGGGAAATTCTTTACTATGGTTTTTATTTCCAATCCCAAAAAGCTATCAGGGTCGGTTGCTTTAAATAGTTTTAGGCCTTCACGATTTATAAACCGTATTTTACCTTTATGGTTAGTGATAATTAAAATTAAACCAGGGTATACCGATAAAAAAGCATTTATAGCCTTAGCCGATACCATAGATGTTTCTATTTTTTCAATAATAGTATTGAAAAACATTACCATGTAATTAAATATATTCCTTTTATCGCGCAACGTATCACTTAAAGGAACTCTGCTTGAAAAATCGAGCTGTAACGCATTGCCAATAGCATTTTCAAGGTTATTGAACAGTTCCTTGAGTCTACTGTCGCGGACAGTTTTCAGTGAGATAATTTTTTCGAATATCTCATACAAGTCTTCTTCCTTTGCTTCCCATATGTTTTTATGTTCCAGATGAAAATATATGCGTTCGAGCAATTGGGTACAAAGTTCAGGATCTAGTTTTTTTGTATCTGTTTTATAAGCTTTTTCAATACCCAGCACCCAACACCGTTCAAGAAAAGTACGGTCAGTTTCACTCTTATCTTTTATGGCTGAATATATCTGTTGTATAATATCTATAGCAACCGGATCGGTTCCTACAATAATATCTTCAGGGCGCATATGTTTTTTTATGATCACAACAAACTAATTAGCATTACTGAATATCGTATAAATGTAGTTAATATTTATCGAATTACTATATGTTGTTTGAGGAAGCATTAAAATCACTTGTGGTTTATCCCTGTTGTGTAGGTTGAGGCATTAAAATCTCACCCCGCGTTCCCTTCTCTCTACAGGAAGAGAAGGGAATGCGCGATATTGAGGTTGCGGGGATGAGAATACTATGTTTAAGAACTAGTGCTAATTATTAGTAAATGTTACGCTGTTAATGCAACATTATTTTCGTTAATATTTTTTTTGTTACCAAAACCAAAAGGATTGAACACTACTATCTCAGCATTGTATTTTTTCGAATACCTGCTTATAAACCATTTAGGAACGTTCAGTTTATTTAGACCTTGTAAATTAATTTTGGTTGCTTGTTTGTTTTTTTCTTCTGACATAAAGCATAACAATATTTGATATGGCAAAAGTATTTAACCTGTTTGTGAAAAACATCAGTATAAATACGTAAAAAAAAGACAATTTTCATACGTATTTATACGTACGTATAAATACGTAGTTTTACCCTATCGTATCGGTTTTGTGTAATAAAATAAACCTTTTATTGTTCCTAATAGATAGACTCACGTTAGAACAGTAAAATCCTAATAGTATTACTTGATTTTACGGTTAAGGTATGGAAATGCTATTTCCCGGCTTTTTTGTCCTGCTCTTCCTTTTTCTTTTTAATAAACCCTCGCAGAAAAATATTATGCCCAGCGGCATCCATGTTTTGCTTAAATCCTCCTGCCCCTTGCTTGATATTAATAAGAGCCTTTTCTACATTTTCTGCTAATACTGTATCCATAACTAATTTCCCAATGGTTCCTTTTCCATTACGTATGCTCTCAATAATTACTGAGAGGTTTGCTGTAATGAGTGCAGCATTATCGCTTGTTAATTTAATTTTCAGCAAAATATCATCAATATTTATTGGTTGGGTGCTCCCAATAATATCATTATCCGATAATTCTGTTGAACCAACCTTCCCAGGTATGAGTATTACAATTTTATTTCCCATTAACCCATCAGACCCTATTATGGCTGTTGCATTCTTCTTTATAAATCTCCGGGTATGTTCATCAATAACCATATCAACTTTTACTGTAGAATCGGTAATTTGTTCAATGCCTTCAATAATACCCACATTAATACCCGAAAAGCGGACATTGTTGCCGACTTGCAGGCCGCTTATATCTTTAAATACTGCGCTGGTGCGGAAGGTTTTATTGAATAATTGCTGCCTTTCTCCTATAAAATAGATGGCTGCAATAAAAAGAGCAAGGCTTATAGAAACAAATACTCCAAGCCTTATCTTATTTCCTGTTAAGTTTTTCATGATACCGGTTTTTATATTATTTAAAGAATGAGCGAACCCATTCATCTTTTGATTCTGACAATTCACTAAATGTTCCTTCTGCTACCGATATGCCATCTTTAATTATCATCATTCTGTTTGATGTAATTCGTGCACATTCTACGTCATGGGTTATAATAATAGAAGCAGCATTGTATTTTTTCTGCACATCTAAAATCAAATGACTTATTTCTTTAGATGTTATCGGGTCGAGGCCCGTAGTAGGTTCATCGTAAAGTATTAGTTCTGGTTTTAAAATCAGTGTGCGTGCAAGGCCAACCCGTTTTCTCATCCCACCCGAAAGCTCAGATGGCATTTTGTCAATGGCTTCTTCAAGCCCAACGCTTTTCAATACATCTAAAACCAAAGTATCTATTTCTTCCCTGGGCAATTTTTTTAAATCACGCAATGGGAATTCAAGATTCTCTCTTACCGTCATAGAATCATATAAAGCTGCACTTTGAAACAGGAACCCGACCTTTTTTCTTACCAGGTTTAATTCAGATTCTTTTAATCCGGTTATGTCTTTGCCGAATAAAATAACATTGCCATCTTCTGGCTCAATTAATCCGACTAAGCATTTTATAAGTACTGATTTACCGCTGCCTGATTTGCCAAATACAACCAGGTTTTCACCCTTTTCAATTTTCAGGTTCATGTCCTTAAGTACCTGTTTGGTTCCGAAGGATTTTTTTATGTGGTTTACTTCTGCAACAATAGATTCCATACTAGGTTCAATTAAATATGCTTGTTAACTGAACGGCGATCATATCGATAATAAATATGGCCAATGAGCCAAAAACAACCGATGAATTAGCTGCTTTTCCTACCCCTTCAGTTCCTGTATTTGAATTATAGCCATAGTAACAACCAATTAAACCAACTGTAAACCCGAAGAAAAAAGTTTTAATTGTAGCTGGAAAAACATCGGAAAAGGAAAGAGCCTGGAAAACTTGTAAGAAGAATAGGTGGAAGCTTACGGTGCCCTTTAAGTTTACTCCTATATAGGAGCCATATATGGATACAGCGTCGGCTGCAATTACAAGTAAAGGCAACATTATGGTAGCCGCAAGTATGCGTGTTACTACAATATATTTAAAAGGATTTATTCCTGAAACCTCCATAGCATCAACCTGTTCGGTTACTTTCATAGATGCTATTTCAGCACCAATGCCCGACCCAACTTTACCTGCAAATATTAACGCAGTTATTACAGGCCCCATTTCGCGCACTATAGAAACAGCAACCATTGCCGGTAACCACGATTCTGCCCCGAACTCGGCAAGTGTTGGCCTTGATTGAATAGTGAGAACAAGGCCCATAATAAATCCGGTAATTGCTACAAGTGGTAGCGACCTGTATCCTATTAAATAGGATTGTTTAAGAAATTCGTTGAATTCATACCGTGGCCTTATAATTTCTCTGAAAAAACGAAATGAAAACCGGGTTCCTAAAGTTACCCCTTCAAAAAAGCCTCGTACGTTTTTAAAATACGGGCTTTGTATATTTGCTGCCGGTTTTTCTTCTTTGCTGTCGGTTTTAGTTTCTATATCAGAGGCCATTTTTATCTGCGCCGGTTTAGTTTAAATACCTTCTTAGTATCCATGCAGTAGTTTCATGCTCTTCCATTAACCCGGTTAAGAAATCTGCTGTACCGGCATCTTTACATTTTTCAGTGCAATGCACAATATCCTTTCTCAATTGAATAATAACTGTTTCATGATCTTCCAGTAATTCCCTAAGTGTATCCTTTGATGAAGAGTATTTTCCGGGCCTTTCTTTTAGTACAGAAAATTTTTGGTATTCATTCATCGTTCCAATTGTTTTGTGGCCAAGCTTCCCTATGCGTTCAGCAATTTCATCAATAGCCTCCTCCAACTGTTTGTATTGGTTCTCATATAATTTATGAAGTTCCATAAAACTTTCACCGGTAACATTCCAATGAGATTTTCTTGTCTTTATATACAATGTCATTTCATTTGATAAAGCAGCAGATAGAACTGATGCAGAATCTTTTAGTTTTTT
>Ga0207054_1082_pt1 | contig 29860 bp, 34 predicted proteins | sample Alteio_BWMinCont_60_FD_153288 | JGI IMG/M metagenome (GOLD analysis project Ga0207054, IMG submission 153288) | Enriched cells from forest soil in Barre Woods Harvard Forest LTER site, Petersham, Massachusetts, United States -... | ecosystem: Environmental > Terrestrial > Soil > Temperate forest >... | reverse complement strand
CCGCCGTCATCCTCCGTACTGTTGGTGAGGCGTGTTTCCTTCCCGGTGATAAAATTATATTGATACAAATGGGCAGCATCTTCACGATTGGCTATGTAAAACAGGATATTGCTGTTTAGCGCCCATTGCAACTGTGATTCTATGCCATCGGTTTGTGTTACCCGGAAAGCATCACCGCCGGTTTTAGCGGCCGCTACAAATACATCTCCGTGAGCAATAAAAGCTGCTTTTTTGCCGTCGGGCGATAAAACAAGGCCGCGAAACTGTGTAGTCAGCTTTTGATGTTCGATACCAGCGCCTGCCGACGAACCATGACACACAATATTAACTTCCGAAGCTTTTCCGGCCGCCACATCATATTTCCAGATTTTAAAGTCACGTTCAAAAACGATGGTTTTGCCATTGTAGGCCATTACCGGCCATATTACACGGCCTTTAGTAAAATCGGTAAGTTGCTTAGGCGCGCCTTTTATGGTCTTTACCCATAAATTTTGCGTGCCGCTACGGTCAGACACATAGTATATAGAAGCGCCGTCCCTGCTCCACATCGGCCACACTTCTCTTGCTCCGCCTGCGGTTATTTTTTCATATTCGGGTGTATTACCTTCCTTCATCAACCATATTTCTGACTGATCAATATGGCTGCTGCCATTGCGCCACCACTGTTGCGAAGCTATGCCGCGCGCGGTTATGGCCAATGTTTTGCCATCGGGAGATGGCATAGCAAAAAACTCGTTCATATAGCGGTTATTGCTTACCGGCATAGGTGTGCCCCCGGTGGTTTTTACCCGGTAAATATCACCCATCGATGAAATGTCGCGACTGGAAGTACTGTAATAAATATATTTGCCATCGGGCGACCATGCACTTAACGCTTCATTTCCGTCATCATACGTTAAACGCTTTAACTCGTTGGTTTTGAGGTTGAAAATATAGATATCGCCATTGCCCGTGCGGGTTGAATTAAAGGCTAAGTATTTTCCGTCGGGAGAGTAAATGGGATTGGAATCAAAAGCCGGATCGGAAATAAGCAGGTGCGCTTCACCACCTGCAGCCGGAACCGTCCAGATATCGCCACCCGAGCTAAAAGCAATTTCAGACCCATCCGGTGAAATAGCAGGATCTGCATAATAAGGAATACTGGCAACAGCCTTTTTGGTAACCGCCTGTGAAAAGGCCGCAGGTGCTATCAGCAAAAGTGCCAGGCAAAATGATGGTAATTTTTTATACATATATCAGGGACTTTAAAATTTAATACTATTTCAAAGCGTTAAGATAGTTTTTTAAGTTTTAATATTGATTTGAATTTTGAAAAAAACAGGAGCCAGGATTAAAATTCCTTAATCTTGACGGCTCGAGCTTTAATTTTAGATGATTAGTAAAGTTAATCTATCTTTGGGGCTTAAATTTTTAAATTATATTTTCATGGCAAAAGCATCCGAAATTAAAGTAGGTAATATACTACGCTTCAACGGCGAACTGGTAACCGTAACAGAAGTACTGCATCGTACACCAGGAAAAGGCGGCGCATTCTACCTGGATAAGTTTCGTAACATAAAAACAGGAAAGATTGTTGAGGCCCGCTTAGCTACCGACGAACAGGTTGAAATTTGCCGTGTAGAAACAAACGATTTTCAATACCTCTATGAAGATGGCGACGCCATGGTAATCATGGATAATACCACTTTTGAGCAGCATAATATTCCGAAAGCGCTTTTCGGGCCTGCGGTGAAATTCCTGAAAGAGGGGATGAGTGTGATCGTTTCGTTTGAAAGCGAAGAACCAATCATGGCGGTAGCACCCAACTTTGTGGATTTGGAAATTACCTACGCCGAACCTGCCGTTAAAGGTGATACCTCATCGGGCGCGCTGAAAATAGCGACTACAGAAAACGGAATAGAAATTAAAGTCCCCTTGTTTGTTAACCAGGGCGATAGAATAAAAGTTGATACCCGCACCGGCGAGTACGTCGAGCGGGCTAAATAAAAACATAAAAAGTTTCTTAATGACTTGAGGCTTTTTTTAGAATCGGTGCCGGTTATTTTAAACAGATGAATAAATTCGAATAATAAAAAAACCCGATCAAATTTGACCGGGTTTTTTTGTGCGGAAGAAGGGACTCGAACCCCCACGCCGTGAAGCGCCAGATCCTAAGTCTGGTGCGGCTACCAATTACGCCACTTCCGCAGTTAGGATTTTTTTAGAGTCGCAAAGATAGCTTAATTTGATAGATTATGAAAAGTAATTTACTTTTTTAGCTAAGTGCCTATTGGTCAAAGGTAAACTGTATTACTTTTTCTTCTCTCATATTCATTGTCCTGTAAAAATCCAAAGCATGGTTGTCATTTTCACTGGCATCAACAAACAATTGCGCTATCTTATTCTCCTTGCAATAATCTTTTGCAGCAATAATCAGCTTTTTACCTAATCCCATTCGTTGAAATTCTGGTTTAACGGCTATATCATAAATAAATAGCTCGGAATATGCTGAATGATACATGGATAACTCATAAGCGGTTAAGCCTCCAACCACTTCATCTTTATAAATAGCAGCAAAACAAATAAAACTGGCGTTTTTCAGAAGAGTATTTACTTGTTCATTGCTTGCTATTGAAGAGCTTTTGATAGCAAAAACTTCTTGCAAAACAAGAAAGAGTTGTTGAGCAATGGATGAATCTTTCCTGTTTAAACGCCTCACGATAAATTCGTTCTTATTAGGTTCCATTTGGTATATCATTGAGTTATAAAGTAAATCTACCAAAAACATATAAAACTTATTGAGGCGCTATCTGTTAAGTTATTTAACTAAAACAATAAACCAAAACTCCTATGAAAAAGTTAAGTTCCATTTTAATGATTGCCCTGTCTGCCAGTGTATTCCAGGCTTGCCAGGGGCCAAAAGATAGTAAGGGCGCCGCTGATAGTATCAATGCTGTCAAAGACACTACCACATCGGGCAAAACAGGTATTGCTGTAGATAAGGACGACGCCAAATTTGCGGTAGATGCAGCCAACGGCGGCATGACAGAAATAGCGTTAAGTCAACTGGCAGAAACACGCGCAATTAACAGTCAGGTAAAAGATTTTGCTGCGATGATGGTGACCGATCATACCAAAGCAGGCGATGAGTTAAAGGGCATTGCAAAAGTCAAAAATATTACCTTACCCGATTCGGTTAGCGCCGATTCAAAGAAAGCAATTGACGACCTGTCAAAAAAATCAGTTAGCGACTTCGATAAGGCCTATGTAAATAAAATGATAGCTGACCATAAGTCAACCGTAAGTATGTTCGAGGATGCCTCTAAAAAATTGAAGGATCCCGACCTGAAAGCTTTTGCTGATAAAACATTACCTATTATAAAAGGACATTTAAGTGATATCACGACCATTAAAGTTCAAATGAAATAATAAGAACTTACCCGTTAAGTTTTATATCCGGGCAAGCCTTGTTTTAATTAACAAGGCTTGTTTTATTTAACAACTATTTTGTAAGCCCTAAAAATTATATACTTTTAGCTCACAATGGAAGCTAAAAACAATAAAAAAACCATCTGGGCATGGTGCATGTTTGATTGGGCAAATCAATCCTACAATATGGTGATTACCTCCACCATTTTTCCCGCTTATTATGTCGGTATCACCGCAAATACCAAATATGGCAAGAATATGGTGAGCTTTTTTGGGCATAAGTTTGTGAACACGGTATTGCAAAACTATATTTTGGCCGTATCCTACCTGCTCATCGTAGTTACATTGCCGATATTAACTTCTATTGCTGATTACCGTGGGGCTAAAAAATTGTACCTGCAATTGTTTACCTGGGTAGGCGGCTTAGCCTGTGCCGGTTTATTTTTTATGAAAGAAGGCGGCCCAATAGAGTTTGGGATGATCTGTTTTGGTATAGCCACCATCGGCTACTGTGGCGGATTCGTTTTCTATAACTCCTACCTGCCGCAAATAGCCACATTGGACAAGCAAAACGATGTGAGTGCCAAGGGTTTTATTTATGGGTTCGCGGGCAGCATTGTAGTACAGCTGGTTTGTTTGGTTGGCGTACTTTTTCACAGTTCATTTGGCATTACCGAGGACATGGGAGCCCGGATATCATTTATCATCGTTTTTTTATGGTGGGTAGGCTTTGCTATAATTCCTTTCAAAATATTGCCCAAAGGCGAACCTAATGCCGGATCGCATAAGTTCAATGTATTTACAGGTGGGTTTAAGGAACTTGCCAAGGTTTTTGGAAAGATCAAAAACATGCCTTTGGTGAAACGTTTTCTGCCTGCATTTTTCTTTTATTCAGTCGGCGTGCAAACTATCATGCTGGTTGCTGCAGAATTTGCTGCAAAAGAATTACATATGAAAGATGACGACCTGATTACTATCATCCTGATCATACAAGTGGTGGCAATAATAGGCGCATGGCTCACCTCTTTAGCATCCAATAAATACGGTAATACAAAGGCATTGATTGTACTGGTAGTTTTCTGGACTATAACCTGCTTGTGCGTTTACTATATAGCCAACCAAAGTCAGTTTTATGTAGCCGCATTTGCGGTAGGCATAGTGATGGGTGGTGTGCAATCCCTGTCCCGCTCAACCTACGCCAAATTGCTGCCACAAAACATTCCGGATACTGCATCTTATTTTAGTTTCTATGATGCTACTGAAAAGCTTTCCATCGTAGTGGGCCTTGCCGTTTTCGCCATAGTTGAAGATATGACGCATGAAATGCGTGATTCTGCATTAGCGTTGGATTGCTTTTTTGTTGTGGGATTATTATTGCTAATTGTTTTGTTTGCTGCCGAAAGAAAAGCGGCAAAAACGGTAGCATTAAGCGCGGCGTAGTTATGGAAACTATTAAATGGGGTGTTTTGGGCACCGGGCGTATCGCCCGTAAATTTGCTGAGGATCTCAGATTGGCAGAAGGCTGCGAATTAATTGCCGTAGGCTCACGTTCTCAAGCAGGAGCTGATAATTTTTCGAAACAATTTGCTGTAAAGTATGCTCATTCTTCTTACGCAGAATTGGCTCAAAACCCCGAAGTTGACGTTATTTATATAGCCACTCCGCATAATCTGCATCACGAAAATACTTTAATGTGTTTAAATAACCACAAGGCGGTTTTATGCGAAAAACCCTTTGCCATTAACACCCGCCAGGCGCTGGAAATGATTAACCTGGCCATGGAAAAGAAAGTGTTTTTAATGGAGGCCCTGTGGACAAAGTTTCACCCGCATTATATTAAAATGCAGGAAATGATCAAACAAGGTTTGTTGGGTGATATAACAACAGTATTAGCCAACTTTGGCTTTAAACCGTTACCTCCGGTGAACCCACGCCTGTATGAACCTGCATTAGGCGGCGGAACGATGATGGATATCGGTATTTATAATGTGCTTTTGGCTATAGGTGTATTAGGTAAGCCCGATCATATCGACGCGGTAATGACACCAGCACCAACAGGGGTAGATGAGCAATGCGCGGTATTATTCCGCTATAAAAATGGAAGTATGGCCCAGTTATTCTCCACCTTTTCAGCTAATTTGGCTACAGACGCGGATATCTGCGGGTCGAAAGGTCGGATTAGATTAACATCCAAGTTTTATGAACCATCTGCCACTATTGAATTTTATGAGGGACGCGATGCGCCAAAGCAAGTTATTCCCGTTGAAAAGGAGGGAGGCACCGGCTATCAGTACGAAGCGCGGCACGTAAACGAGTGTTTGCGTAACGGATTGACGGAAAGTCCTGTTATCCCATTTGCTGATACCATTGAACTAATGGAAACGCTGGATAAAATAAGAGAGATAGCCGGAATAAGGTATCCTGCGGATAATGATAATTTACCATAGGGTTTTCAAACCAACAACATTATATTGGGTTACGTGTTTATCCTTACTTATAAATATTAAATCTCGATTTATTGCCTGCCAAATAAGCATTCTATCAAAAGGATCTTTATGATTGGTCAAAGCAAGTTTATGGTATGTAGAACTTTCATCAGGAGAAAGAGGCAATAATTGAAAACCTGACTCTAAAGATAATTTAGGCAAATCTTCCGGTAAAAATCCTTGAAATTCTAATTTACCCGATGGGAATTTTAGAGCAACCTCCCAAAAGCTAATTGCGCTTATAAAAATTGTATTGTTATTATTTTCGAGTGTTTGCTGTACAATAAGAGATAATTTTTCATTTTCTGTAATAGCCCAAATAAGGGTATGTGTATCTAATAGGTAATTCATAACCCTAAAAATTCTTCTTCGGTAATTTTGAAATCATCACGAAAAATAACTTTAGCTTTTCCTTCTAAAATACCTAATTTTCGTTTAGGTTGTTGAGGTAATTCTGGTAAAAAGTAACCAATAATTTCTTTCTTTCTTCCAAAAGTAACTGCAATTTTCTCGCCATCTTTTACTTGTTCAATAACTTCCGAAAAATGAGTTTTAAATTCGCCTACTGTCATTGTCTTCATAACACATACTTATTTAATCAAAGATAAATTATATTTGTCAAGTTGTCAAGAAAGTAAAAATAATTCCTTAAAATCGCTCAATAAAATTTAATTATGAAAACAATAGGATTAATAGGCGGCATTAGCTGGGTTTCCACAGTTGATTATTATACTTACATTAATAAAGGTGTGAATGCTCAACTTGGCGGGTTAAATTTTGCTCAGTGTATTATATATTCATTTAACTATGCTGATATCGTTAAAAATAACGAAAGCGAAAATTGGGATGCCACATTAAAAATGCTCACCCAAGCCGCATTGGGTTTACAACAAAGTGGTGCAGAAGCGATATTGCTTTGCGCAAACACCATGCACATGGTAGCTGATGATTTGGTAAAAAACCTCCAAATACCTGTTATACATATCGCCACTGCTACAGCAAATGAAATAACCAAACAGGGACTAAAAAAAGTTGGTTTATTGGGCACACGCTTTACAATGGAACGCGACTTTTTTAAAGACAAACTCAAAGAGCAAGGCATCGATACTTTAATACCTGATGATGACGAGCGCCTGTTTATTCATGATACCATTGGCAGTGAGTTGAGTAAAAGCATCATTAACCCCGAAACAAAGGCCTACTATCTGCGCGCTATGAAAAAATTGATAGATAGGGGTGCCCAGGGAATAATTTTAGGTTGCACCGAAATACCTATGCTCATTAAACCGGAAGATATAAATATACCTTTATTTGATACCACGCTTATCCACTCAAATGCAGCGGTGGAGTTTATGCTGCGTTAATACATTTGACAACTTTTTAAAAGTTGTCAAAATCTTAACCTTTTACATTATGACTTTGGGCAGGAAGTGTTATCAAATAACTATAAATGGCATCAATTTCCTTGTCGCTTAGTCTGTCAAATTTGGGCATGGGCGGATGAAGTTTTCTATCAGGGGCTTCACCATCTTTTACCGCTCTAAGAAACTGCGTTTGTGTAAAACTTCCTATACCTGTATTTTTATCCGCAGTAATATTTGAGGCGATTACAGTATTGCCCTTATTATCTTTAAATTTTATACCACCGGCCATATAGCCTTTGCTTTGCTCAATATCCAGGTAATTGAGTTTCTGAAGGCTTTGAGAATGACAGTGAAAACATCCCAAATTGTCAACCAGGTATTTGCCCAGGGCTACTTTATCCGTTGGTAATTTCATGCCCGGATTGTAGGGGAGAGGTTTGGCGGTAGCACTCATATATATTTTCCCGATAATGTTATAATGCGTTAAACCATTGATATGATCATCGGCAGCTACAGCGGGATCATTTGATCGTAAATAAGCTATTATAGCATTAACATCTTCGTCGGCCATATTGGGGCGAAGCATATAGGGAATAAATCGGCCATCTTTATTAATGCCCGTTTTTAACAGGTATTTTAACTGTGCATCGGTATATTGAGGCGGTAGGCCATGTGTTTTTGATTGGGTTAAATTTGCGGAATACACTTCGCCTACTATAGCGGGCACATCTTCTATATGTGTGCCAATTAGTTTATTAACAGATCGGTCGTAATGGCAACCGGCGCAACTGCTAAATACCAATACCTTTCCTCTTTCAACCGCATCCTCAGTATAAGTGGCTTTAAAATTAGCTGGTGCTGTGGCAAACTGGGTCTTGCAGCTATATATAATAATCGCAGCCAGTATGAGGGTTATGATCGAAATCAACTTGTATTTGCCTGTAATTTTCATGACCACTGTTTAGTTAAATGATATCTTATTCATTAATACATTATTATAAGGTAATAGTTTTATAAAAGGATCTTCCGGCCAATCCAAATTGTTATAGCCTATAACAATTCATTTTACAGGGGCTTTATATTTCCTACAAAAAATTCTATACTTTTAACCTGACCATGGAAACCAAAAACAATAAAAAGACTATCCGGGCCTGGGCCATGTTTGACTGGGCCAACTCCGCTTATAACCTCGTAATAACCTCTACGATATTCCCCGCTTATTATGTCGCTATAACCAGTAATGTAAAGACTAATAACCACGTAACTTTTTTCGGGCATAGTTTTGTCAATACAGCGCTATCTGATTATACACTCGCAGCTGCTTACATGGTAGTTGCCCTTATATTGCCGATCCTAACATCAATTGCCGACTACCGTGGCAATAAAAAAATATTTATGCAGTTCTTTACCTGGTTAGGGGCGATATCTTGTGGCATGCTATACTTTTTTAAGGTTGATACACTGGAAACGAGTATGCTGTTTTTTGGATTGGCGGCCATTGGATATAGCGGTGGGTTTGTATTCTACAATTCTTATCTCCCCGAAATTGCAACGCTGGATATGCAGGACAGGGTTAGCGCCAAAGGTTTTACGTATGGCTATATTGGCAGCGTATTATTACAGCTTATTTGTTTCGCGTTTGTGCTTAAACCCGAATGGTTCGGTATTGTAGATAAAAGCTTTCCGGCCAGGCTTTCATTTTTATTGGTTGGCCTATGGTGGATCTGTTTTGCCTACATCCCTTTTACTATATTACCCAAGGGCAGTCCGAACGCAAAGTCGCACCATACAGATCTTATACGTGGCGGTTTTATTGAGTTAGGCAAAGTGTGGCAGCAAGTAAAGTGGATGCCTGTGTTAAAACGGTATTTGCCCGCCTTCTTTTTTTATTCGATGGGTGTGCAAACCATTATGCTGGTGGCTACCAGTTTTGGCGCCAAAGAACTGCACATGGAGACGAGTTCATTAATACAAATCATATTACTCATCCAATTGGTAGCTATTGGCGGTGCTACGCTCATGTCGCGCTTGTCTGAAAAATATGGTAATATACAGGTATTGGCAGGCGTAGTGGTTATTTGGATAGGCACCTGCGTTGCGGCATATTTTACAACAACATCTACCCAGTTTTATATACTGGCTATTATAGTCGGGTTGGTAATGGGAGGCATACAATCCTTATCCCGCTCCACTTATTCTAAACTTATTCCGCAGGATATTCCGGACTCGGCTTCATTTTTTAGTTTTTACGATGTTACCGAAAAGCTGGCAATTGTAGGAGGGATGTTTAGTTTTGGATTAGTTGATGATATTACCAATAGTATGCGCAATTCCACGCTGGTATTAACGGTATACTTTGTGGTTGGCTTACTACTGCTGATATCCTTATTAAGTTATCAGCGAAAAGTCAGGCTGACAGTTAGCTAATGCTGGACGCTTATTCGGGCAAACTATCAAATTTTTTTCTGAAATTAGCCGCCGATGAAAGTCGAACTATTTATCCCGTGTTTTATTGACCAACTATACCCGGAAACGGCATTCAATACCGTAAAAGTATTGGAAAAAGCAGGCTGCACCGTTGCCTATAATACAGAACAAACCTGTTGCGGACAGCCCGCCTTCAATGCAGGGTTTTGGGATGAGGCTAAAACTGTCGGGAGTAAATTTCTAAATGGTTTTGCTGAAGATAGTGTTATCGTATCGCCATCCGCTTCCTGTACAGGTATGGTAAAAAACTATTATAATGACCTGTTCACCAATACCGTTGTACATAATAAATGCCGTGCGGTACAAGGGAATATTTATGAGTTGTCTGATTTCCTGGTAAATATATTGCAGTTTGATTATTTCGGTGCCGAACTGGAAGGACGCGCCGTATATCATGATAGTTGTGCAGCACTACGTGAATGCAAAATAAAAGAGGAGCCACGCAAACTATTGGATAAGGTGCTCGGGCTGGAATTAGTCGACTTGAAAGACAATGAAACCTGCTGCGGTTTCGGCGGTACATTTGCGGTTAAATTTGAAGCTATTTCAACCGCTATGGCACAACAAAAAGTGGATAACGCCCTTGCTGTCGATGCCGAATATATCATCTCAACAGACGCATCCTGTTTGCTGCATTTACAAAGCTATATCGATAAAAATAACCTGCCTATAAAAACCATTCACCTTGCTGATGTATTAGCGCACGGGTGGGGGAATGTGTAGGGTGATTTCGGAATTCGGATGTTCGATTTCGGAATTAATTAATCAGTGAAATCACAGATCAATCGGTGTAATCTTATAAAATTTAAGAACCACATATTATTTTACTTCATCCATTTTAACCACTCTATAAACTACGCCAAGCCGTTTGGCATTTTGCTCAACCGTTGTAGTAAAACCTGCTTCTTTACGCAACTCGTTCACTTTATCCGGATCTTTTATGGGCCATACAAAGGCTTCAACTTTGCCGTTTTTTAGTTTTTGCATTTGTACCTGGCTACCATATACCTGTTCTTTACCTTCGCGCTGTAATTGCCTGTCAAACATCATGGCGTACAAAGAAAATGGCAGCTCGTTTTCTTCCGCAGCTTTCTTGATTATAGGCATATACTGATCGATTTTTTTTGAATGCTGTATAAGATTCCACGCTGATTCATTTGTCGGTGTGCCGACAAGTGATTTACCTGGATAACCATATTTATCAAACACCTTTTCAATAAACACCAAGTTTGATGAATCAATATGATTTTGCAAGGTGTTATAACGGGCATTTGCTTCGTTTACAGTAAGGGATAATGATTTGGCTACAGAATCTTTTTTGTTTGGATTTAATAGTAAGGTCATTATCTCACGGTATTTTTGATCGAGGGCCATAACACTATCCAATTGTTTTTTTAAAACAGGGTTTAATTTTTTTTGCGCCTGACAAACCACAAACGTTAAACAGCAAAATATAACTAATAGTATTTTTTTCATGTACTTCAGATTTTTGATTCCGGATTTAGTATTTACATCTAATATTTCCTGTTTATATCAACAATTTCTCCATTTTTATTCATATCCAAAAGCAAGGACTTTAAATACATATATCTTCCCGCATTAAAGTTTTTATCTTCTATCTCGCTTAATCCATCTTCTTTATCGCTTTGATATTTATAAGCTAAAAAAGACAATGTATCGTGTGCGATATTGTCTACTTTAAACAAGGTATAAGTGCCGTTTTTTTGTTTTATCTCGTATATATCATTTACTCTTGGCGACAATATCATTTTAGTAAATTGTTGAGGTTTTTGCAGATCAACTATATTTACTATGATGGCAAATAAAATAATTGCACCAGTTCCTGCAAAACTCCATAAAGGTGTTTTACTTTGAGCTTTTAAATTAGCGTATTGTATTGCGAATGATCGGGGCATCTCCCGTGGTTTTAAAAGTTGCTTGCAAAATGAGCATTGCGAGTATCCGATTTTTTCGAATGGAAACAGTGGTACTAAAAACAAGCAATAAACATATCGCTGAAAAATATTCATCTGAACAGTATTGCTTTTATTGCAATTCGGACATTGTTCCGCTATTATTTGTGATTTAATTACTGTTGATTTAATGCCAAATCCAATCATCGTATGTCGTTTAGGTTAAGTCCTAAAAATAGATAAAATGGTTCTGTAGAAAAAATATACTTTAAAAATCGTAAATTTGCACTTCAAAATAAAAGATCACTTAGTAGGTGATTAGTAAAAAGTAATTTTATAAACGTTTAAATCATAGTTGTAGATGATTAATATTACACTCCCGGATGGTTCCGTGCGTCAGTATGACAAGGGAATCACTTCGATGCAGATCGCGCTGTCGATCTCCGAAGGTTTAGCAAGAAATGTATTAGCAGCAGAAGTTGACGGCCAGGTTTGGGACGCGAATCGCGCCATTGAACAGGACGCGAAAGTAAAACTGTTAACCTGGAACGATACTACAGGCAAGGCAACCTTCTGGCATTCATCGGCCCACTTAATGGCTGAAGCGTTAGAAGCGCTTTACCCGGGTACCAAATTCGGCATAGGCCCGGCTATTGAAACCGGATTTTACTATGATGTTGACTTTGGCGACAGGGAATTTTCATCCGACGAGTTCAAGAAAATTGAAGATAAAATAATCGAATTAGCTAAAACTAAAGAAGAATTTACCCGTAAACCGGTATCCAAAGCGGATGCGATTGAATACTTTACTGAAAAAGGCGACGAATACAAACTTGACCTGATCAAGGATCTGCCCGACGGTTCTATTACCTTTTATACACAAGGCAATTTCACTGATCTATGCCGTGGCCCGCATATACCCAATACCGGCTTTATAAAAGCGGTGAAGTTAATGAGTGTTGCCGGTGCTTATTGGCGCGGTGACGAGAGCCGTAAGCAATTAACCCGTATCTACGGTGTTACTTTCCCTAAGGCAAGCGAACTGACTGATTACCTGCATTTGCTGGAAGAAGCTAAAAAACGCGATCACCGTAAGTTAGGTAAGGAACTGGAGTTGTTTGCTTTCTCTGAAAAAGTAGGGATGGGTTTACCGTTATGGTTGCCAAAAGGCACCGCATTGCGCGAGCGGCTGGTTAACTTTATGCAAAAGGCCCAGGTTAAGGCGGGTTATGAGCAGGTAATATCTCCGCACATTGGGCATAAAAACTTATATGTAACATCGGGCCACTATGAAAAATATGGCGCTGATTCTTTTCAGCCGATAAAAACACCGCAGGAAGGAGAGGAGTTCTTTTTAAAACCAATGAACTGCCCGCACCATTGCGAAATGTACAAAACCAAGCCACGGTCATACAAAGACCTGCCGGTGCGTTATGCCGAATTTGGTACCGTTTATCGTTATGAGCAAAGCGGCGAATTACACGGTTTAACCCGTGTGCGTGGCTTTACACAGGATGATGCACACTTGTTTTGCCGCCCTGACCAGGTAAAAGAAGAATTTAAAAAGGTAATTGACCTGGTACTCTACACATTTGGAGCCTTAGGTTTTGATGATTATACCGCACAGGTATCGCTTCGCGATCCGGAGAACAAAGCAAAATATATAGGTACCGATGAAAATTGGGCGCTGGCTGAGTCGGCTATAATTGAGGCTGCCGCTGAAAAAGGTTTGAAAACCATAGAAGTATTAGGCGAAGCGGCGTTTTACGGCCCCAAGCTTGATTTTATGGTAAAGGATGCGCTTGGACGTAAATGGCAGCTGGGTACTATCCAGGTGGATTATAACCTGCCTGAGCGTTTTGAGCTGGAATACACTGGCAGTGATAACCAGAAACATCGCCCGGTAATGATCCACCGTGCACCATTTGGTTCATTGGAACGTTTTGTGGCTGTTTTAATTGAGCATTGCGCGGGTAATTTCCCGCTTTGGTTATCGCCGGAGCAATTTATTATTTTGCCCATATCCGAAAAATATGAAGAATATGCAAAAAAACTTTCTGATGTGTTAAAAGATTCCGATATTTGCGGGCTAATTGACTTCAGGGATGAAAAGATAGGGCGGAAGATACGCGATGCTGAAGTCAAAAAAATCCCTTACATGCTGATTGTGGGCGAAAAAGAAGCTAACGAAAATGTGGTTTCGGTACGCAAACATGGTCAGGGCGATTTGGGAAGTATGAGTATTGAAGAATTTAAACAACAAATAATTAAAGAAATAACAGTATAACTTGGCATTAAACAAACCTTTCAATAGAGGACCAAGGCTTCCTTTCAAGAAAAAAGAAGCCGAACATAATATCAATCAATTTATCAGGGCTACAGAAGTGCGTCTTGTAGGCGACAATGTAGAACAGGGGGTTTATTCATTAAGAGATGCTTTGGCAATAGCCGAAGAACAAGAACTGGACCTGGTTGAAATATCGCCTAACGCTGTGCCGCCTGTTTGTAAAGTAACCGACTATAACAAGTTTATTTACGAGCAGAAGAAAAAGCTTAAAGAGATAAAGAGCAATGCCAAGCAAACCGTTATCAAAGAGATTCGTTTTGGACCGAACACCGATGACCACGACTTTGACTTTAAGCTAAAACACGCAACCAAGTTTTTGGAAGCTGGCGAAAAAGTAAGGGCATATGTTCATTTTAAGGGACGGGCCATTGTTTATAAAGAGCAGGGAGAAATATTATTACTTCGCTTTGCACAAGCTTTAGAAGATGTGGGTAAGGTAGAACAACTGCCAAAACTGGAAGGAAAACGAATGTTTTTAACAGTAGCTTCAAAAGGAGCTAAAAAATAGATTTGAGATGTTAGATATGAGTATTGAGATGGATTCTCATATCTCACGTTTCAAATCTCATATCTCAAAATAGAATTAATTAAATATATATACATAAACACGGTTATGCCAAAAATGAAAACCAATTCCAGTGCTAAAAAGCGCTTTTCGATCACTGGAACCGGTAAAATCACCAGGAAGAATGCCTTCAAAAGCCACATCTTAACCAAGATGTCGACCAAACGTAAGCGCAACCTTACCAACACCAGTTTAGTTTCTGATGCTGATATGGGTAACGTAAAACGTATGCTTTGCATAGGTAAGTAATTAACAAATTTTTTAACCAGGTATTAGAGTTTTAAGTTTCCGTTAAAAAAGCCGGAGCACTCACTACCAAAAATCAAAATCATGCCACGTTCAGTTAACGCAGTAGCGTCGAGAAGACGCAGAAAAAGGATCATGAACCTCGCCAAAGGTTATTGGGGTTCAAGAAGCAAGGTTTATACCGTTGCAAAAAACACAGTAGAAAAAGGCTTACAGTACGCATATCGTGACCGTAAGACCAAGAAAAGAGAATTCAGAGCATTATGGATACAGCGTATCAATGCTGGTGCACGTCAGCACGGAATTTCTTACTCACAATTAATGGGTAAGTTAACCGCAAAAGAAATTGGCTTAAACCGTAAAGTATTAGCTGATTTAGCAATGAATCATCCGGATGCTTTTAAAGCAGTTATTGACGCTGTAAAGTAATTCACTTTATAAATATTAAAAAAGGCCCCGAATTTCGGGGCCTTTTTTGTTGAACTCTACCCACCACGTCATTGCGAGGAACGAAGCAATCTCTGCACTTGCCAATCAGTTTCCGTGATGTCTTTGGCGAGAAAAACTGCTTGCTTTATCTCCAAACAATGATTTTGTACATTGAACTGTCTGTTGTAGAGATTGCTTCGTTCCTCGCAATGACGCGCGGTTATTTACTCCGCTTCCGATGGTTTAATTACCACTTCTTTATGATGCCCGTTGATTTTCTTCGGGTTAGCTAATATCTCCAAATCCATATATTGTTTAAAGTTCCGCACATCATTGTCAACGATGTTTTTAAATACCGGGTTTAAAATATGTGCAATGCTGGCGCCAATACCACCGGCCGGCGGTTGGTAGGTAATCACAATATCAATTAATGTCCCTTTCCCGTTTTCCGCATCTCTGAAACGAACCTTACCTGCGTTGTCAATTATTGATCCAGGTAATGAGCTCCAGCCGATCATCGTATCTACCTCGTCCTTTACAATTTCGGCCTCCCAGCTTACTTTAGCCACATTGATAGGTAGTTTTAACACCCAATGCGAGCGCTTATTATCCAGCACTTCAACACTCTCCAAATGATTCATAAAAAGGGGCAGGTTATCCAATTTGCGCCAGAATTGATATACCTGGTGACGGGGTTTATCAATAATAAAAGACGATCGGATGTTGATATTAATAGGTTCCTGCGTATTTTTTCCAATCCTTTCATAGACAGCGCAATGCCCGGTAATGCCGCGATTTAAAAGATAGCCGCCAGCGCCTAATTTTAAAAAGCTGGTGAAAGGCCGTTTAAACATTCCCTTTAAACCCGAAAATGAAAGTTTTACACCTGTAGCTATAGAAATATAACGTTCGGGCCAGTTTAGGTTTATATTGTCGTCAGCTTTTGCCTGCTGTAATGATCTTGTTGCCATAATATTATCTTATATATAAAACTAAACAGCATATAGTAAATGAAGTTTTGATAAACTGAAATTTATATGCGTACTAACTTGCCGTTTTAAATACTTCTCGTACTTTTGCAATGCTTTAGGTTTCTTTTAGATTAATAAAATCAGGAAGAATTAAAAGGGAATACAGTGTAATTCTGTAACTGTCCCGCAGCTGTAAGCTCCATAACCATAGTCCATTCTTGGTCACTATTCGGCACAATGCCGCATGGGAAGACCGGGCTAAAGGGGAGTAAGTCAGAAGACCTGCCAGAGCAATTATAGTTATTCATAGCTTTCGGGGATTGAAGCTTGGATGTAAATGCTCTGCTGTTTTAGCGTATTTTCATTTCAAATTAGTGCCTCTATTGCTGTGATTTTTGCTCACAACGCATGGAAAGAATTATTCGGCACATTTACAAAGCAGACAAAAGGTATTTTATCATGCCTTTGTGTTTGCTGCTATTGCCTGCTGTATTATTCGCCCAAAAAGACACCACTAAAAAGCTTAGGGATGTAAATATCTCTACATCTCAGTTACCCCAAATACAAACCATAGCCCCGTCGCAACAAATTACCGCTAACGATTTTGATCGGTACAGCGCCGTTAATGTCGCTGATGCTATCCGCGACTTTCCCGGTGTTATCATCAAGGACTACGGTGGTATTGGCGGATTAAAAACAGTGTCTGTGCGTGGCCTGGGTGCTAACCACACGGCTGTTTTATATGATGGCGTGCAAATTAATGATGCCGAGAATGGCCAGGTTGATTTGGGTAGGCTTAATTTGAATAATGTTCAGCAGGTAACCTTATACAATGGACAACCAACTAATATTTGTCAGCCGGCCAGGTCGTTTGCCTCGGCAAGCATTTTGTCTATTACAACCGTAAAACCAAACCTCAGTCTTGATAAACCTTATCAACTAACTGCCGGTGTAAAAGCCGGCAGTTTTGGGCTATTCAATCCATACCTGCAATGGCAGCAACGATTGAGCAATAATTGGTCATTTATCATTAACAGTTATACAGAAAATGCCAACGGACAATATAAATACCTGGTAAATAACGGCAGCACAAATACCGGGCAAACCAGGCTTGGATCAGATATTGCCGCCCAACAGGTAGATGGTTCGCTATATTGGACAAAGAGCGACAGCAATAAATTTAATTTTCATATCAACTACTACAATTCCGACAGGGGATTACCCGGTCCGGTTATTCTTTACACCCCGCCTCCGGTTGGGCAACGTTTATGGAATCAGGATTTCTTTTCGCAGGCGGGATATGAATATATATGGAGAACGGGATTTCATTTACTATTGAATACCAAGTTTTCTCAGGACTTCCTGCATTATTTTGATCCGCAGTTCCCCAACTCAGTAGGAGGGCTTGACCAGCATTTTACCCAGCGCGAGTTTTATCAGTCGGCGGCGTTATCTTACCATCTGCTTCAAAATTGGGAAGTTTCTTATGCCACAGATTTCTCTCTTAATAATATGGATGCCGATCTGCCTAACTTTCATTATCCAACCCGGATAACCCTGTTAAATGTGTTGGCCACTAACTTGGTGCTGGGAAAAACCACTTTACAGGCCAGCCTGCTGAATACAAATGTTACGGAAACCGTAAGAACAGGAACCACAACGCCCAATAGAAACATCTATTCGCCAACGCTGATGGCTACGGTAAAACCCTTTGATGATCAAAGCTTCCAGGTACGGGGCTTTTATAAATACATCTTCCGGCTGCCGACATTTAATGAATTATACTATGGCTTTGTAACCAATACCAACCTAAAGCCCGAGTCGACCAATCAATATGACGCGGGCATTACCTATAATAAAAGCTTATCCGGATTATTAGATTACATAACCTTTACAACCGATGCCTATTATAATAATGTAACAAACAAAATTGTATATATCCCCAATTTATATAGTGGCTCGTCACAAAACTTTGGCAAGGTTGAAATCAAGGGCCTGGATGTAAGCGCAAAAACCCAGGCTAAATTAGGTTCAGATTATATGGCATTGTTGTCCGTAAATTATTCCTATCAGCAGGCACTTAATGTTACCGACCCAACATCATCCGAATACTTAAACCAACTGCCGTATATTCCTAAAAATACATTCGCAATAAATGCAGGTATCAATAAAGGTAAAATTGGTATTTATTATAACCAGGTAATTTCTTCGTCAAGGTACTATAATAACAATAACTCACCAGACGATGAGTTGCCCTCTTATGCCGTTGGTGATCTTTCTATTGTTTACAGAAGTTCAGCTAAACACTGCCCAATTGTCCTATCGGCAGCCATAAATAATCTCTTCGATAAAAACTATGTGGTAGTACAAAGCTATCCCATGCCGGGACGTTCATTCAGATTTTCACTTCAAATAACTATATAAATAACATCATCATGAAACATTTTAAATTTAATTATCTCTTTACCGCGTTAGTATTTATAACGATACTGGCATCATGTCATAAAGACAAGGTTAATCCTACCCCGGATACCCCGACAGCGCAGCGGGCAGGCTTGTACATATTGAATCAGGGAGATTTTGGCGCTAACAACAGTACGCTAACCTATTATGATTACACTAGTAAAGTACTGGTTGCCGACCAATTTCTTACTACAAACACTACAAAGCTGGGCGACACGGGAAATGACCTGGGCGTATATGGCGCAAAAATGTTCATCGTAGTAAATAACTCGAACGTGGTAGATGTTGTTGCCGCAAAGGGCGCTAAATTGATTAAACAGATTACACTTAACCAACCGCGTAGTGTCGTGTTTTTTAACAGTAATGCATTTGTAACTTCTTATAATGGTACCGTATCTGTTATTGATACCACTTCATTAACCATCACCAAAACCATTACGGTAGGTAGCGATCCGGAGCAAATGGTTATTTCAAACGGAAAGTTATATGTAGCCAATTCGGGCGGATTAGATCCAACTCCGGGTACTACCGTTTCGGTAATTGATCCGGTAGCGTTAACCGTTACCAAAACCATTACAGGTGTTTTGGCCGACCCCGTAACTTTAGCCGGTGATGCTTATGGACATGTTTATGCCTTATCATTAGGAAATTTTTCAACCGTAGGGCCAGGCATGACGATTATAAACAACACTACAGATGCTGTTCAATCAACAGCAGCAGTAAATTTATCTTTTAACATACCAATTGTTGTAAATGGCGATTTCGCATATTATTTTACTGCCGATAATAAAGTAGCGGTATATAACACCAAAACTCAGGCCATTGCCCAGGCAAATTTTATTACCGATGGCACAACTATTACCACACCATATGCCATAACTGTTGATAGTATTACCGGCGAAGTATTCGTTACGGACACCAAAGATTACGCATCAAACGGCACTTTGTATGCATTTGATAAAACCGGTAAAAAAGAATATACGCTGACTACCGGCATAAACCCCGGTAAGGTTGCTTTGGTTAACAAATAAATACTATTGCATTTATTTAGGATAAATAAGTAATTTTACCCTTATAAATTAAATTATGTCACTAAAAAAGATCAATATCCGGAGCGTAGTTCTTATACTAATGATCCTTGCTGCAGCAGCAATGCGCCTGGTTAGCTTTAAATACCCTCTTGCGTTAAGCAATTTTACTCCGGTTGGAGCAATCGCACTATTTGGCGGTGCTTATTTTACAGATAAATGGAAAGCCTACCTGGTAGTACTGGTTACCTTATTTGCAAGTGATGCGCTGCTAATATTGTTGCGTACTTCGGATTTGGTACTGTGGTACAGTAGCTATTTATGGGTTTATTTATCTTTTGCCATAATGGTATTCATTGGCAGTTTGCTTAAAAAAGCAAGTGTTATAAATGTCACTATCGCGTCTATAGCATCTATTTTGGTGCATTGGCTCATAACCGATTTGCCATGGGTGTATGATGCAGCTAACTTATACCCGCATACTTTAGCCGGTTACGGTCAATCATTAATAGCCGCAATTCCATTTGAGAAGAATATGGTTTTGGGTGACGCGCTTTTTTGCACCTTACTGTTTGGCGGGTTTGAACTGGCTAAAAGTAAATACACCATATTACGCAGTAACCGGGAGTTAGCCTTATAATTAAGATATTAACTATTAAAAAGCGACCCATTAACCGGGTCGCTTTTTTTATGCTTATTAAATATGAAAAAAATCGTTGTTCTAACCGGTGCAGGAATTAGCGCTGAAAGCGGTTTAAAGACCTTTAGAGACAGTGATGGCCTGTGGGAGGGTTATGATATAGCCGAAGTGGCAACGCCCGAAGCGTGGCAGCGTAATCCGCAACTGGTGCAGGAGTTTTATAATATGCGCCGTAAAGCTGTTTTGGAAGCAAAGCCAAATTCAGCTCACTACGCCCTGGCGAAATTGGAAGATAAATACGATGTCACGATTATCACTCAAAATATTGACGATTTGCATGAAAGGGGAGGTTCAACCAATGTACTCCATCTGCATGGTATTATCACTCGCTCACAATCCAGTATTAATCCAAAGCTAACCTATCCAATTAATGGCTGGGAATTAAAAATGGATGAGGTATGCGAATTAGGCTCCCCACTAAGAGCTCACGTAGTTTGGTTTGGAGAAGATGTGCCCATGATCAGTAAAGCAGCCATGATATGCAGTACGGCCGATATTTTTATCCTGGTTGGGTCATCACTGGCGGTCTATCCTGCAGCCGGACTGGTTAATTATGTAGCGCCTGATGTAACGAAGTATATTGTTGATCCTAAAATACCTGCCATTAGTCAACATAATTTTATTAAGATAGAGGAGAAGGCGACTATGGGTGTGCCCATGCTAGTTAACCAACTTGTCTGAACCTTGATTTAACAGATTTGAGGATTTCCCTGATTTGTATTTGCCGCTTTCGTTAATCCTGGTAATCTGTTAATCCGTTTAATCATAGTTCAGACAAAAACTCATTAATTCAATAACTCAATAATTCAACCCTAAATGACCTCATGTATATTTAACTGGAGCGGTGGCAAAGATAGTTCGCTTGCTTTATACCATTGTCTGAATAATCCCGAACTGGACATCAAATACCTTGTCACAACCGTTAATGATGCGGTAAACCGTATCTCTATGCATGGTGTAAGAGAGGAACTACTGATCAAACAAGCAGAAAGTATCGGCATACCTTTATACCAGGTACGCCTGCCCGAAATGCCGGGGATGCGGGAATATGACGAAACAATGCGCACGCATCTACAAAAATTCAGGGACGAAGGCATTACTCATTCCATTTTTGGTGATATATTCCTTGAGGACCTAAAAAAGTATCGCGATGAACGGTTAGCCGAAATTGGAATGACGGGAATTTATCCACTTTGGAAACGGGATACACATGAATTGATTGATGAATTTTTGGCGTTAGGTTTTGGTACCGTAATAGCCTGTACCCAGGCCGCGTTGGAAAAATTTGTCGGCAAAGAAATAACGAAAGAACTCATTGCTGAATTGCCGGATGGGGTAGATGTCTGTGGCGAGAACGGCGAGTTTCACACCTTTGCCTTTAAAGGCCCTATATTTTCAAAACCGATAAATTATAAAATAGGGGAGAAAATTTTCAAAGAATACAAAGCCCCGCAAGATGCTAATGACAGTTGTATTTCTGCCGATGCGCCTAAAATAAGTGGTTTTTGGTATTGTGACCTGCTTTTGGATTAAATAATAAAGCTATACTAAATATAATTATCATAACTAATTGATATATTGACTTTTATAAGTGCATATTACAGTAAACCAAATTATATATTGCAGAAATACAATAATTCTTTTTGAGTACCGAATAAAATTCTGTTTGGTTAATTCTAGGTCTATTATCTATTAATAATCAACTAATTAAGTGTGTTAATCTATATCAATAGTGGTAATTATATACAAAGCAGACCAAAGTCTAACTGATGAGCTCTTGATGAGCGAAACGCTGTAAGCGTCTTAGACAATAACTTCTAAAGCCACGTGTGAGGTGTCCCACGATGATCTGCAAATAGCAGTGATTGAATGATAGATATGAGAGAGTACGGCAAGGTTGATCCGCCCGGTATTTCATTACCTGTTCAAATAGCGCAATGATGCCTTATGACGGTTACAAGCCCGTGTAAAATCAGAGTACGCTATTCTCTTATTGAGTATCTTTACTACCTTAATCTTACCCAGTAAAACCCATCGACCATGTTAGGCAAAAAGCAATTTAAAACAATCATTGATTTAGTAAGAGTGTTCCCGGATGAACATTCGTGTCATCAATATTTAGCTTCGCAGCGTTGGGATGACGGTGTGATAGAATGTCCGTTTGATGGATGTGGAAGCGATAGGGCTTATGTATTCGCCGATGGCATTCGATATAAATGCTGTAAGTGCAAACGTAAGTTTACAGCTAAAACAGGAACTTTTATGGAAGCCAGTAAATTACCGACCATAAAATGGTTAATGGCCATGTATTTAGTTTTGCATAAAAAAGGCGTTAGTAGTATTCAATTGGGAAAAGATATTGGCGTAACACAGAAAACAGCATGGTTCGTTTTACAGCGTGTAAGATGGGCCCTGGGCAACGAAAGCGAAGAAATGTTGGAAGGTACGGTTGAGATAGATGAAACGTTTGTGGGCGGTAAATCACGCTTTAAACACAAGAATAAACGAGTTAAGTATAATCCAGGCAGAGAGTGGCCGGATAAAACACCCGTATTTGGTATGTTAAGGCGTAGTGAGTACGATAAAATGGGCAATCTTGTGCCGGCGCGTGTCAAGGCTTTAGCTATGCACAATGTCCAAATGCTAACCATTACCAAAGCTGTTAGGAAACATGTTAAGATAGGCAGCCATCTAATGGGCGACGGTTTTATAGCGTATCGGGTATTAGAGAACCAGTTTAAACTTAGTAGCGTAGATCATAGTACAGGATTTTACGTTGATGGCGACAGTCATACCAATACCATTGAGGGTTTTTGGAGCCAGTTTAAAAAGGGTATATGTGCGATATATCATAAGACCACGCGTAAACACTTAAATAAATACGTTCAGGAATTTGCCTTTAAGTACAACTATCGTAATTTAGGTGCTCAACAGCAGATAGAGCAAGTTATAGTACAAATGAACTGTAGACTGAAATATAAAGATTTAATAGCAGCATAATGGCTAAGAAAGCAGTACCTAAAAAAGCGCCGCCTAAACCAAAACCCAAAATAAGTAGTGGGAATAAAAAGTTAGATAAAGGAATTAAATCAGCCCTGAGAAAGGGTAAACCTAAATAATAGAAACCATGTGGATAGTGCGATATCTAAAGAAGATGAGCGCTATTTATGGGACTTCTCCTTCGGAGATGTTGGATGATTTCGTAGGGAATCTATCTGTTTTGATAATACTTCTAATTTTGTTGATATTAATCGGATATTGGTGTTTAATTCGGCCATTTTGGGTTCAGGCTTGATATAACTCAAAAAAGAAAACAGGGCCGCTAATCCCGCAACTACTATAGTAATTCTTGATAGCCTTCTTTGTGTTTTTAAGTTTTTTAAAGTAGCGTCGTTTAATTCTTTATTAGACAGGGCTAATTCCTTACTTATTTGTGATAAATTATACTTATCAAGATAATCTATACCGTCAACCGTAATCCAAAAGTTATTTTTATGGTTATCGTGTGTATCTAAAAGAGGCGAATACCACGTTTGTGGTTCGTTTATATTTTCATATTTAGGAAAAAAATTTAATGCCTCATCTTGAGATGTTTCGGAGTTAATAAATTCTTTTGCCACTAATTCATCTATAAATAGCGAAGACCTTTTTGCAGTTTCTTCCCATTCTGATTTGTTTTTATAGCTTGGCTCTAGAAAGTTTTCAAACAACCACGGACTTATATTTGTCGGAATACCTAATCCTTCTTCTTCAAGTCTTTCAAGTAAAGAAATTTGCTTTGATTTTTTCATTATTATATACAAGGTGATTTAATCAAAACTGAGTTAGTTTTTAGATAAAATATGCAATGGGTCTTTGTTGGTGTCAATTTTTTTAAATCCTTTCGGAAGTGGCGGTGAAAAGGAGCTGTCTTTTTTGGAGATATCAATGATTGTGTCGGTTATAGGTGCTTTCCATATGGCAGTATCGGCGTACCCAATATCAATAAAATTTCCCAAAATTCCTATATAACGATGTCTGTGCGCTTTATATTCAGAAAGCACAAAAATATTAATTGGGCGTCTTAATCCTGAATAACTTTCATATCCCTTAAAAGCCTTGAATGCGGTTATTGATGGATTTGTAACTATTAAAATAGACAACACTCCAATTACTATATAGTGTTTTCTTTTCATGGGACAATGATTGAATGAAACCCACTATCTTCATTGGATTTGGTGGTCAATAATACCGTTCCGTTAACAGAAACATTTATTATAGCACCAATTTTATAAACGCCATTAACAACAAAATTGTCATTAAATGATACGGTTTCCCCCGCATATGCATCTGTTATATAGGTTTGGTTGGCTGTGCCGGTAATAGAGAAAAATGGTGTGCCGGGGTTGCTCGCCGTTATTGTGGATTGATCTATACACTTGATTGTATAGCCACCACCAGACGGTACGCTACTTACTGCTATTGTCATAGTTTCGGTAACTTTGGGTGTACTTGATTTCTTGCACGAAGCAAGACTTAGGCATAGTAATGCCAATAGCGATAAGGTTTTCATTCGTGTGGTAATTTGAACGATTAAATGATAATAAAAAACGGCGTAGCTAATAACTCTTTCGCCGTTCAAGGCTTACCACAGCCTACACATACAAAAGATATAGCCACGCCTTTCGGGCGTACCTGGTATCGAGTGTAATGTGTTGCTGAATGTGGTAATTTAGAACAGCACAACGATAATTAGTACAATATTTTAAACACTACTAAAGTAGTGCATTGATTCATAATAACAAAATAGGCGTAACGAGCATTATTTTACTATCGTTCCGGCTTACCACAGCCATATCAAAGCAAATAATACCGTTACGCCGTAACAGTTACTTATATCGAATGCTTGATAGTTTGTTGGGTTTGTGGTAATTCGAACGAGCAGAGATTAAAGTTAATATTTATATGTGTCTTGTTCTTTATGGAATCGGCATGTATAACGTAGGTTAAGGTTAGGTAAAACTAACGGTAATATTTTAGAATATCAATAGTTATTTATGGCTATACTACATACCAAATAAAGTTTTGTTTTGCTTATTTTCGATACACTAACTTAAAGTTGCTCTTATGAACATAACCATATGTAACTCAAATGAATTTAATAAGTGGCCTAAAGAACGGGTCACGTTTGTATATAATTACCATCAATAGTTGTAGCGATAATAAGTTTCTTTGAAATCCTTATTCATCTCAGCAAATCTGGCGGCAACAGCCGCTAAAAACGTTTCATCCAATAATTCAAACACGCTGTTTACGCCATCGGTCAAATCCATTTCGGGGATTTTATAAGCTTGTTCTAATACACCTTTTTCAATCTTCACAATAAACTTTTGGTTCATACTAAAGATGGATATTTTAAAATCGGGGTGGGGCAGTTCTGCAATTACTCTCATATCAATTTAAATTTTATTATTCCACTTAACGGATCTTTTCCTTTTATCGTTCCAAAACTTTCAATTGGCCTGAACCGTGCAAAAAGCTCTTCACGGTACCAGTTTTCTGTCCGCGTTTTTTTAATCACCTCGGTATGTTCGCGCGATTGATAGGCAAATGCTTTAACATCATCAAGGCTTTTCCAAATAGAAAAAGTAGCCTGGCGATATACAGGTGCCTCGCCAATACCAAACGAAGTTATAAAACCTTTGGCGCTTGTCATCAGGTTAGCCACCTCGTCTACATTCGACCAAAAGTTTTTCAACTTATTGATTCTTATGGTGGCACGGGTTAATACCGCAACCGGTCCGGCATAAGTTTGAATATTGGGGTTACCAAAGGGTTCTTTACTGTCCCACTTACCGTGACTTTGTAACGGCTGGCCTAATATTGTCCAGGTCTCTTTGGCTAATATCCTCCACCACCAGGCAACAAAGGAATGCGTATAAAAGCGGTCAAAATCATCACGATCTTCCCAAACGGCTAAAAGTCCCCATTGCTGCCAGTCGGGCTGCAAATCAAATGTTCCGTTATGCCCGCTGCCTAATAGCTTCCAAAAGGTGCAGCCTTTTTGCAGCCACATAAACAGGCGGTGCAGTGCCATTGCCAATAATGCGAAGGGGACAAATAGTTTGCGGTAACGGATAATAGTAAGACTAACTATCATAGGCACGAAATAAAAGATTAAATATGAGATTTGCCTTATTTAGTTTTGATCTCGCATACTTACCTTTGATATATGGCAGAAGATCTAAAAATAACTACATCCGCAGATAAAAAAGAACAATACCAATCCTTATTACCGCAAATTGAAGCATTAGTATTTGGCGAGCCCGATTTGGTTGCTAACCTGGCTAATATATGCGCCGCGTTAAAAGAGCAGTTTAAATGGTTCTGGGTAGGCTTTTATTTGGTTAAGAATGATGAATTGGTACTGGCCCCGTTCCAGGGACCGGTTGCCTGTACACGAATAGCAAAAGGAAAGGGAGTTTGTGGTGTATCATGGGAAAAGGCAGAAACCTTGATAGTGCCTGATGTGGATGAGTTTCCGGGACACATTGCTTGCAGTTCATTGTCGCGGTCTGAGATAGTTATTCCATTATTTTATAACAATGAAGTGGTTGGTGTGTTAGACGTTGACAGCGAAGAATTAGCAAAATTTGATGATATCGATGCTGAATACCTGCAACTGGTAGTAAAGCTGGTAAACTTTAAATGAGCAAAATATTTTTAATAGCCGGGTTAGGCGCTGATACAAGAATTTACAATAACATTGACCTGCATGAGCATGAGGTAGTACCCGTTGATTGGATAGAACCTAATCAATCAGATACTTTAACCACATACGCACAAAAGCTTATAAATCAATACCATATAACCTCAAATTCAGTTATTATTGGCAACTCGTTAGGCGGAATGCTGGCTATTGAAATTGCCAAGCTGATGCCCATTAATAAAGTCATTTTGATCTCCAGCATAAAGACGAGTGCTGAGGAACCCCGGTATTTTAGTTTCTTCAGAAAGCTGCCGATTTATAAATTGGTACCGCATCGATTAATGACCTCTTCGGGTGTTTTAATTGAATCGGTTTTCGGAAAAATGAAGCCGGAAGACCTATGGCTTTTTAAAGACATGCTTAAAAAGCAGTCGCCAACATTTTTAAAATGGGCAATGGTAGCCGTATTAAAGTGGAAAAATGATATCGTTCCGCCAAATGTTTATCATATTACAGGCGACAAGGACCTGGTATTTTCATACAAAAAGATAAAGAATGCTACGATAGTTAAAGGCGGTACCCATATTATGATTTTTGACCAGGCCAAAAAGATCAATAAATTATTAAAAGAGATATTGAAAAAGAAATGAAACTGCCTCAATCATTTTATCAACGCGACGATGTAGTTGCTATCAGCAAAGAATTAATAGGTAAGTATTTATTTACCAATATCGACGGTGAAATTACAGGCGGATATATTGTTGAAACCGAGGCCTATAACGGCGTTATTGATAGGGCATCGCATGCTTATGGTAACCGCAATACGCCCAGGACTAAAGTTATGTATGAAGCAGGTGGCATCGCCTACGTTTATCTTTGTTATGGCATTCATGAAATGTTTAACGTGGTTGTCTCGGCTGAAGGGCAACCACACGCTATCCTCATCCGTGCCATACAACCTACCGACGAATTAGAGATAATGCAGCACAGGCGCAAAATGGCGGTTATAAAGCCTGCTATTACTTCAGGGCCCGGATCGGTGGCGCAGGCTTTAGGTATCTCCCGTAATATAAACGCTATCAGCCTGCAAAGTAATACATTATGGATTGAGGATAGAGGGCTTACGTTTCCTGATGAAGCTATTGCCGCAGTTCCAAGGGTAGGCGTTGCTTATGCTGGGCAGGACGCTTTATTACCTTATCGTTTTTATGTTAAAGGGAATGTTTACGTAAGTAAGCCTAACAAATAGATATTTTGTAATATTGGCTAATGAATTACCAAAACAATTTTGATTTTGCCAATCAGCTGGATGAGCAGGACCCTTTAAAGGATTTTCAAGCTCAATTCCTTATTCCGCAACATAACGGGAAAGATGCTATTTACTTTTGCGGGAACTCGCTGGGCCTTCAACCTAAAGTTGCCCGTAAATACCTGGATGATCAATTAAACAATTGGAAGAACCTGGCAATCGAAGGTTTTTTTGCCGGGGACGACCCGTGGCTGGGCTATCATAAAAAGCTAACCGGAGCGCTGTCCGCTATTGTTGGTGTAAAAAATGAAGAAGTAAGTATTATGAATTCACTTACAGTAAATCTTCATTTATTAATGGTAAGCTTTTATAAGTCAAGCAATAAAAGATTTAAGATATTGATGGAAGGTGGTGCTTTTCCGTCAGATCAATATGCGGTTGCTAGCCAGGTTGAGTTTCATGGCTATGATCCCAAAGAAGCCATCATTGAGGTTTTGCCGCGTGAGGGCGAGCATACGCTACGGACAGAAGATATCCTTCAACATATAAATAAACATGCGGATGAACTTGCATTAGTGCTGTTTGGCGGGATAAATTATTTCACCGGGCAATTTTTTGATTTGGAAGCTATAACGAAGGCTGCTCATCTGGTTGGAGCCTATGCAGGGTTCGACCTGGCACATGCCGCGGGTAATGTCCCGCTTAAATTGCACGATTGGGATGTTGATTTTGCGATGTGGTGCTCTTACAAATACATGAATTCAGGTCCGGGCGGCATTAGCGGGATTTATGTGAATGAAAAACACTTTGAAAATAAGACTTTAAATCGTTTTGCCGGCTGGTGGGGACACCGGGAAGATCGAAGGTTCTTAATGCCACGACAATTTGAAGCAGACCATGGCGCCGCTGCCTGGCAGGTAAGTACCAGCCCCATTATGCTACTCACCCTACATAAAGCCGCATTAGATATTTTTGAACAGGTGGGAGGTATGGCCCCTTTACGTACCAAAAGTGAGTTATTAACGGGCTACCTTGAGTTTTTGATCCGGGAGATCAATAAAAACAAAGGCAAAGAATTATTTAAGATCATTACTCCGCAAGATAAAGCTGCGCGTGGCTGCCAGCTATCCATCGTTTGCAGTCAAAATGCGAAAGCGACATTTAATTATTTAACTGATAACGGCGTTATTGGCGACTGGCGCGAACCTAATGTGATTCGGTTAAGCCCGGTGCCGCTTTACAACTCATTTAAACAAGTTTTTGAAGTCGGACGTATTCTTGCTGCTTTTGTGGAAGAAAATGGCTTATAGGGGTTATAATCATGCTAAAAATCGCTTATGATCCGATATATGCACACCCTTTACCTGAAGGGCATCGTTTCCCGATGCTCAAATACGAGCTGATACCCGCTCAATTATTGCATGAAGGACTAATTACCGAAGCTAATTTATTTTCGCCGGACAAGTTATCAGAAGAGATTATTTTATGGACACATGATAAAGCCTATTGGGAGCAA
>Ga0207054_1080_pt1 | contig 30059 bp, 22 predicted proteins | sample Alteio_BWMinCont_60_FD_153288 | JGI IMG/M metagenome (GOLD analysis project Ga0207054, IMG submission 153288) | Enriched cells from forest soil in Barre Woods Harvard Forest LTER site, Petersham, Massachusetts, United States -... | ecosystem: Environmental > Terrestrial > Soil > Temperate forest >... | reverse complement strand
GAGGAGTTCATTCCCGATCCACAATTCCTCGCTGCGAACGGTTACGTTGTGCTCGCGCCGAATCCGCGCGGTTCGATCGGGTACGGGGAAGATTTCTGCAAAGCGATTTTCGCCGACTGGGGCAAGAAGGATTATGAGGACGACATGGCGATGGTGGATTACGCGGTGGCGCAAGGCATTGCCGATCCGGACCGTCTCGGCGTGGGAGGGCACTCGTACGGTGCGATGTCGACGAATTTTATCATCGCGCAAACGAACCGCTTCAAAGCGGCTCTGTCAAACGCGGGCGAATTTCTTTACGTCACAAATTGGGGCGCCGACGAGTACGTCCGGGAGTGGGAGTACGAGCTGGGTCTGCCGTGGGAGAACCGCGCGCAGTGGGAAAAGCTCTCGATGTTCAACTCGGCGACAAAAATAAAAACGCCGACGCTGATAACGGGCGGCGACATCGATTGGAACGTGCCCATCGCGAACAGCGAGCAGATGTATGCGACGCTGAAGCGGCTCGGCGTTCCGACAATGCTGATCGTCTATCCCGGCGAATATCACGACTTCGTGCGGCCGTCGTTTGTCGCTGACCTCCGAATCCGCATGCTGTTCTGGTTCAACCACTACATCAAAGGCGAAGGACCGGCCGCGCCACCGCAAAAATCCTCCGAGTAGTTTTTCATTATCGCTTCGCCACCGAATCGATGAAGCTGCGGACGTTTGACGAAAGCTTGTCGTGATCCTCCTCGTGCAGGTACATCATATGGCCCGCATTGTAGTAATCGAGGTGAATGTTCTGGCGCAGATCGCCGGGAAGCAGCAGGCGATCCATGGTGAATTCGGTGGCGAAAAACGGAGTGGCCATGTCGTAAAAACCATTTTCGACTTGTACTTGCAGATGGGGATTCGAGATGAGCGCCTGAATCAAGTCGGGCTCCACGTTGGGCGCGCCTGGAAAACCGCCGCCGTCGCCGGTATGTTTCCAATCCCAGTTCCCGCCGATTTCAAAATTGAGAATATTGTAGGTTTTCTCGGTGCTGAATTTGAGTTCCTCGCGAAGATAGCTGTTGATGGCGGCAGCGAAACCGCCGGCCACGGCGGTGTAGGAGGGATCGGACTCCGCGTTCTCCGCGAGCCGGTCGTAGGTGGGTCCCGTAAAGCGGGAATCGTAGCGGCCGATGGTGAGTCCGCGGCTGCGCTGGAGTTCGGCGCGGAATTGTCCGAGGGTGACGCGCAGGTCGGCTTTGACGATGTAGTCCTCGCTCAGGCCGGTGAAGCGCGCGAGCTTTTTCGCGATGTCGGATCGTTCGGCGTCGCTGAGATGCGAACCTTTCATCAGCGCGGCGGCGTACTCGGTGGAAGCGAACTGGCGAGCTTCGGTGAGGAACGCGTTCAAATCGTCCGGGCGCGGATTGAGGACGTTGTGGACCCAAGCCGTGGCGGCGTAGCTGGGAACGTAGAAGATGTAAGTCATGTTGTTTCCCGCGCTGAACGAGAGGGTCCCGGCGTCGAGCACGCTGGAGATGAGGACGATGCCGTTGATGTACATCGAATCGTGCGTCTGAAGATAATTTCCGAGCGCGATCGAGCGGAAGGTGCCGTAGCTTTCGCCGATTAGAAATTTCGGGGAGTTCCAGCGGTTGTTGCGGGCGACGTAGGTGGTGATGAACTGCGCGAGCGAATGGACGTCCTGATCGACGCCCCAGAAGTCCTTGTTTTGACCTTTGCCCACGGCGCGGCTGAATCCTGTGCCGACGGGATCGATGAAGACGAGATCGGCTTTGTCGAGCAGGCAGCCGGAATTGTCCGCGATTTTGTATGGCGGCGGAGGAGTGGGCGCGGCTTCGGCGGTGACGATGCGGCGCGGGCCGAACGCGCCCATGTGCAGCCAGACGGAAGAGGAGCCGGGGCCGCCGTTATAGACGAATGCGAGCGGGCGCTGCGACATGTCTTTCGAGTCGGCGCGCGTGTAGGCGATGGAGAAGATGCTGCCGGTGGGCTCGCCTTTGTCGTCTTTGAGGAGAGTGGTTGACGCCGTCGCCTTGTAATTGATGGCCTGGCCGCCGAGCCGGATTGTGTGGTCGGTGGCCGAGGACTCTTCTTTGGGCGGTGCCTGCTCGGCGGGTTTTGCTTCGGCGGGCTTGGCGTCTTTCGGCTGATCCTGCGCGGCGAGCTGCGCGGCTTGAGGAAAGAGCATCGTCAACGACAGCGCGGCGAGTCCCAGCATTTTCTTTAACTTCTTCGTTTTCATCCTTCTATTCATCGGGGGCGCTCCGGTAATGCAATCGTCGGTTAGACGCATCAATTTGCGGATGGATTCTACGCACTGGGAGCGCGATAAGTCAAAAGTGCGCAGGGCGATCTTGCGACGATTAAATATGGAGTGGCCGGGAGCATCAAAACGCGAAAAGCAGATTTTACGAGAGAGATCCCTCGGCTCCCGTCGGTCGCGCAGGACGACGACCTTGGTCATGTCGTCATTTGTTGCGATTAGACGTGCAGCTCGTAGTGATTTTGCAGGGCTTAAGTGGGTTTCTAATCGCATAATGTTGCGATTAGAAATGCTGTTTTCGATTGAAGAGGGGTGATGAGCGGATGACTCATCCCGCAAGCTCCCGCCTGCGCGGCGGGCAGGACCGCCCAGAGACACGAAGCGGCGGGCAAGCCCCTCACCGGAGAACTGGGAGTCTCCACAATCGAGTGTTCCGTCTACCATCTCAGTTTCGCCCTTCTTTTCTTTTTGTTTTTTACTTCGGCTGCGATTTACTCGCGGGCAAGGGTCTGATCTCCCAGGCTCGCCTAACCGGCGACCTGGGAGCCCTGTTAGGGCGCTGAGAAGCGTGCGCCAGAATCAGCTTAACAGAGACAGGAAAATTTGAAACTGACCTGTATGCCAAAGAAAGTACAGCTGTCCTTATGTACCCATCTTTGGCCTAGGACATGCGATGGACTTAATCCGGAGTGAGAGGAGAGCGAGACCCCTCGCCCTTGCAAGAAGCGCAAGGACGCGGCGCCGTTTTTCGTGCGCGCCTGGAATTGAATCCGCGTGAGTGTACGGACGATGCGCTGTTCCCCGGTATGCCCGGGATAGGCCCCGGAGCGACCCACCCGCCATCGCAGCCGTTTCCAGGTAAGGGCAGATTCGGGCTATCTTTAGCATTTTGTTCAGGCGTTAGCCCAGCCCTAAGTCAGGACTTCACCGGATGGTGTTGACCGTAGTATTGAATTAAGCTTCTATCCAAGATGCGAAGGGCAGCAATCTGAATTGCAACTAATTTCGCCAGATATGCCCACTCGCTAGACAAAAACAGGTGAAATATGTGTCAAAGAAGTTGTCCCGTCTGCCGGCAACCACTCGAAAAGAAACATCCCGCCGATACAGTCCCCTGTCCTTGCGGAAGGTACGTTTGGAAAGGCTAGCGCCAGCCACCGCAATAGAACTCGGTTAGCCTTCTTTCGGCACTCTACGGAACGAAGGCCAGCCACCCGAGACTGAATCCCTCCATTCCATTCGCTCGCAACACCCAAGTGGTTTAGTGGACCTCGGCAGCGCCTCTTCGTTGGAGTCTACTAGTCTGTTTGCATCAATATGACGGGGATCGTGAACTCAGCAACGGCTTTGATTAAGTGGCGCGCCGCACTCTTTGCGCTCCACGTTAGAAATCCTGCGCAATCGACGACCTCAGGCCTAAAACACGAAAACTCTCTTTGGGAACGCGGCGAAGGCAAGCCGATGTGGCGCTCAGGCCGATTTTGCGTTTTGCGCGTGGGGGAAGCCGACCAGGTAGGTGATTGGGAGGACGTGAAGAGCGCGGTTCTCTTCGCCGATCTGCCACTGATAATTCTGAGCGGGGAGGTTGCGCGTCAGACGCAAGAGAGTGGACGTTGAGTAGGCGCGCAGGCAGGAGACGACGCCGTCGTAGAACAAGACGAAAGGGATGACCGGAAGGATATAGGTCCAGAACAGGCGCGAGAAACGGAACGGGCGAATGAAGGGACTGACGAGAAGCGACATGAGCGGCATGGCGGCAACGAGAATAATCGTTAGTGGATGGCGTCTGGCAGCTTCGAAGATGCCGACGCCCTGGCCATTGTTAACGGCGTTGAGAAGAATCGCTGCGGCTTGCTGCGAATCGAAGTGATGGTAGGAACTGAAAATGGTGCGAAAGCCCTTGAGGTGCGGCGGCAGACTAGCGGCGTCAATGGGGTCGGCGGAATAATTTATCTTTCCGTGCGAGGCCCGACGCACTTCTTTGAGAGTAACGACGTTCGGGTACTTGTCCGTTAGATAGACCTCGACGGGCTGATGATTTTGTTGTTCGAGAATTGGCTGAATGCGGAGCCATGGGCCTCCTGCGCCGGAGCACAGGTCAACGATTCGATGAGTGCCGGCGGATTTCAGGGCGTTGTTCAGGCGCGGAACGATGGGATCGTAGACGCCGCCAAGATTCGTGATGAACTGAAGAGCGTCGGTGACGCCGTCGCGAAAGGATCGCGGGAACCAGGGCTGGTCGTGGAACTCGATCCACTGCATCCGTTTTTCCTTTTCTCGCGAAAGCGTAGTTACTTCTTTGTTTCCGTTTTGGCCGGCGCGGCAGGATGCACTTTGCCGAAGTCTTTCATGTAGACGCGCAGGCCAAAGGTTGCGGTGAATTTTGAGTAGCCGGGGACGAGCTGGTCCTTGTAATGATCGAGATCGAAATCGAATGGATCCTCGGGATTCATGTCGATCAGGGTCATATCGGCGTCCGCCATGGTCAGTTTGCCGAAGCGAAGCTGGTTGCCCCAATAGGCCATGTAGTTCGCGGCCGGCACACGCTTGAGCTGGGTCTTTGCAGGATCGCCGATCACTTCGACGAGGTTCTGGCCTTCGATGCGAATGGAGGTGATGTTTCCTTGAATGTGCGGCGGCGGAAGAACCAGGCCGAGGTCCATGATCATATCGTCGCCATCGGCGGAGATTCCCGGCATCTTGCCGGATTTGATCAAAGCGGCCAGGTCGATTCCGAAAGCGTCCATCAACCCTTTCACTGGAAGGTGCAAAGCCTTGATTTTCTCTGCATGCAGGCGGATTTTTCCGTCCGGAGTGGGACTCAAAGTTCCCGACGTCTCGAAGGGAACATCTCCTTTATCGTGGAGCTTGCCGTTAATTTTGAGGCGGCCTTTGTCGATAGACATGGAAACATCTTTCAACGGTGAACCATGTTCCGCGAAGACGTAAGAATCGAGAACCTTGGCGAGCGAATCGGTGGCGATGCTCATTTCCGCAGAAGTGACTCGGACGTTGTAAGAATTCTTGTCGTCGAGAGTGGGGAATTCGTTCTTGCCGGTGGGGACGATCTCTCCTCTTAAAGTCTTGACGTAGGCCGAGAGGGCGTCGGTGAAGTGGTAGTTAACGTTTCGCATTTGAATCTGCACGGCGTTTGCGTGTTCGGCGGCAGTTTGTGCCGCAGCGGAGAAAGGAACGAGTGTGAATGAGAAAAGGATTGACAGCGCAAACATAACAAGAACTTGAGATTTCGAGAAGACGTGCGGAGTTTTATGGAAGCTCATCGAAGGATTTCCTTTTACCGCGGCCTGCAAGGACGACACACCAGACTCTTTCGACAGAGTAAATCAATGACGTGAAGAAATGCGAGTGCAATTTGAATTTGAACGGTGGGAAGGGGAGAGTGCTATTGATTCAATCGGGCACATTCGGGGTTGACGAACGTGAGAGTGATTTCCTCTTCCGAAGCGGCGGAGCCGTCGATTTCTGCAGGCGGCGTTTCGAGCCGTGCGGGGGTGGCGCAATCGAGCCCGGCAGCGTTTGAAGCCGCGCGAAGTTTCGGCGCACGGGAGGGTGCGCGTCGAAGAGCGTGTGAGGGAGACAGCTCCTCGAATGCGGACACGTTGTAAAGCGCGTCCTGAAGCAACGTCATTTCATAGAGACCTTCTGAAATTTTGCGCACGGCCGGATTGATTCCGTGGGCTGCTTTGGCCATGACGACGGTGCTGCCGGGCGGCGGCGCGCCGTTCCACTTCAAACGCACGCGAAGGTTGCGGGTTGGAAAAGGGTCGCTGAGTTTGATGTTTACGTGAAGCAATTGCTGGCCGTTTTTGAGCGCGATGGGTTCGGCTAGGGTCGAATCAGTGGTGCCGGGATAAAAGGAGCGCGGGAAGGGGGCGTTGGGGTCCCTGCGGTTCAGGCGATTAAAAACCAGAATGTATTCGCCAGGCCCGACGTGATCGAAATCAAAGACGCCCTTCGCGCCTTGAAAGGTCCAAAGGCCCGAACGAGATTCGTCGTAGTGCCCTGCGCGATAAAGCTCGACGGCTGCCAACGCGAGCGGTTTCCCATCGGGGCCCAAGACGCTGCCGCGAATATGCCCGGTGGGCAGCGCGTCAATGTCGTACTCGTAGCAAGCGCCGCTGGGGAGTTTCAGTGGCGGGAGGGCGCCGGGAAGAGTTTTCAAGGACAACTGGGTGCGGGCGGGCATGGTTGCGGTGAGGGTGTACTCGCCGGCATGCACGTCGTAGAAGGAATAGACGCCGTCGTCGTCCGTGCTGGTGGCGAAGCGGTCCAGACGCGAACGCAGCCTGAGCGGAATATTCGGGAGCGCGCCGTTGGTAGAACCGGGTGGATCGCCCGGAGGGGCGCTGCTGGAGTTGGCATCGGGATCGTCGGCATCGTTGTCGGGCGGCCCGAGCATGGGGGGATCGGCGCGGCGTAAGACGCCAAAGACCGACGCGACGCGCTGGCCACTGCGCATAGCGCGCAGTTGAGGAAGAAGGGCATGAGCTTCGGATGCGAGGCGAGTGCCGCTGCAAATCGTGGCGAACAGCCGCGCGTCATCTGATTTGTCCGGTGACTTACGCGGGAAGACGACGTATTGAGCGCCTTTGCGGAAGCGGAAGGCGCAGTCGGCGTCGTCGCCGCCGGAGAAAACATCGATCTCGGCGGAATCGGCTCCGGCGAAATTTTCGTCGACTCGGAAATGATAGCGCGTGACGGGCGTTGGCGCCGCGCTACTGTCGCTGGACGCGGCGGCGTCAACTGCGAGAGTTGCGTCCGCGCTGGGCGGCGGCTGCGCTTGGACGCGCAGAATTTCGATTTCCATAACGGTGCCGAGAAAAACGGCGTCGTCTCTTTGCAAACCAGGGCACCGGCCGGGGGGCGATGGGGAGCAGGTGCAGGCGCGCGAGCTAACGGGCGCTGCGAGAACCAGCATCCAGAGAAGGAGAACGAACCGCCGAGGCATCACTCCCTATCCTACATTTATTTTTTTCGAAGCGATATGAAATGAGCGCAGGGGAAAATGTTGCTACACTCGGAGCGGGTCCCCAGCCCAACGACTCGAGGGGGAATTATGAAGGCAATTTATAAGGTCTTATTCTTGCTGTTTTGCGTCACAGTCGCGCCACTAGCGGACGCTGATACGGTGACGATGAAGAACGGCGATCGCCTGACGGGAACAGTGACGGGCGCCGATGGAAAGCAATTGACGCTCAAGACGGATTATGCCGGAGAGGTGAAGGTGCAGTGGTCTGCCGTAAAGGAACTAACGACCGAGAAGGCTCTGTACGTGATGATGCCAGACAAGAAAATGGTAAATGGAACGATCACGTCGACCGACACGGAAATTGTGATACATACGGGCCCTGGCGGCGATGTCAGAGTAGCGTTTGCGCAAATTTCGGTCGTGCGATCCATCGAGGATCAAGCGGGATACGAAAAGAGCCTACACCCGAGCTTGCTCGAGGCGTGGAAGGGAGGCGTGAACATTGGTCTGGCGTTTGCGCGCGGGAATAGCGAGACAACAAACCTGAATACCGCATTCCTTGCGGACCGCAAGACGCTGTCGGATCACATCGCACTTTATCTTTCTTCGCTTTACGCGAACGATGGGCGGCCCGGCGGCGGGGTAACGGCTAACTCGATTCTGGCGGGAGCGCGGTTCGACCGGAATTTGACGAAGCATGTTTTCGCTTTTGTAAGTGGAGATTTCACGCACGACCAATTGCAGGACTTGAATGTCCGCGCGATCTACAGCGGCGGCCTGGGCTTGCACGCGATAAACAACGCGAAGACGACGTTCGATGTCCTGGCCGGCGGCAACTACACGCGGGAAAGCTACAGCGGCAGCGGCGCGACGCCGGGTGTGACCAGAAATCTCGCGGGCGTGACGCTTGGTGAAGATTTCATTCGCAAGCTTGGCAAGTCGACCGTTTTCACCGAGCACTTTTATTTTTATCCGGATTTGAGCAACACGGGCGAATACCGAATGGCGCTCGATGCGGGAGCCGTCACCAAAATTAACAAATGGCTGGGGTGGCAATTGACGATCAGCGACCGCTACGTATCCGACCCTCCGATCCCGGGAACGAAGGCGAACGATGTGGTTTTTTCGACGGGATTGAATATCGCGTTCAGCCACTAGTCACTTGCTATAGCCACAGTGCCGGGCGTGAATTTTGGCGCGCGGATAGGAGATAAGAGTGGAGGCGCGTTCATGATTGTCGGAGTGCCGCGAGAAAGCTTTCCCGGGGAGCGACGCGTGGCGCTTGTACCCGGCGTGATTGCGAATCTCGCGAAAGCGGGCCTCGAAGTGGCGATCGAGGCGCGCGCCGGAGCGGAGGCGGGCTATCCGGACGCGGACTACGTCAGCAAGGGCGCCAAGATCCTCAGCGGGCGGGCGGAAGTATTTCGTGTGTCGGACATTGTGGTGCAGGTGCTGTGCCACGGCTCGAACGACAAAACAGGCGCCGCCGATCTTCCTCTGATGCGGCGCGAGCAGGTGTTGATTGGATTTCAGCGGCCGCTCGGAGAACTACGGACGATTCAAGCGCTTGCGGCGACGGGCGTGAGCGCGTTTGCCGTGGAACTGATGCCGCGAACGACGCGGGCGCAGAGTATGGACGCGCTGTCGTCGATGGGAACGATCTGCGGTTACAAGGCGGTTTTGATCGCCGCGAATACTCTGCCGCGACTTTTTCCTATGTTGACGACGGCGGCGGGAACGATCACGCCAGGCCGCGTTCTGATAATTGGTGCGGGCGTGGCGGGGCTGCAAGCAATCGCGACGGCGCGGCGGCTTGGCGCTGTCACGTCCGCATACGACATGCGGCCTGCGGCGAAGGAGCAGGTGCAGAGCCTTGGCGGGCGGTTTGTGGAACTGGAGATCCAAGCAGAGGACGCGCAGGACGCCAGTGGATATGCACGCGCGCAGGATGACGCGTTTTATACAAAGCAACGCGAGCTGCTGGGGCGGGTGGTGGCGGAGCACGACGTGGTGATTACGGCAGCGGTGATTCCCGGCAAGAAGTCGCCTGTGCTGGTGACACGAGAAATGGTGGCGGCGATGGCGCCCGGATCGGTGATTGTGGACCTTGCATCGGAGCGCGGCGGAAACTGCGAGTCGACGAAAACCGGAGAGACCGTGGTGGAGCATGGCGTAACGATCATTGGCGCGATCAATCTGGCCAGCACGGTGCCGTATCACGCTAGCCAAATGTACGCGCGAAACGTCAGCGCGTTTTTGCTGCACCTGGTGCGGGAAGGAAAACTCAATCTCGATTTGAGCGACGAGATCATTCGCAGCACTCTTGTGACGCGGCACGGAGAAGTGGTGAACGCGCGAATTCGCGAGTTTTTCTCACTGCCGGCGTTGCCGAACGGGCCCACGGAGGAAAAAGCGAAATGAACGGGGATTTAATTACGAGCCTTTACGTGTTCGTGCTTGCTGGCTTCATTGGTTTTGAGGTGATCCGTCGGATCTCACCGCTGCTGCACACTCCGCTGATGTCGCTGACGAACGCGCTCGACGCGATCGCCGTGGTTGGCGCGATCATCATGGCGGGGGAAGGGAAGAGCAAGCTTGCGACCGTGCTGGGCACGATCGCGATTGTGGCGGCCACCAGCAACATCGTCGGCGGATTTATGATCACCGACCGCATGCTGAAAATGTTCAAGACCAGCCGTTCCCCGAAATCATGAGCTCTTTTTTCGGGACTGGGACAGCGATCGAGCTCACCTACCTCGCAGCAACAGTTCTTTTTATTTTGTCGCTCAAGTGGATGAACTCGCCTGCGACGGCGCGGCGCGGAGTGTGGGCCGGCGAAATTGGCATGTCGGTGGCGATCATTGGAACGCTGTTGAACCGCGGGATCGTCGATTACAAATGGATCGCAATTGGTTTGGTGCTGGGAACCATCATCGGCGTTCCGCTGGGAAAAGTTCAGATGACTGCCGTTCCGCAGCGGACGGCGTTGAGCCACGCGTTCGGCGCGCTTTGCGTAACACTGGTTGGTACTTCGGAATTTTATCTGCGCACGCCGGCGGTGCCGCGATTCACGATGTCGGTGCTGTCGATGGAAGTGATCCTCGGATCGCTGACATTTACGGGCAGCCTGATGGCGGCTGGAAAGCTTCAGGAATTACTGCCGCAACGTCCGATCACATATAGGGGGCAGAACCTCGTAAATCTCTCGCTGCTGGCGGTGGCTGTCGGAGTGGCTTTGTATCTAGTGTTGCATCCCGATCACGCGCTACTTTTTCCGCTGATTGTGGGAATCCCACTGCTATTTGGCGTGCTAATGATTATTCCGATTGGCGGCGCGGACATGCCGACGGTGATTTCGCTGTTGAATTCCTATGCTGGGCTCTCCGCGGCGGCCATGGGATTCGTTCTCAATAGCAAGCTGCTGATTATCGCCGGCGCGCTCGACGGAGCTTCCGGATTCATTCTGTCGGTGAACATGTCGAAAGCGATGAACCGGTCGTTTTCGAATGTTTTGTTCGGCGCTTTCGGCCAGGAACAGGCTGCTGTTGCGACGGTTGACGGCGAGGCGCGCACGGTACGAAGCGCGTCCGCGGAAGAAGCCGCGGTGATTCTAGGCGCCGCAAATAAAGTGGTGATCGTTCCCGGCTACGGCATGGCGGTGGCGCAAGCGCAACACAAGGTGCGCGAACTCTACGACGCGCTCTCAAAACGCGGCGTGGATGTGAAGTTTGGGATCCATCCCGTCGCGGGTCGCATGCCGGGACATATGAACGTCCTGCTAGCGGAGGCGGATATTCCTTACGACAAGCTGCTCGACATGGACGAAATCAATCCGGAATTTCCGCAGACGGACGTGGCGCTGGTGATCGGCGCGAATGATGTGACGAACCCAGCCGCACGTAATGAAGCCAGCAGCCCGATCTTCGGCATGCCGATTCTAGACGTGGACAAGGCGCGCACGGTAATGGTTGTAAAGCGGAGCATGAGTCCAGGCTTCGCGGGAATCGACAATCCGCTCTATTACCTCGATAAAACGCTGATGCTCTTCGGTGACGCGAAAGCTTTCGTCGGCGCAATCGTGCGCGAACTCACCGGGAGCCAAAGTGCCTAGCGTCGACAAAAGCTGCCCGGCGACGGTGCCCTGTGGGTGCGCGACAAGATCGTGGAACCCCGCTTTTTACGCGGTTGCTGATCTGCCTCTCAGGAAGTGGAACAGGAGCATTATCAAGCCGACCACCAAAATGATGTGAACGAGGCCGGAAGTTACGTGAAATGCGAAAAAGCCAAGTAACCAGAGTACGATCAGAACTGCGGCGATTATCCCAAGCATTTTCATCTCCTTAACGTCGAGCGCGACATCATCTGCGCCCTGGTTCTCCCGTGGCGCGTCGCGATGAGAACATCGCGTGTCGGGAGCACCGGTCAAACACGAGATTAGTCACTTAGTGTATGGGCGTCTGTCCCATTGTGAACACTCTTGCAAGTTGATTTCAGGTTCTGACTTCTACGAAGTTGCGCAGGGGTATAACTGCGGTTCTCCCCCCGATGTGGCCAAATATCCGGTCTCCACGTTTACAAACTCCGGATATGCCTGTGTATAAAATTGAACAGACAAAGGAACCCCCACAGCAGAAGGATGTATGGCTATTGGAATGAGGATACGAAGCGAGGAGAATCGCAATGATAAGTTGTCCGGCGTGCCACGGTGACCAAATCCGTCGATCAAGGCGTCAGGGAATCATCGAGCGAACAATCCTAACAATGGTTTGGGTGAGGCCGTTTCGCTGCGCGAGCTGCGACCGACGATTCTTCCGTTGGTCAGTCGCCTCCAATCCCATTTCATCCCGGCAAGCTACCACTTAATCGCTTCATTCCATCCTCCTGCGCGTCTACTTTCGGACGCAGGTACTCGCGCGGACCTCAGCTAACCTGACAGCGCGACACGGGATTCACCTCATTTTGGGAAAGTGTGCGATGGAAGCGAAGACGATCTGCCTGCGAACTCGATTACTTCAGCCAGGTGGAGGGCGCGGCGGCCCGTGGACTGGAAGATTTGTTCGCGGCAGCTGAATCCGTCGGAGACGATGAGCGTATCCGCTGAACATTGGCGCACGGCCGGCAACAGCGCGCGCTCGCCGGCGGCCTGCGCGACGGAGTATTTTTCACGTTCGAAGCCAAACGGCCCTGCCATTCCGCAGCATCCCGAGTCAACTGATTGCAACTCCGCGCCCATCTTTCGTAGCAGTGATTCAGCATCCGTCATTTTCATAAGCGCTTTCTGATGGCAGTGCCCGTGCAGCAGGACTTTCCGCGCAAGTCCAGGGGGTTCGTAATTGGGAGCGTGACGCTCGAGGAATTCACTCAGAAGAAACGTCTGGCTGCGTAGGCGTGCGGCGCGCGGACGATCGGGGAACAAGTTTTGCAATTCGTCACGGAATACAGAAGCGCAGCTCGGCTCGAGAACGACGATCGGTGTGCCGGCATCGATGGGTTGCCCGAACACTTCGAAGATGCGCTCGAGGTATTGCTTGGCTTTCTCGAGCATGCCGAAATCGTAGAGCGGGCGGCCGCAGCAGGGCCGCCGGGAAGGAATCGTCACAGCAAAGCCAGCGCGCGCGAGGACTTCGAGTGCCGCTTGGACAGTTTCGGGATGAAAGTGGTTATTGAAAGTGTCCACCCACAAGATGACCTCACGGGCGCCTGTTCGTGCAGGTCGGGTCGACGATCCGCCGCGATTTTCTCGAACTGACTTCAGGAAGCTTGCTGGCGCGAGGCTGGGAATCTTGCGCTCAGGAGCAAGTCGTAGTGCGCTTCGCATAATGTGACTGAAACCCGGCGCGTGACTCAAGAAGTTCGCGACACGTGGAGCGAGCGAAGCGATTTGCAGCCATTCGTCGATCCTGCCGAAGGCGTGGGCGAACAGGGGGCGGCGATTTGTTTCGTAGTAGTGGGATAGAAATTCGGCCTTGTACGTCGCGATGTCAACGTTCGCGGGGCATTCAGACTTGCAGGCTTTGCACGCGAGGCAAAGATCGAGGGCTTTCTTAACCTGTTGATTCTGCCAGCCCTCGCGGATGATCTCTCCCTGGAGCAGCTCGAAGAGCATGTGAGCGCGGCCGCGCGTGCTGTGCTCTTCCTCGAGAGTCACCATGTAGCTGGGGCACATCGAACCGGTATCGTTTTTGCGGCACGCACCGACGCCGATACATCGCTGCGCGGCTTTGGCGAAGGAGCCGTCGTCTTCGGGAAATTTGAAATGCGTGGCGGGCTGGAGGGGTTTGTAGTCCGCGCCCAATCGAAGATTTTCTGTTGGAAGGTATGGATCAATCACTTTGTGAGGGTTCATCCCGTTCGATGGATCCCAGGCGGACTTGAATTCGCCAAAAGCTTTCATCAGCTCGGGACCGAACATTTTCGGAAGCAAAGCCGCCCTTGATTGGCCATCGCCATGCTCACCGGAAAGCGAGCCGCCGTAGGAGATCACCAGGTCGGCGGCGCGATCGATGAATTCGCTGTATTTGCGGATTCCGTTTTCGCTTTCGAGGTCGAAGCTCACTCGCAGGTGGACGCATCCATGCCCGAAGTGGCCGTAGAAAGCGCCCTGATAGTTGAACTCGTTCAGCAGCGCGCGAAGATCCCGCAGGTACGGGCCCAGCTTTTCAGGCGCAACCGCGGAATCGTCCCAGCCGTCCCATTGCGGCGCCGCGCCGGGCGCGAATGCAGAAGCGCGCGGACCTGCTTCGCGAATCTGCCACACGGCCCGCGCTTCCTGTTTCGTGTAAAGCCGCGATGTAGGTGCGCCCGGCAGGCGCTTCATATACTCGATTAGCTTGCGAGCGGTCTCTTGAGTTTGGCCGGCATCATCGGAACCGAATTCGACGAGCAAGTAGCCGCGGCCTTCGGGAAGCAGATCGAGGTTCGGAGCGCCTTTTTTCCGGAGACCGTCCACCATGGTTCCTTCGAATCCTTCGAGGCCGATGGGATGAAAATTCAGAATCTCGGTGACATGGTCCGCGGCGAGAAAAGCATCCTCGTAACCGAATCCGATGAGCACGCGATGCGGGGGACTGTGAATTAATTTGAGCTTTGCCTCCAGCACGCTCACGCAAGTGCCTTCGGTGCCGACGAGAGCGTGGGCAACGTTAAAACCATTTTCCGGAAGGAGTTCGTCGAGGTTGTAACCGGATACGCGGCGAGGAATGCGGGGAAAACGCGCGCGAATGAGGGCAGCGTACTGGTCCCGAATGGTTCGCAGCTTGGCGTAAATCTCGCCGCGACGGCCACCTTCGCGAATGATGCGTTCCAATTCGGAGTCGGATGCGGGACCCACAGTGATTTGCGTGCCGTCATACAAGAGAATTCTCAACTCCTCGACGTTGTCGACGGTCTTGCCGCCCAGGAGAGAATGCGTGCCGCAGGAGTTGTTGCCGATCATCCCGCCGATCGTGCAGCGATTGTGAGTCGAAGGGTCGGGCGCAAAAGTGAGCTGATGAACTTCGGCGCGGTCCCGTAACGTATCGAGAACGACGCCGGGTTGGACGCGAGCGTATTTTTGCTCGACATTGAGCTCGAGAATCTGATTCATGTACTTGGTGAAATCCAAAACGACGGCGACATTGCAAGATTGCCCGGCCAGGCTTGTGCCCGCGCCCCGGGGAAGAACGGGAGCGCGGAATTCTCTGCACGCAGCCACCGCGGCGACTACATCACTGGAATCGCTTGGGACAACCAGGCCGATGGGGATCTGGCGGTAGTTCGATGCATCCGAGGCATAGAGTGCGCGACTCCCGCGATCGAAGCGTACTTCGCCGCGCACTGTAAGCTTCAGCTCCTGCTCGAGTTCTAGCGCTTGCGAAAAAGAATCGACGGGCTTCGCGTGCGAGCTTTGCGCCAGCGGTTCGATGGAGTGCAATGCGTTATCTGTGTGCATTTCCCGCGGGACTTATGACCGGCTTCACGTCGCCAAGCTCCTTGTCCGGCTTCATCCAAAATGCCAGAATCGAGCCGACGAACAGCAGACCGATGCTGCCAATAAAGGGCAGCTCCCAATTTCCAGTTTTGTCGATCACGTAGCCGAAAACAATTGGGGAGAGAATCGCGGCCAGGGCCGATCCCGTGTTCATCAGGCCGCTCGCGGAACCGGAAAACTTCGGGGCGATGTCCATCGGAATGGCCCACATCGGTCCAATCGTGAACTCCGCGAAGAAAAACGCCAGGCTCAAGCAGATGGCTGCCAACGTCAGGTTGTGCGTGAATACGATCGGTACCATGAAAGCCAGGGAACAGAGGAATCCGAAAACCACAAGATTTCGCCGCGCTTTGTCGCGACTGCGCGTTTTCTCGAAGATGCGATCGCTCATCACGCCGCCCAGCGTGTCGCCCACGACGCCGGCGAAAAAAACGCCGGCTGAAAATAGCGCCGAGTTTTTCAGGTCCAGCTTATAGCTGTGAAGAAAGAACTGCGGGATCCACGCAAGATAGAGCCAAAGAGTCCAACCGTAGCAGAAGTAAACGATTGTAACCGGCAACATGCGGCGCCAGAGCAGCAGCCAGGGCACCGGGTCTTTCTTTTTCTCCGCCCGAGTGGCATAGCGCGGCAGTGTATCAAGCTCTTGCTGCGTGATGACCGGATGATCTCCCGGATTGTCCCGGAAATAAAAGCCCCAGGCCACAGCCCAGGCCATGCTGATGATTCCCAGGATGACGAACGAGCCTCTCCAGGTGACTAAGGCCATCAACCAAACCACCAGCGGCGGCGTGATCGCGTTGCCCAGCCTCGCGCAAGAATGTGTGATGCCTTGGGCAAACGCGCGTTTGCCGGGCGGCGTCCAGTCGCTCATGGCTCGCGTGGCCGTGGGAAAGGTAGCGCCCTCGCCGAAGCCGAGCATGACGCGGGCCACAATCATCGTGGTCAGGCTTGTGACCAGGCCCGTGAGCAATGTCGCCGAGGCCCAAATTGCCGCCGAAATCGTAAGCGCCCGCCGCGCGCCGAAGCGGTCGCTCACCCATCCTCCGATCACTTGAAAGAGCAAGTAAGGATAGGCGAAAGCCGAGAACACGAGGCCGACCTGCGTATTCGAGAGGTGGAGTTCCTGTTTGAACGCAGCGGAAGCCGTGCTTACGTTTACGCGGTCAATGTAAGTGATCCCGTACATCAGGCAGATCAGAATCAGCACGTTCGTTGTCGCGGAAAATACCCTGGGCCGGCGAGCAGTCGAGTTCACTTCATCGTGCATCTGCATCCTCCGCGCGTGCGAAGTTGTTTTCGGAACAAGAGCCGGTAACGCATCACTTGAGTGATGGAACGACTTGACCAATTCTTTCAGCGGGAGCCAGGGAATCGAGAGCGGCGGCAACACCGCCATCTTTGTGAGGCACAGCCGCGAGTCGCAGGCCCATCTCGACTCCGCTCAGCGTTCCCGCAAGCATTAGATCGTTGAAGCTGCCAAGGTGGCCGATGCGAAAAACTTTGCCGGCAAGTTTTGATAGCCCGGCGCCGAGCGACATATCGAAATGTTCGAGAATAACCTTCCGCAGATTATCGGCGTTGTGTCCTTCAGGCATCAGAACAGCAGTGAGTGAGTTCGAATACTCTCGCGGTTCTTCGCAGAGAATTTCGAGACCCCATGCACGAACGGCTGCGCGAGTGGCTTCCCCGTGTCGCTGATGTCGCCGGAAGACATTTGGCAGGCCCTCTTCCTCGATCATGTGCAGCGCCTCGCGCAAGCCAAACAGGAGATTCGTAGCTGGCGTAAACGGAAAGAAGCCATCGCGATTCGGCGCAAGCATCTGCTGCCAGTCCCAATACGACCTCGGCAACTTGGCCGTCTTATTCGCGGCGAGCGCTTTTTCCGAGATGGCATTGAAGCTAAGGCCGGGCGGAAGCATCAGGCCTTTCTGTGACCCGGCCACCGTAACGTCCACTCCCCATTCATCCTGACGAAAATCGATAGAACCTAGGGAAGAAATCGCATCGACGATCAGAAGCGCCGGATGGCGAGCGCGATCCATGGCACTTCGAATTTCAGAGATCCGGCTGGTGACGCCTGTCGAGGTTTCACTGTGAACTACGATCACAGCTTTCAAGTTGTGAGCTTTATCGCCCGCTAGACGCGCTTCGATCTCGGCAGGCACAACGCCGTGCCTCCAGCTGCCCGGGAGGTATTCGACCTGGATGCCGAAATTTTCAGTCACCTGACGCCACAGATTTGAAAAGTGGCCCGTCTCGAACATCAGCACCCGATCGCCGGGCGAGAGCGTGTTGACGATAGCTGCTTCCCACGCCCCAGTTCCCGAACCCGGATAAATAACTACAGGGCCGCGCGCTTGAAAGATCGGACGCAAGCCTTCAAGAACTTCCGCCGCGAGTTTTGCAAATTCCGGGCCCCGGTGATCAATCACCGGCTGATCGATAGCGCGTAGAACGCGATCGGGTACGCTCGTCGGTCCCGGGATCTGAAGAAAGTGCCGGCCAGTGTGAATCACAACAACTCCATCACAAGCAATCACGAATGATTGCGATACGCGAGGGAGTCTACATCAGATTGAGGCGTGTGGCGAAAGGTGTGGGGAGTTTTGAACGGGCGCAGGTGAGTCCAAATCGGAACCAGTGGCAAGGGGATTTCAGTTGGGGTGAGCGATGGGATTTGAACCCACGACCCTCGGTGCCACAGACCGATGCTCTACCAGCTGAGCTACGCTCACCACCAGGAGAAAATGATAGCACGCGCAACGAGATCGGCGTAGTGCCGGCGCCGCAGCTTTGAGAGCTTGACGAGGCGAGTTAGATTAGCGGGCTTTGCGCGGAAAGGGAATCGGACGTGAGCGCTTGCTGCGAGAAGCGTGAGACTTCAGGCGCGCGCGCGCTTGTTCCGCCCAGGGACCGTACGGCGCGTAGCGCAGATAAAGCCCCCATTGCTCGCGGGCCAATCGGCGCTCACCGCCCTTTTCGTAAGCGAGCGCAAGATTAAAGTGGACGTCCGCGTGAGCGGGCATGATGCGCGCGGCGTTGCGCAGCTGAGTGATCGCCTCATCCACTTCGCCGATTTCCTCGAGCACGCATCCGAGATTGTAAAGTGAAATCCCGTTCGACGGATCGAGCTCCACCGCCGAACGGAACGCGGCGCGCGCGTGCTCCAGCTGCCCCATCTGATAGTGCGCGACGCCGAGGTTTATGTGCGCCTCGATCCAGTCGGGCGCCAGCGCGACGACTCGGCGATAGATCTCAACCGCTTGCGGAAGCGAATCCGAATACAACTCGCATTGCAGCGCAGTCTCGAAAAGCTGCTCGGCCGTCTGGCCCAGCATCGAGCGCAACTTCGCCGCGCCGGGCATTCCGTCGAAATGGAGAACCCATTGGCGCTTCAGCGGGTTGAACGGCCGCGCCATTCCTGGAGGTATGACCACGACTTCGCGTCCCTGATCCACCAAGCGCAATTCGTGAACGGACAGCGGAGAGCCGCCGAACTGCTGCTCCAGCAATGTGACCGCCCGCCGAAGCCGTCGTGCTGGAATATTCTTTTGCGTTAAGCGCTGAATTGACTGAAGAGCAACAAGGTCCCCGAAGCTGTAAAATCGCTCGCCCCACCGCGCTTGAGGGCGCACCAGCCGCAGCCGTTCCCAGTAGCGAAGACGCCGCGCATCCAATCCCAGGATGCGTCCGACCTCTCTCCGCGTATATCGCTGCGTCAAGCCGCTTGGCCTCTTGAATATCCGGTGCTGTAATCTCTTCGAACGATTATGCACCCGCTGTCAATCCCATCTGTTACGACTTTCGCCTCAATATCCACAGCTCGGCGCCACAAGGCGCCAACTATCAGAACGATTACCAGAAGATGACACTTCATCGCTCCCGGTCGCTCCTCCGAGTCGCGAGCTTGTTAGACTTCGAGGTGTAATCAGCCCGCACAATGCCTCTCGAAAGCACCGAACGCATTTACCTCGAGCGTCAGGTCACCCTGGCGCGCGTAATCCTTATTGCGCTCGCCCTCGTGGCATTGATCGAAACCGCCGGAGCGCCTGCCCGCCGCGGCGCGGTCCTGTTTCTTGCTTGTTACTTGCTCGTCGGCTTGGCCGACGTGCTCATCGGGCGTTTGCTAAGCGGTGGACCGATCGGAATTCCGCTGGCGGCGGATTGCGTTGTTCTCGTCACCTTTCTGTTCCTGACACCTACCGTCTTCGCCTTCTGGTTTCTATTCCTGTTCGTCGTGTTTTCACTGGCGACCCGCGGAAACGAGCGGGCCATTCTAATTCTGGTCTCTGCCGCTACCGTGGGAGTGGTTTTGCAAGTGGCTTGGAAGGACGCATTCGCGTGGCCAGCGGCAGGGCATTGGGCCGTGATCGGCTTCGGCACCTTGGTTTCAGGCCTTGGCATGGGTTTTCTCGGAGCGCGGGAAAGAGAGCATCTGTCGCGGCAGCAATTCCTCGAGAAACTCGCGCGCCTGCTTCAATTCGACCACGGTTTGACGGAGTCCGTGCGCCAGGCGCTTGGAGAGCTTGCGCTCGCATTCGAATGCGAACAAGCCTGCCTGGCCATTCGCGACGAGGAACTCGAGCGGTTGTTCGTCTGGAAAGTACGAGCCAACGACCGCGAGCCCCCGGGGCCCGAAACCCTTCCGCTTCTCCGGGCCGACACCTTTCTCGTCGACTCGCTTGAGTCGTCGCTGTGCTGGGAGTTTCACGACGATCGAGCCAACGGCTTCGGATGGGATCGCCGCACCGGCGAAGCGTTTCGCACGATTCCCGTTCCTCCGGCATCGACGCGTGAAGAATTCCGCGCTCGCTCGCTGCTCGCTGTAACCATCGAATCCGGCGGACGCCCGGCAGGCCGCGTCCTTCTCATCAACCCGCGCAAGCGATTCTCAAGCGGCGACCTTCGCTGGCTCGAACAAATCATTCGCCACCTCGGACCTCCGCTCGAAAATGTCTTTCTTCTTCGCAACCTCAGGGCGCGCGCCGTGGAATCGGAGCGCAGCCGGATCTCGCGAGATCTGCATGATGGGATTCTGCAAACGCTGCTTAGTTTGAAAATTCAGCTCGAGGTATTGCGTCGCAAGCTCCCGCAGAAGCCTGAGCAGGCCGAAGCCGAGCTTGCAAACCTCCAAAATACCGTGCAGCAGGAAAGCGAAGAGCTTCGCCGCATGGTCACCGATCTTCGCCCGCTGCGCGTGGAGAGTGCGGACATGAAGGAGTTGATGCTAGGGTTTGCCGAGCGTTTCCGCAACGAATCGGGGCTGGGGCTGGACCTTTTCATTGACGACCGCAATTTGCGCCTCCCCGACCGCATTTGCCGCGATCTCTTCCAGATATATCGTGAGTCACTCAACAACATAAAAAAGCATGCGAAGGCCAGCCACGTCGTGGTAAAACTAGGGCAAGACGAGGCGAAAGTGTTTCTCGCCGTCGACGACAATGGCCGGGGTTTCAGTTTCTCGGGTCGCTTTACCAGCGAGGAGCTGGACCGGCTGCGTCTCGGGCCAATTTCGATTAAGGAACGAACACGAAGCGTAGGGGGAACGCTGACGGTTGAATCGAATCCCGGGCACGGGGCGCGTCTAACCATCGAAATTCCATTGAGTTAACATGACGAAAGCGAAACAGGCGATTCGACTCCTGGTCGCGGACGACCACGCTATCTTTCGCGATGGTCTCCGCAAGCTTCTCGAGGCTGCCGATGACGTGCAGATCGTAGGCGAAGCTTCGAATGGCAACGAGTGCGTCAAAATGCTCGCCAAGTTGAAGCCCGATATTCTCCTGCTCGACTTGCGCATGCCCGAAAAAGACGGCTTGGGCGTGCTGGAAGAAGTAAACTTCGATTCGCTCGGCACTCGCGTCATCGTGCTCACCGCCGCCGAAGACGACCGGGACGTCGTCCGCGCCATGCGCCTGGGCGCCCGCGGTGTAGTGCTCAAACAATCCGCGAGCGACCTGCTGCTAAAGAGCATCCGCAAGGTTTCCGACGGCGAAATCTGGCTCGACAACCGCATGACCGCCGAAGTGATCGACGCGTTCAAGAAATCCGCCGAATCCGGTCAGCGCCGCGAAAAGCCTTTGCTCAGCGACCGCGAAAAAGAAATCGTGCAGCTCGTCGCGCAAGGCTTCCGCAATCGCGAAATCGGCGAAAAGCTCTTCATTAGCGAGCAAACGGTAAAGAACCACCTCCACAATATTTTCGATAAGCTCGGCGTTTCCGATCGTCTCGAGTTAGCCCTCTACGCCATCCACCACCGCCTAATCGACCAGACCTAGCTCCAAAGTCCCGCTGGCTCGTCAGAAATTTCAATGGGAGACGTCGCCGCGCCGGGCGCTCGGCGTTGTTGCTGGGCAAACGGGTAAGCGTCAGCGACTAAAACTCAGCAAACGGTTCGCAATGTTTGGGAAGGGAAAATCATCGCTGGAGGGCGCGCTAAAATTACGTTTTCTTATGACTAAACTTGCGCCGCGCTTCAAACTGAAGTGAATCCGGCAAGCGCCAATGCGCTGGATCCCATCCTCGCTGTAACCAATGGACCGGATCGCAGGGCTGCCGCAACCATTGATAAACAAACGCTTTCATTCGTGGCCAATCGTCGAAGCCAATGGACGTTAAAGTTTTGCCGCTTCGGGCAACGCGCCACCCCAACCATGCTCGGATGGAGAGTAGGGATGATTTCAAGCGCTGAAGGAAGTTCGTGCTAATTTGTGTCCAGGCAGGAGACCTGACGGCGCGCAGCAAGCGATCTTTCAATCCTGCGGTCGAGCCAGCCGCCAGCGCGACGAGCGTCATCAGCCTGGAAGCGACTTGTCCGGATCCTGGCGCGTTAACCGCGATTGCCGGGAGTGCGGTCTTCGGCTGACTGCACACTTGGCGGTGAACGGACGCTTGCATCGGGTCTATCTTGTCCTTCGCTTCGACCAGGTGCGGTCGAGGAGGCGGCGCCAATGCCCCCCGTGCCATTCCCAATTCAGCGATGAGTTGGAAATCGGCCCCGGAAGCAAATGCAGTCGACACCGAGAGTTGACGCTCCTCTGCGCGCTTTGGTGGTGGCCCAGTCGCTTCGGGCGCACGAACCAGCCCGCTCGGGTATGTCGATTGCATCGCAATCACGTGGCCGCGCAGAGAGTCGCCGGAATCCATCGACGGCGCCAGCGGCCTGATGTCGTCGAACTGAAATTCCCGCGCGATCTGTTCGATAATGTGCGCCGGCACTGGCCGCACCTGCTCGGCATACGCATTGATAAGCGCATTCTCGCAAAGCAGATTCACGATGCGTGGAATTCCTCGCGAATAAAAGTGCACGGCGTCTATGGCTTCGGACGCGAACACAGGTTCGCCGGCTCCGCCGGCCATCTGCAATCTCGATTCAATGTAGTCGTGACAATCCTTAAGAGTAAGCGTGGCGGTTCTGCATCGCAGCATAATACGCTGCTTCAACTGGCGCAGTTCGGATCGCTTGAGCCGCTCTTCAAGCTCCGGCTGGCCGGAGAGTACGATCTGCAACAGCTTTTGGTTGGAGGTCTCCAGATTCAGCAGCATTCGAATCTCTTCGAGCAAATGAACCGGCAGCCCTTGCGCTTCGTCCACGATCAAAACCGGAGTCTGGCCCGCGCGGAAGCGCTCCATCAACCACTGATTCAGACGCATCAATGCGTTACCCTTCAACCGCGAATCGAAGGTGATTCCAAAATCCGCCATTATGAAATCGAATAAATGGCTGGTTTCTAGATGCGAGTTGAAAATGAACGCCGTGGGCGTACGCTCTTGGCGTAGCAAGTCGAGCAAGCGATTGATCAGCGTCGTCTTGCCCGTCCCGACTTCGCCCGTAAGCAGCATCAGGCCCTTGCGAGACCGAATCCCGGAGATCATCTGGTCGAGCGCCTCTTGCGTCCGCGGCGTCAGGAACAGATACCGGGGGTCTGGATTGACATTGAAGGGGCTCTCGCGAAGTCCGTAGAAGTGTTTATACATTTTTGCGTCGTCAGGTCGGAGCTCCTAAGCGCACGTCCGTTTCTTGGACGATCCCCCCGTTCTTAGGGGGCTAGGCCGCCCCTTGGAATCCACAAATCCAAAGCATGCTAGTCGCCTCTTAGCGTGTGTACCATACAGTGAACGCCCTAGTTCCCGTCCCGATATCGTTGAGTTGCGGCGTTGTTCGGGATTTAGAGGCGGATCGGTTGCCTCAAGGTTGCGGTCGGCGAGTTTGGCGGGACCACAGCCCCGCGCAGAGACAGTGCCGGGTCACCCGAAGCGATACGTGCGGGGATGTCAAACGCAGTTAGCACGCGCACGCCTTCGCCTGCCTTCGCCCAGTCGGGCTTTTGGACGCGGCGCCGTTAGACGCTTGCTGAGCGTCCCGCAACGAGATGATAAACAAGCGAAATGACGGCCAGCACCAGCAAAAGGTGAATGAATCCAACCGTCACGTGAAATGCGAAAAATCCCAGTAGCCACAGTACCAACAATACCGCCGCGATTGCTGCGAACATTGTGGATCTCCTTTTGATCGTCCTGCGATTTCTCAAGCGCCACATACGTGGCGGACAGTCACATTTAGCGCTCGTGCTGGAAAAGAGTCTATTCGGGCAAAATAGCAAAGAAGTGGGGGCGGATGCTGTAGAGGGAGCCGCTGAATTGCGAGTCCATACGGGAGCCTGCATGCTCTGATCTAGCGGTGGGCGAGCGCTCAGCGAAGTCCTTCCACCAAATATTCCGTCGAAATTGCCGGATGGTATTGATACGCGTAACTCCTGCCATCACGCGAAACGGTGGCGCTCAAACCGTTTGCGATCGACGGAATTCCCGGAAGGGCAATGGTGTGAAGGAGGGTCCGTTTGGTGCTGGCCATCTCCGCTCGCCAAATCTCGATCGCTCCGTCACGGCCTTGGCGCCTGACGAGAATCGCGGCACCGTCAGGAGTGAAGTCAATGGGACGGTCATCTTTTTGTAGTACCGGCAGCGGTTTCGGCTGCCCGCCGTCCAGCGGGGACAATTGAAATTGCGAGGATTCGTCGTTGACGGTCAGAAGATGTTTCCCGTCCGTCGTGACGGCTAGAGCGATCACGCCCTCAGGCGTGATCGGCTTCTCGTTGCCGCTGAGGTCGATCAGGTAAGTGCGTTCCGGGTGGTCGGGTTCATTGCCCACCGATATAATCCGGCCATCCGGCAACCATCGTGCGCCTGTGTGGCCTATCCTGGAGTGCGTAAGTTGGCGAGGTTCGCCTGTTCCTGTAGGAAGCAGCAAAAGCTGATAGGGAACAACGGGCAGGCGGCTGATCGCCCATTTGCCATCGGCAGAAAGGTCCTGCGGATCTCCGTCTCCAAGGCGCACGGCCGGTGAACCGTCCAGGTTGCGAAGAAACGCCCCGTACATTCCTCCGCTATGCTGATCCCCAAAAAGTATCTGCTTGCCGTCCGCGGAAAAGCGCGCCCCGTACACCCAGTCCATCCAAGTGAAATCTCGGCCTTGCGGATGGTCGGGTGTGAAGACCATCAGAACTCGGCGGCTGCTTACATCGCTCAACAGCACCCGCCCGTCGGCGAGTACGTCCTGAATATCTATGTTTCCCGGCGCCGACAGCAAAGGCCGCTCGCGCCCGCTCAAAGTAGTTGCGAACAGCGAGCGATAGACGCCATTCTGTGTTGCGCTGAACCAGATCTCGTCGCCTTTCGGAGACCACGCCAGCCCCTGCGCAGACCCATACGAGCTGCTCAGTTTTTTTTGATTGCCCTGCAAATCCACCACCGCCGCCATCCCATAATCGTCGCCGAAATTTGGATGATCGAGGAAGGCAATGCGTTTGCCGTCGCGCGAAAACCGTGGATGGCTTATCCAGCCGGCCGTTTCATACAGCGTTTTGCCAACGGGATATTCCAGGCGATACACGTGCTTGTCTGGAGCGAATCGCACTACGGCGAAGTCTTTGCCGTCTGGTGCCCAGTCCGCATACTGGACCGAATCCAGCACCGGGCGGGGCGCGCCTCCCCCCAGCGCCAGTCTCGCCAGCGTTCCCGCGCGCACGTATCCCGGCCCGATCGATCGCAGGTTCTGAACCACAAGTAATTCGCCGTTAGGAGATACAGACACGAGCGAATCCGCCACCACTCCCAGCGGCCGTAAACCCTGGCTGTCGAGACGTCCCGTATAAAGTGCCAAATCCGAATCCGAGCCCCACCTCGAGGCCATGATAAAACTTTGCCCGTCGGGCAAGAACCGGCCGGAGTCAACGTATCCCTGCTGGAAGCTCAACTGCGAAAATTTAGGCGGCTGATGACGCGCGGTCGCGCGCGCAACGAACCATGTCCCCGCCAGAAGCAGCGCCGGCACGATTACGGCGATTCCTGCGAGCATCCATGTACGCGCGGATTTTGATGTATCGCCGGACGTAACTGCCCGCGCTCCCGAGGACGTTCTGACCCCACTCAGCTCGCCCAGCTGAAACGCAATGTCGCCCGCCGATTGGAACCGCTGCTGTGGATCTTTTTCCATGCAGTGATGAACGACGTGATCGACTGCCGGAGAAATTTCTTGGTTCGACGCCGTCAGCTCGGCCGGCTCGTGATTCAGAATCGCGCTCATCAAATCGGCGGCGGTTTCCCCATGAAACACGCGCTTGCCCGAAAGCATCTCGTACAGCACCGCCCCGAAGCTGAAAATGTCGCTGCGCGCGTCCGCCGGCTTGCCGCGCACTTGTTCCGGCGACATGTACCCAATGGTTCCCATCACCACGCCAACCTGCGTGCTTAGGTCGCGTGTCGCGTCAATTTCTGTGGAAGCGGATTCGGTGAGTTTTGCCAGGCCAAAGTCCAGGATCTTCACTCGGCCGTCGTTGGTAACAAAGATATTTTCCGGTTTCAGATCGCGATGCACGATGCCGCGCTCGTGCGCCGCCGCCATGCCGCGCGCAATCTGAATCGCATACTCCAGCGCCTTGCGTTCGCGCAGCGCGCCCGCAGCCAATCGCTCGCGTAGCGTTGTGCCTTCCAGCAATTCAGAAACAATAAACGGCGAAGCTTCAGCCGGGCTCGCCCCGTCCGCGAGCGGCGCCGTACCCACGTCAAATACCGTAAGCAAATTCGGATGGTTCAGCGCGGCAACAGCCCGCGCCTCCTGCTCGAATCGCCGCAGCCGCTCCTGATCGTGCGCCAGCGTATTCGGCAGGATTTTAATAGCGACATCGCGCTGCAGTCGCGCGTCGCGCGCGCGGTAAACTTCTCCCATTCCGCCCGCGCCTAACAGCGACTGAATCTCATACGGACCAAGTTTCGTTCCAGAGGGCAAGCTCATCGGCGCGCGGCATTATAGACCAGGGAAGCGTCCTACTCTCCTGAGATTTAGCGGCGGGGCCTGTTTGATCCAAGGCATCGCGCAGACGAAATTGCCCGCGTCGGTCAGTCTCCCCGAAGCGCTAGCGCCGGATCGATTGCCATTGTTCGCGCCCCCGGGATCGCACTTGCGATTCCAGCAACCACAATCAAGAAAGCGGCGCCGCCCGCGAACGTAACCGGGTCAACCGGCGAGATCCCGAACAGAATCCCGCTCGTCAATCTTTGTGTTGCCCATGCGCCGATCAATCCCATTCCGGCGCCAATTACGGCCATACCTACGCCTTGCTTCATCACTAGCCAGAGAACGTTTGCGCGGTCCGCGCCGAGCGCCATCCTGACCGCCAGCTCGTGCGTTCGCTGCGTCACCAGATAAGATATGACGCCGTAAACGCCTACTACGGCGAGCGCCAGACCTGCTACTGCAAATGAAGACAGCAGCACGGTCGTGAAACGCTCACCGCTGGTTTGCTTTTCTACGAGGTCGTCAATCGTTTGCACTTCGGCGAATGGCACATCGGAGTCGAGCTCATGAAGCTTACGACCTATCGCGGGCGCCAAGAGCCGCGGCTCCGAAGCGGTGCGAATCACAATATCCTTGAACCCGTAGTTCACCAGCGGGTGCTGGGAGTACAACACGGTGATCTGCGGGTCGGCAGGGAGCGCCAGCCCGCGGTTCTTGAAGTCACCGATAACGCCGATGATCGTCACGTCTGCGGAATCCGACGTATTTTCTCCGGCTGGGATTCGCAGAAATTGTGGAGGCCCGATGTGGATCTGCTTGCCGACGGGCTCCTCCGCTGGGAAGTAGCGCCGTTTGAATTCCTCGCTGATGAGCGCCACCGCTGGACTCGTGGCGCTGTCCGATTCGGCGAAATCTCTGCCGCGCACTAAGGGAATTCCCAGAGTTTCGCGGAAATGCGCATCCGCCACTCCGAACTGCGCTGCCGGAATATCCTGAATTCGCGTGACCTGATTTCCCGGGATGCCCAGCATTTGAACCCATCCGTTATTGGGCGGGTAAACCGTTGTCACGCTCGCCTCAATAACACCGGGCAGCGCCCGCACCTTATCCGCAAACTGATCGCAGAAACGCGTGATGGCTCCAGGCTCCGGATATCGAACACGTGGCAGATAGAAACGCCCCCTCAGCAAATGGTCCTGCCGGATCCCCAGGTTCTGGCGCTCCAAGCGCAGGATGCTTTGGACCAACAAACTCGCCGCCACCAGCAGCATCAACGACATCGCCATTTCCATCGCGACGAGCATGTTGCGCATGCGTTTGCCGGTTTTTCCCATGGTCCCGGTGCGCCCGCCTTGCTTCAAAGCATCCACCAGGTTCAGACGAGTGCCTGTGAGCGCGGGGGCCAAGCCAAACAGCAAACTCGTAAAGAGCGACACCACCAGAGTGAACGTCAGCACTCGCCAATCGATTCCTACGAAATCAAGCTGCGGCAGCTCCTTAGGATGCATCCTCATGACGCTCGCGAGTCCAATCTTTGCCAAAACCAATCCCGCTGCCGCCCCGATCAGCGATAAAAGAAGCGTCTCGGCGAGCAGCTGCCTCACGAGGCCTCCCCGTGCTGAACCCAGGGCGGCGCGTACGGCCAGTTCGCGTTGCCGCGCTGCATTGCGCGCCAAAAGCAAATTGGCGAGGTTCACGCACGCAATCAACAAAATCAGGCTCACGGATCCCATTAATAAGAGCAGCATGGGCCGCAGTGCTCCCGCCCGGGTGTCCGCCAATTTTTTCACTGCCACGCTGACACCTTGATCCACCGGATGCTCTGCTGCCAGCGCGGCGGCTATCACCGAGAGATCTGCCTGAGCCTGTTCGAGCGACACTCCAGGTTTTAGCCGCGCCAGCACCGCGTAACCGCGTTCTCCGCGCGCACTTTCCGACCACATGTCCGATGAAAATGTTAAGGGAGTCCACACTTCGCTGTGCCGCCCAAGCTCCATCCACGCTGGAATCACGTCCGGCATTACCGCGACAATGGTGTACGCCTCACCATTGATGCGAATCTTGCGGCCCAGTGCGGACGCGTCGCCGCCGAACCGGTCCCTCCACAGCCGGGCGCTGATTGCCGCCACGTAACCTTTGCCTTCCTGATTCTCCTCCTCGGTGAACAGGCGTCCCATGATAGGTCGAATATCCAGGACTTCGAAATACGCCGCCGGAACTAATCCGACATGCATCTGCTCCGGCTCACCCGCAGAATCGCCGAAGCTGACGTTCTTGCGCCAGGTGTCATAAGCGACCATCTTTTGAAAGCTGTGGCTTCTCTGTGCAAAGTCCCGAACGTCCGGCCCCGAAGGTCCATCAGGATTGGCAAAGGTATTAAACATGCCCTTCTGAATCGAGTAGACGCGCACGAGCTGGTGTGCCGCCGAAAACGGCAGCGGGCGAAGCATCAGTGCGTTGATGGCGCTGAAAATCGCCGTGTTGGCGCCAATGCCTAGAGCCAGTGTCAGAACGGCAACCACGGCGAACGCGGGACTCTTTCGCAGCGCTCTGGCGGCGTACTTCACGTCGCGCCCGAACTGTTCCAGCCAAATCGCACTCCAGATCGCGCGAACGTCCTCTCTCACGATCGCGGTGTTTCCAAAAGTTCGCCGGGCGGCGTAACGCGCCTCGTCCGGCTGCAATCCGGACTCCTGCTGCTCCTCCGCTTCCAGTTCGAGATGCGACTCCAGCTCCCGATCCAGTTCGCCCTCCCGCTCGTGCTTTTCGCGGAACTCAGCGAGGCGCCGGCGAAGCCAAGTCCAAAAATTCATCACCGCTCTCCCCGCGCCGGCGACATCAGCGTGGCCACCGCGGCCGCCACTTGCTTCCATCTCGATTCCTCGCGGACGAGTTGCTTCCTGCCCGCGGGCGTAAGCCGGTAATACTTGAGCTCGCGATTCCGCTCCTTGGCCACCTCCCACTTCGCGCTGATCCAGCCCTTGCGCTCCATGCGATGCAGCGCCGGATACAGCGATCCGTGCTCCACCTGGAGTACGTCGTCCGTGGTGCGCTGAATGTGTTTCGCGATTTGGTGCCCGTGAGCGGCCCCGAAAAGGAGCGTCCGCAAGATCAGCATGTCCAGCGTCCCTTGCAGGAGCTCGCTTCGATTGCCTGGGTTCTTCGTCATCATGATGGTAGACGTTCTACCATAACGATGGTAGACGCGCTACCCTGCTCGAAGTTAGCAGAGCGCTTTCGCTTCACCGGATTCAATTGCGACGCAGTCAACGCCGTCTCCCATTAAAATCTCTCGCTCCCGGCCATCTTGGACGACTGGGTTCTTTCTTCCGGGTTTCGCCTAGCGTTACCGTCACGTCCAGGCGGTGTGCTTACGTTTTTCCTTGTAATGGTCCGCTCGGCATGTTACACAATAAATCACGTCCTGCAGTAACTACGATAGCAGCACACGAGAGCTCAGACTCCGCGGGTCAATCGCATTCGGCCAGAGCGAGTGGGCTGGTTTAGTTCCAAACAGAAAGTTTTCGTCGGCACGGTGCCTGTC
>Ga0207054_1075_pt1 | contig 30260 bp, 29 predicted proteins | sample Alteio_BWMinCont_60_FD_153288 | JGI IMG/M metagenome (GOLD analysis project Ga0207054, IMG submission 153288) | Enriched cells from forest soil in Barre Woods Harvard Forest LTER site, Petersham, Massachusetts, United States -... | ecosystem: Environmental > Terrestrial > Soil > Temperate forest >... | reverse complement strand
TCATGTATCTCGGCGGCATCGGCACCCCTAAATTTTTGAACATCTTTAATAAAATTAACCAGGCCTTTATGCTTTTCAATTTTTCCTTTTAAGTGCGATAATTCCAGATGGCAGTGCGTATTGACAAAACCCGGGCAAATAACGCCGTTAACCTGCTGAAAAGGTACCCGGTTTGTTTCCGAATAATCGTGTGAATCGGTAACCGATACTACTTTACCAAAGTCGTCTATGGTAACGATCCCGTTTTTTATAGGGGCGGCACAAACGGGGAAAACATAATCGCCTTTAAAACTTTTCATTTCACATAAATTTTACTACCCAAGCCTTCTTCAAAATATATATTTTAAAACAACGGGATAGTTAAGGTTTAGTAACTGTTTACAATATAAAAAAGAATGACTTTCAAAAAAGACAGTAGCTTTTTAAAATTAGTACCTTTGCGGCGTGAAGCCAGCAAATAATAAAATAGATATCCGAAGTCTCTCGCTTGAAGATTTGCAGGAACAATTTGTCGGTTTAGGAGAAAAAAGTTTTCGGGCAAAACAAGTCTATGAATGGCTCTGGAAGAAATCATGCTTTGATTTTGACGAGATGAGCAATCTTTCAAAAGAACTGCGCACTAAACTTGCAGCAAATTTCTCTATTAACTATGTCAAAATAAATAGCGCCCAGTTCAGTAGTGACAAAACTATAAAAAATTCTTTTATTTTATTTGATAATAATTTAATTGAAGGTGTATTAATTCCAACGCCCGGCCGGATGACCGCCTGTGTTTCATCGCAAGTAGGTTGCAGCCTTACTTGCAAATTTTGCGCAACAGGTTATATGGACCGCAAACGGAATTTAAACCCTGATGAAATTTACGACCAGGTAGTACTGATAGACAAACAGGCCCGGGAAAATTACGGCATTCCTTTGTCGAACATCGTATATATGGGCATGGGGGAGCCCCTGCTGAATTATAAAAACGTGCTGGAGTCTATTGAAAAAATAACCTCGGAAGACGGGTTGAATATGGCCGCCAAAAGGATTACGGTATCTACAGCAGGCATAGCCAAAATGATAAAAAAGCTGGGCGATGACCAGGTAAAGTTTAACCTGGCTTTATCGTTACATGCCGCCAACGATGAAAAGCGGAATACGATAATGCCCATTAATGAACAAAATTCGTTAAAGGCGCTTGCCGAAGCTTTAAAATACTATTACGCCAAAACAAAAAACCCTGTAACCTACGAGTATATTGTTTTTGATGGTGTAAATGATACCCTGGAGGATGCAAAAGAGCTGGCACAGTTTTGCAAACACCTGCCTTGTAAGGTGAATATAATAGAATATAACCCAATTTCGTTCGCCAATTTTATTAATGCAGGTGAAGACAAAATAGAAGCTTTTGCTGATTATTTGCGCAAACAAGGCATTACTACCAATTTACGCCGCAGCCGCGGTAAAGATATTGACGCCGCCTGCGGGCAGCTGGCAATAAAAGAAACAGCAAAAGTTTCGGGATAACTCAAGAACCAGAAATTAAGAGCCAAGAATCAAGCCGGGGAAATCGCAGTCGATCATAGCGCACAATTATCGGATAGCGATGGGTTTTGAAACCCATCGCTATATTGAAAGCCGTAAATAATTTCTAAAAGCAGTGTTAAATAAATAAACCAAATGGGTTGGATAAAGCGGTACGGCACAGTATAACTACATAGCCGATGGGTTTGAAAACCCATCGGCTATGAAAAAATGCAGCTATAAATTTACCCTTTAACAGCCAACACGGAAAGTAGTTTTCTCGCCGTTATTTATTTCCTTTTTTATCCTTGATTACTGTCTCTTATTTGCTAATTTCATGCAATGAAACTGCAACAAAGCTATGTGGCCGATTTTGTTTCCCTGCTATTCCCCGAGCTTTGCGCGGCATGCAGGGAAAGCCTGGTAGCTAATGAGCATTTAATATGTATTGATTGCCGGTATAACTTACCTTTCACTAATTTTCATTTACAGGCTGATAACATAGTTGCACAACAATTTTGGGGTAAAATTCAATTACAGGGTGCTTATGCGCTTTATTATTTTTCAAAAGGCGGTAAAATTCAAAACCTGATGCACCAGTTTAAATATAAGGGCGTAAAACAAATAGGTAATTTATTAGGGAATATTGCCGGGGACCAACTGGTTAAAAACAAGATATTTAACAGTGTTGATTTTATAATACCGGTGCCGCTTCATAAAAAAAGGATGGCACAGCGGGGTTATAACCAAAGTGCATGTTTTGCTGAAGGCATAGCTGAAAAATTAAATGCCAAAGTTGAAGGTAATAACCTGGTACGTGAAACAGCCACCGAAACCCAAACCCACAAATCACGTTTTGCCCGGTTTGAAAACATGCAGGAAGTTTTCACGATAAAAAATCCTGAAAAGCTGATAAACAAACACGTTTTACTGGTAGATGATGTGATAACAACCGGCTCGACGCTTGAGGCCTGCGGCGCTGAACTGTTAAAAATTAAAGGCTTGAAATTGAGTATCGCTACAATAGCCTACGCGGAGTAGGACACGATTTACGGGATTATAAAGATTTTCACGATTTTATTTACTGGCAACTGGCAACTGCCCACTGCCTACTGATTAAACCTTCTGGTACCTGCTTAATTTATCAAACAGGTTTTTTGGATCGAATGGTTTTAGGATATAATCGTTCATACCGGCATTTTCCATGTCGTTAACTTCGGAATTTAGCATGGAGGCGGTAAGGGCTATAATTGGCAGCTCCCTGAAATATGGTTCTTCTTTTGCGCGAATAAGTTGTGTGGCTTCTACCCCACCCATTTCGGGCATATAAATATCCATAAGTACAACATCGTAATTACGGTTGTTTACTATTTTTTCAACAGCCTCAACGCCGTTTTCTGCAAAATCCGCAGAAATGCCCCATCGTGTTAATACCTTATTTAATAACAACCTGTTTATCTGGTTATCATCAACTACAAGTACATTTACTTTTAATTCTGTTTCCAAGTTCTTATCGCTCCTGATTTATAGCAATTGCCCTTTATACGTAAAGCTGTTCAAAAGGTTACCGGTAAATTCTCAAATTCAAACAAATCCGAAATCAAAATAATTCCGAAATCAGCTACCCTTATACAACGGATGATCTTCCATCAATTTATGAACATGTTTGCGCACTTTTTTCAAAGTAGCCTCTTTTTCGGGTTCCTGTATCACCATATCTATCAGTTCAACAATATCCTCCATATGTTTTTCTTTCAAACCGCGGGTAGTTATTGCGGCAGTTCCAACGCGTATGCCCGAGGTCACAAACGGCGATTTATCGTCATAAGGCACCATGTTTTTATTCACGGTAATATCTGCCGACACCAAAGCATTTTCCGCCGCCTTACCGGTTATATTTTTGTTACGAAGGTCGATCAGGATTAAATGATTATCGGTACCACCAGAGATTATTTCATATCCCCTGTCGGTTAACGACTTTGCCATTGCAGCGCCATTCTTTTTTACCTGCAGAATGTATTTCATATACTCGTCAGTTAAAGCTTCGCCAAATGCTATTGCTTTTGCCGCGATGATATGCTCAAGCGGACCACCCTGTGTACCCGGGAAAACAGCCATATCCAATACCGATGACATCATTCTTAACTCACCTTTTGGTGTTTTTAAGCCCCATGGGTTTTCAAAATCTTTGCCCAACAGTATCATGCCGCCGCGCGGGCCGCGCAGTGTTTTATGCGTAGTAGTAGTAACAATATGGCAATGCGGCAGCGGGTCGTTCAGTAATCCGCGTGCGATAAGCCCAGCCGGGTGCGAGATATCGGCTAAAACCACCGCACCAACTTCGTCGGCTACTTTGCGGATAAATTCATAATCCCAATCGCGCGAATACGCCGAAGCGCCGCAAATGATCATTTTCGGTTTTTCCTGTAAGGCCACTTTTTTTAGCTGGTCATAATCAACCAGGCCGGTTTCTTTTTTCACCCCATAAAAATGCGGCTCGTACAACTTACCCGAAAAGTTTACCGGTGAGCCATGTGTTAAATGGCCGCCATGCGAGAGATCAAAACCTAAAATTTTATCGCCGGGCTGCAAACATCCAAGCATAACTGCGGCATTAGCCTGCGCACCAGAGTGTGGCTGCACATTTGCCCATTCAGCATCGAATAATTGCTTGGCCCTGTCAATAGCTATTGTTTCAATTTCGTCAACCACCTCGCAACCGCCATAATAGCGTTTGCCCGGTAATCCCTCGGCATATTTATTGGTAGCTACCGAACCGGCTGCTTCCATTACCTGCCTGCTTACAAAATTTTCGGACGCAATAAGTTCAATGCCTTCTTCCTGGCGCTTTTGCTCTTCATCCAATAGCTTAAAAATCAGTTTGTCTCTTTTCATTGTGTGTTTAAAATCGGAGGCAAAGGTAGTAAAAAGTCGAAAGCTTAAAGCCGAAAGTCCAAAGCTTTTTGCTTTAAGCTTTCTGCTTTAAGCTCACCCAAAAATTATTATACCCCAACCCTATTTGTATATCTATCAGTTCCTGCTGCAGCATTTCGAGCACGGCTAAAAAGTTGTACACAAACTGCACCTTATTTTCGGACTGGCCTGCAATTAGTTTAAAATCCATCTTTTTGTTGATCTTTAACATCTCTTCAATGGCTTTTTTCTGCTGCTCAATGGTGTAAGGATATTGTACAACGGTATGTGTTACTTCTTCGCTGCGATTGAGGTAGCGTTTAACCAGGCGGTCGTATACCACCATTAATTTATACAAATTAATTTCCGACAGCTCTTCTCCGGGCAGCGGTACAGTATCAGCCTGTTCGATATCAAATTTTATGTTGCCGCGCTTTTCCTGCATAAACCGTTCATCCTCAAACGGGTGCAGCTCTTCACATATCTCCTTAAATTTTTTATATTCTATCAGTTTCCTTATCAGGTCTTCTTTGGTATCTGTTTGATTTCCGTCATCCTCGGCCTCGTAACGCGGCAGCAACATTTTAGCCTTGATACGCATCAGGGTGGCTGCCACGTAAATAAACTCGCTGGCTATCTCCATATTAAGGATAGTCATCTGGTGCAGGTAATTTAAAAAATCATCGGTGATACGGGCGATGGGTATGTCATGAATATCAAGCTCATCCCGCTCGATAAAAAAAAGCAGCAGGTCAAATGGCCCGTCAAACTGGGGTAAATGAATTGCAAAACTTTCTTCGGTCAACATGATGGGCAAAAGTATAGTTTAAAGGGGTTAATAGGTTGTAAGTGTTGAAAAAATAAACACTTGTGAATTACCAGGGATACAAGGTGCTATACTTGTTAACATGCCTCTAAATTATTCAGTAACTTTTATCCTTATTTTACTAATAAAATTGCCGTACTTTGCAGGTTTAAAAGGCTAACTATGTCCATGCAGGTACCGGCAGGAAACTTATTGCAAAATATAAATTACCCCTCTGATCTAAAGCAGCTTAAGGTTGACGAACTTAAGCAGGTTTGCCAGGAGTTGCGTCAGTACATTATAGACGTAGTATCGGTAAATGGCGGCCATTTTGCTGCCAGCCTTGGTGTAGTTGAGCTAACAGTTGCCCTACAGTATGTATTAAATACCCCTTACGACCAGTTGGTATGGGATGTTGGCCACCAGGCTTACGGCCATAAAATACTTACCGGCCGCCGCGAAAATTTTCATACCAATCGTGTTTATAAAGGGATGAGCGGCTTCCCTAAACGTTCGGAAAGTGAATATGATACTTTTGGCGTAGGGCACTCTTCTACCTCTATTTCAGCGGCGCTGGGTATGGCTGTGGCATCGCAATACAAAGGCGAAACCGACAGGCAGCACGTGGCCGTAATTGGCGATGGCGCGATGACAGCAGGCATCGCATTTGAAGCGTTGAACCATGCCGGGATAGAAAACTCCAACATACTGGTGATACTGAATGACAACAACATGTCTATCGACCCAAATGTTGGTGCATTGAAGGAATATTTAACTGATATAACTACTTCAAAACCTTATAACCGTTTCAGGGACGATATAGCACATATACTGGCAAAAATATCGGCGATAGGCCCCGATGCCTATAAGATAGCCCAAAAGCTGGAGAAAAGCATTAAAGGTACGCTGCTTAAACGAAGCAACTTTTTTGAAGCGTTAAAATTCAGATATTTTGGCCCTATTGACGGGCATGATGTAGAGCACCTGGTGAGGGTACTTCGCGACCTGCGGGATATACCTGGACCAAAGTTATTGCATTGCGTTACTGTAAAAGGAAAAGGGTATGCGCTTGCCGAAAAAGACCAGACCAAATGGCATGCCCCCGGCTTATTTGATAAAATAACAGGCGAGATAAAGAAAACAAAGCAGGACAAGCCGCAGCCACCAAAATACCAGGATGTATTTGGGCATACCATTATCGAGCTGGCTGAGCAAAACCCTAAAATAATGGGCATTACGCCGGCAATGCCATCGGGATGTTCGCTGAACCTGATGATGAAAGCCATGCCTAACCGCGCGTTTGACGTAGGTATTGCCGAGCAGCATGCCGTAACATTTTCGGCAGGATTAGCCACCCAGGGGTTGATTCCCTTTTGCAATATCTACTCCAGCTTTATGCAAAGGGCGTATGACCAGGTGATCCACGATGTGGCCATACAAAACCTGAACGTAGTATTTTGCCTGGACAGGGCAGGCGTTGCAGGCGCCGACGGGCCTACACACCATGGCGCTTATGACCTTGCCTATATGCGTTGCATCCCTAATATGACGGTTTCGGCGCCGATGAATGAAGAAGAGCTGCGCAACCTTATGTTTACCGCACAGCAGGACGATATGGGGCCATTTGTTATACGTTATCCCCGCGGCAACGGCGTTATGGTTGACTGGCAGCGCCCTTTAAAAGCCATAAAAGTTGGCAAAGGCCGTAAGATATGTGATGGTGATGATGTGGCCATTTTAACTATAGGTCATATCGGTAACGAAGTTGTAAAAGCAATGCCCGAATTGAATACCGAAGGTTATTATCCTGCGCATTACGACCTGCGTTTCGTAAAACCGCTTGACGAAGCTTTATTGCACGAAGTATTTAAAAAATTCAGCAAAGTTATTACTGTTGAAGATGGTTGCCTGGAAGGCGGGATGAGTAGTGCAGTATTGGAATTTATGGCCGATAATAATTACAACGCCCAGGTAGTGCGCTTAGGCATACCCGATAAGGTTATTGAACACGGCGACCAACCCGAACTATGGGCCGAATGTGGCTATAATGCCGAAAGTATTGCCGCACAGGTGAAGCTGCTAACCCTGCCGCAGGGGGAACATACTATTGCATCTTGAGTAGTGAATGGTGATTAGTGAATGGTGAGTTGAAGATTCCTACTCACCATTCACCACTCACTAATGTGGTTTAAAGCTTGCCAAATCGTTATATATATCCCTGAATGAACTGCGGAGGCCGATGGTTATCCAGGTAGTTTTATCGTTAAATTGGGTGTTATCCTCGGTTCGGTAAATGGCGCTGAGCTCAACTCTCAGGTTATATTTTGGATTAAGTAAAAAAGCCACCTTTCCTTCAAAATAAACCAGGTTGGTGGTTAGCCCCTGGGTAGTATAATTACCATCAACCCTTGCCGGCTTAGTGTATAGTTCAAAAATATCTTTTCCGTAATTTAAGCCGTTGATGTCAAACCCGTAGCGGCCAAAATCACCCTCGCCGCTAAAATCAAACCGCTTGTACGAATAATTTAATAAGCCTACAAGCTCCCTGAAGTTTGCGCCCCATGGATGAGCGAGCGGTTCGCTGTTGTCTGAATAATTCTCAATGGATGACCTGGCCGAGTAAGTATACGGCTTTGCATTGTTGGTTTCAATCAAAAAATTTAAATTTTTAACTGTAAACAGGTTAGTCCCGCGCAAACCGAGCTGCCATCCGTATTTATTGTCAAAAGCCCCATCGCTTGAAAAGAAATCGGCCGAGTGGAATTCATTCAGAGCAAACTGGCCATAAACTGTTACGCCATTGCTGATCTTATATTTGCCTGTAAAACCAAGCAGGGCTTTATCAGGGTCATCACTCGAGTTATCAATGGGCTGCATAAAAATAAGCGGATTGATATAGTTAAAATCAAAAGGCCGTTTTTGGCCATTATCATCAGTGAAAAAGCCAATAATATTATCAAAAAAACCGAGGGACAGGCGGTTACTTACACTCCAGTCCAGGTAATGAAAAACGCCGAACTTCTGCCTGCTGATGCCATATTCGGAGGTGCCGGCAGGGTCGTTCATATCAGTCCACATGGCCATATATTTTACATGGCCCAGGGTTGCAGTTAATTTAAAAAATGGATAAGGCGACGCATAGTCCGACAATAACATTGAGCGGTACCCGTCGCCGATAAAGGTTTTATCGCGCCCGGCGCTGATATTTAAATACTTATTGGGGGTATACGATACCACTGCGGTTATGTACGACCAATCGTACCCATTTGGGCCATATGTACGCGCATAAGCCTGGCCTGGTATTACACCCACCTGGTTTATATAAGTTGATAAGTACTCAGGCAATACGGCGCTGCTTTGATAACCGCTTATGTTATAATAAAACTTACTGCCAACGGTACCTCCTATTTGTGCGCCAAGCGATGTTGTGCTGGTATTTAGTTTGCCTGAAAAGTCCCGGCCAATTCCAAAATCAGGTAAAAGGTCAGCATAAAAAGTGGAATTGCTACCTTTCACATCTATCAGGTGCTCATTAAACAGCTTGCGATAACCCCAGCTATGTGGTTTGCCATCGTTGCCATAATTCATTAATGAATCATAGCGACGCTTTAGCAAAGTATCATCCACAAAAAGAGGTTTTAACGCTGTATGCGCATTTGTGCTGGTTGAATAAAGATCAACGTTTAGTTTTTGATAAAACTGGTACGAATATGGCTGATATTCAACCTGTGACCGCGCAACTCCAATTATCGAAAATAATAATAGTATGGTGCTAAATATTTTCTTCATAGGATAAACAAAATAGATGTATTATAAATTTACTCAAAATAATTGAGTGTTTTAAAGCCGCCCCTTTTCAAATAATCGTCCTTTTTTACAAGGTGAAGGTCTGATTCTATCATGTCGCTAACCAACGCCTGCAAGTCGTATTTAGGCACCCATCCTAATTTTTCTTTCGCCTTGCTTGCATCGCCTATCAACAGGTCAACCTCTGTTGGCCTGAAATATTTAGAATCTACCTTTATTACCGTTTGCCCAAATTTTAAAGCATCACGGTTAAGGCCCAGTTCGGCCGCTTTTTGCTCATCCACATCAATAATTACGCCACGTTCGTTTTCATCTTTGCCGCTAAACTCTATCTCGATCCCTAACTCATTAAACGACATCTTTATAAACTCCCGCACAGTAGTAGTAACGCCGGTTGCTATAACAAAGTCTTCGGGTTTATCCTGCTGCAGCATCAGCCACATAGCCTCTATATAGTCTTTAGCATGTCCCCAATCGCGCTGCGATGATAGGTTGCCCACATACAGGCAATCCTGCAGGCCCATGGCAATTTTTGAGGCGGCGCGTGTAATTTTGCGGGTAACAAAAGTTTCGCCGCGTATAGGGCTTTCGTGGTTAAACAATATACCGTTGCAGGCATACATGTTATAAGCCTCGCGGTAGTTTACAATTATCCAATAGCCATAAAGTTTAGCCACGGCATAAGGCGACCGCGGATAAAACGGCGTAGACTCGCTTTGCGGCACAGCCTGAACCAAACCATACAACTCGGAAGTAGAGGCCTGGTAAATGCGTGTCTTTTGTTCGAGCTTTAAGAGCCTTACCGCTTCGAGGATACGCAGCGTACCGATTCCATCGGCATTTGCAGTGTATTCGGGCGTGTCGAAGCTAACTTTTACGTGGCTTTGGGCCGCTAAATTATAGATCTCGTCGGGCTGGATCTCCTGTACCAGCCTGATCAGGTTGGTTGAATCAGTCAGATCGCCATAATGTAGTTTAAATTTTACGCCGACATCATGCGGGTCGTGGTACAGGTGGTCTATCCGGTCGGTGTTAAATAACGACGACCTTCGTTTTATACCATGTACCTCGTATCCCTTTTTTAATAAAAATTCGGCCAAATATGCACCATCCTGACCTGTAATACCTGTTATTAAAGCTGTTTTCATAGATTATATTGTATAATACCGTATCAGTTTACAATATTATCCAAATTAATTGTAAAAGTTGGCATGAAGGACGAGTCGGGCGTATTTTTTTCTTTGTGAAAGATGAAAAATGTGCAAATCTGTGCGGGGTATCAAAATAATTCAAACAAATCCCAAATCGTAAATCGTAATTCCCAAATCCCCTAATGTCCCGGTTCCTGCTTTTCATCAACCGGGAATGTTCCGGTTGCCTGGGTAATTGTCCAGGGATATAAGCTTTCATTGCTTTTAAAGCCGGTACCATTCATTACGTTGCCGTTGGTCATGGTAATTTGAACAGGTTTGTTTGAGTATAGCGTTTTTGCAGTTTGATCATAAACCAACTCATCGGACTTAAATGTTTCTCCCTGTGCGTTGGTGGCTACCACGTTTTTGCGGAAGGTGATGGTATTTTCTTTTTCCAGGCGTATAGCGTACTCGGACGTTATGGTGCCTTTTTGCTGCAGGTTTTCATCGTAAAAAATAATCTTCACCCCTTTTGGCATCTCCTGATAAGGCTTGGCCTTGTCGTCCAGCTCTATCATCAAGGGGGCAAACATACGGGCTTTTACCTTTGCCGAGTCGCTGTAGATCACGTCAACATCGGTAGATCTTGATATAGGTTTATTCTCTTCTTCCGAAGCTATTTTTTTAATATCGTTGAGTGAATTTTCGCATGCGCTGAATAACAGCGTGCAAATAAATATTGCGGGCAAATGTAGGCTTAAAAACTTTTTTGCCTGGTTACACATGATTTATTATTTCGGATTTCGGATGTTCGATTGTTTTGATTTCGGATTTCGGAATTTCGATTTCGGATTGTTTTAAGTAAAACTCTTCCCAATAAACATTTCAACTTTCCAACATTTCAACCTTCCAACTTCCCGACACTATTCAAATTTAAACCGCTGGAACCACTTATCGTTAAGTGTAAATGACAGGTGTAAATTAACAAAATTTTCTTTAACAAGCGGGTTCGTCGTGGTGCCCAATGTACCGCGCTGGCCAACTTCTGCCGAAAAATTTATCTTATAAAAAGTGCTCAGGTTTGGCGCCAGCGGCAAGCCAAAACCAAACGTAACTGCCTTGGTGGATATGGTGGTGTTATACAAGCTAAGATAACCTTCGTCATATACAAAGCCTAAACGGTAGTCCGTCCTGGCAAAATAGTTGTGTAATGAGTTGGCGTTTGGTGTAAACTGACCGCCTATATTGTATGTTTTGCTGTCCTGGAAACCCTGGTTAACACCAGCAATTGACAGGCCCGACCAATGTCCCATGGTATAATCAGCACCAATTAAAAAATGCTGGTCGTATTGATAGGATATACCGAAATGGTTTATCTGCGGAAGTTGCACCTTGCCGGGCACTTTTTGCAGGTTTACCAGGGTATCTGTTGCTACGTTTTCTACCCCGTTACTATAGCTGTATTGGCTAACGATATGCGTGTATGATTCATTAACCGAGGAGCTTGCAGAAGCGGAATAACCCAATACAAGGTGCTTTTGCTTTCCTTCGCCAAAATCAAACGAATATTGGGCGCCATAATCGTAATTTAAACCGCCAACGCTGTTATCATCTTCTGTCCTTGTATCTAAAGTACCAAAAATAGGGTATTCCGTGGAGCTAAATTGCTGCAGGTTACCAAATATGTACGATGCGTTAAAACCAATAAGGAGATGCTTACCAATGCCCAACCCGTAACCTATGTAAGCCTTTGATAAACCACCATTGCCATTTGCCAGATAACTTACGGCACTGGTATCAACCGATGACTTGGTACCTAAGTTTGGGCGGGTTTGCAAATTGTTATACCCCATTTCGCTGTAGGGCAATAAACCAAAACTAAGGGCCGAGTGCCTGCTTACCGGTATAGCAAAGGCCACATGGCTTAACCTGAAGTTAGCATTTGTTGAACTTGCCTGGCCGTATTGGCTGAAAGAAGAAATATTTGAATATATCCCAACATCAATAGTGGTATAATTTATTGCGCCATATGAGGCTGGGTTAAGTGGGTTTATATTGTTATAACCGCTGATACGGTTTATTGCAGTACCTATACCCCCCATAGCTATATTTTGCGGAAGCAGAGCAGGGTCGATATCACCTAAGCCATACCTTGAATAGGGAGAACTGGAAGTGGAAATTGTTTGTGCCGATTGTGCAGATGCCCCAAATGCGATAGCGATAAGTAAAAATGTTATAAAAGCTCTGTAATATTTAATCATTATTGTTGTATATGGCTGCGTTTAATCCTTTTAGTACCAAAAATGGCTCAATTTTTATATAGGGGGCAAAGATGCTATTTTTTAGCAGGGTATCAAAAAAAATACTGTCGCCCCCGCTAAGTACAATATTTAACTCCTGCCCGTCTTTTTTATAGCTATTAATAAATCCGGTCAACTCATATTTTATCCCGTTTTGCACTCCCGACCGTATTGCTGCGGCAGTGCTGTTTCCGTAATTACCGGTAAAAGCTTCGTCTGCCTCAATTAATGGCAGGCCTGCTGTGTAATTATTTAATGCCTTATAACGCATATTTAAACCTGGAGATATACTGCCCCCAAAATAATTTCCGCCTGCATCAACCCAATCATAGGTAATGGCGGTGCCGCCGCTTATTACCAGGCTATTTTTACCGGGATATAAATAATTTACCCCAACAACTGCCGCCAAACGATCAAGCCCCAGTGTTTCCGGCGTAAGGTAATGGTTAGTAATACCTTTTGTCATTTCCCGGTTAAACACCGTTAGTGCTACCTTTTTTGCCAATGCAGCCTGCCAGTTATCTTTTTCTTTTTTTACTGATGAGATGATTGCCCTGGTAACCTGGTAATCATTCAAAAACCTTTTTATTATAGCTGTATCAACATTTTCAAATTGTTCGGTATGCAGCAATTCATCCTGTTTAAAAACAGCAATTTTTGTATAAGTATTGCCTATGTCGATAACAAGCGTCATTTTTTAAGTCGAAAGTCGGAAGTCGGAAGCCGAAAGTCGGAAATTTGAAGTCCGAGGTCAAAAAAAGGCGTGGTGATCACCGGCGCCATTTGTGATTTGGACTTAAGACTTAAGACTAAAGACTTTAGACTTAACATTACGCTTTTACCATTGATAATATCGATTCAAAAATGGCTAACCCGTCTTCATTTGCCACAAGGGCGTCTGATGCACGTTCAGGGTGCGGCATAAATCCAAATACATTGCGTTCGGTGTTGCAAATGCCTGCAATATTTTCTAACGACCCGTTAGGGTTAGCATCTGTAGTAATATTACCGGCCTCATCACAATATCTAAACAATACCTGGTCGTTATCGTTAAGCGCTTTTAAAACATCGGCATCCGCAAAATAATTTCCTTCGCCGTGCGCTATCGGTATTTTTAACGCCCGTTGCGGGTCGATTTGTGCCGTTAACAATGAAATTGAAGTTTGCGGCTTCATATAAATATTACGGCAAATAAATTTGCGGTTCTCGTTGTGCAAAAGTGCACCCTGTAAAAGGCCGGCCTCTGTTAGTATCTGGAAACCATTGCATATCCCAAGCACGTACCCGCCTTTTGCCGCAAATTGGATCACCTCTATCATGATAGGCGAAAAACGGGCTATCGCGCCTGAGCGCAGGTAATCGCCAAACGAAAATCCGCCCGGTAAAACAATAAAGTCAGCCCCCTGCAAATCATGGTCTTTATGCCATAAACGAACTACCTGCTGGCCAAGTATTTTTTCGAGCACATAGATGATGTCCTCATCGCAATTGGACCCCGGAAATATAACTACTCCAAATTTCATGATACAAAACTAATATAACAGCTGTGAATTGAACGAAAGTAAAAGTTAAAAAGTGTTAAACTGAAAATATACTATACTAATGAGCAGTATGCCAAACAGCACTTCGTAAAACCATTTACGTTTTGCATATAAAAAATAATAGGCAAAAAACACTGCTGCAGGCGCCGCGCATAATAAAAAATGATTTAACTGAAACGCCGCCTTTATATAAAACGAAAGCCCCGCTATTAAAAAAACAATAAATAATAGTTGAAATGATTTACGTACCTGTACATAACTGCGGAAAAAGTTTTGCTGTAACTTAAAAAAACAAAGTACCAGTATAACGGCCACCGGGATAAGCACCAAATAATTATAATAGTTTATATTAATAACATCCGGAAACTTTGTGCCTAAAGGCAACCATAAGCTAAGGAACATCCCGAGGCTGTTATTAAGGTAATAATACACCGCTAAAAAGAAAAATATAGTGACATAGCCAATTACAGCGGCGGCAAGCTCGCGCCAGTTAAATGGCCTGAAAAGAATTAAGGCTATCCAGATGGCTAAAAAAAAATAAATAAACGGCAGGTAAATGATGGAGCCCACGGCCACTATCATACCGAGATCATATGCTGCCGACTTTGCATCCTTACTTTTATAAAAGCTGAATAGTTTAAACAGCATCCATATCACCATAAAATTGCAGATCAATGGCGGGCTTACAGTTAAAAACGGCGTAAATAAGCTGGCAACAGTAATGAACATTAATGCCGGTAATAGGGTTGGCTTGCCCAGCAGGTTGTAGTTATTAACTAAACGGTTTAATAATAATGCCTGGGCAAGCACTAATACTGCCGCAAATAAAACATTGTAAAATGGCGCAATAGTGAACGTGGCCTGGGTGAGCAGTAACCGTTTAAATAAGTCGGCAAAGACAAATCCGGTTATTGGCGGCGAATTAAACACATACCCTGCACGCAAAGCGAACAATAAAACTGCAAGCCATAGAATGTTGAGCGGGTTAAGTGTTTTGAAAAAGTTGATCATGAAAGCCGTGTACCGGTGCGAAATTAGCAGAAAAACCGCTTATGATAAAATTACTTGCTGCTTTGTATAGCGTTTTATCATATTATCTACAATTTGGGCCGTTTCATCGGGGAAATCCACCGTAATTTTTTTATCGCTGCTTATCCAGTTATTGATATGAAAAATAAACTGGTCGTCAATTTCAGTAATAACGGGTACGCCAAGCTTTGAGGCTGCCAAAGCGTTGCATTGCTGCTCATACTGGTTCCGCATGGGTATCATCATTACTTTTTTTTGTAAGAAGAGTGCTTCCGCAGGCCCTTCAAAACCGCCGCCGGTTAGCAAACCTTCGCAGCTGGCAAGGCTGTTATTAAAAGCCTCGTTATTTACCGGAAATATCTGAATATTGCCTTGCTGATATGCTGTTTTCTGCCGTTTCGAAAAAATATGCCATTGCACTTTGGTTTTGCTTAACTGATCAGCGAGTATTTTATCGTCGTAGGCGGGCAGGTAAACCGTATAATGCCCTAAATTGGAGGTTTTAAGGTTACGTATCTCGCTTCTTATTACCGGAGTATTAATAAAATCGTCGTACCGCTCAAAATGAAACCCAACGTGATGGGTAGTAGGTGAGTAATATTTAAATAACCACTCGGCCCAGCTCCATTTTGGCGGCCTTGGGGTTTTAGTGGATACGAATGAACATTGATGGCTTAATGATACCGAGGGTATTTTTTGCAGCCTGCAAGCCCATGCGCTAACCGGCTCAAAATCATTAATCACAAGGTCATATTGTTTTAATGGCAAGCTGCGTATATCACGCCATAAGCGGGGTAAGTTCATCAGTTTAAATGTAGCCCAATTGTCAACCCCTCCGTTTGTACCGAAAACAAAGCTGAAGCCATGAAACCTGTATTTTAGCGGTTGCGCTAAACTCACCTCGGCTTCGGTACCACTAACTAACAAGTCGACTTCGCCATACCGCTGTAACAGTGGCACAATTTCGCGTGCACGGCTAATATGGCCATTGCCTGTTCCCTGTATAGCGTAAAGTATTTTCATGGGTGGTGGTTGGAAGGCTGCAATTTGTTGAAATGTTGTAAAGTTAAAATGTTGTAAAGTTGTTTTCTTCGGTCTCCTATCGCGCAATAAACAAACTTTACCCTTACAAATAAAATCCTACGGCAACTTTAACGTTTTAACTTTGCAACGTTACAACTTTTGAACAAAAAATCATCCGGCTTCTTCTTTAAATCTTTCCAGCAAGGTTTTTACATCCAGTTTGGCGTCAAGGTCTTCCGCATCGCTTTTATCATCCTCATCGGCATCGCTTTTAAAATTCTCAGGGTCGTATTTAAATACTGTCCAATCGCCATTATTATACTCGAGAGAGGTAAGGCTTTCTACCCAATCGCCCGAATTTAAATATAAAACAGTCCCTGTTTTTTCAGTCGATTCCATTTGTCTTATTTCGGCGTGATGAATATGACCGCAAATTACATATTGGTAATTTTTATCAACGGCAAGGTCGGCGGCGGTTTGCTCAAACTGGTTAATAAATTTTACGGCTTCCTTAAAACGTGCCTTTATTTTTTGCGAAAAGCTCATTTTTGGCCGCCCTATTGCGGTTAAAAACCAGTTACTTAAGCTATTGATCAAAATAAGCGTATCATAACCCACCGCACCTAATTTGGCCAGCCATTTTGAATACTGCATGGTTACATCAAAAATATCACCATGAAATATCCATGCTTTTTTACCATCGATATTTAAAATGACCTTATTAAGTAGCTGGAACGAGCCCAGGTTAAAATCGGTGAACTTACGCAGCATTTCATCGTGATTGCCGGTTAAATAGTAAACGGGAATACCGTCGGTAACAAATTTTAATATGCGCCGCACCACCTTCATATGCGCTTCGGGCCAATACGATTTACTAAACTGCCATATATCAATAATATCGCCATTCAGGATAAGGATTTTTGGCTTTATGCTTTTTAAATATTTAAGCAGTTCTTTGGCGTGGCAGCCGTATGTGCCTAAATGCACGTCGGATATAACAACAATGTCAACTTCGCGTTTTGCCATTAAAATTGGGGGGATATTTTTCCGCCCGGTAAAATATACCGGAAATAGTAGTGAAACATGTAGAAGCAACGATTACTCGTCGTCGTCGTCATCATTGACTTTTAATTCAAAAGGGCTCAGATAGAATATCCCTACAAGGAATAATAATCCGATTACGATCAAATAAGGAAATTCAAAATGCATACTTACAATTTTTACAAATATCCGATTATCAGGTTATTTCAATGTTAAGACTCTGTTAAATGTAAAAGGTTTCATCGCTTTTGAAATTTTTTTGTGATCCTTGCCAATTGTTTTAAATGGTGATCAGCATGGATACGTATAAATTTAAACCACTGTTTACCATCCAGCATTCCCAATCGCGGGTGTTTATGACGGGCATCCGGTGGCGAATCTTTTACAAGCGGGGCGATGTCATCAATCCGTTTCCGGCATTTTATCAGCAAATTTTTAGCTTCTTCTTTACTGATCTTGTTCACAGGCATTTTTGCCGCTAAAGCATTTGGCACCTTTACCCTTACCGGTGGAAACCTGCCGGTAAACATCATCAGCCGACCTAAAAAATTTAAGCCTTTTTTTGTTGGATGGCAGTTATTATCTACACAACGTTCCAAAGCAATTGATGAACCCAAAGTAGCTTGTAAAATATGCGAATATACCTCGGCATACGACCATCCCCCACCCGGCGGCGTTTCTGTAAACAACTCATCGGGAATAGTATCCAGTTGCGCCCGATAGTTATCCAATGCATCATCAATGGCTTTACGCTCTTTGGCAATATTCATTGTAATAAAGGTAGGTGTTTTAAAATGGTTAAGTATTAGTTGTCCTCATCCAAACTTTCAACATATAAACATCATAATGTTGTCACGAGCTATATTTTCCAGTATTTCAAATGGTAAATTAAAAATCTTTAAAGAATAATAACATAAAAAGCTTTGTCATTGCGAGGAGGAACGACGAAGCAATCCCGTTGTTATTCATAACGACTATGCATGGCGACGAGATTGCTTCGTAACGACAAATTGGTTAGTATGTCGTTGATTTGAGGAATAAAATGATTCTACCGCAACCTACAACATCCCAATCAACGCCTTTAAATGCGTTACCTGCAAAGGCACATCATCAGGCTTAGGCGCATTAAACGGGTTAAAATAAATAGCATCCATGCCGAAATTTAACGCCCCATAAACATCGGCCTCAAGGCTGTCACCAATCATCAGGCTTTCATGTTTTTCAGCACCGACCAAACTTAGTGCATGCTCAAAAATTGCCGGGTCGGGTTTATTTACGCCTACTATTTCTGAAATAATAATATTTTGAAAATAGCCCCCTATATTGGTATTGCCTACTTTTAACTCCGATGATTCTTTAAATCCATTTGATATCAAATGCAGCGTATATTTATTTTGCAGGTACTGCAAAGTTTCGTGCGCATGCGGAAACAGGTTGGTTTTGGTAGGGCAAAGCTTTACATAATCATCCTCGAACGCCAGCGGAAGTACATCAGGATGTACGCCGAGTTCTAAAAATGTCCTTCTGAAACGGGTTTCGCGCAATTCGTCTTTGGTTATTTTACCGGTATGATATTCTGCCCAAAGCTGGTGGTTGTTACGGGTATAAGTTTCAATAAATTTAGCAGCAGATGGCAGCCCAATCTCGTTAAGCTTATAAATATCATAAAGCTCAAACAAAGTTTCCTCGGCATTTTTATCAAAATCCCAGATGGTGTGGTCGAGGTCGAAGAAGACGTGTTTGTATTTTATTTCAGATTTTGGATTATTTGGCTGCATCACTTATTAAATAAATCCAAAACTAAACTATTCAAATACTAATTCCGAAATCGAAAATCCAAAATCCGAAATCCAGTTAAGCTTTTTCTCCAAAAGCAAGGTCCCCGGCATCGCCCAACCCCGGAACGATATAGGCCTTGCTGGTCATTTCTTCGTCAACGGCGCATACCCATAGTTTTGTTTTGGGTAAATTTGCCTTTACGTGGGCTATACCTTCTGTACTGGCAATAATTGCTGCAACGTGCAATTCTGTAATATTATATTGGGCCATCAGTTCCTTGCAAACCTGTACCATACTTTGCCCGGTAGCCAGCATAGTATCGCACATGATTAGCGTTTTTCCGGTAAGATCAGGGCTTGATATATGATCGATATTAATAATGAAAGTGCCATTCTTTTTAACCTTCCGGTATGCCGTTGCAAAAACCGAAGGGCACTTGTCAAAAAAACGCATAAATCCTTGATGAAACGGCAGCCCGGCGCGCAATATGGTACCCAAAACAGGCTGATTATCCGGCAGGCTCACATTGGCTATACCCAATGGCGTTTGTATTTCCTGCGAGGTATATTTAAAGGTTTTGCTGATCTCATAAGCAAGTATTTCGCCAAGCCGTTCCTGGTTATAGCGAAAACGTAGCCTGTCCTGTTGTATACCGGTATCGCGCAATTCGGCTAAAAAACAATTGGCAACCGTACTCGTTTTATTCAGGATGAACAGCATATATAAAAGTACAATATATTTAATTAGCAACCCGATTAATGATCAAATGTTTAATGGCATCGATGATTAATCCGTCAAACGTTATTTTTTAAGTTTATTATCGTTCGGCAACTAAAAATGACAGGACATATCAATCCTATTTTATATTGCAGATTAGTTTAAGGCAGGGCTATAAAGTTCATAGCGTTTCAAATCCGGCAACACTCCTTACCGTTGGCGCGAGGGCTTTAATTATCCGCTAAAAGACCATAAGGGTCAATAACCTGGAGAGATTGTATGTTAAAAAAATCGGAAGTATTGCGGGAAATCAACGTAAAACCGTAAACAAGAGCGGTTACTGCGATAATGGCATCGGGCAATTTAATTTTTTTTATTTTACGGATGGCAATGGTTTTGTCTACAATTTCGTTATTAATAATCAGCACATTAGAACCATAAACAAAAGTTTCCATCGTTTTTTGCTCTCCAATGGATTTAAATGCAAAGCCTAAGGTTTCCATTTTTGTAATAACAGAAATATTGCAATTACCATCTACTATTGTACCCATAAATTGCATAGCATGGGCGGGCAAAGTAGCGTCAAGATAGTTGATAACCGCGTTGGTATCCAGCAAATACATCTGTTAAAATTGCTTTTTTAACCTTTCGTCCCATTCCTGGCGGCTTTCGGCTACATAATTAATCATAGCTTCGGCAGTTTCTTTAGATAAAGTACCCGCCAGTTCAGAAAGTTTTTTCTTTGGCGCAGGTTCAATGGTTACTAACTCCTTAAGGTCTTGATGTTTTTGAGTAATCACTTCCCAATCGTTAATTGGAACAAACACCCCGGTATTATTCCCATACCCATCCTGTATTACCTGTAGTTTCATGTTTTTGGCGTTGTCGTTTATGCGATTATATGACAAACAAATATACATACCAAAATGAGCAATTAAAAATCAAAACTTTAGCTGCTGACATAGGGTTGTCATCACAGCCAATTAATTTTGATGCTGCAATGAAATTGTAAGGATTGCGGTTGCGCTGTTTTAAAACTAACCACCAACCTCTAACCACTAATTAACTATCTTTGTAATTATCTATGGATTTCAGTTTAACATCTCAATACTCCCCTACTGGCGACCAGCCCGAGGCCATAAGGCAGCTGGTTGAAGGTGTAAATAACCAAGACCCGTTCCAGACTTTGCTTGGTGTTACCGGCTCGGGCAAAACGTTTACGATTGCCAATGTGATTGCGCAAACGCAAAAGCCTACTTTGGTGTTAAGTCATAACAAAACCCTTGCCGCGCAATTGTACGGCGAGTTTAAACAGTTTTTTCCGGAGAATGCAGTAAACTACTTTGTATCTTATTACGACTATTACCAGCCGGAGGCTTTTATACCAACTACCAATACCTATATTGAAAAAGACCTGCAGATAAACGAGGAAATTGAAAAGCTGCGCCTGCGTACTACATCGGCCTTAATGTCGGGCCGGCGGGATATTATTGTGGTTTCGTCCATCTCCTGCATTTATGGTATGGGCAACCCCGAGGATTTTAAAGATTCGGTGTTCCGCTTTGCTGTGGGTACGCGCATCAGTCGCAATGCTTTTTTGCACCGTTTGGTCGAGATTTTATACTCCCGCACCACTGCCGATTTTAAACGCGGTACTTTCAGGGTTAAAGGTGATGTGGTTGATATTTTCCCGGCCTATATGGATATAGCTTATCGTATCTCGTTCTTCGGCGATGATATTGAAGAGCTAACCACTTTTGATATCGGTACCGGCAAAACCATCGAAAAGATGACGCATATGGTGCTGTTCCCGGCTAATTTATATGTTGCGCCGCGGGAGCGTTTTACCCAATCCATCTGGGCCATACAGGAAGAACTGGAAACCCGTAAAAAGCAATTTATAAATGACGGCCGCTTTTTGGAAGCAAAACGCCTGGAAGAAAGGGTTAATTACGATCTTGAAATGATCCGCGAGCTGGGCTATTGCTCAGGTATTGAAAATTACTCCCGCTTTTTTGATGGCCGCCAGCCCGGAGCACGGCCATTCTGTTTGCTTGATTATTTCCCCGATGATTACCTGATGGTGATTGACGAAAGCCACGTTACTGTAGGGCAGATCAGGGCGATGTATGGCGGCGACCGCTCCCGTAAAATATCACTGGTTGAATATGGTTTCCGCCTGCCTGCCGCCATGGATAACCGGCCGCTAAACTTCCAGGAATTTGAAAAACTGGCGCCGCAAACCATTTATGTAAGTGCAACGCCCGGCGATTTCGAACTCGAAAAATCGGGCGGCGTAGTGGTGGAACAGGTGATACGCCCAACAGGATTGCTTGACCCGATGATCGACATCAGGCCCGCCATTAACCAGGTGGACGATCTGCTGGAAGAGGTAGACAAAACGGTAAAAATGGGCGACCGCGTGCTGGTGACCACCCTCACCAAACGTATGGCCGAAGAACTGGCAAAATACATGGACAGGCTGGGCATAAAATGCCGCTACATCCACTCCGAAGTAAAAACACTTGAAAGGGTGGAAATACTGCGGGGCTTGCGCCTGGGCGAGTTTGACGTACTCATAGGCATAAACCTGTTGCGCGAAGGCCTGGATCTGCCCGAAGTATCATTAGTGGCCATTTTGGATGCTGATAAAGAAGGCTTTCTCCGTTCGGAACGCTCATTGATACAGACTATTGGCCGTGCCGCACGTAACGACCGTGGCCGGGTGATTATGTATGCCGATAAAATTACCGACTCGATGCAGATCACGATGGATGAAACCGACCGCCGCCGCGATATCCAGATAAAATATAATACGGAACATGGCATTACGCCTACAACGGTAGGCAAAACCCGCAGCGAGATAATGGAGCAAACATCAGTAATGGACTTTAAAGGCGGGATGCAAAAAGCTTATGTGGAAACCGACATGGCCAGCCTTGCAGCCGACCCCATCGTTCAGTACATGACCAAGCCCGATCTGAAAAAATCCATCGAAAACACTAAAAAAGAGATGCTCGCCGCCGCCAAAAACATGGACTTTTTATTAGCCGCCAAACTGCGCGATGAAATGTTTGCCCTGGAAAAAATGATGGAGGAGAAGTTTTGACGGATGTGCGGATTTTGAATGTGCGGATGTGCGGATGAAAAATAAGATGATTTGAAAATGTGCTGATTTGAAAATTTGAAAATTACTGCAATTCATTTTCAAATTACCAAATCTTCAACTCATCTTAAATCCGAAATCGAAATTCCGGAATCCGAAATTCCTTCTGTAACAAAATCCATCAATCAACTGTCATAAAATAAAGCAAAATCATAAGCAAACATTTTTGCCGTTAGAATATTATATTTGTAGACTTAATTTTGATCAGATATGCCAGAGTTACTTAGTTTCCTGCTCACCGCAATCTTAGTTTTATATATTATACGGGCAGTGGCCCGTATATTGCTGCCTATGTTTTTTCAAAGCGTTGTTAATAAGGCGCAGCAGCAAAACCAACAAAGCAATTATAACAGCAAGCCCAACCCGGGTAAAATAAAGGTTGATTATATACCGAAAACTAACAAAGGATCCGTTCCCGATTCGGAAGGAGAATTTGTTGATTATGAAGAAATAAAATAGAAAGTGATGATTCCTGAAGAATTATATAAGCGCCGCCCAAGGCACAATAACACTCCGGAATCAACCCTGCTTATCATTGCCAATTTTATTGTAATTGCCGTTGCAACTTCATTATTCGCAAGTAAAAATCATATTGGCTGGTTTTTTTGGATAATTGTTGGCCTGCTGGCCGTCTACAACTTCTTCACCATCCGCAAAAACCGCGAAGAATTTACAAAACCTGCCATTGTAGCTTATTCATTAAGCATTGTCGTACTCATTGGGGTAGTTATCCTTTTTATAGAAAAGCCTTGAGGGTTGGTGAGTGGTTGAATGAGTTGATTGGGTTGATTAAGTGAGTGGTTCTTTTAGTCAGTCCGGAAGTCGGAAAAGTCCGAAAGTCCGGAAGAAGCGGCAATGTCCTAATCGAATTAACCCAATCAACTCATTCAACCCAATCAACTTAATCCAACTCAATCAACTTATTCAACCCAATCAACAAAACAATAATTCCTATTGTCATTCTAATTTCTATTTTTGAAGAATATTATTTCCATAAAAAAATTCAATGAATAACTGGTTCAAACGGAATAGCATTCACTTTATAATTGCAGCAATTTTTTTAGTGATCTGCTTTATTTATTTTACACCTGCTTTCCAGGGTAAAACATTAGGGCAGGGCGACATATATGGCGCACAATCCACCCAAAAAGAAATTAACGATTACGCAGCCAAAGACACTACAATTTTATGGACAAACCAGATATACGGTGGTATGCCCACCTTCCAGATATGGGCGCCGTACCCCAATAATATCACCACCCTTGTGGTAAAAGTTTTAACAAACGCCCTTCCAAACCCGTTGTATATTGTGCTGTTATTGCTGTTTGGGGCATACTTTTTATTCAACGTTTTAAAGCTCAATCCGTGGATAGCTGCCGCAGGCGCCGTGGCCTTTACATTTTCGTCGTATAATATTATACTGCTGTCGGCAGGCCACGCAAACCAGGCATTTGCTATTGCCTTTTTTGCGCCGATACTTGCCAGCATTATTTTAATATTAAGGGGCAAATACTGGCTCGGCAGTTCGTTGCTGGTGCTGTTTTTAGCAATGGAAATACGTGCCAACCATATCCAGATGACGTATTACTTGCTGATTGCTATTTTGATATTGGTGGGCGTTGAGCTTTATCAGGCATTCAAAAATAAAACAACGGCTGCTTTTTTAAGGTCACTGCTATTTATTGGTTGCGCTGTAGTTGTTGCCTTAGCGGTAAATGCTTCGTTATTATGGAGCACTTATTCATATGGTAAAGATACCATACGCGGCCAATCAAATTTAACCCAGCACACCAAGCAGCCAAGCGATGGCCTGCCTAAAGACTACGCCTACGAATACAGCCAGACCGCCGGCGAAAACATCACTTTTTTAGTACCAAATGCTTACGGTGGCGAAACCGGCCTTAATTCAATTGATTTTCCTAATTCGGACCTTGATAAAGCAATTATAGCTGCCGGTATCCCGCAGGAACAGGTAGGTAATGCCATGCAATATTTTGCCAGTATTGGCCTCGAATTTTCGAGTTATTGGGGCGATAAAAGGCTTACAAGCGGCCCACACTATTTAGGGGCTGTTATTTGTTTCCTGTTTATCTTTGGGTTATTTATTGTCAGGAACCCTTTAAAATGGTGGCTTTTAATTACAGTTGTGCTCACCATGTTCCTTTCCATCGGCAATTCATTCCCTTACGTATCAGACCTATTTTTCAACTATTTCCCACTTTACAATAAATTCAGGACTATTGAATCTATACTTGCGGTAACCGGCCTGTGTGTGCCTATACTCGCCGTGATGGCCATTAGAGAAACAACTACTACGGCAGACCGCACATACTTGTTTAAAAAATTAAAGTTAACCTTATATATTACCGGCGGGTTAACGTTGTTGCTGATCGTTTATCCGGAGCTACTACTTAGCTTTAAGCAAAGTAGCCAAATACAATTTGTTGGTGGCCTCACGCAGGTGTTAAAAGGTAACAGTGCGGCGGCGAACAGCATAATGAACGCCCTTATAAGTGACAGGGAGAACCTGGAGCGGGCGGATGCCATACGTTCCCTTATTTTTATATTGATAACATTTGGCCTGCTTTGGGCTTTCATCAAACAAAAAATAACTGTACAGGTATTGTCTATCGCTTTTTTTGTGATCATTTTGGTTGACCTTTGGCAGGTTGACAAACGTTATTTAAAAGACGCAGATTTCCAGGACAAACAGGAGATCAGCCAGGTGATACAGCCACGTGAAGTTGACCTTTTAATTAACCAGATAAATACCAAAGACCATGACCCGGATTTCAGGGTGTATGATTACGCGGCGAATATTAAAACCGATATGCGCAACCCTTTCTTCCACAAATCCATAGGGGGTTATTCAGCAGCGCGCCTTAAACGTTTTGATGAACTTATTGATAACCAATTATCTACAAATCCGCCAAATCACGATGTGCTTGATATGCTGAATGCCAAATACCTTCTGTCGCAGGATACTTCAGGTAATTACAGGATGACGGCCAATGAAACAGCTTGCGGCCATGCCTGGTTTGTTAAAAGCGTAAAATTTGCAGCCAATGCCGATGCAGAAATGCAGGCTATTTCGGCCTTTTCACCAAAAGACGAAGCCATTGTTGACCAGCGTTACAAGACAATATTTGACGATAAACAGCAATATGGCGGCGACCCGAACGCCACCATTAAATTGGCAAGCTACAGCCCTGATGACATGGTTTATGAAACCGGCTCAACAACGCCGCAGATAGCCGTATTCTCGGAAATATATTACGATAAAGGCTGGACAATGTATATCGACGGGACGGAAAAACCATATTTCCGCGCTGATTATGTTTTACGCGCAGCTGCCATACCGGTGGGCAACCATAAAGTTGAATTTATTTTCCACCCTGCATCTTACTACACAGGTGAAAAGATATCACTGGCAGGTTCTATTATTATGATATTGGCTTTAGCCGGAGCGGTTTACACCGAGACCAGGAAGAAGAAAGAGATGGTACCGGTTCCAGATAAAGGGAAAAAATGACCAGGATTAAGGGGATTTAGGGATTAATAGGATTTAATTCCGGTAGATTTAGATACATAGGCGGGGCGAATAAGCAGGTTTTACACTTTTCTTATTCGCCCTTTATAGTTTGGGACTTCTTCATCGCCTTTCCTAGCAACGGACGCTCGAATGAGTTTAATCCCGCGAATCCTTAAATCCGTTTAATCCCGGTCAATCTTGGTCAGTCGTTCGTCCTTCTGTTCCACACCCAATACCACCCCAAATTAAAAGCGATCACCGCATGGTTAAACAGTGTTGGTACCAATCCATAGTATCGTTTCATAATATCAAAACGCTCCGTTAAACTTTGGCGGTGTCTGGTTTTCGACATCCCCCCTACCAGGTATTTAGCCACATATTGGTTTACGTTCACTATTTTTTTTGCCTTTTTTGCCGCGCGGAGTATCCAGTCAATATCGGCGCTTAAATGGTATTTGCGGTCATACCGTTCTGTTAACGACCGGCGGATATAAATCGCCTGGTGGCTAATGCTCATGCCGTATTTAAAACTTCGCCAAGTGAATTGTTTGGGGGCGTGGTGGCGCCGCTGGCCGAGACTTTGGCCCTCCCCGTTTATCATTTCTGTTTCGCCGTAATAAATATCCGCATCATGAGCTGATGAAAAAACATTGGCGACGGTATCAGTCGCATAAAACTCATCGCCTGAGTTCATAAAAATCACATAATCCCCGGTAGCAGCTGCAAGCCCTTTGTTCATGGCATCATAAATACCTTCATCTTTTTCGCTGATGAGCTTTGCAATTTTTGCTTTATAATTGTTGATGATTTCAAGCGTGCCATCGGTTGAAAGTCCGTCAACTACAATATACTCGATATTTTGATAAGTTTGATTTAATACCGACAGCATCGTTCGCTCAATGTCCTTTACATTGTTGTAAACAATGGTAACGACGGACAACGTTGGCTTAAAATCCGTCATTTGTTAAAATTGATTGGTAAACGGCTATGTATTGCGCTGCAACTATTTCGTTGGTGAAAGTCTTTAATACCTTGTTTCGGGCATTTGCCGCCAGTTCGTCTTGCCTGTCCGAATTTAAAATATAATGTATCCCCTCAGCAAAATCGCCGACTGATTTAAATTCAGCAAGGTAGCCGTTTTGTTGATGTTCCACCATATCGGGGATGCCCCCGGTGTTAAAGGCAACCACAGGCGTTCCGCACGCCAGGGCTTCCATAACTGTATTGGGCAGGTTATCTTCTATGGCAGGGGTAACAAATACGTCAGCAAGACTATAAAGCCCGGCCAGGTCGCTTTGCGAACTGATGATATTCAGCTCATGCACCTTAAAAGGCAACTGGTTAACATCAAAAGATTTGTTTTTTCCGAATATCACTATCTCCACATCACCCACATCCTGGTAATTATTTTTCAGCTCATTAAGCGCTTCCACTAAATAAGTGATGCCTTTACGCCTGTCGAGTATATTGGCCGCACCAAATAAAATTATCTTTGAGTTTATACCGATCTTCCATTTTGCACGCCCTGCAACTTTATTTTTTGGCGAGAAAATTTCAGTATCTATCGGATTGGGAATAGCTTCGATGCGAAAATCTTTCAGCAGGGTACTTGTCCGTGTAACATCGGCTAACCAATGACTACAGGTTACAAAAACAATGTTTTTCGCGGCTTTCAGCATATCATTTTTATGCAGCCAGCCGGTATGTGATATATCATCATCGCCAGGATCACGCAGCATCCAGCAGTTGCCGCATTGGTTTATAAAATGATCACAGTCCCCTGCATAGTGGCAGCCGCCGGTAAAGGCCCACATATCATGCAGCGTCCAAACAACAGGCTTACCCGTTTCAAGCAGTGCTTTTATATTATTGATGGATAGATAACCGCCATTTGTCCAGTGGAGGTGTAAAATATCAGCATTTGCAATTATCGGTTGATCGCTTATATCTGTACCCGTATTTGCGGTTGAAAATGCAAACCTTACTGATTTATCTTTAGCCTTAAACCATATAAAAGGCAGGCGTTCGTATAAAAAGTTAAATTTTATTTTTAACCTGCTGATAAAGCCGTTGCCGGTACTGTTAACGCGGGGCTCGGCGGTCTTTTTTTCCTGCACCTGCATATGTACATCAACCTGCTTTAATTCAAGCGCTTTTAACAGGCGCATACAGGCTGCGGGCGCACCACCCCCGGCATCAGATGTATTGATCAAAGTAACTTTCATGCAGCGGTGCTATTTCTCCCGGCAATTATAACAAATCTAAAATGAAAACTTTACTTTTGGTGGGGCTGTAAATAAATTACAATATTAAAGTCATGTGTGCGCCGTAGGTCAAGACTGGCTCCGGCGGAGCCAAATATTGGTAGCAAAATAAACAAAGGGAAATACCGTGCCGTAGGTACGGAACCTCACGAATATTGCGTACCTAACGGCACGCTAAAATTATTAAAATGAATTTTCTACCGATATTTAGCGCCTAACGGCGCGTTTCATAGGGAGATATTAACAAAAACTGATCGACTAAAAAATGAACTTCTTCGCTTATTTATTCCAGGATTGGAGCGCCAACCGGCAGAATTTTAAAGCGCAATCGGTTTTATTTTCTTTCCGTTTGGTACAGGCTTTTAACCGTTATACCATCACCAAAATCATTTTTTACCCGTATTTTATGCTTTACCGCTTTTGGGTAGAATGGGTGCTTGGGATAGAACTGCCCCGTAAGCTAACCATTGGCAAAGGCCTGTCGCTTTACCACGGACAGGCGCTGGTAGTAAACAAAAGCACCATCATCGGCGAAAACTGTGTGTTAAGAAATTCAACAACTATCGGCCATAAAAAGCTGGCGGATGGTACTCACAGCGGTTGCCCGCGAATTGGTAATAATGTAGACATTGGCGCTAATGTTTGCATAATCGGCGACATAACTATTGGGGATAATGTCATTATCGGCGCAGGGGCAGTGGTGACGAAAAATATACCTGCTAATAACGTAGCTGTGGGCAACCCGGCAAGGATTTTGGAAAAAAAATAACTGAAGCTACCCTCTTTTCGGCTTGCCGAAGAGAGGGTGGTCGAGCGAAGCAACGACCGGGTGAGTAAACTATGCGAGCGGCATTGGCGCTAATGCACAGCGGGTTTACTCACCCCCGACATCGCTTCGCTCGTCGCCCCTCTCTACCGCAAGCGGTAAAGAGGGGGAAGAAAAATTTAAGCTGTTTAGGTAACACCTATATAATTATATGGAACAAAATTTAACTGACCGTGCTTTCTGGAAATCCTTTTGGGAATCGAAGAACGACATCATATTTTATCTGAAACCCGATTATCATTTTGGTGAGATACTGGCCAAACTGATCAGGGAAAAAAACATTAAAACAGCCATTGAACTGGGCGGTTTCCCGGGCTATTACGCCACTTTCCTGAAAAAGTATTACCAGCTTGATACCACCCTGTTTGATTATTTTATCCATGAAGGCATCATCGATCAACTGCTGCAAAAAAATGGCCTTAAACATGGCGACGTTAATATTATTGAAGCCGACCTGTTTGAATACAAACCCACCATTCAATATGACCTGGTGACGTCTTTTGGTTTGATAGAACACTTTAACGATACCAAAGCCATTATTAAAACCCACCTGCAATTTTTAAAACCCGGCGGCGTGCTGTTTGTCACCCTGCCAAATTTTAAAAGTGTGAATGGTTGGGTACAACGTAAATTTGATAAGGCCAATTACGATAAACACAATATCAGCAGCATGAACCCTAAATTGCTATCCGAATATTGCCGGCAGCTGGGCCTTACCGAAGTGGAAAGCTATTACCACGGCAAATTCTCCGTTTGGCTGGAAAACCGTGCCGAACAGAGCGGAATAGTAAAAGCGCTGGTAAAAACCATATGGCTGGCTGGCAAAGTTTTTACTAAAATTGTGCCGGTGGAAAGTAAAGCTTTATCGCCATATATTG
>Ga0207054_1011_pt2 | contig 30472 bp, 28 predicted proteins | sample Alteio_BWMinCont_60_FD_153288 | JGI IMG/M metagenome (GOLD analysis project Ga0207054, IMG submission 153288) | Enriched cells from forest soil in Barre Woods Harvard Forest LTER site, Petersham, Massachusetts, United States -... | ecosystem: Environmental > Terrestrial > Soil > Temperate forest >... | reverse complement strand
ATTGGATATTTGGCAATACATTTCACCGATAGGGAGATTAAAAATTTCCGCCAAAGGGTGAAGGAGTATTTAGAAGTGTTGAAAGAAGAGCCTGGTATTGGAAAACAACCGGGTAACTATAAAAATGTACACATTGGCCTTATCATAAAACCTGTTTCGATAATCTATAGGGTAAAAGTGATAAAAAAAGAAATTGAACTGGTTGCATTTATTGATAATCGTCAAAACCCGAAAAAGTTCAAAAAATATCTGCCTTAACTCTATTCTCCCGCTGTCTGTGTCCTCACAGACAGCCATTAAAATATCTATGATCAACACCATTATCTTCGATCTCGGCGCGGTTTTAATTGACTGGAACCCGCATTATATGTACCGCACCATTTTTACCGACGAGGAAGAAATGAAAAATTTCCTTGCCACGGTGACCACTTCCGACTGGAACGAGGAGCAGGATGCAGGCCGTTCGTTACAGGAAGGTACCGAAATACTTGTCAAACAATTCCCGGAGCATGAAGCAAATATCCGCGCCTTTTATTCCCGCTGGGAAGAAATGCTGGGCGAAGCTTTTTGGGATACGGTTGAAATATTTAAAGAACTGAAAGAAAGCAACAAATATAAAATATACGCCCTCACCAACTGGTCGGCAGAAACTTTCCCGGTTGCTTTGGCACGGTATGAGTTTTTAAACTGGTTTGATGGCATCGTAGTATCCGGCGCCGAAAAAATGCGCAAGCCCGCGCCTGAGTTTTACCAAATTTTGCTTGACAGGCACGATGTTAAACCGGAAGACGCTTTATTTATCGATGACAATTACCGTAATATTTTAGCTGCTGAAAAGTTGGGGATAAAGTCTATCCATTTTACATCAGCCCCAAAGCTGAAAGAAACGTTAATTGAAATGGAGATACTGTAAAAGGCGCAACCAAATATCAGAATTGCATTTTTTCTTCAGCAAAATCGCACAACCCGCCAAGCAGGCTGCTCAATTGTTCGCCTTTCGCGGTCAATGTGTATTCTGTCCGGGGAGGGTTTCCGGGCAGGTAATCCTTGTGAATTAATTCATGCTGCTCCAAAAACTTCAGGCGATCGGCCAGGATATGGTCGCTGATGTGTTCTAAATCTTCTTTTAAAGCATTAAAACGGGTGTTGCCTTCTTCGATACTAAACAACACCTCGGTCATCCATCTTTTGCTTAACAGGTATATCAATTCGTTAAGCGCGCACTTTTCTTCTAAGAATGATTGATTGTAAAAATTGGTGGAACTGAGCTTTCTTTCTGTCATAGCTAACTGTTTAATGAGTTACTAATTAACGGGTAAGTTATTGATGGAAAACGGCCTTTGTTGTTACTTTGTACTCATTATAACAGGGCTTTCCATACGAATATTTGTAAAAATAGCCTTATTGTAATAAAACAGGAATGAATTAACAATAACGTTACAATGAAATACAGAAAATTAGAAAACACTGACCTTGAGCTCTCCGAAGTAACCTTTGGCGCCTGGGCAGCAGGCGGCTGGATGTGGGGAGGCACAGAAAGAAAAGAGGCCATACAGGCAATTAGGGTTTCTTATTCCCTTGGGGTAACTTCAATTGATACCGCCCCTATTTACGGGCAGGGCACAAGCGAAGAAATTGTTGGTGAAGCCATAAAAGGCATCCCGCGTGACCGTGTGCAAATCCTTACCAAATATGGGATGAGGTGGGACTTAAAAAAAGGCGACTTTGCTTTCAGCAGCAAAAATAACAGCGGAACAGCCATTGATATTTATAAATATGCCGGCAAGGAAAGTATCATTAAAGAATGTGAAGACAGTCTGAAGAGGTTAGGAACTGACTATATCGACCTGTACCAGATCCACTGGCCCGATTCGACAACACCTATACAAGAAAGCATGGAAGCGGTTGAAAAGTTGATCGAGCAGGGAAAAGTTAGATATGCAGGAGTTTGCAATTATGATGCAAAACAACTGGCCGAAGCTGAAAAATATATCAACGTGGCCTCTGACCAGGTGCCTTTCAGCATGGTAAAACGCTCGATAGAAAGCGAATTGGTGCCGTATTGCCTTGATCATAAAAAATCAATTTTGGCTTATAGCCCACTCGAGCGCGGCTTGCTAACCGGCAAAATGAAACCCGGTTATAAATTTTCGGACGGCGACCACCGGGCAAGTGTGTCTTTTTTTAAAGATGAAAATTTAAAAAGGGTCGATGATTTCCTTAACCTGATTAAACCGATTGCCGATGGAAAACGCCTAACCCTGGGGCAATTGGTTATTTTGTGGACACTGCAACAGCCGGGGATCACCATTGCGTTGGTTGGGGCACGAAACGTTGAACAAGCCATTATTAATGCAAAGGCTATTGACAACCAATTAAGCAAGCAGGAAATAAAAATCATTTCGGGGTACCTTAACAACCTGGAACTTATCTCCTAAAGCGCTTAATATCTTTTTTTCTTGATTGTTTTTTAATACCCGTAAACTTAAGGCGGATGCCGGTCAAAAGCGCCGGTATCCCCTTTTGTTAAGGGTGAAATTTTCAATAAAAAAGGATAAAAAAGCTTGGCTGATATAAAGATGAAAAAACAATTGCTCAACCAATCAGCAATACCATCCACGCCTCCTCAACCCTGCCCTCATCAAGCAATTGTTTAGCTTTCAAATGTAATTGCGTCTCCCGGGTTTGGCTATCGCCTATCGTAGCATCCAGCAGCTCTTTAATTTCCGGGAGTTGTGCATAAGCATCAATAGCATCGTCAGTTGGCAAGGCTTCCACATTACCTAACTGCCCAAGGTTATTGCCCGTAAGTATTTTTGAATTACGTATGGCAAATGGTATGGCATCAACACCAATACCCATATTTCTATTGGGTTTGGCTACCATAAACAGGTTATCAGGGGTAACCCTGCAATACCAGTCGCCGCCGAGGCGGGCCACATGGTCCATCTTTAGCTGGTCTATTTTACCATGGGCATCCAAAACTGCTTCGTTGATATGCATCAGCTTAATTTCGGCTATTATCAAATTGCCTGCACCGGCACCAATACCCAAACTTATCATATCCTTTATTACACACTCCATCTGCACCGGTGATTCGGCCACCCTGGGTGGTTTTACCAGGTCAGATGGCAGCATGGCAAACCCGGCTTTGATAAACTCATTTACACCTTTAGCATATTCAACACTTGCTAACGACACCTGTTGCACCATCTCATAGTTTACTATATTGATGGTGCATTCGGGCACTTCGCGCAGGTTTTCCAGCGTATGTTTGGTGGTGTTGTCCCTTACCCTTCGCGACGGCGAGAATACGCAAACCGGCGGGTTAACACTAAACAAATTAAAATAACTAAAGGGGCTCAGGTTGATATTGCCTTCCTTATCCACCGTTGAGGCAAAACAAATCGGCCTCGGGGCAATAGCACTGTTCAGGTAGCTTTGAATTTCAACCGGCGATAGATCGGAGAGTTTTATAGTTAACACTTGTTGGAACGTTGTAAGGTTGGAAAGTTGCAATGTTACTTTTTTGCTTTTTTTGCAGCCTCAAATTTCTTTAAATAATCTATGAATTTCTTGGTTTTGCTTGAGAATTCTATACTCTTTAAATAAAGGTTTCCGAATATCTCCTCATCAATTTTTCCTGCCTGGTTTAATATAATTAGTTTGTTTCTAAACTCTCCGGAAGAGCCTTTAGCGTAATTTAAAAATCGAATAAATCAGGGTTGTTGTTATATTCAAAACCTTCAGCAATATTGTCTGACATTGAGCACGCAGCTCTTCTTATCTGATCCTTCATTCCCCAATCAGATTTTAGTGGCTCTTTGTCACATAAAAGATAAATGTCAACTGCAATTAGGTTGGCTATTTTCCAAATTTCAAGGTCTTCAAATCTTTCAATTGTAGCCATTTTTCAAATCAAAACAAATATTAACATTTCAACTTTCCAACCTTACAACATTACAACTTTTTCAAACCCAAAATAGAAAAATCACTATCAGCCTTTTCAATAATATTCCCTAACATTCCCAAACCTGTTACCTCCATCTCAACCAAATCACCCGGCTGCAGCCATTGTGGTTGGTAATTAGGATCGTTTAATAAACCTGTGCCGTTAAGTTCAAGAAAGCATCCGGTGCCGACGGTGCCAGAGCCTATCACATCGCCGGGCAACACATCGCAGCCGTAGGCGCAACGCTCAATAATTTCGGCAAATGTCCAGTCCATATCGGCCATATTGCCTTTTGATACTTGTTTGCCATTTACCACGCATTTCATTTCCAGGCTATAGCTATTGCCGGTATGGCCTGGCTTTGTGGCAACTTTATATTTTTCAAGTTCATCAGGCGTTACCAGCCAGGGGCCAATCACGGTGCAAAAATCTTTGCCTTTAGCAGGACCAAGGTTCAGCAGCATTTCTTCCATTTGCAGGGTGCGGGCGCTCATGTCATTCATTATCATATAACCTGCTATCAAACTATCCGCATCAGCAGCTTTAATATTTCGGGCTTTTTTATTCAGCACCACGGCAACTTCCAGCTCAAAATCAAGTTTTTCGAAATGATCGGGCATACATTCAATTTCGCCTATTCCCTGTATGGCATTGTGGTTGGTGAAATAAAATATAGGGTATTGGTCAAACTCGGGGATCATCGGCGCTTTACGGTTGCGGCGGGCCGTCTCTACATGTTGCCTGAAAGCGTAACCATCGCGGCAGGAAGTTGGGTGCGGTACCGGCGCCAGCATCTCAAAAAACAACTCCTCCTTAGCCTCCATTTTTCCCGAGGTTATTTCCTTATTAATACGCTGCGCACGTTCCATCAGCTCATCGCCGCCCCATAAAAAATCATTCATGTTATCGGGGAGCAGCTTATCGCACGAATTAAGGTTATAGATATGCCCTTTTATAAAAACGCCCAGGTGCTCCCGGTCTTCGGTTTTGTAGGATACTAATTTCATGGGTTTGGATTGGTTATGCCGTCAAAACTAAGAAATTTTAGTTGAATGAGTTGATTAGGTTAGATTAAGTTGATTGGGTTGTGATATACGAGATTTCTAAAATCGACTTTTCTATTTGAGCATAGAATTTATCAAATAAATTAAAGTTTCTTAATAAGCGATCCGATATTAGTAAACCATTGTTTACCTTTGATAATTGAAAGAAAATGAAATCATCTGAATTATTAAGAAAGTTATTAAGGGATGGTTGGTATGTTGTAAGGCAGTAAGGAAGTCACAAAATCATGGCCCATCCTACCAAAAATGGTTCTTTTCCATTCCCTGATCATAGAAGCAAGGAAATAGGTAAAGGGTTGGCATCTACAATTTTAAAGCAAGCAGGACTTAAATAAGAATTCTTCTGCTATAAATACACCATAATGAAAAAGATAAATTTTATAGTCGAAAAAACCGGGACCGGTTTTAGCGCATACCACGAAGAAAACGGTCAAATTTTGGCAGCCACAACCGGGTCAAATATTCCCGAATTGAAAGCCAATATCCTGGAATCGTTTGACCTGTTTGCCGGGCATCAAAAAAGACAACCTATAACCGTTGACCGGGTTGCGTTAAAATTTGATATCACTTCATTTTTTGAATTTTATAAAGAAATAAATGCATCAGCGCTTGGCAGGCGTATCGGAATGAATAAAAGCCTGATCTCTGAATATGTAAACGGCAAAAGAACCCCATCCGAAAAACAAGTTCAAAAAATTTTAACTGGAATAAAGCAATTAGGGCACGAGCTAACGGAGCTGGATATTGCATAATAAAGCTCTTTAGGTTGCCCTTGCACATCCCAATTATTCCGCATAACTTTGCTTATCCAATTTATGAGCATACAAAGGCATTTTCTTTTTTCCCTGGGCCTCACTTCAATGAGTGATGCTTCTTCTTTCAGGGATGCTGTGCTCGCTAAGATCGTTTTGGCGCAATACTAATTTTTGTTGGAAAGTTGTAATGTTGAAAGGTTGTAATGTTATATAACCTTCGGCATAAAACTATTCAACCTTTCCGCCTGTTAAATATTTTGTACTGAATTATTTGGGGTTGACAACTTTGCAACCTTCCAATATTACAACATTTCAACAACAAAACAACATGCCTGTTTATCATACATTAGGAGCTATCCCGCCAAAGCGGCATACGCAGTTCCGTAAGCCCGATGGTACTTTATATGCCGAAGAGCTGGTGTCAACCGAAGGCTTTTCGAGCCTGTATTCGCTGGTGTACCATGCTTATCCGCCCACATTGGTAAAAGAGCTTGGTGAACCATATTCGGTTGAGCCAAAAATAGCCCGCGAAAAACACCTGAAACATACCAGTCTCATCGGTTTTAAAATTGAACCGGAAGACGACTATTTAAAAAGCCGCAAACCGGTCTTAGTGAACAGCGACCTGCATATTTCCCTTGCAGCGCCCCGTAAATCAATGACTGACTATTTTTATAAAAACAGCCAGGCCGATGAGGTAGTATTTGTGCACGAAGGCACCGGGACACTAAAAACCGGCTATGGCAATATTAAATTTGCTTATGGCGATTATTTGATCATCCCCCGCGGTACTATTTACCAAATGGAGTTTGATACACCCGATAACCGTTTGTTTATTGTAGAAAGCTTTAGCCCTATCCGGGTGCCAAAGCGCTATACCAATGCCTACGGCCAATTAACAGAGCAATCGCCTTATTGCGAACGCGATATAAAACGCCCAACCGACCTGGAAACACACGACGAAAAGGGCGATTTTAAAATACTGATAAAAAAACAAGGCCTCATTTATCCCTACATCTACGGAACACATCCTTTTGATTTTATTGGCTGGGACGGTTTTCATTACCCATGGGCATTCTCTATCCATGATTTTGAACCCATAACAGGCCGCCTGCACCAGCCGCCGCCGGTTCACCAAACTTTCGAAGGGCATAACTTTGTCATCTGCTCGTTTGTACCGCGCAAGTTTGATTATCATCCGCTATCTATCCCGGCGCCGTACAACCACAGCAATGTAGATAGCGACGAGCTATTATATTATGTAGACGGTGATTTTATGAGCCGCAAAAGCGTGGTAAAGGGACAAATTACGCTGCACCCCGGCGGCATACCGCACGGGCCGCACCCAGGTTCAGTTGAAAAATCAATAGGCAAAGAGGCAACCGATGAACTTGCGGTTATGATTGACCCTTTCAAGCCATTGATGCTGACAGAAGACGCCATCAAAATTGAGGACGAAAATTATTATAAAAGCTGGATGTAGGATTGTTGGAATGTTGCAAAGTTGGAACGTTGTCAGGTTACCTGAAACGTATCAAACCTTAAAAGAACATTCCAACTTTTCAACATTAAAACATTACAACAAAACACAACCATGGAAACACTAACTATAGATAAACCAACAAAAACAGCAGATTTTTTACCGTTAAACGGAACCGATCATGTTGAATTTTATGTAGGCAATGCCAAGCAGGCTGCCTTTTATTATAAAACCGCGTTCGGTTTCCAGGACCTTGCTTATGCCGGGCCCGAAACTGGCGTGCGCGACAGAGTATCCTACGTTTTACAGCAGGATAAAATACGCCTGGTGTTAACCACGCCATTACATTCAGATCATCCCATTGCCGATCATATTAAAAAACATGGCGATGGCGTTAAGGTGCTTGCACTATCGGTAGACGACGCCTATGATGCTTATGAACAAACTACAAGCCGTGGCGCATCATCGTACATGGAACCTCAAACGCTAACCGATGAGCATGGCGAAGTACGCATAAGCGGCATAAAACTATACGGCGAGACGGTACACCTTTTTGTTGAACGCAAAAATTACAACGGGATATTTTTACCAGGTTACCAAAAAAAGGAATCGGATTACAACCCGACAACCACCGGGCTCTTGTATATCGACCATTGTGTAGGTAATGTGGGCTGGCATAAAATGAACGAATGGGTGCATTTTTATGAAGAGATAATGGGCTTCAAAAACATCTTGACCTTTGATGATAAAATGATCTCCACCGAATACTCTGCCCTGATGAGCAAGGTGATGAGCAATGGCAATGGCTACGTAAAGTTCCCTATAAATGAGCCCGCCGAAGGTAAAAAGAAATCGCAGATAGAGGAATATCTCGAATTTTATGAGGACGAAGGCGTACAGCATTTAGCGTTGGCTACACACGATATTGTTAAAACAGTAACCGACCTGCAAAGTCGCGGTATTGAATTTTTAACAGTGCCTACTTCCTATTATGATGAGTTAACTGATCGCGTAGGCCACATTGATGAAGACCTGGGGCCGTTAAAAAAATTAGGCATTTTGGTTGACCGTGATGATGAAGGCTACCTGCTGCAAATTTTCACCAAACCGGTTGAAGACAGGCCTACCTTGTTTTTCGAGATCATTCAACGCAAAGGCGCGAAATCATTCGGCGCCGGAAATTTCAAGGCCTTATTCGAAGCCATTGAGCGCGAACAGGAGCTGAGGGGAAACCTGTAGAGGGATTTCGGAATTACGATTTACGATTTCGGATTTATTTGAATTTTTGATTTTCTTTTGTTGAAAGCCTTGTCAGTTTATTGAAAAACCGATAGGGCTTTTTAATTTCATTGAATGATTTTAAATATATTTAAAGGTTATTAAAAGTCTCTCCGCCTTAAGGCGGAGGAGATTTAGAGGCTTATGAACATCGACGAAGTTATCGCCATTCTAAAACAAAAATCAAACCCGGCCTACCTCGCCGGGATGAAACGTTATGGTATTGATAACACTAAGGCACTGGGTATTCCTGTCCCCGAATTGAGGAAGCTTTCGAAGGTCATCAAAAAAGACCATACGCTTGCCCTGGAGTTATGGGAAACTAATTTACACGAAGCCCGGATACTGGCGTCGTTGGTGGATGACCCGGCGCTTGTCACCTCAAGCCAGTTTGATAAATGGGTAAATGATTTTACTTCGTGGGACGTTTGCGACCAGGTTTGCGGCAACCTGTTCGACCGTACGCCCTTTGCCATGGAAAAGGCATTGCTATTTAGTAAAGCAGAAGAAGAGTTTGTTAAACGGGCTGGATTTGTACTAATGGCGGAATTTGCAGTACATGATAAAACCGCAAAAGATGCCGTTTTTATTGACTTATTGCAAGTTATTGAACGCGAGGCGTGGGACGGAAGGAACTTTGTAAAGAAAGCAACAAACTGGGCATTAAGACAAATTGGCAAAAGAAACCACACACTTAATATTGCTGCAATTGAAACTGCAAAAAGAATTTTGCAACAAGTCAGCAAACCCGCAAAATGGGTTGCAGCAAATGCCCTGACTGAATTAACTAAAAAAAATTTTAATTAAGTAACAAAACATTCCGTTTTTTTTCAGTTACGTTTTACCCGGTATTGTTACCATTTTTTTAATCAACGCCAACTATTTCCAGCATTTTTCGTATTAAGCTTCCCAGCTGTTTTGTGGTAATTATGTTTGGCATAGATTTTTCTATACAATCCCGAAACTTTGGTTAAAACCAACTATGATCGCCTGTTGATATGAGTATTTTGGAAGGGAATAATTTTAATAATGACGATGCATCCCATCTTGCTCAGTTAATTGATAATATCAATGCGGGCATTTGGGAATTCGATATTACTACGAAGGACGTTAAATGGTCGGCTGGTTTTTATACCATTTTAGGTTATAAACCGGGCGAAATAGAATGCTCCTATAACTTTTTCCTGGAAAACCTGCTTTATTACCACGATAAACCGGCGTTTTTAAAGGCTATTAATACCCGCACCGAAGATCAAACCAATATCGTTCATATCAGGCTTTTAACAAAAACCATGGGTTACCAATGGTTTGAAAGCACCACCAAAAAATGGGAAAACGATAACGGCCCCAAATTCACCGGCTCATTAATAAATATAAACCAGGCAAAGCTTGTTAGTTTACGCTCGGCACATAACGATTTCTTTTTTAACGAAACAGGCACTATAGCTAAAGTAAGCGGGTTTGAAATTGATGTGCCTTCCATGAGCCTCGCACTATCAAAAGAGGCCTTTGATATTTACGAACTCACCGACCAGCTTAACTTAAGTATTGAGGAAGCGATAAGCTTTTTTGAACCGCAATACCGCCCATTGTTAAACGAGGCTATTGATAACGCCATTAAGTTTTGCAAGCCTTACGATATGGAGCTGCTGTTCCGTACTGCTAAAAACAATATAATATGGGTAAGGGCAAAGGGTATCCCTATTATCGATGATTATGGCAAATGCATAAAAATACGCGGTATATTCCAGGATATTGACAGTATAAAAAAGAAGGGGTTGATGCTGCAATCGTCCATCAATTTATTGAACGATCAGAACAAGCGGCTTCAAAATTTTGCATATATCGTATCCCACAACCTGCGCTCGCATACCGGCAACCTGCAGTTCATGGTTAATTTATTTGAGGAAAGTGAATCGGTTGATGACCGTGCTGAAGTATTTGCACACATAAAATCCATCAGCAGCAGCCTGATCACCACCATAGAGCACCTTAACGAAATTGTTAAAATACATACCGAGATTGACCGCGAACGGAAAACAATTGAATTTGAAGAGGTATTTAAAATGGTGGTTTCGGCTTTACAAAGCAATGTAGAAAGCACAGATGCAAAAATTGAGTACGACTTTACGAAATGCCCGGTTATCAGTTACATACCGGCCTATCTCGAAAGTATCCTGCAAAACCTGCTTACAAATTCATTAAAATACCGCCATCCTGATAGGCAACCTGTTATAACTTGCCGCACCGTTAAAGACCATAACCATATTTACATGTTGTTTGAAGACAATGGCATAGGCATAGATATGGATCGTTATGGTGATAAAGTATTCGGGATGTATAAAACCTTCCACCAAAACCCTGATGCAAAAGGCATTGGCCTGTTTATTACCCGCAACCAGATAGAATCCCTGGGCGGTACTATTAAAATTGACAGCACCGTTAATGTGGGAACGAAGTTTACTATCAGGCTGGTTTAGCAAGGTTATTGTAATGCGGAAGTCGGAATGTCAATTGCGGAATGGTGAATTTCTTCTTTCGGACTTCCGGACTTTTCCGACTTTCGGACTTCTTCCTAATCTCTAACCTCCAGCCTTTAATCACTAAATATAGCTTTCCAAAATCTTGAAACCTGTCGTTGTTTCCAGTTCAACTTTATCTACACTTTTTGGCAGCAGTATACAATCGCCCATTTTTACCGGGTAGGCCGTGTTGTTGTAATTAACAGATAACTCCCCTTCAAGGCATACGTATATCACAAATGAATCAAGGTTTGTATAGTCTTTTGTTGTGCTTTCAGTATAATCAAGCAGATTGGTAGTGAAGTAAGGGCAGCTTACCAGTTCAACGCTTTTATCCTTTTCGGGCTGGTATTTGGTTTTATATTCAGGGTAGTGTTTATAATCTATTGCGGCCAGGGCTTCTTCGGTATGCAGTTCGCGTTTGTTACCTTTGTCATCCACGCGGTCAAAATCGTAAATGCGGTAGGTGATATCCGACGTTTGCTGTATTTCGGCTATCAGCAAGCCTTTGCCAATGGTATGAACCCTGCCTGCCGGTAAAAAGAAAACATCACCTGCTTTAACGTCTTCCTTATTTAAAATATCAGTTAAATAGCCGCTGTTGAATTTGTCAAGATATTCCTGCTCGGTAAGTTCCTTATTAAAGCCTGCAATTAATGTTGAGCCGGGATCGGCCTCTATCACATACCACATTTCGGTTTTGCCAAACGAGTTATGGCGTTTTTTTGCCAGTTCATCATCAGGGTGTACCTGGATGGATAGATCTTCATTAGCATCGATAAATTTCACCAGCAACGGGAAGGTGTTTCCAAAGCGTTCATATACCTTCTCTCCTACCAAATCCCCTTTATATTTTTCCAACAATTCCGCTAATGATTCCCCCGCCAGTTCGCCTTCAGCAACAACCGAAACATCCGACTTAACGCCCGATATTTCCCAGGTCTCGCCGCAATTGGGCAGGCTGCCAAAATCTTTATGCAGGTAAGTCTTTATTTTTTGACCGCCCCAAATTTTGTCTTTATAAATGGTTTTGAATTTTAGTGGATAGAGTGATGACATGATATAAATTTATCCGGCTAAGTTATTAGTAAAAACATTAACCGAAAAACTTTAGCCTGTTTTGATTTGATTTTGAAGAAAGTTTTTTAAAACAAATAAAAATTGTAATTTCCTCTCGCCTAACATTTAACTATTCATTGTGGATAATACACCAAACCCTGACCCTGAAAACATTCAACCTGCAGATGCATGTATCAGCTGTGGCAGCCCCGAAGTTTTACCGGGTTATCCAAATAAACTTTGCAGCGCTTGCCGCGATAAATTCACCAGGCTAACCGTGCCACCGTGGATAAAACTATTCGGAGGAGGCATAGCAGTAATTATGCTCATTTCGCTCATCTGGCTTCCCACAAATTTAAACGCGGCACTTGAACTGGCCAGGGGCGAAAAAGCTGAATTAAACCGTAATTATATTACCGAACAAAATGAGCTGGAGAAAGCGAAAAAACTGGTGCCCGGATCGATAGATATTCTTTCACATTTGGTAATCGCCGGCTTTAATAATGATGATTTCAAAACAGTATTGTCTTCATTAAACGCTCTGGAGAACAAGACTATCGAAGATACATTATTAGTTAGCGAATTAAATGAGATTGCAGCCGAAGCGAGGGACTACTTCCCGTCGGATTCTTTAATAAAAATCCTCGGTAAACGTAAACCTACGGAAATCCCGGATACAGCTTATCAACGGTATTTAAGAAAATTTCCAAGAGATATTTTTGCCTTAATTTCCTTAGCTTCTTCATATGCTGGCCAGGAAAAGTACAAATCATCCGACAGCTTATTGTCAACTTTATTGGCGATCGATCACACTTATGCGCCAGCTCTTAATTTAAAAACGATGGTAAAGCGCGAGATTAATGAGCCTGATTCGTCAATATATTATTGCGATCAGCTACTGGAAACTAACCATCAATCGTTATTCGCTTTATCATCCAAGTCAAGGACACTGCTAAAAACAGGCAAAAATAAAATTGGTTTAAAACTTGCCGAAGAGTGTTATCATCTTGATAAAAGCATGAGTTACAACCTGGCGACACTTGCAATAGCCTATCATCTTAACAAAGATTATAAACAACGCGATGCGATTATCGCTATTGCTGCAAGAGATTCAGACGGCGAATCTTATATGAAGTACGCAAAGGATATTATTTCGAACAAAGTTAAATTTCAAAACTAATTATCAGCCAATGTTTATTCCGGGCTTTTTGATCACGTTAGCAACATTTCCAGGTGTCATCGTTCATGAACTGGCGCACCAACTTTTTTGCAGATTATTTAACGTGCCTGTTTTTAAAGTTGTTTATTTTAAAACCGGCAACCCTGCAGGTTATGTGTTACACGAAGCCGTTTCAAACAAATGGCATTCAATGCTTATTAGTATCGGGCCATTTTTTGTGAACTCTATAATCGGCGCTATAATTGCATTCCCGGCAGCACTGCCTGTTTTTAAATTCGACAACGGAAACGTTGCAGATTACCTTCTTATTTACCTTGGCGTATCAATAGCCATGCATGCATTTCCAAGTACCGGCGACGGTAAAGCTATCTGGAATGACCTAAAACATTCGGACACCTCAATTTTCGTGAAAATCCTGGGATACCCAATTATTGGGCTTATTTACCTCGGCTCACTTGGGAGCTTTTTTTGGCTTGATATTGCCTATGGAATCGCGATAGCTGTAGGTTTACCTAACTTGCTTATCAGTTTAATAACATAAAAAAATGGCCCGTCTATTTCGCGGGCCATTTTCAATATTGGTATACTGTTGATTTTTATTTCCCCAGTTTCTTCTTCAAATTCTCATCAATAGCTGCCAAAAACTCTTCGGTATATAAATAGTCAGTACCGTGTTCAACTTTTGGTTTTATGGTGATAGCCAAGTCTTTTGTCATTTTGCCGCTTTCAACGGTTTCAACGCAAACTTCTTCAAGCGTTTTGCAAAATTTGATCAGTTCCTGGTTATTGTCCAGCAATCCACGGAATTCCAAACCACGTGTCCATGCAAAAATGGAGGCTATAGGGTTGGTTGATGTTGGCTTGCCGGCCTGGTGTTCGCGGTAGTGGCGGGTAACGGTACCATGGGCAGCTTCGGCTTCCATAACGGTGCCATCAGGGGTAACTAAGGTTGAAGTCATTAAGCCTAATGAACCAAAGCCTTGGGCTACAGTGTCCGATTGTACGTCGCCGTCATAATTTTTGCAGGCCCATACAAAATTGCCATGCCATTTCAAGGCAGAGGCAACCATGTCATCAATTAAACGGTGCTCATAAGTTAATTGGTTGGCTTCAAACTCCAGTTTAAATTCATTTTCATAAATTTCCTGGAAAATATCTTTAAAACGACCATCATATTTTTTAAGGATGGTGTTTTTTGTTGAAAGGTATAAAGGCCATTTCTTCAACAGCGCCTGGTTAAAGCAAGCACGCGCAAAGCCTTTTATCGATTCATCGGTATTATACATAGCCAATGCTACGCCATCGCCTTTGAAGTTAAAAACTTCAAATGATTGCTCGGCACCGCCATCTTCGGGGGTAAAAGTGATGGTAAGTTTACCTTTGCCTTTGGTTACAAAGTCGGTTGCACGGTACTGATCGCCAAAAGCATGACGGCCTATGCATATCGGAGCAGTCCAGTTGGGCACCAAACGCGGCACATTTGCCATTACAATAGGTTCGCGAAAAACAGTGCCATCCAAAATATTACGGATAGTGCCGTTTGGCGATTTCCACATTTGTTTTAAATTAAATTCTTTTACGCGGTCTTCATCGGGAGTAATAGTAGCGCATTTAATACCTACGCCATATTTTTTTATGGCATTTGCAGCATCAATAGTAACCTGGTCGTTGGTTTCATCCCGATATTCGATACCAAGATCGTAGTATTTAATATCAACATCCAGGTACGGGAATATTAATTTGTCTTTAATAAATTTCCATATTATGCGGGTCATTTCATCCCCATCCAGTTCAACCACCGGATTTTCTACTTTAATTTTTGACATCTTTGATACTGTTTTTTTATTGGCACCAAATATATAAAAATGGGTTAATAGTTGAGGGGTTAGTTGATTAAGTTGGATTGAGTTGGATTGAGTTGATTAAGTGAGTGGTTGGCTTTTAGTCCGAAAGTCGGGAAAGTCCGAAAGACCGGAAGAAAAGTGTGGCCCTTCTGTAAGTTGAGGAGCTAATTCAACCTAATCCAACCTAATCAACCAAATCCAACCCAATCAACTCAATCCAACTCAATCCAACTTAATCAACCAATTCTAACCCAATTAACTTTTTTTCTGCTACTTTTATAAAATATAACTGTACAATATTTAGTTAAACATATTAATTTAACACGCCGATAGTAAATTATGATAAAACTGATATACAAAACAACATTTTTAACCCTGCTTGTATGCTGTACTTCGTTTATGGCAAAGGCGCAATTAGGTTATGATTATTCGCAATATGAGGGCGGGGTAGCAGTTGGTATTAATACGGTTTCCGGCGATGCGCAAACAAAAATAAGTACCGAATCTATCCACTTTAATTTTACCTATAACGCTACCCCGTTTACTAATTTTGTTTTTGAAACACAATTAGGAAAACTGGCAGGCGGCGATTCATTAAAAACATCTACCGGAAGGTATTTCAATAATGATTTTACAGCTTTTATTTTCAGGGGGCAGCTGCAATTCGGGGAGTTTCTTGATTATTCAAACAGCCAGTTTAATAATGCGGTTAAAAACTTTTATGTATCGGTAGGCGCAGGCTATGTAATTGACCGTATTACCCAGGTAAACAGGTATTCTATTAATAAAACGCCGGCGGTTTACACCCCGGGTTTAGACAGGACCAACGAACCCTTTATACCTTTTAAAATCGGTTATGAATTTAAAGTATTTAATAAATACCAGCAGCCTGCCTTCAAAGTAGACATTGGTTACGAATATAATTTAGTTTTGAGCGATGAGCTCGATGGTTTTACATCGGGCAGCCATTACGATGTTTATTCGCAATTTATTGTTGGTATAAAATTTGCGTTGGGCGGGGCCATTATTTCTTACAGGAAGCAGATTAATTATTGAATTAGTGGGTTAAAGGAATTGATAACTTTCCCGGAGCCAATGAAACAATGACCTGTCGCCCTTTGGCAGGGTTTTAGTGTTAAGTATATATAAACTTTTCAACCTATGAATAAAGACACATTTTATCCTGGCTTTGACGACGAAAACGAAGACAGGGACAAAACATTGAAAGATGAATTGGGCGAAACTATTGATGAAGAGGACCTTACCTTTAACGCCGAGGAAAACAGCTTTGAATATGATGTAAAAAGCAGTGACCCGGATTATGTACACCCCGACCCTTATAACACTTCAGTAAAGAACGGCGAAGACATGAATTCAACCTATGATGAGGCTAACCCTTATGATGCGGTTGATGAATATATCCCTAACGAATCGCTGGAAACAGATGTAGATAAATTAGGTATGCATATCGATGATGACATTGTGGAACTTGATCCACGTGACAAAGCCCTGAGCCATACCGCCGAAGACGACCGGGATGATTTGGATGAGGAAGGATATCCGAAAAATGATAAAAAGTGATTTACTGAAATGAATATAAAAGCCTAGTCTTACTATTGTAGGGCTGGGTTTTTTATTTCCAAAGGTCTTCTAATTTAATTTCAATGCCTTCTCCCCTTTCAGCTTCTGCAATACCTGCATCTAACCATTCTTTATTTGCTTCCGTTGAACGAAGATATTCTGTTTCATCAGAAAATACTGCTTTTTCCATAAATCAAATTTAAGCATAAATAGTAAAAAGACAAACTGATCAGCGCGCCCCTTCATTCGCACATCCGTACATCAAAATCCGCACATCACCGCCCAACTGTCAACCCAGCGTAATCTGCACATCGCCAGTTAAAAATCTGCTCCCCAATCATTATCTTTGCCACATAGTAACTGACATTCTATGCTTAAAGGATTTTTTAATGTACCTGCTCCGCAGAACGAGCCTGTATTGAACTATGGCCCGCGCAGTGTTGAACGCGCGGCGCTTAAAGCCGCCCTTGATGAGGCGCGAGCCCATCATATCGATATCCCCATGTACATTGGCGGCAAAGAAGTATGCAGCGGAAAAACTGCTGAGATACACCCGCCACATGATCACAAACATTTACTGGCTACCTATCACGAGGGCGATAAAACCCATGTTGCTGCCGCCATAGATGCTGCATTAGCCGCAAAGGCCGACTGGGAAAACCTGCCATGGGAACAAAGGGCTGCCATATTTTTAAAAGCTGCCGAATTGCTTGCAGGCCCCTACCGTGCTAAAGTAAACGCAGCCACCATGCTTGGCCAGTCGAAAAACGCCTACCAGGCTGAGATTGACAGTGCCTGTGAACTGATAGACTTTTTGCGCTTTAATGTGCATTATATGAGCCAGATTTACCAGCAGCAACCCCCTATATCCGGCAAAGGCGTGTGGAACCGCGTGGAGCAACGCCCGCTGGAAGGTTTCGTGTTTGCTTTAACCCCTTTTAACTTTACCGCTATTGCCGGTAACCTGCCAACATCCGCGGCCCTAATGGGTAATGTGGTGGTTTGGAAACCTGCCAATACCCAAATATATGCCGCTAACATACTTATGCAGGTTTTCCTCGAAGCGGGCGTACCGGCAGGGGTGATCAACCTGGTTTATGTTGACGGGCCAACAGCAGGCGAAGTAATATTTAACCATCCTGATTTTGCAGGTATACATTTCACAGGTTCAACTGGTGTTTTTCAGAATATTTGGAAAACCATTGGTAACAATATCCATAAATATAAAACCTACCCGCGCATTGTTGGCGAAACCGGCGGCAAGGATTTTGTGCTGGCACACCCAAGCGCTGATGCTGATGTGGTAAGCACTGCACTTGTCCGCGGCGCGTTTGAATACCAGGGGCAAAAATGCTCGGCTGCTTCAAGGGCTTATATCCCGGCTTCATTATGGCCCTCTGTAAAAGAAAAAATGCAACGCGACATCACGTCGTTCAAAATGGGGCCGGTGGAAGATTTTGAGAATTTCATTAATGCCGTTATCGATGAGAAATCGTTTGATAAACTGGCGAAATACATCGATGCTGCCAAAGCCGATAAAAGCGTTGAGATAGTTGCAGGCGGTAATTATGATAAAACCAAGGGCTGGTTTATTGAGCCTACGGTAATAAAAGTAAACGACCCATATTACGTAACCATGTGCGAAGAGCTTTTTGGCCCCGTGCTTACTATATATGTTTATGAAGATAAAAAGTGGGACGAAATATTGGATATTGTTGATAAAACATCCATCTACGCCCTGACCGGCGCTATCATATCGCAAGACAGGTATGCCATTGCCGAAGCATCCCAACGCTTGCGTAACGCCGCCGGAAACTTTTACATTAATGATAAACCAACCGGTGCCGTAGTTGGTCAGCAGCCATTCGGCGGCGCCAGGGGATCAGGCACAAATGACAAAGCCGGTTCGATGATAAACTTATTACGCTGGGTATCGCCACGTACTATTAAAGAAACTTTTGATCCGCCGAAAGATTACCGTTACCCGTTTTTGACGAAAGAGGTGTAGTTAGTCCATAGTCGATGGTCCATAGTCCATGGTAGGAAATTATTCACCGTGGCTTATGGACTATTGACGATAGGCTAAAAAGCTTGTGGCTATGGTCCATGGACTATTGACCATGGACTTTCCCCCTACTTAAACTTAAAAACATTGTCCATATTGGCGTTGTCGTAGGCGCTTACCTTCATATCGGTGATGATGCCGGTGCTGAGGCTGTACACCCAGCCATGCACCCCTAATGGTTGCCCATTGTGCCAGGCGTTTTGCACGATGGATGTTTTGCAGAGGTTATAAACGTTTTCTACCACATTGTATTCTACCAGGCGGTCGCAGCGCTCATCAATATCTTTTATTTGGTCGAGTTCCGGCGCATGCAGGCGGTAAACATCTTTTATATGCCGCAGCCAGTTATCTATCAGGCCAAACTGCTCATTGCTTATGGCCGCCATTACGCCGCCGCAACCATAGTGGCCGGTAACTATCACGTGTTTTACCTTTAGTACATTCACCGCATAATCCAGCACCGAAAGCATGTTCATATCCGAGTGGATAACCATATTAGCGATGTTACGGTGAACAAATATCTGTCCCGGCGCAGTGTTTGTTATTTGATTGGCAGGCACCCGGCTATCGGCGCAGCCTATCCACAAAACCGGCGGCGACTGCCCCTGAGCAAGTTTCGTAAAGTATTCAGGGTCGAGCTTTAGGGTATTTTCAACAAATTGTTTGTTGCCATCCAGCAGGTCGTTGTACAGGTCACTATTGATATCGTCGATTTTGGCGCACATTTTATTTCAAAGGGGATGGTTGATGAACTCTGCGCAAGATAAATAATATTGTTGAAATGTTGGAAGGTTGTAAAGTTGGAATGTTTTTAGCAGGCAAGATAATTGTAGATGTTGAAGTTGGAAGTCAAAAAAAAACTTTCATACTCCCGAACTGTACAACTTTCCAACCTTGCAACATTACAATAAAATCCTCACTCCAGCTTCCTGCCATAAACCGCAAGCGGCGTTAACCTGTTTTGAAAAATGATGTAACTGCTTTCCGAAAATTTCTTAAAATCATTGGCGCTTTGCTGGCCGGGGTATGGGGCGTAATATTGTTCCATACCTGCGTTACGCCAAATGAGTACATAGGAGGATTTGTATTTCGAGATGATGGGCAGTAAAACTTTTGTCCACCAGTCGGCTTGAGGGATATTTAAATACCCTGTTTCCGCAAGGCAGGCCAGTTTATGGTGTTTGGCAGCGATAACATCCAGCAGCGCCATCCTCTTGTCCAGGTTTTTTACATAGCTGTCAATTTTACTATTATAACAATAATTATCAAAACCCATAAAATCAACATAGTCGTCCCCGGGGTAGCGCTCTAAAAATTGCGCCTCTGAATTAAAATCAGCCACGGAATAAACGATGAGTAGATTATGCAGCTTTTTGGTATTGCGCATATAATCAATCGTATAGCGCCAAAGGGTTTTAAACTCATCGGGGGTGCAGGTATTTTTGCACCACCAAAACCAGTTGCCTGTAAGCTCGTGAAAGGGCCTGAAAAGGATGGGGATATGCTCGCCCTGGTTTCCTTTTAAATCGGCCAGGTATTTTGCGGCTCTATCAAGGTATTGTACATACACATCGTTAAATGCGCCGCCTGGGATAATATCGGCAACGGTGCGACGTGTGGTATCCCAGGCTGTTTTGCCATCAGTTGGGTTGTCCATGTGCCAGCAAAATGTATTTATTCCGCCACGCTCATAAGCTTCTTTTACACGCTCTTTTTGTATAGCGAATGAGAATTTATTAATATCAAGCGTACTATCATGCTCTAATTTCGCCAGGTCCCAGCCATAAACCGCGGGATAAGTCCCGGTAACATCTTTTACATCCGAGCTATCCTTATCATATTTCCATTTTACGCCGTAACCTGTATCATCATGATGCCCAAATAGTATCCCTGCGCCAATTAACCGCTGCATACTGTAATATAATTCGCGTGTTTCGGCGGTGGCAAGCTTATCGCACGGGGAATAAAGTTGTGCTTTTGAGCGGGAGTCGAATAAGATAAAGAGAAGCAGGATGTATATTTTTTTCATTTAATATCTTCTTAATGCACTGGTTAGCCCCCTCTAAATCCCCCCCGGTTGGGGAGACTTTAGTTTCGCTCGTATTGACTTTTTTAAGTCCTCCCTACCGGGGAGGATTTAGGTGGGGCTTTATTCCTTCGTCAACTTCAACACCACTACATCATCAGCCGGTATGATTTGTTTAAATGTTTTACTTGTTGTCCCTGCGTCTTTTTTCTCCCATAGGTCTCGCAGCTTATAGCTGGTTTGGTTAAAATCAATGTTTGTTTTTGAAAATGCATCGTTGATCACATGCTGTTTCCAGTCGTAATTTACTTCCTGGGGGTGGTCTGAGCGATTTAAAAAGCAAACCGCAAGCTCGTTATTAGCCAATGGTTTTACCCAAATCTCTATCCCATCGAAAGCATAATACCTGAATGCTTCCATGCCCAGCGGATCCTGGTCGAGGGCTATAATGTCCTTATTGATAAGGATAGCTGTAGTTTGTGCCGACATTTTGCGCAGATCGTTACCGGCCATCAACGGGGCGGCCAGCATGCACCAAAGCGAAAAATGGGCTTTATCTTCATTATATTTCATGCCATTGCCAACCTCAAGCATATCCGGGTCATTCCAATGGCCGGGGCCGGCATATTGGCGGATACTGTCCTGCCTGTCCAGGATATTTAAAACGCTCAAAGGCTTCCAGCCATTTTTCGCAACAGCTTCAGTAAATGCCGGGCCAATGTCACCGGTACTGCGCCATAACTGGCCCACAGCTTTTGCCCAGCGCCAGGGATCATGCTGTCCCCACTCGCATAGGCTGAATACCATTGGCCGCCCGGCTGCGCGAATGGCCTTGCTCATGGTGGTATAAGCTTCAATGGCATTAATACCATCGGCGCTGCACCAATCGAACTTGAGGTAATCAACGCCCCATGAGGCATATAAGCGGGCGTCCTGATATTCGTAGCCGCGGGTGCCCGGGTAACCGGCGCAGGTTTTTGTGCCGGCACAGTTGTAAATACCAAATTTCAGACCTTTGGAATGTACATAATCTGCAAATTCCTTCATCCCGTTTGGGAATTTTTTTGGATCAGCTACCAGGTTGCCATCCTTGTCCCGCTCCATCGTCATCCAGCCATCATCCAACACAAAATACTGGTAGCCGACATCTTTCATGCCCGACGACACATAGGTATCCACCATGCCTTTTAGCAGCGGCTCATCGATATTGGTTTGAAACGTATTCCAGCTGTTCCAGCCCATGGGCGGCGTTTGGGCCAGCCCCTCGAACTTTTGAGCGAACAAGGTGCTGCAAGTAGTTATACTAAGTAGCGATGCCAGCAGGAGGTGTTTTACGGGTTTTATATTCATGGTTTATTTATTATTGGTCATATCTCAAAAAACTTTGTCATTGCGAGGCACGAAGCAATCTCGTCGTGGTGCGTTAGCGTTGGTGCATTGACGTTGGTGCATTGACGACGAGATTGCTTCCTCGTTCCACCTCGCAATGACAAAATTTGTTAATTCTTCAATTCCCCATCCGGTTTATTTAATGACTGAAACATGTTAATCCCTTCAGAATTCTTTATGATTATGGATGATGTATTGCCTGATGTTTGCGCTTTTGTAAAACGCATCTCCGCACCTTTTACCTCATCAAAAACAAAGGCCGGGCGCTGGTCATCAGTCAAAAAGCTTAGTTCAACATTATCTAATTTTAATCCTTCAACATGCCTTACAAAAAAACCATAAGCGGGTAATACGCCAAAGCTGCCTGGCTCGGGGTAGCCTTTTTCCATTTCGGCCACCTGGCGTTCGGCTTGCTGAGATGTGCCGCCGCCTTTGTAATATATTTTTACATCTTTGATATCAATATCTTTAATGGTATGGCCGGGCAAACCGCTGATCAATACACCCTGCCCCGGTTCAACGTTATAAGCAATAACATTACTGATAATTACCCTACGCAGCTCGCCAATTGGTACACCTTCCGGGCCGCGCATGCGTGCACCCAGCCTTAAAAAGATGGGCGCATTTACAATATCGCGCATGGTAATGTTGGTGATTGTAATATCCTCGAGTAACGCGCCATCTACCGTTTCAAGGGCTAATCCGCGGCAATAGTTAAATACGCAGTTTGATATGGTGATATTTTTAAACCCGCCATTCGATTCGGTGCCGAATTTTATACGTCCTGTAGGCTCTTTTATAGTTCTTTTATAAGTGCCGTCCAAAAACGAGCCTTCTTCAAAACCGCTCACTTCGCAATTGGTGATAGTCACATTTTCGGTAGCACGGGCAAAGCCGAGGCCGAAGGTACTTTTTAAACAAATGCCATCGTCGTAAGGAGAATTTACGCTGCAATCAGATACGTGTACGTTGCGGCAGCAGTCGATATCCATACCATCGCGGTTGGTATCTTCCTTTATGTTGCTGATGGTAAGGTTATCAACGCCGGTGGCCAAAATACCAAACCAGCCGCCATGCAGTATCGTAATGTCTTTGATATTTACATTTCGACAAAGGTACAAGGCTATGGCTTTGTTAGCCGATTGCTTGTTTTTAACAAAGTCATGATATAGTCCTTTGCCCCATATCATCCCCTGGCCGAGTATCGAAATATCATGCAGGTTTTCGCCCCATATCAAACTATTATGCCAGTGGCTATGGCCCGAGTCCTGGTAGGTGGTGTTTACACTCGCTTCTTCCTCGTCATAACCATTTTCGGCAGTTACAGGGGCTGCGATAATTGTTGCACCCTGGTCAATCAGCAGTGAAATATTGCTTTTTAAATGGATGGAACCTGATAAATAATTGCCAGCGGGCAAATAAACGGTACCGCCGCCGGCGGTAGCAGCAGCATCAATAGCTTTGTTTATGGCTTTGCTGTCTAAATTTGTACCATCGCCAATAGCGCCGTAATCTTTTACATTGAAGTAATTTGATGGCGCACTGTTAGTTGCATGCGCAAAATTTAGCGATGCTAAAAGGATGATAAATACCAGTTTAAATTTATTTGCCATAATTAAATAAGCTAAAAGCTGAATGCTAAAAGCAAAAAGCTTTCATCGGTTTGTAATCTATTTTATCTTTGGTTGCCCGCTTCATCAAAGTCTTTAAAACTAAAGGTAATATGAATTCGGCATAATTTTCTAACTCTTGCATTCGCTTCGCCTCACCTAAATCCTCTCCAAAGGAGAGGACTTCAGCTTCGCGCCGGTAAAAAACGCTCTTTTTTAAAGCTCCTCTCCTTTTGGAGAGGGGTTGGGGTGAGGCGAAAAACGCTTCCGCCTATATCAAATTTAGCTAAATAACCCGTTAATCCTACTTTTTATCAGCCACCAAATAAACAACACTATAAGCGGGTACTGTAACAGTTATCCCGCCCGTTACCGCTGCTGTATTGGCGGCTATCGAAGCATAATTAGCAGGGCCGCCTGTTGCACCGCTTGCAGGGCCCACCCCATTAACCAGTACATCATGCGAGAATGGGGCATTGTCAGTACCGCCGTTAAGTACATAGTAATAGTAGTTGGCACCTATTGAAAAATTATTGAAAGCTACATTAACTACATGTGCCCCGCTTCCCTGGTTTACCAGTATAACGCCTGCTTCGCCCGATGAAAAAGAAGAACCATAGCTAACTATATCGCTGGTGTTGCTTACCGCGCTAACCATCCTGTCGCCAAAATATTTTTGGAAAAAGTACATGTAGTAAAATGCCGGGCGGGCATTCCATATAGGGGCGTTAGGTTCAGCCCCGCCGTTACTTGATGAATTGTTAAATATTCCCTGGTCATCGCCATTGCCCCATGAGTTTGCAAGGTCCCAGCGGCTGGCCATACTAATCTGGTTTTTCATTACTTCGCCCAATGTCATTACGGCGTGCAAGCCTGCAATATTTGAAACATCCTGGCTGGAGCCTACAGCCTGTATGTTCCACTCGTCCATTGCTACGGGCTTTTGTGTTACCCCGGTACCTTGTACCGATGTTTTTACCCAACTCATCATTGAACTTGTTACAGGTATGGGTGTACCCAAAATTGTAGCAGGACTTGAATTATCGTTATAAGGTGTAAAATAATTATGTACTACAAAAAAATCAGCAGTATTGCCGGCAGCTGATAAAACATCATGGTTCCAGTTGCTAACGCCCGAATTGTTACCCACGTCGTTCGAGCTTGTTAATACAATACCGATCTTGATATTGGCGTTTCCAACCTGTGCCGCAGCTGCACGCATCGAATCGGCAAATACCTGGAAATGCGTACCATAAACGGTACCTGTTATAATCTGTGGCTGGCCATCCTGGTTCTTAGTTTGATCGATCCGGTAACCGGCTTCCCAATTGCCGTAACATTCGTTGCCTACTTCCCAATATTGTGTACGCCCTTTATCATAACGTACCCAATTTGCTGCTAAATGCGCGGCAACCTGGTCGGGGTGTGGACTTGTGCCATAACGGGCGTAACCGTAGTTAACGGTTATTAGCCCGGTGCTGTTTGTTTGTTGTAATACGTTGTAGTAGTTGGCAAGGCTGATTGTAAAGCTTTGGGTGTTACCCCCCATCCAATAATACGCAGCGGAAGAATTGCCGTTAAGATCAAGCAAATTGGCAGGCGCATCAGCCGGTATGGGAACAGTTGAACCATCGGCATTCCAGAAGTACATATCAGAAAGACTGCCACCTGGCGCCCTTAATATCTTTGGCGCCAATGCTGTTATATTGGCCATTAATACCGGCTCGGTAACCATTTGCCCCATATAAGGGTTGGTATTATTGCCATATATGTTGGTTGATGCTTTGGTCACTATTTGGCTAAGGTCGACAGTAACTGAAACCGCGCCGGATGATGACGGCTTAGTGGCGCTTTGGGTGTTGGGCGCCGTAAATGTTTTTGGCTGCCATGTGTTCAGGAAAAAGCCTTGTGTAGTGGCCAATGCGGGGTCAGTGCCTGTCACTATTGCGCCGCCAGGCCCGGTTCCTACGCCTGTGCTTACTGTGGTGGGTGTAGTGGTAGTTCCGCCGCCCCCTCCCGAGTTACCCGCGGGATCTTTTTTACACGATTGGATTGCTACAACCAGGGCAGCAATTATTAATACTGTTTTTTTAATGTTTTTCATGTCTAATTTTTTATTCAGTTTCACTTATTTCTTTATGGTTCTTTAATTATCCAACTCTGTTTATAATCTCTATACATGCCCTGGTGTTATGATAGGGGCATTTCCATATCCCAACCTTATCCTCCGAACGCATTACCTGGCCATATTGATTTGTTCCCCAAAACCATTCGCCATTCGTTTTATCTAATATTTTATTTTTTACAAACTGCCAGTTATTGAGCGATATATCTAAATATTTTTCATTGCCGCTTATTTGCCAGGCATTGTAAAAACCCACCATAGCTTCGGCCTGTACCCACCAATGTTTTTCCTTTATTAACCGACGGTCGGCAGGCTCATACTCATACCACAAACCGCCATCATTATCCAGGCCTTTTATTGTTGCGTCTGTGATATCAATGGTTATCCTTTTTATTATCCCAATGGCAGTTTCATTTTCAATCACCTCTGCTGCTTCCAGTAAAAGCCAGGTTGCCTCAATATCATGCCCGTACGAAACCAGGCCCGATTTCGGTTTCCAGCGCTCATCAAAAAATAATATTAGGTGATGGCTTTGATGATCGATAAAATGATCAAGAAAATTATCGATCAGCATCTGGATATGCTCTTTTAAAGCTTTATCCGGCCAAATGCGGTACAGGTTGGTAAAACCTTCCAGCACATGCAAATGCGTGTTCATAGTTTTTTTCTCATTCGCATCCTTTGCACTTAGCCGCAAATCATCTATCGGCTTCCATTCCCTTGTAAATGCTTCAAAATACCCGGATTCCACGGGATCGTAAGCTTTTTCGACCAGGAGGTTAAAAAGATCAATAGCTTTTTGTTTCGCAGCTCCGCTGCCCGAGGCCCTGTAATACTCACTTAAAGCATAAATAGTAAATGCTATGGCATAAACCTGTTTTTTGGTATCGAGCGGATTGCCTTTATAATCAACAGACCAGTAAACACCACTATATTGTTTATCAATGATGTGATCAATAATATACTGGTAAGCCCTGGTTGCCATTTGCAGATGTGAAGGCTCCCGGTTAAGAATATAAGCCGATGAAAAGGCCCACAAAATGCGGGTATTTAGTACCGATCCCCTGGGCGCATTGACAGTAATTTGGTTATCGTTATCAATTTTACCATAAAAGCCGCCGTTTATATCATCCGGTGTATTTTCCGACCAAAACTTAAGGATTTGGGCAAGTTCGTCGCCAAGCTCTTTTTTATAAAAAGCTATTCTTTCCTTAATTTCCAGTTCTTTAAGCATTTTTATCAGTACTATTTTTACTTTTTATAATGTCGTTTTAACACTTTTCCGTTTTGCGCCGAACATTTTATTTTTTAACAAGACTTTCGACTTCATACTAAAGAGTTTAAAGTGCTTTATTGTTATCGATTATGCTGTAAATTGTATTTACCGATGAGGCTGAGCGCAAACCATCCGCGGCCGTGTTGATCACGTAATCCAGCAGTTTATCCACCGTTGTCGTAGCTACATGCATCCGGGTATCCGATGAGGCATAATAAATAAACACTGCCCCGTCATCATCTTTTATCCACCCGTTGCAGAATACAACGTTTGATACATCGCCAACCCTTTCATCGCCTTCAGGGGCTAAAAAATACCCTGCTGGCTTGTACAATACTTTTGTAAGATCGTGCAGATCTGTCATAAACATATATAACACATAACGCAGGCCGGCGGCCGTATTGCGTACGCCATGTGCAAGATGCAGCCAGCCTTTATCGGTTTTTATCGGCGTTGGGCCCTGGCCATTCTTGGCTTCATAAACTGTATGGTAATTTTTATTGTCGATGATGGTCTCATGGTCAACTTTGGCATTTTCCATCGTATCAGATAACCCAAACCCGATCCCCCCGCCCTTGCCCGCACTTATAAAACCATCCTGCGGACGGGTATATAAAGCATATTTGCCGTCCACGAATTCAGGATGTAAAACCACATTCCGTTGCTGTGGCGAGTTGGTTATCAAGTCCGGCATGCGCTCCCATTTTACAAGATCTTTTGTGCGGGCAATGCCGCAGGCCGCTACCGCCATCGATTGATCGTGCGCCGGGGCTTCGGGGTCGCGCCTCTCTGTACAGAACAGGCCATATATCCAGCCATCTTCATGGGCGGTTAGGCGCATATCATACACATTGGTATCTGGTTCTTCAGTTTCCGGCAATTCAACAGGATAGTCCCAAAACGTAAAATTGCCAATGCCATCGGGGCTCTCCGCTACTGCAAAAAATGATTTTCGGTCAACACCCTCCACACGGGCTACCATTAAATATTTACCATTCAATTTTATTGAGCCTGCATTAAAGGCCGCATTAATACCAAAGCGCTCCATTAAATACGGATTTGTTTCGGGATTGAGATCGTAACGCCAGTTTAGCGGCGTATGGGCAGCCGTTAACACAGGGTTTTTATAACGGTCGAAAACGCCATTCCCAATCCCCGATACCTCATTTGGCTGGGTGATCAGTTCGCGGTGCGCTATTTCTAACAGGTTCAAACGTTTTTCAAATTCTTTTGTCATGTGTTTTTTTTTGTAGAGACGCAATACTTGCGTCTCCCGTATGCATTTCGTAGGGCATTATGGGCAAATCGCATAGGAGACGCAAGTAATGCGTCTCTACATAAGTTGCCCTTAATATTCTTTCAATTTATTCCACCATGTTTTTTTCAGGATAATTATTATCACTGCCAGTATTGCTATGGTAATCAGTAATGGCATTTTTTGCTGCAACACCAGGTACATGGGCAATATGGTGAGGCAGCATTGCGCCCCGGTACCAATTACCACGTTAAACATATTCAGTTTAAAGTTTTTATTATGCTGGAATGAAGGATCATCCACCAAAGCAGCCTGCTTAACCGGCTCCCAAAAACCCCAGGGGCGTACATTGGTATAAAAGGATTTTAATACGGCCATATCTGTTGGCGGGGCGGCGTATGAGCCTATGATAGAACCTGCTAATGACAGCGCAAACATTACCGGGAACCAATATAAAAGGTCGGCATCGGCTATAAAAACAGAAAAAACCATTGCTGTAATAATCCCGGTCAACATTCCCCAAAAAAAACCGTTGGCGTTAAAGCGCCACCAATGCCATTTTAAAACATTTGATGCGATATAGCCCCCATATAATGCCGATACTATCCATTGTAACGCACTATTCACGTCCTTTATAAAAAAACCAAGTATAACGCCAAAAGCTACAACCACAACACCTACCAAATAATTCATCGCTATCGTTCGCCTGGCCGATGCTTTTGGGTTTACATATTTGATATAAATATCATTAACAATATAAGCCTGGGCGGCATTCATGGTACCGCTAAAGGTGCTCATAAAAGCGCCTAATAACCCGGCAAGCAGTAAACCTACCAGGCCTACGGGCAAAAAGTTATTGATAACCGCCGGTAATATCCGCTCAAAATCTATAGCGCCGGTGGCGTCCTTTAAATTCATCTGGTGGTAAAATATCAAGCCCAGAGCAGTAAGACTAATGATTAGCGTATAGCGGATGGGCAGCAGGATAATATTTACAAAGCCGCTCATTTTACTGGCTTCTTCGGGCGAGCGGGTTGAAAGTATTTTCTGCATATCGTAATTTGGCGCGGGGCCTGCCAATGCTGCAAAAAAGCCTTTAAATGTCATCATCATAAAAAACAGGCCGAAAAGTGAATAGCCATCGCTTTTTATTTTGGCATTTACTTCAGTAATAATATTCGACCAGTTTAAATTAAGGTGTGTGCCAAAAAACGGGCTGTACCAGCCACCCGGGACATTTAAATGATGGCTGTTAAGCTGTGCTGCCGCGATAAAACCTATCCAGATACAGGCTACGGTCATGATGCCATATTTTACCATATCGCCTACCACAATGCTGTGCATCCCGCCTAAAATGGAATAAAACATCGCGAAAAGTGTAAAAATAACGCCATAAACATGGGGCACATATTGAGGGGCAACATTAAAAGGGATATAACCCTTTATCATATCCCAGGGAACAAAAATTTCGATAAATTTACCGAGGCCGATAAAGCCATAGGCCATAAAACCGAGGCAGCTAAGCAGTGCAAATGCTATAACAACAATTTGCGAGGCGGTTACCCCCGGCCCTGTTTTACCGAAGCGTGTTGCCAGCCATTCGGCGCCGGTTGAGGCGTTTGAGCGGCGCAGCCAGCGCGAAAGGTACATCATTAAAAACACCTGGTTAAATACCGGCCACAGCCAGGGTATCCAAATACTTTTCATACCATAAACAAAACAAAGGCTTACCATCCACATGGTGCCGCTGATATCGAACATATCCGAGGCATCGCTCAATCCAAGCTTATACCATGGCAGCGACTTACCGCCCAGCATATAGCTTTCCTTATCCTTACTTGCTTTTTTACGGTACCACAAGCCTATAAATATGGTACTGAGCAGGTACAGCGCAATGATGGCAATATCTAAGGGGTGGAGCTTCATTTAATTTGAAAATTTGAAGATGTATTCATTTGAAAATTGCTCTTCAAACTGTTCATATTGGCATGCCTAAAATAGATTTATAGGC